>VYLH01000011.1_pt1 | contig 109822 bp, 88 predicted proteins | sample 5114361 | NCBI WGS metagenome assembly VYLH01 (sample SAMN12291772, study PRJNA351875) | freshwater metagenome | isolation source: freshwater lake | place: USA: Michigan, Kent Lake | collected 2013-08-15
CACCCTCACCCCCACACCACCAAGTACACCCCGAAGATCACATCAAACAGCGCACAGAACGGCGGCCACCACCGCCCCACCGTGCGCCGCTCCATCGCGTGATGCGCCCAATCCCACACGCCGTGCAGCAAGAACCCCGCTGGCACCACCCACGCCGGCCCGCGCAGCCCCACCACACCCAGCACCACAAACACCGCCGCCCCCACTGCCGCCACCGCAAGCGACACTCGCGCACCCCGCCCACCCTCACTCCCTTCATGCAGCGCCCCGCCCAGGTACACCGCCCCGAGCGCCCCCAACACCACACACGCCGCCTCGTGCCCCAACTCCCGCGGCAGCACCGCATGCAAACCGCACGACGCCACACCCAACCCCACCGCCGTCATCAACGGCGAGCCAAGCCGCGACGCGGCCGAGCGATCCTGTCGCAATGAGTCTTGTGTCGTTTCCAAGTGAGCATCCTTGACCCGAAGCAAATCGCCCGCCGTCACCCCAACCCATTCGCCCCGCCGAACACCGCGAGCCAAACTTGGTAGACTCCGTCCCCAGATGGCACCCGTCGGTGCCTCACTGTCCCGTGGAGTGTCCCATGCATCGTCGCGCGATCATCGTTCCTGGCTTTGCCGCTCTTGTGCTCCTCACCGCCGCGGGCTGCGCGTCGCGTGAACATGCCAAGGAGTCCGGCTCGCACACGACGCACTGGAGCTACTCCGGCGCGACGGGCCCCGCCTACTGGGGATCGCTGTCGCCCGAGTACGCGCTCTGCTCGACGGGTCGCAGCCAGTCTCCGATCGACATCGCCGCCGCCGCGCCGCGCGACCTGCCCAACATCGCCTTCAACTACCAGCCCAGCCCGATGAGCATCATCAACAACGGGCACACCGTGCAGGTGAACTACGCCCCCGGCAGCTTCATCATCCTCGACGGCGAGCGCTTCGATCTCGCCCAGTTCCACTTCCATGCCCCCAGCGAGCACACCATCAAGGGCACGCACGCCGCGGCGGAGATGCACCTGGTGCACAAGTCCGCCTCCGGCGGCCTGGCAGTCGTCGGCGTGATGCTTCGCGAAGGTGCGGCCAACCCCATGTTCGAGTCGATCGCGGCCAACATGCCCGAGAGTGGCCAGAAGATCGAGAAGCCCGAGATCTCCGTCAACGCCGCCGCGCTGCTCCCCGCCGACGCGCGGACCTATCGCTACTCAGGCTCGCTCACCACGCCGCCGGGCACCGAGGGCGTGAAGTGGAACCTGATGCTCGAGCCGGTGACGGTCTCGTCGTCACAGTTGGCGTCGTTCCGGCGTCGCTACGACGGCAACAACCGACCGATCCAGAAGCTCAACGGCCGCGAAGTGCTGCAGGACACCACCCAGTAAGCACCCGCGCGGATCAACGCGAACGCGCCCGCCGCGAGTCGAACAACGCACCGACCGCGTTACGAACGTTCGCCCCACTCCGCCGCCCCCCAATCCCTCCACTTCCCCGCTGCGACGCGGACTCATCTGCATTCCCAGCAGAACAGCTGCCCTGCGCTATCTAGCATGATTGCGCTGAGGACGTCCGCGACGCGTCGCTGCGTCGATTGCAGTTCGACGTTCCTCGCAGGAAGGACTCCATCATGAACCGCCTCATTCCCACCGCGTTCGCCGCGTGCGGCGTCGTCTGCTGCGCGTGCGCCTCCGCCGGCGTCATCACGTTCTTTGACCCGTCGCAAGTCGCCACCCCCGTCGCCTCTGGCGTCACCTCCGAAACCCTGAGCAGCAACGGCTTCGTGTTCGTCGTCACCCGCGACAAGCTCTTCACCGGCGGCACGGGGCACATCATCGGCCGCACCGTGCGTGTTCCCTGGCCGCTGGGGCTCGAAGCGCAGGCCGTCACCACGCCGCCGCCGGGCGTGACGGACTACAAGGCCCGGATGACGATCACCCGCGAAGACGGGAGCGTCTTTGACTGGAACTCGTTCACGATGAAGCTGCTGGCCAACACCGCCGGCGCGGGGGCGTCGCTCGAGATCATGCCGACGGTGAACGGCGAGGACGCGTTCGGCGACCCGCTCGCCTTCGACGTCACCGGCTACTACGGCGGGACGTTCAGCTACAACGAGTCCCCCAACGTGTGGGGCAGCACCGCTCTGCTCAAGGGCTACGACACATACAAGGTCACGCTGTACGTCGACTTCGCCTTCACCGCGCTGGAGTTCACCGCGATCGTTCCTTGCCCAGCCGATTTCAACGCCGACACCTTCGTCGATGACGCTGACTTCGTGATCTTCGCGGAGGCGTACAACACCCTCGACTGCGCCGATCCGGCGATGCCCGCGGGCTGCCCCGCGGACCTGAACGCCGACACGTTTGTCGACGACGCCGACTTCGTGCTCTTTGCGGCGGCGTACAACGAGCTGCTCTGCCCGTGATTGTCAGAATGTGATCACGGCTTCACGGCCAGCACCGCGCTCTTGCTGACGATCTCGGCCTCGATGTCGGCGACGAACTTCGCCAAGGGCATGGCTCCCAGATCCTTCTCGACGCCGCGGGCGCGGACGGAGACGGCCTTGTTCTCCGCGTCGCGCGGGCCGACGATGAGCATGTAGGGGATCTTCTCGTCGGCCGCGACCTTGATCTTGGCCTGGACGCGCTCGTTGGATTCGTCGAGCGTGGCTCGCACGCCTGCCGCATGAAGCGCGGCGAGGGCCTCGCGGCCGTAGTCGAGCGTCTTGTCGCTGATCGGCAGGATGCGGACCTGCTCGGGGCTGAGCCAGGTCGGGAACGCGCCCGCGAAGTGCTCGATGAGCACGCCGCAGAAGCGTTCCATGCTGCCGAAGGGGGCGCGGTGGATCACCACCGGGCGGTGGGCCTTGTTGTCGGGGCCGATGTACGAGAGGTCGAAGCGGTTGCCCATCTGGTAATCGACCTGCACGGTGCCGAGCTGCCACTCGCGGCCGATGACGTCCTTGACCACGAAGTCGATCTTCGGGCCGTAGAACGCGGCCTCGCCCGGCTCCTTGCTGAACGAGACGCCCAGCGACTGAGCCGCCGAGATGCACGCGGCCTCGGCCTTGTCCCAGCTCTCGGCGCTGCCGGTGTACTTGCTCGAATCCGGATCACGCAGGCCGACGCGGACGCGGTAGTCCTTCATGCCCAGGATGTTGAAGATGGTCTTCACCAGCGACAAACAGCCCTGAATCTCCGCGGGGATCTGTTCCTCGGTGCAGAAGAGGTGCGCATCGTCCTGGGTGAAGCCGCGGACGCGAGTGAGGCCGTTGAGTTCGCCCGACTGCTCCCAGCGGTAGACAGTGCCGAACTCGGCGAGCCGCACGGGCATGTCGCGATAGGAATGCGGCGAACTCCCGAAGATCTTCGCGTGGTGCGGGCAATTCATCGGCTTGAGCATGAAGCCATCGACGAGCTTGTCGTCGGCCATGATGCGGTCGGCGGCGATGGTGTTGGCCTTGGTCCGCTCGTTGATCCCCGCCGCGAGCCGTGCGGAGACGCCCTCGACGCGGTTCATCATCTCGGCGCAGGAGCAACCCGATTTGGAGAGTTCCTCGAGCGCCTGGCGCTCGACGATCGGGGCGAACTGGCTGTCCTTGTAGTACGGGAAGTGGCCAGAGGTCTTGTACAGCTCCAGCCGCCCGATGTGCGGCGTGAAGACTTCGGTGTAACCCTGCTTCTTCAACTCCGCCGAGATGAAGTTCTGCAGTTCCTTGCGCACGATCGAGCCCCGCGGGGTCCAGAGGATGAGACCCTGGCCGACGTCCTCGTCGATGTGGAACAAGCGCAGATGCTTGCCGATCACGCGGTGATCGCGCTTGGCGGCTTCTTCTTTCTGCTTCAGGAACTCATCGAGCTCGGCCTGGGTCGGGAAGGCGGTGCCGTAGACGCGGATGAGGCGATCGGAGTTCTCATCGCCGTGCCAGTAGGCGGAGGCGAGCGAGGTGACGATCGCGGCGCCGATGCGCCCGGTGGAAGGAACGTGCGGGCCGCGGCAGAGGTCTTCCCAGTTCTGACCGGGAGTGCCGGTGGCGTAGAAAGTCAGAGACGGAGAGACGGAGAGACGGGGAGACGAAGTGGAAGAGTCAGCGAACGCGGGCTTGCCGCCCTTGTAGACGCTGCTCGGCATGCCGAGGGCTCGCTCCGCGTTGTCAACCTTGTACTTGTTGCCCTCGGCCTTGAGCTTGCTCAGGCCGTCGCTGGTGACGACCTCGTACCGAGTGATCGGCCGATTCTCCGCGATGATCTCGGCGATGCGTTTGTTGATCGCCGCGAAGTGGTCGCTGCTGATCTTCATCCCTTCGGGCACGTACATGTCGTAGAAGAAGCCGGTGTCGGTCGGCGGGCCGTAGGCGAGCTGGACCTCTTTGCCGATGACATCCTGGATCGCCTCGGCCATCACGTGGGCGGCGGAGTGGCGGATCAGGTACAGGCCGTCCTTATCGAGCACTTTCTGGCGGTCGCGCTCGGTGACGATCGAGATGCTGGCGTCGCGGTCGATGACGGTCGCGAGGTCGCGGAGCTCGCCGTCGATCTTGACGCCCAGGGCGGCCTTGGCCAACCCGGCACCAATGGACGCGGCGATGTCCTTGCCGCTGACGGGCTTGTCGAAGGACTTTTTGGAACCGTCGGGGAGAGTGATGGTGGGCATGGGGAAAGCTCAAATCTCAAAGCGAAAAGCGAAAAACTCAAATCAAGGCACTGAACCAAACCGTCAACGAAAAACCCGGCCACGGGGCCGGGTGATCTTGGTGAACAGAGACTCCGCTGCCTGCCGGCTCAGGCGTGGGAGTCGTGTCGAGTCGTAGTCGTGGCACCGGTGAGGAACATTGGGCAAAGGATAGCCTCGGCGGCGGGATTCCGCAACGAGCCCCGCGCTGCAGACCAGTGCAGTCATCTTGACGAGCCCCGAGCGTGAGCGAGTGGGTGGTTTTCAGCGAGAGCTTTTTGGAGAAGTCAATGAACTCGGTAGACTCGGCCTGTGGAGAAGCCTCAAACGCCGCTCATCATTCGACTCTCCCGAGCGGCAGTGCTCGTGTGGGTAGTGCTTGTCGTTGCGATTGATACGGTGACCACTTGGTACCCCGTGTCAGCGGCACCCCCGGGGCTCTACTTCGCGGTCAAGCGAGGGGTCGCGATCATCGGCTTGTACGATGAGAGCCATGTTTCACGCGTGAAGGACCGGCCGTACGCGCCGTCTCAGCACGAACACTTTCTCCGCACCCTTGAGCCGCCGGCACGGCGCTGGTGGTTTGGACAGAGCGGATTGGACGTCGGGCACGCCATCTGGGTCCCACTCTGGGTCATCGCGGGTTTGCCGCTTGTTCAGGTCGGCATTCCATGGCTATTGACTCTTCCTGGTCGCGATCCGAACCGCTGCCGTCGTTGCCGATATGACCTGAAGGGACTGCATGTGGACTCCGCATGTCCGGAGTGCGGCAGAACGCGTCAGGGGAAGCCCGTGCATTGAGACAGGGCAGAGGATGCCACGAGGGAGGCAACCCGCTCGCTTACGCTCGGGGCTCGTCAAGGCGGCGGGGCTTGAACTGCTGGAACTCGATATCCTCTAGCCGTGCAGTGCCCCTTTTGCAACGCCGACAACGACAAGGTCATCGACAGCCGCGCCAGTGATGCGGGGAAGACGATTCGTCGTCGCCGCGAGTGTGTCGGCTGTGGCAAGCGGTTCACCACCTATGAACGCGTCGAGCAGGCGTCGCGCCTGATGGTCGTGAAGCGCGACGGGTCGCGGGTGCCGTTCAGCCGCGAGAACGTCCTGCGGGGCGTCAAGTCCGCCTGCGGCAAGCGGCCGATCTCGGAAGAATCCAAGGAACGCATCGCCGACCTGGTGGAAGAAGAACTGCACAAGGAGTTCGACCGCGAGGTGGCGAGCCGCGTCATCGGCGAGCGGGTGATGAGCAAGCTCCGCGACCTCGACGAGGTCGCGTACATCCGCTTCGCCAGCGAGTACTACAAGTTCCGGAACGTCGAGGACATCATGCAGCAGCTCGAGGCGCTCAGTGGCCGGATCAAGGATGTGAAGGAGCAGCAGAAGTTGTTTTGAGAAGGCACTGGGGACTGGGCACTAGGCACTAGCAAGAGACATCGGGCATCAGGCGGACTGGAATCGAGTGACGGATCGTCCGCGTCTCGGCTCGACACCGGCTGGTACCTGTCATGTCCACGCCTCATGTCCACGCCGGCACCATCGCTTGCGTCCGAAGGCCTGCGGGTTGGCTGCGTGCACGAAGCGTTCGCACGGTCTGACCGCCGAGCCGGTCAGACCGTGGCACCCAGAGCTGGTGGACGTTCGAGGCTCACAGCTCCGGCGCGAAGCCGCGGCGGAGGGTGTTCTCGGCGATGGCGCGGGGCTCGACGAACTGCAGCAGGTAGTCGTTGCCGCCGGCTTTGCTGCCGACGCCGGACATGCCGAAGCCGCCGAAGGGGTGGCGGCCAACCAACGCGCCGGTGCAGCCGCGGTTGAGGTAGAGGTTACCGACGCGGAACTCGCGCTTGGCGCGTTCGAGGTGGCTGGGCTTGCGGCTGAAGACGCCGCCGGTGAGCTTGTAGGGGCTGGAATTGGCGATGCGCAGCGCGTCAGCGAAGTCCTTAGCGTGCAGCACGGCGACCACCGGGCCGAAGATCTCGTCGCGAGCGATCGCGGCGCTCTCGGGCACATGGCTGAAGATGTGCGGCCCGACAAACGCGCGGCCTGTGCGGTCTTCCAGACCCGCGGGCACCGGCAGCGACAGTTCGAGGCGGGATTCCTTCTTGCCCAGTTCGATGTAGCGCTCGATCTTGGCCTTGCTCTCGGCGTCGATGACCGGGCCGATGTCGGTGCCGGGGAGTGTGGGGTCGCCGATCGTGAGAGCGCGAGACGCTTCGACGAGGCGGCGGGTGAAGTGCGAGATCGCCGGGCCGTCGGGGCCTTCGGGATCGACGACGATGACGCGCGAGCAGGCGGAGCACTTCTGGCCCTGGAAGCCGAAGGCGCTGGCGCGGACGGCGAGGACGGCCTCGTCGAGATCGGCGCTGGTGTCGATGATGATCGCGTTCTTGCCGCCCATCTCGCAGACGACCTTCTTGACGAAGGGCTGCTCGTCGGGCGTGTGGCCCGCGGCCTTCAGGATGTCCAGGCCCACGGCCTTGCTGCCGGTGAAGGCGATGATCGCGACGCGCGGGTCACGGACGATCGCGGCGCCGGTGGATTCGCCCGGCGCGGGGCAGAAGTGCAGGATGTTCTGGGCGAGCGTGCGGTCGATGCCGGATTCCTTCATCGCGTCCTGCAGGATGTCGAAGAGGATCGCGGCGATGCCGGGCGTCTGCTCGGCGGGCTTCATGATGACCGGGTTGCCGGTGACGAGCGCCGCCGTCGTCATGCCGGCGAGGATCGCGAGCGGGAAGTTCCACGGGCTGATGACGGCGGCGACGCCGCGGGGCTGGTAGAGGGTTTCGTCGAGCTCGCCGATGAACTTGCCCAGGCGGGTGCGCTCAAAGAGCGGGACGGCGAGCCGCGCGTAGTAGTCGCAGAAGTCGATGGCCTCGCAGACATCGGCGTCGGCCTCGCGCCAGGTCTTGCCGGATTCCTTGATCATGACGCCGGCCAGGCCGTCGCGCTGCCTGCGCATGAGGGCGGCGGTGCGGACGAGCACCTCGGCACGCTTGCGCGGGTCGGTGTCGCGCCACGCGGCGAACGCGGCGTCGGCCTTGGCGATCATGTCCTTGGCTTGATCGACGGTGCGGTCGTTGGCGATCTTGGGCACGGTGGCCCGGGCGATGGCGGCGGCGAAGGCGTCGCGCTGGGCCTTGACGGAGAAGTCGCGCACCGCTTCGGTAAAGAACGGGCGGCCGTCGCCGACGCCGGGGACGCCGGGGGTGAGGCGGTGGCGCTCGGGCGCGATCGCGAGCAGGTCGGCGGGCTGTTTCGCGCTGTCTGCATTGGCGGCAGGCGCGGGCGCGCGAAGCAACTGCCCCGCGTCGGCGTTGTCGAGGAATCCGGCCTTGAGCCACGATTCGTTGCTGGTGTTCTCGAGCAGGCGGCGGACGAGGTACGCCATGCCGGGGATCATCTCGCCGACGGGGACGTACTCGCGCATGCGGAGGCCCAGCTCGGCGGCGGCGTACTTGAGCTGGTCGGCCATGCCGTGGAGCATCTGGAGTTCGAGCGCTTCACGCGGCAAATTGCGGGCTTCGAGCCCCGCCATCGCGGCGGCGATGGAGCGGGCGTTGTGCGAGCCCAGCGCGAGCTTGATGCCGCCGTTCTTGGCCTCGTCGGCGGAGCGGGGGCAGGCGTCGAGGTAGATGTCGGTCATCTTCTCGAAGCAGGCGTCGGTCTGCCACTTGCTGGCCCAGACCGGGCAGGGCCAGCCGTGCAGTTCGCTCTTGATGGTCTCGGCATCCCAGTACGCGCCCTTGACGAGGCGGACGGTGACGAGGCGGCGGGCCCGCTTGGCCCAGTCGGCCATGCGGCGTGCGTCGTCGGGGCCGGATTTCAGATACGCCTGCATCGCGAGGCCCGCGTGGAAGTCGAGTTTCTCGCAGCAGCGCTGGAAGAGCTCGATGGTGAAGTCCTTGAGCGCGTGGTGCTCCATGTCGAAGTTCACGAAGACGCCGCGGTCGCGGGCGGTTTCGAGGATCGGGAGCAGGCGCTTCATCAGATCGCCGATCGCGCCCTCGGTGTCGATCGGGTCGGTGCGGGCCGAGAGCGCGGAGATCTTGACCGAGACGTTCACCCGCGGGACGCTGCCGAGATGGTCGGACTCGAGCCGCGGATTGGCGGGCCAGCCCGCGACCTGGGCGGGCAGGTTCTGGATGAGGTCGAGGTACTTCTTGGCGTACTCGTCGGCCTCGCTGTCGGAGACGCAGGTCTCGCCGAGCAGATCGACGGAGAAGGCGATGCCGTCGTCCCAGAGCGTCTTGAGGCCGGGCAGCGCGCTGGCGGCGTCGGTGCCGGCGATGAACTTGCCGGCCATGCCCTCGATCTGCTTGGCGATGGTCGCCGCGGCGGCGCCCTTGAGCAGCCCGCCGGCCTTGAGTGCGGCGTTGATGACGGGCGGCACGGTGACGCCGGGCTGAGAGAGGTAGTCGTGCAGGTGGTCGAAGATGGCTTCCCCGCCGCGGTTGCGGAGCATGGGGAAGGTGTCGACGAAGCGGAACATCTGGACCTTGAACTCGGGGTCCTTCATGGACCATTCCATGAGGGCGTCGGAGTAGAACTTGGCGGAGAGCAGGCCGGTCTTGTGGGTTCGGGCGCGGCGGAGGAAGTCGGCGCCGAGATCGAAGATGCGGGCTTCGCGTGCGGAGTCGGCCTCACCGGAGCGCGGTGCGCTCGTCGGGAGAACGACTTGCTCGACTTGTTTCGGACTCGGCTTGCGCGAGAACCAACCCATGGGCGACTCCTGGGTGACTCCGGGTGGGGAGCGGGTTGGGATTCTAGCGGAAGTTGTGCGCCGGAGGCCTGATCAGGCGGGGAGAGGCTCGCTCTTCCAGCCCTCGACGTCGTCGGTCGGATTCAACTCGCGCCAGAGTCGGGTGAGCAGTGCCGTGACGTTTTCGCGGGTCGCGCCGCTGATGGCGATGACGTCGCGGTCGAGGCGGAGTTCCAGCTCGCGGCAGAGCTTCTTGATGAGCTTCTCGCGTTCCTTCTTGTCGGGCACGAGGTCGATCTTGTTGAAGACGACCAGCTCGCGTTTGTCGTAGAGGGCCTGGGAGTGCTGGCGGAGTTCCTCGCGGATGACTCGGTAGTTTTCCGCAGGGTCGCTGCCGTCGCCGGGCTGGATGTCCACGAGGTGGACGAGCACGCGGGTGCGCTCGACGTGGCGGAGGAATTCCAAGCCGAGGCCGGCGCCATGGGCGGCACCTTCGATGAGTCCGGGGATGTCGGCGAGGACGATGCGGCGGTGGGCGTCGATCTCGGCGATGCCCAGCTGCGGGCTCAGCGTGGTGAACGGATAGTCGGCGATCTTCGGGTTTGCACGCGTGAGGGCGGCGAGCAGCGTGCTCTTGCCGGCGTTGGGCTTACCGAGGAAACCGACGTCGGCGATGAGCTTGAGCTCGAGGCGGAGGTTAAGAAGCGGGCCGCTTTCGCCGGGCGTGGACTCACGGGGGGTCTGGTAGGTCGAGGACTTGAAGTGCTCGTTGCCGTAGCCGCCCTTGCCGCCGGCGGCGATGGTCACGGTCTCTTTGTTGCGGAGATCGTGAATGAGTTCGCCTGTGTCGTTGTTGAAGATGAGGGTGCCGGGGGGGAGCTTGAGGACGAGGTCCTTGCCGTCGCCGCCGCTGCACTGCTTGGCGCCGCCGGGGTCGCCGTTCTGGGCTTCGTAGCGGAGCTGGAAGCGGTAGTCGTAGAGGGTGGACATGCCCTCCTCGGCGACGAGGATGACCGAGCCGCCACGCCCGCCGTTGCCGCCGGTGGGGCCGCCTTTGGGGATGAACTTCTCTCGGCGGAAGGAGACGTGGCCGCTGCCGCCGTCGCCGGCCTTGATGGTGATTAATGCGCGATCGACAAACACGCAGGAGGGTAGGGAGGCGGGATTGCGTGTGGGGGAGGAAAGAAGTGGCGAAGTGGCAGAGTGGCAGAGTGGCAGAGTGACGCAGATTCGAATGCGCTGCGATGTCAATGACATAGATGACTGTGTCACTTCGCCACTTCGCCACTTCGCCACTTTGTCACTTTGTCACTTTGCCACTCTGTCCCCAGCCCCGACGCGATTACGCAGCCCGCGCGTAGGTGCCGCTGGCGAGACGCGCGAGCAGGCGCTCGCGGTCGCCGAGGCGGACGTAGCGGGTGACGACGAGGGCCATCTGCACGGGACCGGGCTCGGAGTCGTCGATCCAGACGACGTTGCCCATCACAAAGACGCTGCGGCCGGGGCCGATATCGGATTCGGCCTGCGAGATCGGGAGGGTGATCTGCATGGCGATGGGCGTGCCGGGGGCGATCGGGTGATCGAGCTCGAAGCGGATGCCGCCTTCGGAGATGTCGTAGGCGTGGCCCTCGAGGGTGAACTGCTCGCTGTCGAGCAGACGCACGGCGACGGGCGTGTACATGGGCCGGAGGGCGAAACGCTCGAAGCGGCGGCGGTTGGTCGAATTGGTCGCGTGCATGGAGATCTCCGAGTCTGTGGAACCGACTCCCTGAGCGTGCGCATCGGCGGTTGTGGGACGGTGCTTTATCGGATTGCGCAGAAGGGCAGGTCTGATAAGCGTGCCACGGCTGATCAGGGCATTTACCACGGAGGCATAGAGGCACGGAGAAGAGACGTTTTGATGCTTCCAGGCGGAGGGAGTCTCAAGGCGAGCGACTCGTCGACCGTGGATCAGAGGACCTGATCTCTCAGCGGACACGCTTGCCGCGATCCAGTCGGCGGTTGATCTCGCGTCTGTTCGGAGCAACTTCTTTTCTCAGCGTCGCGGTGCATCCGTGGTGCAAACGCCACGAGCGAACCCGGAGTAGACTCGCGCCATCGTGGAAACACGCCCGCTCAACTTCGTGCACGACGTCCGCTGCGAGAGCTGCGGCTATGAGATCGAGTCGGTGCTGCGTGAAGGCGGCGGGCGCTGCCCGGAGTGTGGCACGGAGCTTGACGCGAGCCGGCCTTCGCGACGGGGCGGGACTTTGTGGCAGCGTCGACGCTCGCCGTTTGGGTACCTGGTCACGCTGTGGCGTGCGCTGGGCCGAGCGCCGGAGTGCTTCCGAGGCGTGTCGCTGTCGCTCGGCGGCGGGTGGTCGCTCATGGTGATTACGTGCCTTGTAAGCGCGACCGCGATGCTGGCGCCGTGGAGCGGGGTGTTCATCGCCGATCCGATCCGTCGGCTGCGCTTTGCACGCACCACCGAGCACGTGGTGCGGATCTTCGCGTGGCTGGCAGCCGAGATCGGGGCCTTGGCGTTGCTGCTCGGCGTGCTGTCGATCGCGATCACGTTTGGATTGCGCGTGGTCGGGACTTCACGCGGGTGGCGGCACACGCCGCGGACTGCGACCCTGGTCGCGGCGCACGCAGCGGTCGGTTGGCTCTTGGTGGCGAGCTTGATCTGGATGCTGCTGACGTTCTGGTTCATCGCGACGCTGGTGGCGGCGCGATCGGAGGCTTCGACGCGGTGGATCGGGGACATCTCGGGTTGGCTCGCCACGCACGGCGGTCGCATCGGGCCGTGGACCCTGCCGGGGTTCATCCTGACTCTTGGGGCGCTGGCCGTGGCGTGGTTGACGTGGGTCGGACTGCGGGAGACGCGGTTCGCGAATGATCCGGCGACGGAGCAGCTGTTTCGGCGTGCCGCGACGGGTGATGCGGCATCGAAACCTCGATCGGAGGCGACGGTTCCCGTGTGAGCGATCCCGATTCGACAACGCCCCCACTGCGTTCGGCGCGGCTCGCACAGTTGTGCGAGGCGTGCGGCTATGAGATCGACGGGCTCGAAGAGCAATCGCGGTGCCCGGAATGCGGGCGCGATCTGTCGGAGTCCGATCCGGCTCGCCGGCGGGTGGGCTCGGCCTGGCAACGCGCCATCCGCTCGTATCACGCGGGGCTGAGACGAGCGATCGTGCTGCTTCCAGCCGCGGCGTTCACCGCGGCGTCGGTGCTGTGGGCGCCGGCGCGGACGATGCATGCGGTGCGGATCGAGCGACGGGGCATGCGGGCGATGACGCTCGCGAACATCACCATCGCGGCGACGATCCTCACGGCACCGACGCACGCCTCGATTCGCGAGTTCGTGCTCGATCTGTGGCCCGCGGCGCTGCCCTCACCGGCGGCGGTGTTCGGACCGACGCTTCGGGCGGCGTTCACGGTGTTGACGCTTGCGATGTGGTTCGCGCTGCTGGTGTCGCTGACGCGGATCGAGCGGTTCGGCGTGGTGTTCTTCTCGAAGCGACGGGCGTGGCGGGTGACGCCGACAGTCGCGTTGGTGGTCACGGCGCACGCGTCGTTCCTGTGGATCGCGGCGGCGATGATGGCGGTGCTAGCGCCGCCATTTGTGGCTTGGGTGTCGGCCGAAGCGCCGCTGGAGGTGGCACGATACCTGATCGGCACGAAGGTGATCGCGGGGCCGCTGGGGTTCATCGCGGGCATGACGTGGTTCGAGTTGACGACGTTCCTGGGGGTTCGCGCCTGCCGGTTCGCGAACGAGCCGCGGGACTGAGAAGTCGGTTCACCGCAGATGTCACGCAGGCCGAAGGGTTCTGAGCTTTGCTCCGCGTGTTGCGGGCTCTCTTTGGTGCTTGCCTTCGCCTGGAAGGCCTACCCGCCGTTATGGGCATCGCCCCGCGGGTGCAGAAAGCCGGAACGTCAGCGATCGTCGCGCGTCGAGGGAATCACGGGTGTCCGCCTAGCATGGCTCACGCGGCGCGGGGAAGCTGCGGGAAATGGACGGACCCGAAACACAGCCTGGAGCCGGTCGCACGCCGCGGCCGGGCGAGAAGACGGATGCCGGCAGCGGCGACGCGCCGCACTGCGCGCTTGATGACTTCGATCCGCCGCAGATGACGCAGGATCAGGCAGCGACGGGCGCGGAGATCGACGCGGCTCCGGCGAGCAGGCACGAGCACGGCATCGGTGAGCCCGGGCTGTTCTCGGTGCTGCGGCACAAGCACTTTGCGGTCTTCTGGTGGGCGGCGTTCGGATCGTTCGTCGGGACGTGGTTTGAGTACATCGGGGTGCAATGGATCGTCGCCGAACGCACACGCGACACGACGTGGCTGGCGATCCTGGGCGCGGCACAGCTGTTGCCGACGCTGTTCCTGGGGCTGCTCGGGGGCATTGTCGCCGACCGCGTCAACCGCAAGAAGCTTCTGATCGTGACGCAGTTCGCGATGATGCTGATCGCGATCGCGTTCTTTGTGGTGGTGAAGAAGTACGGCCACCAGTTGAGCGACGCGGAGGCGGACAAAGACGCCGTGCGGGTTCTGCTGAACTGGATGCTGGGGTTGTCGCTGCTGCAGGGAATCGTGGCGGCGTTCAACAACCCGGCGTGGCAGGTGATGATCCCGCGGCTGGTGCCCCGGACGGATCTGGTGCGTGCGATCACGCTGCAGGGGATCTCGTTCAACGCGGCTCGGGCGATCGGCCCGGCGATCGCGGGCATCTTGCTCGCCAAGGCGGGCGGCGAGTGGCTGTTCGCGGTGAACGCGATCTCGTTCATCGGTGTGATGTGCGCGGTGATGACGACGCCCGACGCGCCGGCGCCGACGCGGGGTGGACGGCTGACCGACATATCCGTGATCATCGGGGACGTGAAGGACTCGTTCGGGTTCATGTATCACAACAAGGGCGCCCGGGCGGCGCTGCTGGCGGTGGTCACGTTCGCGGTGTTCGGGACGCCGATCCTGCGGTTCTTGCCGCTGTTTGTGACCGAGGTCTACGAGATGCAGGAGAAGACGTTCGGCCTGCTCACGGGAGTGATGGGTGTGGGCGCCGTCGCCGGCGGACTGGCGATGCGCTGGGTGCCGCGGTGGTATCCGAAGCATCATTTCATCCCGCTGTCGATCTTCCTGGGCGGGCTGTCGATCCTGGCGTTCTCGCTGGCGCAGAACGTGTGGGCGGCGGGCGTGATCATGGCTTTCGTGGGCGTGTTCTGGATGTGGTCGTTCAACTCGGCGATGTCGGCGCTGCAGCTCTTGGTGGACGATTCATTGCGGGGCCGCGTGATGGCGGTGTGCAACATGATCTCGCTGGGGCTGATGCCGGTCGGGCCCTTCTTCGCGAGCCTTGCCGGCGAGGGCATCGCGGCGGGCGTGGAGAGGTGGCTGCCGGACTTGTGGTTCAAGGGTCTGGTGCCGCAGGCGGGAATCGCCGTGTGCGCCGTCGTGCTCTTGGGTGCTGGCGTGGTGATGGTGATCTGGCGGACGCCGGAAGTGGACGGTCTGAGGCCGGGCGATGCCGGGTTCGATCGCAAGCCTGGATTCGTGCGTGGGCTGACGGCGGCAAATCACCGGCCGCGGCGTTAGCGCTGCTGGAAAGCTCGCTCGTAACGCGCCAGCGCTGCAACGAGCTTGCCGGCGCCGGCAGCGTCCTTGGCTTCGGTGGCGAGTTGGGTGAGCTTCTCGGCGATGCGTCGGATGTCGTCCCACGGCACTGGTCCTGCGGGCTTGGAGATCGGCTGGTCGAGCTTCGCCCCAAGCGCAGATGGATCGATGGGGTGATCGAGTTTCACGCCGACTTCGTGCACGCGACCGGAAACGTGCTCGCAACGCATGACCTTGCCGGTCACGCACATCTGCTCGCCGTCGCGGGCGCGGAGCGTGGCGGAGATGGCCGAGCCGGGATACAGGAACGAGCAGTGCAGGAACGCCATGCCGCCGGGCGAGAGATCGACGGGCGGGACGGTGTGAGTCTGGACGTCGCCGCCGGGGCCGCGGACCTCGATGGTGATGTCGGGGAGGCGCGAGGCGTCGTGGCGGGCCTCGGAGCGCTTGCGGCGATCAGAAGGATGCAACGAGCGGCTCTTGATCGCTTCGACGATCTTCTTCTTCTCGTTGTCGCTGAGAAGTGCGATGGCGGTTCCCCTCCGAGCACGACCGGTGAAGACGTGCTGCAAACCAACGATCGGAAATTACCCAGATTGACACCCGGGAAACTCTCGGGAGAGCCGGGAAGAGCGGTGTGCCGGAAGGTGGGGCAAATTGGGCCGTCTGGGCCGGGCCGAGAACAGAAATCTGGGGCCGGGCGGCGTGCGAGTCTTCGGCGTGTGGTTGGTAGGCCGTAGTGCCGAGACAAGATGAACGTTGCCGAACTTCGGGCGAACTTCGGGACCGACCGCGACATAAAGTTGTCCGATGCAACCCCGCCGCCTGACCCGTCAAGTGACCATCGGAGACTCCCGCGTTGGCTTCGTCAAGATCGGCGGCGGTCTGCCGAATCGTGATGGCACCCCCACTACCCCCGCGCCCGTCAGCGTGCAGACGATGACGTCGGGCTACACGCACGAGATCGACAAGTGCGTCGCTGAGATCCACAAGCTGGCGAGCGCCGGTGCCCAGATCGTCCGCGTCGCCGTGCCGGAGAAGAAGGACACCGACGCGCTCAAGCACATCATCCCGCAGGTGAACGTGCCGATCGTGGCGGATGTGCACTTTCACTTCCAGCGGGCACTGGAGGCCGTGGAGTCGGGCGTTCACAAGATCCGCCTGAACCCCGGCAACATCAACGACCGCCAGCAGGTCATCGACGTCATTCAGGCCTGTAAGGCCCGCAAGCTCCCGATCCGCGTCGGCGTCAACGAAGGTTCGATCATCGAGCGCAAGGACAAGCAGAAGCGCCAGAAGGAACTGGGCGCGGTCTTCAGCGACCACAAGCACGGCTACCTGCTCGCCATCATGATCGCCAAGCTCGAGGAATACCTCGACATCTTCTACGAGCAGGACTTCCACGACATCGTCATCAGCGCCAAGTCCATGGACGCCTCGTTGGTGATCGATGCGTACACCGAGATCTCCAAGCGCTTCGACCACCCGCTCCACCTGGGCGTCACCCACGCGGGCCCCAAGGAAACCGGCACCATCCGCAGCGTCGTCGCCCTCGGCGGCCTGCTCATAAACGGCATCGGCGACACCGTCCGCATCTCCTACGCCAACGACCCCATTTACGAAGTGCAGGACGGGCTCGAGCTGCTCTACTGCCTCGGCCTCAAGGAACGCATCGGCGTCGATCTCATCGCCTGCCCCACCTGCGGGCGCATCCAGGTCGACCTCTTCACCCTCATCCAAGACGTCCGCAAGGCCCTCGCCGAGAAGGTCACTGTCCCGATGAAGGTCGCCGTCATGGGCTGCATCGTGAACGGCCCGGGCGAGGCCGAGGGAGCCGACGTCGCGGTCTTCGCCGGCGACCGCCGCGGCATTATCTATGTACAGGGTGAAAAAGTGGCCAACGTTCCCGAAGAAGAGATTCTGGGGAGGTTGCTCACCGAATGCTTGCAGTTCCAGGACAAGGTGAAGAAGGGCGAAGCCAAGCTGGGCGAAAAGAAGGTCGAGATCATGCCGCCGGATCCCTTGGGCAACCTCGGCAGCGGCTGGGAAAAGATGGCCGCGGAGCGGATCAAGACCGGCGAGAAGCCGATCGGTCTGACGGTGGGCGCGACGCGCTGAGCGGCGTTTCGGGAATGCACATGAACGACCCTCGCGACGACCAGCGACTGTCCCCGCTGCGACGCGTCGGACGCGCTGTTCGCTTCGCGGGATGCACTGTCGCGGCGGCGGTGACCTGGCCGGTGTGCCGCTTCGTACGAGGTCCGGGCCAAGCCCCAGAAGACGCTGCCAACGACCGAGCCGCGGCGGCACGCCAAGCCCTGCGATCGGTGCGTGCAGCGCGGCTCGCGGCACGCGGGCGGCTCGATCGGCCCGTGCTCGTGCTCAGCGGCTACCGGGCGCCGGGCGTGATGGGCGGCAACATGGCCCGCCGACTCGCGTCGCTGCTCGGGGCCCCCCTCGATGACTTCCGAATGATCTCATACCCGCACATGGGCGACCTTGATCGCGTGTCCCGCGCGGTCGATCGCGTCGTGCGGCGCGAGTTCTCGAGCGATCAGGAGTTCGATGTCGTTGGCATCTCGATGGGCGGCTTGATCGCGCGGATGCTGGCGTCCGAGGAGTACGCTCGGGAGCATGGGCTGCGACGCCTGCGGCTGAAGAACCTGTTCACGATGGCGACGCCGCATCTCGGAGCAAAGATCGCCAAGCACGTCCACGTGGACAAGGCGGCGACGGAGATGCAGATCGGCTCGCCTCGGCTGGCGTGGCTGAACGCTCTGCCGCGGAACTATGACCTGCGTTGCTATGCGATCCTGAACGACATCACGGTCGGCGCGAAGCAGACGGCGCTGCCCGGCGACCAACCGATGTGGGTGCGCGGCACGCCGCTCTTCAGCCACAGCCTCATTACCGAACACCCCCTCGTCGTCCTCGACGTCGCCGCCCGCCTCGCCAACCTCCCCGGCGTGCTGGACAACTCGCCGGTACCAAGCGACTGAAGCTGCTCTGAACTATCAGCGAGCCCGACAAACCAAAGGCACTCAGGCGTGCGCCTTCGCACTCCCCCGAAACATCATCGCGCCCAGCGTGAATCCCACCGCGCCGATCCCCAGCAGCACGCCACAGGGCAGCATCATCTCCGAAAGCGACATAGATCGCCAGGTCGCGCCCTCAATGGCGCGCACGGCCCAGCTGAACGGGCTAATGCCGCTGACCGTCTGCATGATCTTGGGCATGATGAAGACGGGGATCGTGCCGCCGCCAATCATGGCAAGCACAAGCACGACGGCTCGGCCCATGCCGCCGGAGCCGTCGCTGGCGCGGCCCATGACGGCGAGGAACATCATCAGACCCACGAAGCCGAGCGAGGCACAGGTGGTGGCGAGCAGGAGCATCAGCGGCTCGGGCACCCGCACCTTGAAGGCGAACGCGAAGACACCGATCAGCAGCCACTGCACCGCCATGCACGAGACAAAGCCCGCGAGCGACTTGCCGGCGATGATGGTGCTTGTCGAGAGCGGCGAGCACATCAGGCGAACGAGCGTGCCGCGCTGGCGATCGACCGCGAGCGTGCCGACAAACGCGGTGACGCAGCCCATAAGCCCCCACACGATGCCCTGCGGCAGCGAAACCTCGTAGGAATTGGTCGGGCCGTTGCTGTCGCGCTGAATCTGTTCGAGCTCGATCTTGACGGGGCGGAAGTTGTCCATGCCGGCACCAAGGCCGTCGGTGGGCTTGCCATCTTTCGTGGCGCGGCGAGCGTTGTCGGTGAGCAGTCCCTCGATGCCGGTGAGGAAGGTGTTGAAGACAAATTTGCGGGAAGGGTCGGTGTCCTTGGATTTCTCGATGGATTCGCGGGCCTTGGCGAGCTGCTTCTTCATCGAGTCGGTGTTGGTGAATGAGCGGGTCATGCCCTTGAAGGCGAGCTCGGTGAGGCGGCCCTCGAGAAGGCCCGTCTCGCCGCGGCGACTGGGATCGACGTAGCCGCGAACGGTCGGGCCGGTGCCGGTGGCGAAAAGGTCCTCGAACTTAGCGTTGAAGTCTTCGGGGATTACGACACAGGCGACAAGTTCGCCCTTGCGGACCTTGTCCTGGGCCTTGGAGACGTCGTCAAAACGCGTCACATGGAAGCCATCGAGCTTCGCAAGATCTTCGGCGAACGCGGTGGCGCTGGCACTCTTGTCGAGCTGGACGATGCCGAGCTCGATCTTGCCGGTCTCGCCGCCGCCGGCGCCGCCGAAGACCCAGCCGAAGAAGATCGCGAAGATGAGCGGGAAGACGAAGGTGAAGAAGGCGTCGAGCTTGTCGCGCAGCAGGAGCTTGAGATCGGTGGCGGCGATCGCGACGACTGCGGAGATGGATTGGAGGATGTTCATCTCGTGCGTCGCGTGTCAGTCGCGGAGGCGGCGGCCGGTGAGGGAAAGGAAGACGCTCTCCAGATCTGGGCGGTCGATGCGGATGCCGGTGATGGGGTGGGCGGCGGTCTGGGTGTCGCGGCCGTGAGCGATGGCGGATTCGAGGGTGCGGAGCGGGTCGTCGGTTTCGATGGCGTCCTCGTGCTCGCCTCGGGAGACGCAGACAAGGCTCTTGCCGCCGTGGGTGCGGACGAGTTCATCGACGGTGCCGACGCAGAGCAGTCGTCCCTTGTCGATGATGCCGACGCGGTCGCAGAGGCGCTGGGCCTCTTCCATGTAGTGCGTGGTGTAGATGATGGTGCGGCCTTGCTTGGCGAGCTCGCGCACAGTGTCGAGGATGTTGTTGCGGCTTTGTGGATCCACGCCGGCGGTGGGTTCGTCGAGCAACAGCAGCGGCGGATCGTGGATGAGCGCGGCGGCGAGGTTGAGGCGGCGCTTCATGCCGCCGGAGTAGGTACCCGCGATGTCCTTGGCCCGAGGCAGAAGGCCGACGAGATCAAGGGCGTGCTCGACGCGCTGGGTGAGCGCGGCACCCGACAGCCCATACAAACGGCCGAACATGCGGAGGTTCTCAAGGCCGGTGAGTTGGTCGTAGATGGCAAGGGCCTGCGTGGCAACGCCGATGTGGGCGCGGACGCGGTGGCTCGTGGGCGCGCCCTGGGAGTTGACGTCCACGGAGCCAGAGTCGGGTGCGAGGAGGCCGACGGCCATGGAGATGGTGGTGCTCTTACCGGCACCGTTGGGGCCCAGGAGGCCGAAGACCTCGCCGCGGTGGACCTCCAGCGACACGCCGTCGACCGCAATGATCGAGCCGAAGGACTTGCGGAGATCGGTCAGGCGGAGCACGGACGATGGTAGCGGAGAGTGGCTGCGGCGGGGTTTGTTCAGGATCGGATAAGTGCCAGCGGGACGGCCAGCCAAGGGGTCTTGTACGGGGTTGCATCCAAGCGCGTGCGTTTCACCGATACATCTGATAGACTTTCGTATCCATCCGGCGGCAATCAAGGGCGCTGGATCGTCCTTGTTCCGATGAGGAGCTGACGGGTGGATAGACGGGGCGCTTGCCGCCCTGTGGGCTCGCTCGAGGAGCGGAGTCTCTTCGAGCAACGCACGGGCGACGGGTTGTCCCTCTCGACTGAGATAGAGGGCGAAACGGATGCCGCACCGACCAACAAATCACAATCAGCCCAGAGAGGACAGCAGACGACCGGCGCACGCGCCGGACGACACACGCCGCGCTGACGAGGCGCCGGTGCTGGATGTCGAGGGCGATGTCGATCTGGCCTCGTTGGCGGCAACGGGTGGCATGTTCAGCGTCGGGATGGGAAGTGCGTCCGGCGGCGGCGGCTCGATCAGCGAGGGCATGAGCGCGAAGGTGCTCGTGCTCAACAAGCTATACGTCGCGGTGCGGGTCGTCTCGGTGCGGCGGGCGTTCTGCTTGCTCGCGCGGGACATCGCGGAAGTCATCCACGTCGAGAACGGCAGCGACGGGCCGCGGTATTTGAATTTCGACTTTGAGTCGTGGACCGATGTGGCCGCGCTTCGGACCAAGTTCGAGCGTCGGCAGCACGACTGGATCAAGACGGTGCGGTTCGAGATCGCGGTGCCGCGGATCATCCGGTTGATCGGGTACGACCGACTGCCCGAGCAAACGGTGAAGTTGAACCGGCGGAACTTGTTCGCACGCGATCGCAACACCTGCCAGTACTGCGGGCGGCACTTCCCCACGGCTGATTTGTCGCTCGATCACGTGAAACCCCGCACGCAGGGCGGCGGAGACACGTGGGAGAATTTGGTCTGCGCGTGCATCAAGTGCAACGCCCGCAAGGGTGGCCGCACGCCGGACGAGGCGCGGATGAAGCTCATCAAGAAGCCGGAGCGTCCGAAGCGCAACCCGCTGATCGCGCTGCGGCTGGGGCACGAGAAGTACGCGTCTTGGAAGACGTTCCTGGATAATGCGTACTGGAGTGTGGAGCTACGGTGATTCGGCTAGAGCCTCTGGCGTAAGCGAGAGGTCGTTTCCAACTCCCGGGCACTTGCGACCTCTCGCTGACGCGAGAGGCTCATGCGGTGTGCTCGACCAAACGATCCTCACAAACGAGGCCGTCGGCGAGGCGGACGACGCGGCGGCATCGCTTCGCGATGTTGTCGTCGTGCGTGACCATGATGATGGTCATGCCCTGGCGATGGAGGTCTTCGAACGTCGCGAGGATCGCCTGACCGGTTTTGCTGTCGAGGTTGCCGGTGGGTTCGTCGGCCATGAGGATCGACGGGCGGGTGACGAGGGCGCGGGCGATGGCGACGCGTTGCTGCTGGCCGCCGGAGAGTTCGCGGGGGCGGTGGCCGAGGCGGTCGCTGAGGCCGACGAGGCCGAGGGCGTACTCGGAGGCTTTGGCGCGCTCGGAGGGTTTCATGCCCTGGTAGAAGAGCGGGACCTCGACGTTGGCCTCGACGGTGAGCTGGGGGATGAGGTTGAAGGCCTGGAAGATGAATCCGATGGTGCGGCCGCGGAACAGGGAAAGTTCCTCGTCGTCCATGCCGACGACGTCGCGCCCGGCGAGCATGTAGACGCCCTCGGTGGGCCGGTCGAGGCAGCCGAGGATGTTCATGAGGGTGGACTTGCCCGAGCCGGAGGCGCCCATGATGGCGATGTATTCGCCGCGCTTGATGGTGAGGTTGATGCCGCGAAGGGCCTCGACCATGATGGAGCCGTCGGGCTTGTAGTAGGTTTTCTTGAGGTCGCGGAGCTCGGCGACGGCGTCGGGGGCGCTGGTCGCGGGGGGCGATGAGGAGGGGGCGGGGATGGCGGCGTGGGTGGTCATCGCGTGCTGAGAGGGTACACGCGTGGTACGCGGCGGTTGCGGCGTGGGTGCGGGGAACTGGCGAGGTGTCGTGCCGAGGCAGCAGCGCGCCGGGGCGGGGTCACAGGGAACTTGTTCGATAGAGCACGAAGGCGAACCCACCTCCCCGGCCCCCTCCCGCTGGGAGGGGGAGTCGGAAGGCCACCAAATGGCGGCGACGCGATCAGCCGTTGGTGCGCTTCTCTTCTTCGATCTGCAGGCCGGCAAGGGCCATCATGGGGTCGGGGGCGAAGCGGAAGACCTTGTCGAGGCCGGTGACGCTCATGACGGACTGGACGTCCTCGGAGAGGGAGCAGAGCCGCAGGCCGCGGCCTTTTTCAGTGAGGATCTTGCGGATCTTGAGCAGGCCGGCGAGGTTGCTGCTGTTGACGTAGGTGACGTTGGCGAAATTGAGAACCACGCTGGGCGTGGCGTTGCCCTTAGCGCTGAGGCGGTCGGCAATGGCGGAGAGTTCCTCCGAGAGCGCGGGCTCGTCGGTCAGGTCGGCGATGACGATGGAATCAGACCATTCCGTGGACATGGGGGGGAGAGTACCAGATTTGTGCGTCGCTCTCAAGTCGCTGCGGGGGAAGGGAGAGAACGCGGAGAAGCGGAGTGGGCGGAGGGGCGCGGAGGGGGGAGGGTGTGAGGAGACAAATGGCAAATAGCAGATAGCAAATGGCAGATGGGAAAGGCCGCACTCGTTGCTTCGAGGGGCGGCGTTGCGAGAAAGCAGAACGGCCGAACGCTCCGCACGGGGCGAGCGATGCGGGGCCTTCACCCTGCTTCATCTCCGCGAGACTCCGCCACCTCCGCAACTCCGCGTTCTCTCTCGAGCGACTACACCGCCGGAGCATCCTCGCCGCCGGCCGCTTCGTCGATCCGGGCGGCGGCGATGACCTGATCGCCGTCGTGCAAGCTGACCACTCGCACACCCTGCGTGCCGCGTCCGATCTGGCTGATCTCGCCGGCCTTCACGCGGACCAACTGGCCGCCCTTGCTGACGACGACGACGTCGTCGGAGTCGCGGACGCCGAGAGCGGCGACCGAGCGGCCGTTGCGGTCGCTGGTCTTGATGTCGGCGCGGCCCTTGCCGCCACGGGACTGGGAGCGGGCCTTGCCGGTCTCGGGCTGAACGCGGTACTCATCGACGAGCGTGCGCTTGCCGTAGCCGTTCTGGGTGATGGTCAGCAGGCTCATGGCGGGCTCGACGGTGATCGCGTCGCCGTCGGCGTCGGGCTTCATCTCGACCCGGACGGCGCCGATGACCTCGTCGCCCTCTTCGAGCTCGATGCCCTTCACGCCCGCGGCGGAGCGGCCCATCAGGCGGGCGTCTTCCTCGGGGAAGCGGATGGCGTTGCCCAAGGCGGTGATCAGCATGATGTCGTCGCGGCCGCCGGTCATGACGACGTCCAGCAGGCTGTCGCCGTCCTTGAGACCCACGGCGATGATGCCGCCCTTGTTGACGTTGCGGTAGTCCTTGAGCGCGGTGCGCTTCACGATGCCGCCGCGGCTGGCGAAGGTGAGGAAGTTGCTGCCTTCTTCGAAGTTCTTGATGGCGAGGTACGCGCAGGTCTTCTCGCCGGGCTTGAGCTCGAGCAGGTTGATGATCGCCCGGCCCTTGCTGGTGCGGCTCATCTCGGGCACTTCGTAGACCTTGATCTTGAAGATGCGCCCGGTGTTGGTGAAGCAGAGCAGATCATCGTGCGTGCCCGCGACGAAGACGTGCTCGATGAAGTCCTCGTCCTTGGCGTCGCCGGCGCGAATGCCCTTGCCGCCGCGGCCCTGGGTGCGGTAGGTGTCGAGCGGGACACGCTTCACGTAGCCCTGATGGCTGATGGTGACGGCGACGTCTTCCTTGGCGATCAGTTCCGCGATCGTGATGTCGACTTCGGTGTCGTCGATCTGGGTCTGGCGCTCGTTGTTCTTGGCCGACGCCCAGCGAGCCCGCATCTCGAGCGTGTCGTCCTTGACGATGCCCAGGACCTTGGCGTCGCTGGCGAGGATGGACTCATACTCCTCGATCTGCTTGACGAGCTCGTTGTACTCGCTGACGAGTTTCTCGATCTCGAGGCCGACGAGCTGGATGAGGCGCAGGCCGCCGATGGCCTCGGCCTGCACGCGGCTGAGGGCGATGCCGCCCGCGGGTTCCGCGGCCTTGATCATCGCCATGAGGCGGGCCGGCAGCTTGGGGGCGTAGGGATGGGTCGCGGGAATCTGGAAGCGACGCTCCATCAACTTCTCGATCGCTTCTTCACGGGTGCGGCTGCCGCGGATGATTCGGATGACTTCGTCGATGTCGCAGACGGCGTAGACCAAGCCCTCCAAGCGGTGGGCATTCTGCTTGGCGTGCCGCAGCAGGTACATGGTGCGGCGACGGATCACGTCCTTGCGGTGGGCGATGTAGAGGTCGATCAGTTCCTTCAGCGAGAGCGTCCGCGGCTGGCGGTTGACCAGCGCGATGTTCATGATGCTGAAGGTGTCCTGCAGACTCGTGAACTCGTAGAGCTGCTTCTCGACCACTCGCGGGTCGGCGCCGCGCTTGAGCTCGATCACGATGCGGGTCGCGGCTTCGCGGCCGGACTCGTCGCGGACGTCGGAGACATCGGGGATCTTGTCTTCCTCGACAGCCTCGACGATCTTCTTGAGCAGCAGTTCCTGCGAGGAGTTGTACGGGATCTCGCTGATGACGAGCTGGTAGCGATCGGACTTGGAGCCTTCGGTGGGAGCTCCGTCGGCGGGGGCTTCGGCGGCCTTGCCCTTCTTGATGCCGCCGAGGGGTTCGATCTTGACGCTGCCGCGGACGGAGATGCGGCCGCGACCGCTGGCGTAGGCCTCGAGGATGCCGCGGCGGCCGAGGATCGTGCCGCCGGTCGGGAAGTCCGGTCCCTTGATGCCTCGGCGGACGACGTTGCCGTTGGCGTCGACGACGTCCTGCATGAGCTCCATGAGCCCGATCGAGGGGTTCTCGATGGTGCGGATGATGGAGTCGAAGACCTCGGTGGGATTCTGCGGCGGGAGACTGGTGGCCATGCCGACGGCGATGCCGATGCCGCCGTTGATCAGCAAGTTGGGGAACTTGCCGGGCAGGATCATCGGCTCCATCAGGCGGTCGTCGTAGTTGGGCTGGAAGTCGACAGTCTCGAACTCGAGATCGGCGAGCATGTCCACGGCGGCGTGGGTCATGCGTGCTTCGGTGTATCGCATCGCGGCCGGCGGGTCGCCGTTGATGGAGCCGAAGTTGCCCTGGGGGTCGATGAGCGGCACACGCATGCGCCAGCGCTGGGCCATGCCGACGAGGGTGGGATACACGACGGCTTCGCCGTGCGGGTGATAGTCGCCCGAGGTGTTACCGGCGATCTTGGCGCACTTGAGGTGCTTCTTGCCGGGGCGGAGCTTGAGATCGTTCATCGCGACCAAGATGCGTCGCTGCGAGGGCTTGAGGCCGTCACGGACATCGGGCAGGGCCCGGTCCATGATGGTGCTCATCGCGTACGTGAGGTAAGAGTCCTGCAGTTCGCGCTGGATGTCGAGATCGAGCACTCGCCCGCCGGGGGTGCCGGCGCCCGGGATGTCGACCCCACCGCCCCCACCACTACCCGCGTCGAAGCCGCTGGAGAGATTGGCGTCGGGGCTGTGCTGGGGGTTGAGGTTCAGGTCGTCAGACATCCATGACTCCGTGTCGCGCGATCGCGTTCGAGCGGGTCCGAGCGGGGCTTTTTGAGGCGTGGATCGCCGTCGCTCGGCGCGCCGGAAAGGGTGCGTTGTGGACCCGTCCGAGGGTCGAAAACGAGCCGCCCGGCGCGATGGGAATGATAGTCGAAACCGCCACGGTTTTCTTGCGATTCAGGGCGCGAGAGAGGCCTGATTTGCAGATGTTTTCTTGAATTTTTGGGGATGGAATCTGGGCTTGGCGGGGGCGGAGGTTTCGAGTGCGTTTCGGGGCGTGTTGCGGGGTGTGGTCATAAGGCGAAAGAGGTGGTGATGCTGCAGTCGCTCCGGTCGGATTCACAGCGTGCCGGGGCGTCCTCGCCCCGTGCGGTGGCGCCTGCGCTTGAAGAAAAGACAGTTCACCGCGGAGGACGCGGAGAGCGCGGAGGGAAACCAAAGGCAGTTCACCACGGAGATCACGGAGATCACGGAGATCACGGAGAGGGAATTGGGTGAGACAAGGCGTTGTCGGCGAGAGTGCGCGACGAGGATCGATTCTTGAATCCCTTCTTTCAGTGTCTCTCTCAGTGTTCTCCGTGATCTCCGTGGTGAATGTCTTTTTGTCTTCGAACGAGAACTTCCCCTGCTTCCTCCGCGTTCTCTGCGTTCTCCGCGGTGAAATGCCTTCCGCTCGGCCAGCACCCGGACGCGGCGAGTCCGACGCTCTCCGCACCGGGGCGAGGACGCCCCGGCTCGCTTCTGCGGATGGAGCGCGGTACACGCGAGGCTCACCGTGCGGGGCGCTGTCGGGCTAACGAGGCTTCGCTTCGAGGCCCGCGATCGCTTCGTCGAGCGTGATCAACGCGAGGGCCGCGGCGTCGGAGTTCATCCGCTGATCCCAGAGCGCGTTGCGAACGCCCCACTTGGCTCGGAGCGGGTCGGCGAAGAGGGTCGCGTGGATGTCGTCGCCCATGAGCTGGCGGGTGAAGCGGAGGACGGGGACGAGGCGGACGATCTCTTTGCCGCGGTCGGCCGCGGGGGTGAGCCGCGGGTCGGCGAGCATGGCGGCAAGTCCCGCGGCGACGCGGACGGTCTGGGCGGAGGGAAGCGGGACGCGGGCCTTGGTGAAGACCATGCCGCCGACGAGGTCCTCGCCGTCGGGGCCGGCGTCGTCGGCGGTGAGGACGAACTTGTACGCAAGATCGCGCCATTCGCCCAGGAGCGGTGCGACGGCAAGCGGGGCGTCAGTGGGTGCAAGATCCCGGGCGGCCATCACGATCCACGGCATGGCCGAGGCCAGTTGATCGACCTGCGTGGTGGCGAGCAGTGCGCCAAGCTTGCCATCCAGACGAGGCCGGAGCCCTGCATCGGAGCGGGCACGCCGGGCCAGACCCGCGAGAGCGAGCGAACGCTCGGCAAGGGACAGGTTTTCCTGCGTGAGCGATTGCTCGCACACTTCGGTCGCCTGCGCGATCGCCCGATCGAGCCCCGCTGCCGGGCTTGGACTCTGGGTGAGAAGTCGCTCGAACGCGATCAAGTATGCACCGGCCGCGGCGGGGCGAAGCCGACCCTTCTCCGATCCGATCGCGACCGCGTGCAGCAGCATGCGTGCGCTCTCGGGCTTGCGCTCGGCGAGCGCCAACGCCGCGAGGCTCATGACGGCTGGATCGCTGGATCGTGTCGCGGACGCACCGAGTGGGTTGAAGATCGACTCGAGTGCAACCTGATCGGGCTTGCTCGGATTCGATACCACGCGTGCCGCCAGATAGTCGGCAACGCCGTCACCCCACTGCTTCATCGCGTCGAGCGTGACCTCGCGCTCGGCGACGACGCGCCCGTGGCGGTAGAGGAACGTCGCGGGCGCGTCGGGTGATTGTTGCGACACGTGGGTGACACTGAAGCGGTAGAACTGGACGTTGCGGTCCTTCGCGAGCTTCTGCGGCACGTTGTTGGGATCGGCGCGGAGGCCGGCAATGGGGTCGTCGAGTGCGCCGGCGGCCGCGGCGACAAGGGCGTCGCCGGGGGACTGCGGCAGCCCGGCGGCGGTGTTGTGGGTAAGCATCGACGACGGGAAGATCAGCCGCGTCGTGTCGTCGACGCGGGCACCGACGCCGTCGATGCCGGGAGGGATCTCGAGGTCCGCGTCGTCGTAGGACGCGGGGGCGTAAGGGACGAGCGCGCCGGCGAGTTCGAGGCTGACGACGAGTCGCGACGCGAAGACGCTTTCCTTGACGTCGCTCTCGTGCAAGAAAGGCTCGGCGGCGTGCATGGCGTCGCGGGCGGCGGCGAGGAGTGCGGCGGGCGTGCCGCCGACGCGCCAGGCGCGTCCAACGACGCGGCCGCCGAAACGGAGGGTGATTTGGGCCGCGCCGCACGCACGCGAGGCGCGATCGAACGCGGAGCCAGCGACCACCGGGCTCGTGTCGGCCGGCTTCCAGGCGCGGACCAGGGACTGCACCTCGTTAAATGCCTCGAGGGCAAGACGGGCGTCGGGCGGGGCGAGATCCAGCACCGCGGATGAAGCGCCGGGTGCGGCGTCTGCCGCGGGCTTCGCGGGCTCCGTGGCCGGGGCGAGCGAGCTGGTCATGAGCGCGAGGATCGCGAACAAAGCGCACGCGTGCGCGGTAGGCGTGGTGTTTCCAGACGTTGCTCCGGCACGACGCGGCGTGTTGCTCCGCGGCGACAGGACGACCACGCGAAGGACCGAGAACAGTGCGGTTCCGAGAATGACGGCCGCGGCGCGGGTGCGGCTGAGCAAGAACTGCGAGACCCGGGATCGGCACGGGGGTTGCATCAGTATCTTCGTCCGCACGACAATCTCAAGAATCGAGAGGGAGAAACGAGAGATGAAGACTGTTCTACTCATGACCGACCATCGCCGCAAGGTTTCGATTCTGTTTCTGCTGAGCTTCCTGGCGATGTGCTGATCCTTGGGGATCGACCGGCGCCCGTTTGACGACGCACGCCCGCATTCACCCGAGTCGGGCGAGGGAGGACGTCCCTCGCTCACTCGGTACACGAACACTCTACCTCACGTGCCGCCTGCGGGTTCCGCCCGAACTCGTCTCAGTCGCACATACGAAAAGCCCCGGTCACTGACCGGGGCTTGAGGTCTTTTGGGGAAGGCATGAAGGGGGAAGGCATCCAGGGATCCGGGCATCGGGGCATCGAGTGGGAAAAAGAAAAGCCCCGGCCGGGGCCGGGGCTTGGGGGGAAGGCTTGAAGGGGCAGGGCCTGGAAGGTCTTGCTACTGAACCTTTACTTGAACTTGATCTTGTCGGTGCCCATGGCGTCGTGGCTGTCCATGCCGCCGCGGGTGGGCGAGGGCTTGGAGCGCTTGGGCTCGTCGCCGCCACCACCACCGCCGCCGCCGCCTTCGCTGGCGCTGGTGTCGCCCCACTGGGCGCGCTTCAGCGACAGGCCGATCTTGCGATCGGAGCGATCGACGCGGAGGATCTTGACGTCCACCTCATCGCCGGCCTTGACGACATCCTGCGGGTTCTCGACCTTGTGGTCGGCGAGCTCGCTGATGTGCAGGAGGCCTTCGAGGTCGGACTCGAGCTCCACGAAGACACCGAAGTTGGTGATCTTGGTGACCTTGCCGCGGACGACCATGCCGGGCTTGTAGTGCTCGGGGATCGCGGTGAGCCACGGATCCTCGGTGAGCTGCTTCATGCCCAGGCCGACGCGCTGCTTCTCGCGGTCGACTTCGAGGACGACGCACTTGACGGTGTCGCCCTTCTTGAGGACCTCGTTGGGGTGCGTGACCTTCTTGGTCCAGGACATGTCGCTGACGTGGAGCAGGCCGTCGATGCCCGGCTCGATCTCGACGAACGCGCCGTAGTTGGCGAGGTTGCGGACCTTGCCCTCGATGACGGTGCCGGTGGGGTACTTCTCGCCCACGAGCTCCCAGGGGTTGACCTCGGTCTGCTTCATGCCGAGGCTGATTTCCTGCTTGTCCTTGTTGATCTCAAGGACAACAACCTCGACTTCCTGGTTGGGCTGCACGATCTCGGACGGATGGTTGATGCGCCGCGTCCAGGACATCTCGGAGATGTGGACGAGGCCCTCGATGCCGTCCTCGAGACGCACGAAGGCGCCGTAGGACATGAGGTTGACCACCGCGCCCTTGATGCGGCTGTTGACGGGGTACTTCTTCTCGATCTCTTCCCACGGCGAGGCCTCGCGCTGCTTCATGCCCAGCGCGATCTTCTCCTTCTCGCGGTCGATGTTGAGAATCTTGACTTCGACCTTCTGGCCGACCTTGACCATCTCGCTCGGATGGTTGATGCGGCCCCAGGACATGTCGGTGATGTGCAGCAGGCCGTCGATGCCGCCCAGGTCCACGAACGCGCCGAAGTCGGCGATGTTCTTGACCTCGCCGTGGACGATGTCGCCCTCCTTGAGGGTGTCCATGAGGCGCTTCTTGGCGCTCTCGCGCTCCTCTTCGATCAGCTTGCGGCGGCTGATGACGATGTTGCGCCGCTCGGTGTCGATCTTCAGGATGCTGGCGCGGACCTTGCGGCCCATGTAGTCGCCGACATCGCCGGGGCGACGCACGTCAACCTGCGAGGCGGGAAGGAAGACGTTCACGCCGCCGATATCGACGAGCAGGCCGCCCTTGATCTTGCGGGTAACGACGCCCTCGACGACATCGCCTTCCTTGGTGGTATCGAGGAGCTTCTGCCAGGCCAGCATGCGGTCGGCCTTGCGCTTGGAGAGCTCGATGAGCCCACCCTCGCCCTCAAGGTTCTCGAGCAGCACGTTGAACTCATCGCCGATCTTGATGGCCTCGATGTGGTCAAACTCGGCCTTGGGGATCAGGCCTTCGCTCTTGAGGCCGACTTCGATCACGACGTCATCGCCGGCGAAGCCGATGACCTTGCCCTTGATGAGCTTGCCGGGCGCCAGGTCGGCGATCTGCTCGCCCAGGAACGAGTCCATGTATCCGGAGGCGCCGACCGTGGCGCGGGTGCCGTAGGCTTCCTTGAACAGGGCCTCGGCTTCCGAGTCCATGACTTTGAGCGAAGCGATCAGGTTTTCATCGATCATGTGGTGTGGAGTTCCTCTGCTGGCATCAGCGTCCGCCCGGTCGAAGGCGTCGGCTCGATACCCATACCGCACGGCTCGTGCAAGCACGAAGGCCGCCGGTCTGCCCCCTCTCGATGGAGAGGAACGGGGGCTCTGTTGCATCCTGCAATCAAACGGCGGCCCGCGCACGCGGACCCTCCGGTTCGGTCGACCGGCCGAACGGGAAATGGTAGGCAGTCGTCACACGCCGAGGCGTGTCTCGAACGAGCCCCGAGCGTGAGCGAGCGGGTGGGTTGAGGAGCGTGTGTTGGCGATAACTGAAATCAGGATGACCCACTCGCTGACGCTCGGGGCTCGCTGCGATGGAGGTTCGGGGTCACGGCGTCGAATCGGATGCAACGGTGCGCCGGAGCCACAGGCCTGATCGCTCCCAGACCGTTTGGGCCTCGATGACCGTCTCGGGAAGGCCGCACTCGGGGCAACGCGGCGCGTCCTCGTCGCGGATGTAGAGACAGCGGGTGCAGGCACGACCGGAGTTTTCGTGGAGGATGGAGCGGATGCGCAACAGGCTGCGGAGTCGCGTTGCCATCAGGATGCGGTTACCGAGACTGAAGAGAAAGATGACGCCGACGAACCACAGCGGGCCGAAGCCGTAGTAACGCCAGATCAGGAATACGGGCACGCACAGAGCGAGCTGGGCGAGCACGACCCAGGTCTCGATGGACTTTGCCAAGGCGCGGACGGCCGGCACCGAGGACTCGGAGGCGCGGCCAACGGATCGGCGACCGAACCAGCCGACTTTGGCTCCGCATCGGGCGCACCGCACGGCAGCGCGAGAGACCGACACGCCGCAGGTGGCGCAAAGCTCGTAAAAGGGCGGTGGGAAGTAATGGTTCCAAACGGCCTGGAACACCGCGAGCAGGACGCTCCCGGCGAGGATGCTCCAGACGACGATCTCGTTGCCGCGGTACCCGTGCAAGCCAATGAGCACGGACGCACTGATGACTCCGACACCGATCGAGATGAGGGGCAGAAGGCGATCGATGGCATTGGTCATGGCGCACCCGAGCCCGCAAGTCGGAGAAGAACGGATTCCAGATTGCTGTCGAACGCCCCGCGAGTCAGGACATCGTCCGCTCCCGCGTCGCGTGCCGCCTGCAGTGTGTTCTTCTCGACGTGCGGCCCGAAGGCGAGGACGCGGATGGGAGCAGAGGCATCAGGCATCGGGCTTTGGGCATCAGGGGAAACCAAATCACCCGGCATCGAGTCCTTCCCGATGCCCGATGCCTGATGCCCGATGCCTCTGCCTTTCACCCTCGCGATCATCGCCAACGCCATCTCCGCCACATCGAGATCCACGATCAGCGCTCGCACCGGGCTGTCCGCAAGGCGGGCTTCAAGCATGTCCAAGTTTCGCACCGGGCGGCAGGGCAGACCGAGGGCGTCGGCCGTTGCCTTGATCTTGCTGGCCCAGAGAAGGTCGGCGGCGAGATAGAGAATCATGACGAATCAAAGCCCGGCTTCGAATGGTTGCCCGAAACCAATTGCGGACAATATCATCCGATACACATGAAGGGCTTCCCCGGGCAGTGCTCCCGGGCCTGGGGCTTGGTGCCGAGCCTTTCGAACCAACGCCTCGGTGGCGGCACTTGGAGTTCAGACATGTTTTGCAAGAACGTCGGTGGCATCGATCGAGTCGCGCGCCTTGTCCTCGGGGCTGCGTTGGTCGCGGCCGCGTTGCTGTTGCTCGATGCCGCCACGGGCGCCTGGCTCGGCGTGCTGGCGATCGTCTTCGGCGCGGTGTTCATCACGACCGCGTTGATCGGTTTCTGCCCCCTCTACTGTCCCTTCAAGCTCTCGACGTGCGCACCGACTCCGGCAAATCACTGAGTGACTCACGCGACGATTCCACCTTTTCCGCAAACATCCGGTCGTTGATCGGGCTTTGCCAGTCGGCATTCTCCCCCACTACCATTACGGCCCGTCGCGGCGGACGCGGGGCGGCTTGGGCGATGTGCACCCGAGGCCGCGGAGTATCTTCCCGCCGCCCGCGTCGTTCGACGCTCACGGACACACCTATGACCACGCTCGACAGCCACCCGGCCCAACACGCCAAACCGAAGAACACGCCGCCCGCGAACTACAACTCCCCGATCTTCGACGAGCTTGGTTTCTCGCACGACCCCAACAACCTGTACCGCCAGACCGTCGGCTCGATGCTCTACGCCGCGGAACTGATGGGCCTGCCGCACAAAGTGCAGCTCATCCTCTCGCAGCCCAAGACCGAGATCATGGTCCACTTCCCCGTGAAGATGGATGACGGGCACTACCGCCTCTTCAAGGGCTACCGCGTGCAGCACAACAACGCGCTCGGCCCGTACAAGGGCGGCCTGCGCTTCCACCACGACGTGCACCTCGACGACGTGAAGTCGCTCTCGTTCCTCATGACCATGAAGTGCTCGCTGGTCGGAGTGCCCTTCGGCGGCGGCAAGGGCGGCGTGAAGGTCGACCCGCGCAAGCACAGCAACGCCGAGATGGAGCGCATCGTCCGCCGCTTCACCGTCGCGATCGCCCACAGCATCGGACCGGATTACGACATCCCCGCGCCCGACGTCGGCTCCAACGCCCAGCACATGGCCTGGATCGCCGACACCTACTCCTTCCTCGCCGACGTTGGCGGCAAGGACCCGTCCGCCGTCATCACCGGCAAGCCGGTGGAGTACGGCGGATCGCTCGGCCGTGAGAAGGCCACCGGCCAGGGCGTCGTCGACACCCTCGTCGAGATGCTCCCCGAACTGGGCCTCAAGCCCGAGCAGTGCACGTTCAGCGTGCTGGGCTTCGGCAACGTCGGCTCGTGGTCGGGCAGGATCTTCCAGGGCAAGGGCGCCAAGATGATCGCCGTCGCCGATCACACCGGCTTCCTCCACAACGACAAGGGCATCGACGCCGCCGACCTCGCGGCGTACGTCGCCCAGAAGGGCGGCGTGGGCGGCTATCCCAAGGCCACCAGCGTCAGCAAGGAAGAGTTCTACAAGACCAAGGTCGATGTCTTCATCCCCGCCGCTCTGGAACAGATGATCCAAGAGCCCGAGGCCAAGATGATCAACGCGACCATCATCGCCGAGGGCGCCAACGCCCCCACCACTCCGGCGGGCGAGCGCATCCTGCTGGAGCGCGGCATCGAGATCCTGCCCGCGATCCTCTGCAACGCAGGCGGCGTCACCGTGTCGTACTTCGAGTGGGTGCAGAACAAGACGTTCCACTCCTGGGAGCTCGATCAGGTCGACCGCGAGCTGAACAAGCACATGGTGCGTGCCGCGGGCAAGACTCGCGACGCCCGTCGCAAGTACAGCTGCGACCTCCGCACCGCGGCGTACATCGCGGCGCTGGAGCGGCTCAACCAGGCCTACGCGAGCCGCGGCATCTTCCCGTAAGGCGAACATCAAGCAATGACTCGACGGCGGGGCCTTCCAGGCCCCGCCTTTTTCTGTTTGGCGTTGCACCGGTTTGGGGCTTCGACGGAACCGCAATAGCTCAAGCGTTAGTATGTACTAGCATGAAAACCCCGCGACTTCGGCTCTGGGATCGGCGCACGCTGCGAAGGCTCGGATTGCTGTTCGCGTTGATCAGCGTTGGCCTTCTGCTCGCATGGAACGCGCTGGTACGGATGCCCGGGTCGTCGCATCGCGGCCCGCTACCGCCGCTGACGCCCGAGCAGTCCGCGCTGGCGAGCGAACTCCGCACACACGTGGAGTACCTCGCGTCATCGATCGGTCGCCGCAGCACGTTTCACCCCAAGCAGCTCGCCGAATCGGCGCTGTATCTGAAGAACGAACTCGCGTCGTACGGCTACGAGGCGCGCGATCACTCGTTCGCCGGCCGCGGCAGCCCGGCGCCGAATCTCGAAGCGACCTTGAAGGGCACCAGCAACCCCGATGAGATCATCGTCGTCGGTGCGCACTACGACTCGTACCAGGGCACACCCGGCGCGGACGACAACGCGAGCGGCTGCGCGGCGGTACTCTCGCTTGCCAGACGATTCGCTGGCTCGCCCCAGCCGCGCACGATCCGCTTTGTGCTCTTTCCCAACGAAGAGCCGCCGATGTTCCAGACGCCGGAGATGGGCAGCCTGATCTACGCCAAGGCGTGTCGCGCTGCGAACGACAACATCGTGGCGATGCTCAGTCTCGAGACCATTGGCTACTACCGCGACGAGCCCGGGACCCAGAAGTACCCGCCGCTGATCGGCGGCCTGTTCCCGAGCGAAGGCAACTTCATCGCGTTCGTGAGCGATGTTTCAAGCCGCGGCCTGCTGAAGCGTGCCATCGCAACGTTCCGCACGCACGCGGCGTTCCCCAGCGAAGGCGCCGCACTTCCCAATGGCGTGCCCGGCGTCGGCTGGTCCGACCACTGGGCGTTCTGGCAGGCCGGCTACCCGGCGATCATGGTGACAGACACAGCCCCGTTCCGCAATCCGCACTACCACCAAGCCACCGACACGCCGGACACGCTGGACTACGAGCGGATGGCACGCGTTGTCGATGGGCTCGCGGCGGTGCTGCAATCGCTGGCGTCGCCGACGCCCCGATAACACGGACACATTGCAGGGGTTGATATCGTGTTTGCATGCGAGCGTCGTTCTCCACCATCGTGCTTGGTTCGGCAATATGTGCGGCAATGTGTACGGCCACTGCGCACGCCGCGGATCGCTCCGGGCCGTTGCGCTCCGAACTCGCGGCAGTGTCCGTGCACGCATTCCCAACAGAGATCGGGGCGGCATTCCGTCTGCCGCTGTTTGCGGACACCGCGCTCGACCTGACCGTGAGCCGCGTGGTGCGGCGGCCTTCGGGCGTGACGCTGCATGTCACGCTGGACGGCGATGCGTTGGGCTCCGGCACGATCACGATCGAGAACGGCGTGGTCGCCGCGGGGTTCTGGACGCAGCGTGGGATGTTCTCGATCACGCCGGAGACCAGCGTCGCGGCGCGCGATGATGGGTCCGGGGTGGCGCTCGCGCGAGTGGAGCAACTGCGGCCCGACGAGACGGTGCGGTGCCTGTCGGTGCCCAAGCCAGTGTCGGTGCGGGCCGCGGGCGTACCGGGGATCGCGGACCGTTCGGGTGAAGATGCACGGGGCCTCGCGCGCGAGGAACGCAGCGGCGCGACAAGACCTTCTGAAGAGCAGACGGCGGTTCCGAACCCATCTCCTGCAATCACGGCCGCCGCGGCCCAGCCCTGCAACTGCTCCGACGATCAGTCGATCGTGGATGTGCTTTGCGTGTACACGACCCTGGCGAAGAACGCCGCGGGCGGGGCGGCGAACCTGCAGGCCCGCTTCCAGAACGCGATCGACGCCGCGAACGGAGCGTTCACGAACTCCGGCATCAACACCGGCGGCGCGAACCGGCTGCAGCTGCGGGTCGCCGGGTACGCCGAGGTGAACTACAACGAGGTGGCGCCCGATTGGATCAACCACCTGCAGCGCGTCACCGAAACCGCCGACGGGTTCATGGACAACGTGCACGCGCTCCGCGATGCGGCCAAGGCCGACACCGTCGCGCTCGCGATCGATGACACCCGCTTCATCGGCGGGGCCGCGTGGTGGGCGATCTGGGACCAGAAGGACGCCTTCGCGTGCGTGAACTGGCGCACGCTTGGCGGCGGCGACCTGCTCTTCGCCCACGAGATCGGACACAACTTCGGCTGCGCCCACGATTACGAGAACGACGCGAACGCCCCGACCTCATACGCCCGCGGCCACTACTTCACCCACAACGGCCAGACCTACGGCACGATCATGTCGTATCCGGGCGCGATCCGCCTGCCGATGTACTCCAACCCGAACCTCATCGCGCCGGGCACCAACAAGCCCGCGGGCGTGCCGGTCGGGCAGACGCGTGCGGCGTACAACGCGTTGATGATCCAGCAGACCCGCTGGACGCTCGCGAACTACCGCGACGCCGCGGGCATCATCGACTGCAACGCCAACGGCATCGACGACGCGACCGACATCGCGACCCTGCTGAGCGCCGACGCCAACGGCGACTGCCGCCCCGATGACTGTGAGGAGAAGCGGTTCGCTGACGCGACGACGCCCGGACCGGGGGAGGGCCGCACATGGGCAAACGCGGGCGCGGACCTGAGCGAGATTCTCGCGATGTCGACGCTGCGGTGCTCGAACATCGCCCAGGTGTGGGTCGCGGGCGGCAGCTACACGCCGGGGTCCGGCTCGGCATCACGCTGGTCGAACTTCCCGCTGCGCTCGGGTCTCTCGATCTACGGCGGGTTCCGCGGCAAGTCCCGCCCCGGCGGCGGCGAGACGTCGCTCGCTCAGCGCGTCCTCGGGGTCTCTCCCTCCACGCTCGACGGCAACATCGGCAACGCCGCCGACGAGACCGACAACACGTACTCGGTCGTGACCGGCTACGACATCGCGTCCAACGCGCGGCTCGACGGGTTCACCATCACCGGCGGGTACACCGACTTCTCGGGCGCTGGCGTGTTCCTCAGAAACGCCGCCCCGACCATCTCGAACTGCACGTTCACCGGCAATCGCGCCGGCTACGGCGGCGGGTTGCTCGCCGACACGGCGTCGAACGTGCTGATCAAGAACTGCCTCTTCCACCACAACACCGCCACCGGCGGCGGCGGCGCGATCTCCGCGTACTCAGAAACGACGATCACCGTCGAGGACTCACGCCTCACGCACAACTCCGGCGCATGGGGCGGGGCGATCGCCAGCGACGCGAGCGCGATCGTTGTCAAGACCAGCCGCATCAGCCGCAACGCCGCCACCACCTACAACGGCGGCGGGCTCGACGTGAACAACTCCACGCTGAACATCTACAACACGCTCATCTCCGACAACACCGCCGCGGCCGACGGCGCGGGTCTGTGGATCGCCAACGATTCGAGCGCGGGCATCCGCAACACCACCATCGCCGGCAACACCGCGGGGCTGTACACGGGCGGCGCGACCGTCTACTTTGCGAACACGACATTCACCAACGCCGTGCTCTGGGGCAACAGCGGCGGGCTGGCCGACACCCAAGACACGAACCTCGTGTACTACGGCACAACCTCCGGCTCGCCGCAACACTCGAGCGTGCAGGGCTGGAACGGACTGCTGGGCGGGATCAACAACAACGGGACCAGCCCGCTGTTCGTGAACCCCTTCGGCGGCAACTACCGACTCGGGGCCGGGTCGCTCTGCATCAACACCGGCGACAACACAGTGCTGCTCGACTATCCGCTGGACCTCGCGGGCCTGCCACGCCGCAATGGCGTGATCGACCGCGGGGCGTTTGAGTACCTCGCAAGCAACTGCCCGGCCGATCTCAACGGCGACGGCTTCGTGGATGACGCCGACTTCTCGCCGTTCGCATCGGCGTACAACGTGCTGGACTGCGCCGACGTGGCGATGCCGCCGGATTGTCTGGCCGACCTGAACCGCGACGGCTCCGTCGACGACGGCGACTTCACGGTCTTCGCGGTGGCGTACGACGCGCTGCTGTGCCCGTGATCGGCAACGCTCACGCCCCCTTCCGAGCCGCGGGCTTCAGCCCGCGCGGTGAGCGTGCAGGAACGCCGATGAGACTCGTGCTGGAGCTTGCGCCAGCGAGATTTGGTGAGACTTGGTGAGACATGGCAGTGATCGACGCCCTGCCGCGCGGGCTGAAGCCCGCGGCTCGGAGTATGCGCCGCTCGCTTTCGCTACCCTGCATGCATGTCCACCCCTCGCAAGCCCCGTCGATGGCTCCGACTGCTCGGCGTACTTGTCGGCGCGATCGCGTTCGTAGCGCTCGCCGCGTTCGGCGTGGCGTGGCAGCTGATGATCAACATGCCCGGCGTGAGCCACCGCGGGCCGCTGCCGGCGTTGACGGAATCGCAGCGCACGCTGGCGGCCGAACTCAAGACGCACGTCACGCGGCTCGCGTCCGACGTCGGCAAGCGCAGCATCTACCACCCCAAGGAACTCGCCGAGGCAGCGATGTACCTCAAGACCGAGCTCGAGTCGCACGGCTACTCGGTCAAGGACCATTCGTTCCCGACGAAAGGCGCGGGCACGCCCAACCTCGAAGCAACACTGGCCGGAACCGACGCCACGCTCGCGTCCGAGATCGTCGTGATCGGCGCCCATTACGACACCACACAGCGCTCCCCCGGCGCCGACGACAACGCCAGCGGCTGCGCGGGCGTGCTTGCACTCGCCAAGCGGCTCGCTGGCAAGCCACAGGCGCGCACCATCCGGTTTGTGCTGTTCCCCAACGAGGAACTCCCCACCGGAGGCACGCCGGAAATGGGAAGCTGGATCTACGCCGAGAAATGCAAGGCCGCGGGCGATCGGATCGTGGCGATGCTCGCGCTCGAAATGCTCGGCTACTACAGCGACGAGCCAAACTCGCAGAAGTACCCGCCGCCGCTGTCGGCGTTGTACCCGTCGACGGGCAACTTCATCGCGTTCGTCTCGCGGTTCGATGATCGCGCGCTCGTGAAGCGCTGCGTCGGCGCGTTCCGCGAAGCCGCGGCGTTCCCGAGCGAGGGTGCGGCCCTGCCGTCGGTGATCCGCGACATCGGCCGCTCGGACCACGCATCGTTCTGGCGGGTGGGCTACCCGGCGCTCATGGTCGCCGACACGGCGAACTTTCGGAATCCGCACTATCACAAGGCAACGGACACGCCGGAGACGCTGGATTTCGAGCGGATGGCGCGGGTGGTGGAGGGATTGGAGGGCGTCCTTCGGTCGATCGCGAACTGAGAAAGACCGCAACCGCTTCTGCGGAAGAATGGCTCAGTCGGCTCGCTCGCTCCTCGTTGAAGAATCCGCACCGACGTTTGAGTCAGTCCGACTTCGCAGCGGCTGTACCGGAACACCCGACGATTCGGCCGCGCTCGCACTGTTCGCGACGTCTTCGGAGTAGGCAACAACGAAGATCTGCCAGTCCAGATCGTCGACAACTCCGTCGTGGTTGTAGTCGCTCGGACAAGGCAACGGCATGGCAATGTCAGTGCACAAGAGCAGGTCGTAGGCGTTCGCAAAGGCAGACACGTCAGATACTGTCGTCATGCCGTCGCCATCGAGGTCGGTTGGCGCAAAGCGGACCGAAGCGGGATCTGATTCACCAGCGCTGCACGGCGTCTCGAACGTCGCTCGAAGCCAAAGCGTTGCTCGAGTTGGCCACATGCTCCCGACTCGTAGTCGCGGCGCTTTCGTTCCCACGGCATGAATGACGTGGTTCTCGCCGATGCGATTGTCGCCCTCCAAGAGCGCTGTCCACGGTCCAATTGGCGAGGCCGCGTAGGACCAAGCGACCGCATAGTGATTGCTACCACTGAAGTAGAGCCCAACCGTCGCTGCTCGTCCAGCACTCGCGACAGAGCGCAGATCCTGATCTTGCAAGCCGGCGTCAGAGCATGGCGAGCGGAGTTCCCAAGTGTCCGCGCCATCTGCTGCAATTCCACCGAACAAAACCAACGCGCTTCTTCGGCCATCAAACACCAGGCCCGCATCGGACCGAGCCGGGGTTTGGATCGGCAACAGTTCCCAGCGAGACCCGTCCCATTGCCAAGTGTCCGCGAGGACATCAATGCCTGCTTGACCGCCAACGAGGACGATCTTGTTTAGCGTCGGATCAAATGCCAATCCCGCGCCGGCGCGAGCGCTTGGGCCTGGAACGGTCCGCTGACTCCAGTTGGCCCCATCCCAGATCCAGGTGTCACCGAAGACGGCCGAACTGGACGCTCCTCCGAAGAGAACAGTTTGCCGTCGTATGGGATCAAAGGCCATCGCTGCACGTCGACGCGGACTCGGCCCCACGACCGCAACGCGTGTCCAGTTCGCTCCGTCCCACTCCCACGTGTCGCCCACCAAGCCCCCGCCACTCACGGACGTTGCGCCGCCGAACAAGACGACCCGCTGGCGCTCTGAGTCGAACGCCATCGAGTGCCCGGCACGGCCCGCCGGACCGCCGGTTGTACGACGAATCCAGTTCCCGTCCCCTCGCTCGAAGGTCTCGTTGAACACACCGCTTGCAGAGCGTCCGCCAAACATCACGGCGACGCCGCGAACGGTGTCGAAGGTCATCGCGTGCTGATATCTCTGACTCACAAGACCGGTTGGCACGGCCTCCCAAAGCATGTCGCGCCGCAGAAGTGTTGACGCAACACTGGTCATCCCATCTTCGAAGCCGCCGTGGGTCACGATGTACCCGCGAACCGAGTCATACGCCGCTGCAAATTGGTTGCGATACCCAAGACCTGCGATTCCGGTTTGTCGCCACGATCCGCCTGAAACGCTTTCCGATACTCCAAGAAGTGCCGAACAGGTCTGAATCCCCGTCGGCAGACACACTGCGCTTCGGCCGATGTCGTACACCACCGGAGCAAACCGTCTGGCCGGTGCAGACCGATTGTCGCGCCATCGGGACCCATCCCAGGACCAGGAATCTGTAGATGCTCCGGAATTCGACGCAACACCGCTTACAAGTATCAGCGAACCCTGATCGACATTCGCCACGAGACCGGAACCTGAGCGACCGCCCGGCCCTTCTGCAGCGACCAATCTCCATCCACTCGCGTCGTACAACCATGTTTCCGCTGAGCGTCCGGCGACCGTCAAGCCACCATACAGCACACAAGCTCCGCGCCTGGGGTCAAACGCAAACGCCGCTCCACTCCTTGCTGTCGGCGACGCCGGGGACGGGATTTGTCGCCAACCGGTCTCGTCCCACTCCCAGGTATCTCCCAAATAGCCTGCAAAGGTTGTTTCGCCACCGAAGACTACGACAACGTTTCGAAGTGGGTCGTAGGCCATTGAGTGTTTCTGACGACCCTCCGGCCCCGGGAAGTTGAGTTGCTTCCAGACAGTCCCGTTCCATTCCCAGAGGTCGGCGACGAACGGAACTTGAGTGCCGCCAATAGACGTGCCGCCAAACAAAAGAACGGATCTTCGCGCAGAGTGATAGATGGCGGTTGCATAGGAACGCTTTGGTGGCGATGCCTCGGTTCGGGCTCTCCACACTCGGCCGTCCCATTCCCATGTGTCGCCAAGCGAGGTAAAGCAGGGCGTGACGCCGCCAAACATCACGGTCACGCCGCGCAGCGCGTCGTAGGCGACGGCCGCTCCATCGCGATACAGCGGTGTTGGAATTCGAACCCAATTCGATTGGGCTGCCGTTCCTGCAGCCAAAAGGACTGCACAACTGATCGCCGCGGCCCGAGCGAGACGGCAATTGACTTTGGGTGCAGTGAAGCGAAGCGACCCTATGTGCATGTCCAGAGACTATCACCAATCTGAAGAAACCACACCGATGCCGCGTCCGATATCGCGGTTATCGGTCATTGCTCACGGATACTCCTGCCTCGTCGGCCGGATCAACGCATCACTCACATGCACGTGCGACGGCTGGCTCACCACAAACGCCACCAGCCTCGCAATATCCTGCGGCATCAGCATGGGCCCGAACTTCTCGACCATCGACTGGTACCACGCCGTGGTGTAGCCCGCGACGCCTTGGAACTCGCTCGTCACAAACGCGGGCTCGATGAGGGTGACGCGGATGCCCTTGGGCCCAAGCTCGCGGCGGGTGCCCTCGGCCAGGGTCTGGATCGCGGCCTTGGTCGCGGAGTAAAAGCTCGAGAACGGCGAGACGTGCCGCCCCACCACCGAGCCGAGTATCACGATGTCGCGCGGCGCCTTCAGCCACGCGTGCTTCTCCGGGTCGGGGCCGATCGCGTGCTCGGGCTGCATCGCGAGCATCCGCTTGCCCGCGGCTCGGATCATCCGCGACGCGGCGACCACGTTGGTGCGGATCATGTCGTCCCACTGCGATTCGTCGGAGGTGATGGCCGTCCCGCCCAGGCCGCGGCCCGCGTTGATGACAACGAGATCGGCGTCGCGGGCCGGGACCGCGGTCGGCTTTCCGGTCGCGCCGAAAGCGTCGCGCGCGGTGTTGAGCATGGTCTCGATGACCGCGCTGTCGGCGCAGTCGCCGGGGGCAATCGCAACGTCCTCGTCGCCGAGTTCCTTTCGGAGCGCCTCGAGCCGCTCTTTGCGACGGGCGTTGAGGACGACCGGGCAGCCGTGCGCGACCAGTTCGCGGGCGATCGCCTCGCCGATACCGGCGGAGGCCCCGGTGACGACGGCGACGCGGTTCTTGAGCAATGTGCTGGCCATGATCGATCGTAGCAAGAAGCGCAAACGCGGTTGGTTGTCACGCCTTGTTCCTACTGTTCGACCGATTGTTCGGCTCGCACCTTTCTATCTCGGGTTCGATGGTCCACGCTCTGACCGAAGCCGTCGGCCTGGGCATGGACACCGTGCAGGTCTTCACCAAGAACCAGCAGCAGTGGCACACCAAGCCGCTCGATGACGGCATGACCCGCGAGTGGCTGAGCGAACTCACCCGCCTCGGCTGGACCGATCGCGTCGTCAGCCACGCCGGGTACCTCTCCAACCTCGCGACGCCCGACGATGCGCTCTGGCAGAAAAGCATCGACCTCATGACCATCGAGATCGAACGCTGCGAGGCGCTGTCGATCCCGTTCCTCGTCCACCACCCCGGCGCGTTCACCACTTCTTCGCGCGAGCAGGGCATCGAACGCATCGCGCTGGCGTACAAGGACCTCTTCGCCCGCACCAAGGGCATGCGCACGACGCTCTGCCTCGAAGGCACCGTCGGCGCCGGCTCGCAGCTCGGCGGCACGTTCGAAGAACTCGCCGCCGTCCGCGCCCGCTCCATCGAGCTCTCCGGCACACCGGCCCGCGTCGGCTTCTGCCTCGACACCTGCCACATGCACGCCGCGGGGTATGACATGCGGACCCGCGCGAGCGCCAACGCCGCACTCGATCGCTTCGACCACATCTGCGGCCTGTCGAACCTCAAGGCCTTCCACATCAACGATTCCAAAGGCCCCTGCGGCTCGCACCTCGACCGCCACGACCACATCGGCAAAGGCACCATCGGCGGCTCGCTCCCCGACCCCACGCCCGACGCTCTGCGCGATTGCGGTTTCGCGGCGGTCGTGAACCATCCCCGCCTTCGTGACGTACCCAAACTTCTCGAGACCCCCAAGGGCGACGACCCCAGTGGCCGCCCGTGGGACGCCATCAACCTCTACATGCTCCGCTCCCTGATCGACGGCACGCCCGCCCTTCCACTCCCAAAGCCCAGCGCCGAACCCGCCCGCACCCGCCCACGCAACGAGGCCAAAGCTGAGAAAAAGGCGGCCCCCAAAGGCCCCAAGGAACTCGCGAAGAAGGCCGCAAAGAAGCCATCCAAGAAGACCAAGTCCGGCAAGAAAGCACCCACACCCAAGACATCCGCCCGGAAGAAACCCGCGGCGGGTTCCTCGCGAACGGTCGCCCGCTCACCTCAGAAGACGAAGAATCAAACAAAGTCCGAAAAGTCGGGGTCCAGAAGCCCCCGGTAAACAGCCGATCCAAGGAAGTCATGACTACCAAGACCCGCACGTCTCTTCAACACACTCTGGCTTTCGGCACCCTCGCGGCCGGGTCGGCTCTGGCCTGCTCGCTGCTTGTGGGCTGCGCGGGCGGCAGCGGCGGGAGCGGGAGTGGGAGCAACTCGAACTCGTCCGGCAACGCCGAGACCAGCCGCGCCGTGAACGATGTTCCCGACGCACCACGCACCAAGCAGACGGTTGCGGATCAGGCACTCGACCGCGCTCAGAAGCTCCTCGCCCAGGGCATGAAGCGTCCCGCCCTCGTCGAGTTCGAGCGGGCCATCGAGAACAACCCCAGCCTCCCCAGCGCGTACATGGGCGCTGCGGAAATCTATCGCGAGCAGGGTGATTACGAGTCCGCCGCCGTGCGCTTCGGCCAAGCTGCGGACCTCATGCCGCAGAACTTCGAGCCCCGCTACAAGCAGGGCCTGATGCTCCAACTGCTCAACCGCCTGCACGAGGCGGTGAAGGCGTACATCAAGGCGCTCGAGATCAACCCCAACGACTTCGAGGCCAACCTCAACGTCGCGACGGCGTACCTGCAGCTCGGCGAGGCCAGCAGCGCGCTGCCCTTCGCGCAGCGCTCGGTCCAGATCAACCCCAAGAGCGGCCCGGCCCACGCCAACCTCGGTTCCATCTACAGCACCCTCAACCGCCACCAGGACGCAGTGAACGAGTACCGCCAGGCGCTGGAACTCGTCGAGTTGTCTCCCCCGCTGCTCTTGAACCTCGCCAACAGCCTCGGCAAGATCGGGCGCTTCGACGAGATGCTGAACACCTTGAACCAGGTGATCCGCATCCAGCCCTCCGCCGCGGCGTACGAGCGCACCGGCTTCGCCCACTTCCGCCTCGGCCGCTTCGACGAGGCCCTCAAGGCCTTCCGCACCTCGGTCGAGATCGACCCCAACTACGCCCCCGGCCACACTGGCATCGGCGTCTGCCTGCTCAACGAGTACGAGTTCGCCAAGCGGGCCAACGACGAGTTCCGCTCCGAGGGCCTCAAGCATCTGCGCCTCAGCGTGCAGCTCGACCCGCGGCAGAACCAGGTCATCGACCTGATCAACCGGTATCGCTGAGCCCGCCGGGTTCCCAGAGCTTCTCCTATGCTCCCTTTCCACACGAAAGGGCACGCATGTCCACATCTTCCGAAGCATTCGCCAAGGGCCTCGAAGGCGTTGTCGCCGGTGAAACCAGCATCTGCTCCCTCGATCAGGGCGGCCTGTTCTACCGCGGGTACGAGATCCACGATCTCTCCGAGCACGCCACCTTCGAAGAAGTCGCTCACGTGCTGCTCGTCGGTCACAAACCCAGCGCCAGCGAACTCGCCGCGTTCAAGGCCGAGCTCGTCGCCGAGCGCCCGCTCCCCTCGCCCGTCATCGACTTCCTCAAGACCGCAGGCCCGTGGCTGAAGACCGGCTTCGCCGTGCCGATGGACGTCTTGCGCACCGCCGTCTCGATCCTCGGCCACCTCGACAAGGACTGCCAGGACAGCTCGGCAGCCGCCAACCTCCGCAAGTCCAAGCGCCTCCTCGCCAAGACCCCGACCATCATCGGGCACATGCAGAACATCATCGATGGCAAGCCCATCGTCGGCCAGGAGAAAGGCGGCGACCCCAGCCTCGACCACGCCGCCAACCTGCTTTACATGATGACCGGCACCAAGCCGCCGGCCGAGTACGCCCGCTGTATCGACGTCTCGCTCATCCTCTACGCCGAGCACGACTTCAACGCCAGCACCTTTACCAGCCGCTGCATCGCCGGCACGCTGAGCGACATGCACGGCGCGGTCACCGGCGGCATTGCGGCCCTGAAGGGCCCGCTCCACGGCGGCGCGAACGAGGCCGCCATGGAGATGCTCAAGGAAATCCGCACCTTCATCGAGGGCGGCAAGGGCTCGATCGAGGACTTCATGAAGAAGGCCTACGCCGAGAAACGCAAGCTCATGGGCTTCGGCCACCGCGTCTACAAGAACGGCGACCACCGCGCCCCCATCCTTGGCAAGCTCGGCCGCGCCATCGCCACCAAACAAGGCCCCAGCCAGCTCAAGTGGTTCGAGATCGGCGACGAGGTCCAGCGCATCATGCTCCGCGACAAGAACATCCACCCCAACGTGGACTTCCCCTGCGGCATGACGTACTTCGTCATGGGCATCCCCGTGCCCCAGTACACCCCCATCTTCGTCGCCGCCCGCATGAGCGGCTGGTGCGCCCACGTGATGGAACAGCACGCCAACAACCGCATCATCCGCCCGCTGAGCCTCTACACGGGTGCGCCGGTGCGGAAGTGGAATGGGTGAGGAAAGGGCCAAAGGGCCAAAGGGCCAAAGGGCCAAAGCTCCAAAGAGCCAAATCGACTAAAGCGTGTCTGAAACCGCTCGCACGCCGGTCTCCCTTTCCTAAATTTGGCCATTTGGCCGTTTGGCTCTTTGGCCATTTGCTGTCTTCAGCCGACATACCCTCCATCGTGACCCCCGCCACCCGCAACTTCATGGAGCGGATCCGCCTCAAGGCGATGGCTGTCGTGCTGGCCGTCATCGTCGCCGCGGTCGGCGTGATCGCGTGGAGCACGATCCCGGCCTGGCCGGTGATCGGCGTCGGCGTTGCGGTCGTCGCGGTCGCGCTCAACGCCATCGGATCACGACTCGAACGCGCCGTCTGCTACAGCTGCGGCCAGTCGCTCGACGGCCAGCCAGTCGGCGAACGCGGCAGCATCTGCCCCGGCTGCGGCTCGATCAATCAGCCCTTCCTCGCCAAGCGCGAGTCCGAATCCAAGCAGGCCTGATCGCCTCTCAACTCAGTTCTTTGCAACGGTCGCGATCCACCCGCCGCCAAGCACCAGCTCGGGCCGCGACGTGTCGTAGAGCACGATCGCCTGTCCCGGTGTCACCGCCTGCTGCGGCTCATCGAATCGCACCTCGAACGCCCCGCGCCTCCCCGACGGCACCGGCCCCGGCGTCGTGTCCTCCATGATCCGCACGCTCGCGTGCACCGCGTCCGTGTTGTAGCGATACTTCGCGAAGACCGGCGTCCACGCGCCCTCGCTGATGCCGTGCGCCCTGGGCTCGACCAGCCAGTTCGCCTCGTTCGCCACGCACGACACGCAGTCCAGCAACTCCTTCGGCCCGACCGTCACCGTGTTCGCTTCCACATTCTTCGACACGACATACACCGGATACCCGAGCGCAATGTTCAGCCCGCGGCGTTGCCCGATCGTGAACCGGTGCTGCCCCGCGTGCGTGCCGACGACCTTGCCCGCCGGGTCCACGAACGCTCCCTCACGCGCCAGCGTCGGATCACGCCGCTCCAGCATCCCCGCGTAGTCGTTGTCGGGAACAAAGCAGATCTCCTGGCTGTCCGGCTTGTCGAACACCGGCAAACCAAGTTCACGAGCGGCTTCGCGCACCCGCGGCTTCTCCATCCCGCCGATCGGCAGCATCATCGCGTTCAGCCTCGCCCGCGGCGCTCCGAACAGCACATACGACTGGTCCTTGTCCGCGTCGACGCCCCGCAAGAGTGTCGCGCTCCCGTCGGAGCCACGCCCGATCCGTGCGTAATGCCCGCTCGCAACAAAGTCCGCACCGATCTGCTGCGCGTACTCGTGCAGCTTGCCGAACTTCAGCCAGTCGTTGCAGCGCACACACGGATTAGGCGTCCGTCCCGCGGCGTACTCGCCCGCGAAGTAATCCACAATCCGCCCGAAGTCCTTCTTGAAGTTGCACACATAGAACGGCACGTCGAGCAACGCCGCCACCGAACGCGCATCCGCCGCGTCGTTGATCGAGCAACACCCCTGGTGCCCGATGCGGATAGTCCGCCCTTGCCCGTTCTTTCCCGGAGTCGGACACGCCGCCGCCTGCTCATACGGCACCATCTCGTCGATTGTCTCACCCGGAGACCCCAGCCGCATGAAGCAGCCCACGACCTCGTACCCCTCACGCTGCAAAAGAGCCGCGGCGACGGACGAGTCCACACCGCCGGACATGGCGACCAGCACCTTGCCCTTGCGCGAAGCCGAGTTGTTCGTACCAGCGTCGATCACGACAAATCGTAGGGAAACGGCCGCTTGTCACACCATCACCCTCTGATCCCGCTCACCTCCCCACCACCGCATTCCCTAGAACCCAAACACCGTGTCAAACAACCGTGGCACCCACCCCTTCTTCGACGCGTCCCGCACCTGGCCCTCGTTCTTCGAAGAAACCGTCAACTCCGCCAACTGGCTCGAGAGCACTGTGTTGCTCGTGGTCACGTCTTCGGTGCGGCAGTTGCCCGCCAGCAGGATCGTCGTGATCTCCTCGTCCTTCGTGATGGTCTTCTTCGCCTCCAGCACGAGCACGCCGTTGGGCTTCACGTCGATGATTGTCGCGGTGATCTTCGCGCTGAACTTGTCGGTGCGGTCGTAGTTGCCCTTGCCCTCCCACTTGGGCTTGCCGGAGACATCCAGTTCCATGAGCGGATTGCGATCCGACGGCTGCGCCCGCGTCTCCAGCAGCGAAACGAGATCCGGAAACTTCTTCAGCGCCGCCTGGAACGACATCGTCTTTTCGCTCTTCGCGTCGGCGTCGCTGCTCGCCTTGCTCTGCTCGTCGATCAGGATGGTGATCAGGTCGTTCTTGTTGAACGCCTTGGGCTTGGGCGCCGGCACGAAGATCAGACTCGCATCCTGCAGCGGCTTCTGCGCTGCTTCCGGCTGCGCATCCGGCGGCGGGGCGTCCTTCTCATCGCGCAGCAGGCTCTGCCCGCTCGCCGCAAGCGTCACACACGCGATCCCCATCAGCAACGCCACGCACTTCTTCATACACACGCTCCACACGGGCATCGCCCGCGATTCGAATCGTCCGGTTGCGACGTCAATCATCCAGCGGCAGGAACTTCATCTTCTTCGTCGGCCGCTTCCCGCCCGGCGTCTTGGCCTCGACGATGATCGACCCGTCCGGACGCTCGGTCACCCGCTGCACCTGGATCGTCCCCACCGTCGCACTCTTCGTCGGTGCCGCACGCGCGATCGGCTCAGACTTGGGTTCCGGCGCCGGCTCGTCGCCGCCGAAAACGGTGTCCTGCGGCGGCTCCGCACTCACGACCGCCTGCCCCGGCCCGATCACTTTCGCCCGCACACGAGCCTTTGGATTGGTCGTCGGCGCCAACTCGATCATCTCGCCCTCTCGCCCGGGGGCCAGCGCCCGCGCCTTGATGTTCACCACGATCGACCCCGACAGGCACGCCACCGTCACGATGTCGCCACGCCGGATCAGCACCGCGAGCTCAACATCATCCTGCACAAAGACCTGCCCGGCTTCGATGCGGTTCTTCACGACCATGCCAAGGAGTTCGTCCGCCTCCGCATACCGCTCTCCCGGCGTGACCCACCGGTCCTCGCGGAGCAGATGCTCATCGCTCACGACGTCGCCGCGCTTGAGCGCCGCGCGCGACGCCGCGATCGCACGCCGCTGCTCGATCCGCACCCGCACCGTCCCCGCCGCCGCGATCTTGTCGCCCTCAAAGACCCGCACCATGACCGGAACCTGCCCGCCAAGCCCGGTTGGCTGGATGTCGAGCGTGTGCCCGTCCGCCGTCATCGCCAGCAGCTTCTCGTCGCCCGCGCCAAAGCTCAGCCGAACATCTCCGGCCTCCGCACGCAGAAACGACACCAGCCGAGCCGCCACAGCGCCACGAACCGTCGACTCGTGAATCTCCGCCGCGTTCCGCCACTCCACCACCGGGGCGGACCGCATCACGGCCGGAGCCGTCCCGATCGGCTTGCTCTCCGCAGCGACGAGCGGCCTGCTCGGCCGCACCATGCAGCGATCCCCGCTGAACGCGAGCACTCCGAGCCTCGCGCTCGGCCGCGCCGCCTTGATCGTGTCCCGTAACTGATCGATCCCGATCTCCGCCGAGCCATCGGCCGTGATGCCCGCCAGCACCTCGACATCGCCGAGCTCGACCGCATGCGTGCCCTCGAGCGTCGCGATCTCGCGGAGCGCGATCGCCCTCCCACTCTCGACGCGAGCCGACGAGTGCAGCGTGATTGTGTCGCCACGGACGCCCGAAGCGCACAGAGCCAGCGCGCCCAGAGCCGCAGCGACCATCGCACGAAATTGCGTTGCAACCAACGCCACGCCTGCGCCTCCTCACCGGGCTCCGCCCGGCAACCGCATCACCGACGGATCTGTGCCACCGAACGCAGCGAGTCGTCCGCCGCTCGGATGCTCTGGCTGTTGAACTCAAACGCCCGCTGCGTGCGGATCAGTTCGATCATCTCTTTCGTCGGATCGACGTTCGAGTTTTCCAGGAACCCTTGCCGGATCGTGCCGCGGTTGTCGGTCCCGGGCTCGCCGGTCGTCGGAGGTCCGGAGCCCGCCGACTCCGTGTACAAGTTCTCGCCCATCTGCAAGAGACCGCCCGGATTCGGGAAGGTCGCCAGCTGAATCTGCCCCTGCAGCTGCGGCACGGTCGACCCGCTCACCGTCGCGTAGACCCGACCCGCCGAGTCAATCGACACCGCCGTCGCCGACGGATCGATCGTGATCACCGGCTGCACCCGACGTCCCTGGTCATTCGCCAGCACCAATTCGCGGTCCGCGTTGAGCGCCAAGTTACCCGCCCGGGTGTACCCGGTCGTCCCGATGTTCTGCTCCACCCCGACCTGCAGGAACCCCTGCCCTTCGATCTGGATGTCCAGCGGCCGCCCCGTCTGCAGCGGCGCACCCTCGGAGAAATCCAACTGCGTACTCGCCACCTTGACACCCAGGCCGACCTGCACGCCCGCCGGCGTCTTGTCGCCGATCGCGTTCTCCACGCCCGGCTGCTGCTTCTGCAGGTACAGCAAGTCCTGATAGTTCACGCGGCTCGACTTGAACCCCGTGGTGTTGATGTTCGCCAGGTTGTTGGCCGTGACGTCGAGCGCGGTGTTGAGTGCCGACAGACCCGAGGAAGCCGATTGGAGCGCATTGATGGCCATGGGATCGCTCTACGCAACGGGTGTGCCGCAAGAGCCAGTTGGAGTGGCACAGTGGCGAAGTGGCAGAGTGCCACAGCAACAAAACAACGCGGCACGCTGTGCCACTTTGCCACTTTGTCAATTTGTCACTTCGCAGCCGCTTACGCCAACCGCCCGAACGTGTTGATCGCCCGCTCCATCATGCGGTCCGCGGCTTGGATCACCGCGATGTTCGCGTCCACCTCGCGCGAGGCGCTCTGAACCTGCATCAACGCCCGGATCTCTTCCACGCCCGATTCCTCGATCTGCCCCTGCTTCACCAGCCCCGCCGATTCCGCCGCGTTCGCCACCAGCGACGCCGGTGCTTCGAGAATCGTCCCGCCCCGCTTGGTGATCGCCTGCTCGTTCTTGACCGAGAAGACGCCGATCCGCCCCACCTCGCGGCTGTCCACGTACACCCGTCCGTTCGACGAGATCGAAATCTCGCCCGGCGGCAGCGTGATCGATCGCCCCGAATGATCCAGCACCGCCGCCCCGCTCGTCGCCTGGACCAGCTTTCCCTGCGAATCCCGCGTGAACCGCCCGTCGCGCGTCAGGAGCGCCGTCCGCCCCGAATCCCGCGGCCCGCCCTGCACCTGAAAGAACCCCTCGCCCTCAATCGCCAGGTCCAACGGGTTGCCGGTGATCTTTGCCGATCCCTGCGCAAGATTGACCCGCGTCGGCATCGCCAGCACGCCCGCCCCCAGCCGCTCCAGCATCGCGTCCGATGGCGCACCCAGGATCTTGTCCTCCTGCCGCGCCACCAGTCGCTGCCTCATCGCCGGGATATCCGCCTTAAAGCCCGCCGTATCCATGTTCGCCAGGTTGTTGGAGAACACGTCCTGCCGGTACATGGCACCAAGCAGGCCGGAGGACGAGATCTGGACGCCGTAGTTCACGAGGGTCCGGACGCAAGGGGCGTGCCGGGCGAGGAAAAAGGCCAAAGGGCCAAAGCTCCAAATAGCTAAAGCCGAACCGCCCTGATTTGGCCCTTTGGCCCTTTGGCCATTTGGCCATTTGGCCATTTGGCTATTTGGCCATTTGGCTATTTGGCTATTTGGACAACCCCTTCATGCTCCCCGTCCGCCGCGCGTTGTAGTACCGCGTCAGCGAGTCCTCGATGATCGCGTGGGCCGCCTCGGCGGGCATCACCTCATCGACCGCCACGTCCTTGCCCTCGAGCATCTTGTAATCCTCGAAGAATCGCTTGAGCATCTTGAAGATGTGCTTGGGGAAGTCGCTGGCCTTCTGGAACTCCGAGTAGATCGGGTCCTGCGCCATCACCGCGATGATCTTGTGATCCGGGTCACCCTGGTCGATCATCGACATCAGCCCGACCGCCCGGGCCTCGCAGATCGTCATCGCCGGAATGTCCTCGGTGCAGTACACCAGGACGTCAAGCGGATCGTCGTCCTCGGCCAGCGTTTGAGGGATAAATCCGTAGTTCGCGGGGTAGTACACCGCGCTCGACAGCACCCGGTCGACCTTCAGAAGCCCCGACCCCTTATCGATCTCGAACTTCAGGTTCGAGCCCCGGGGGATCTCGATCACCGCCCGGAAATCGCCCGGCAGCGGCTTGTTCTCGATACCCGGCGTCACGTCGTGCCACGCATGGATCATGGCCGAGCGTAGCAATCGCGAGCCCCACCCAGCGGCCTGCACCCTCCCGCACGGCGAAATCCCTGTTCCGACGAAATTCCTGTTCGAGAGCTCGCGCAGGCTTGACGATCGGCCTTCCGCCTCCAATCATCTTGTTGAGACTCATTCTCAATAAACTTTCCGAGGTGCCCATGGCCTTCGCCCCCTTCGTCGACCCGCCTCAGCCAGCGTCCAACCAGCCCGCCGCGGCCCCCAAGTGCCCGGTGCACGCGTGGATTCCATCGCGGCTCGCGGGCGTGCGCCCCTCCGTTCTCCTCAAACGCGGCGGGGTCGGCTTCGCCACCCTTTTCACCCTCGCCGGTCTCAAGTGTGTCCTGCTCTACGTCGTCGCGCCCGCCGCCGTCGCGGCGTTCGCGCTCGCCCCCGCCTCGTCGGAGTCCATCGATGTCCAGCAAATGCCCCTTCGCTGCCCTGTTACCGGCCACGATGCGTCCGCCGTCTTTGCACCCGCAGATCAACTACCCCCCGCGCCCGCCGCTGACGCTGGAACTCAAAGAGAAGACCCGCCAGCAGCACGATGACGCCGAGCACCACGGCCTGCACGCCGTGATGTTCGGTTCCCAAGGCGTCGACGCCGCCCGCGCCGCGTACGTCGGCACACTCCAGCAGCACCTGCACATCCAGATCGCGTTCGAGCGTGAACTCCGCGCTCTCGCGAAGAACTCGCCGCTGTTCGCGACTGTTGTGCATGACGAGCACTACCACCTCGCCGCGCTGCGCGAGGACTTGCACGCGTTCGGCGCCGCCGATGTCGACGCAACGCCCGGCACCCAGCACTTCGTCGCGTACATCGAGCACGCCGCCCGCAGCAACCCGCTCGCGCTCCTGGGCGTCTTCTACGTCTTCGAAGGCTCCACCAACGGCGGCACCATCATCGCCATGCGCGTCCGCGAACTGCTCGGACTCGAAGGCGACCAAGGCACACGCTTCATCAACCCCCACGGCAATCAGGTCCGCCCGATCTGGATGAAGTGGAAGACGAGCGTCGACGCCCTGACGCTGACCGACGCCGAGCGCGACGTCGCGATCGCCGGCGCCCAGGAAGCATTCCGCCTCTCGGAAGCCGTGCTGAGCGATGTCGCCGCCACAGTCGGAAGCGGAGCCTTCTAGGCCCCGGCATCTCCGCTCGAACTTTCCAATCGGGGCCTGCAAGGCCCCGCCCCCGTCGCCGCACGACGCTCTTACCCACCCGGCTTCTTCAGCCTCGACACCAACGTCGACGCCTTCACCTCCACGCCCTTCAGGATCGAATCCAGCGCCTCGCGGCTGGGGGCATGGTCCATTCCCATCGCGCGGCTGATCGCTTCCTTCTTCACCAGGCTCGCCAGCGACAACAGAAACGAGTGCATCCCCTCGCCCGGGTCTGAGCCGGTGTTGCCGTTGATGAGCGCCGGCAGATCATCGTCCGCGCCCTCGCGGATCTTCTCCTTCACCAATGGCGTGCCGATCAAGACTTCCGTCGCCGGCACCACCTTGGCGCCGAATCCTTCCAGCGCGGGAAGCAACTTCTGAGCACAGATCGCCCGCAACGTGTTTGCGATTGCGCTACGGATGAAGCCGTGGTCGGTCCGCGGGAAGAACTCCAGCATGCGGCTGAACGCCTGCATTGTGTCCGCGGTGTGCATCGAGCCGAAGACCAAATGCCCGGTCTCCGCGGCCTGGATCGCCGCCAGCACCGTCGCCTGATCGCGGATCTCGCCGATCATCACCACGTCCGGGTCCTCACGCACCACGTACCGCAGCGCGGTCGGATAGTCGACCACATCGATCCCGATCTCGCGCTGGCTCACAATCGACTTCTTGGGCACGAAGCGGTACTCGACCGGGTCCTCAACCGTGATGATGTTGTCGCTGCGCGTGGCGTTGATCTGCTCGACCATCGCCGCCAGCGTGCTCGATTTGCCCGAGCCGGTGACGCCGACCACAAGAATCAGACCTTCGGTGTTCTCCGTCACCAGCTTGGAGTAGATCGGCGGCAGGTGCAACTGCTCGTAACTGGGAATCTCGGCCTTTACCCGCCGGATCGCGGCGTGGGTGTGCCCGCCGCTGCGGAACATGTTGACGCGGAACCGATCGCCGTCGGGCAGGTGCGTCGAGAAGTCGAGGTTGCCGCCGTTCTCGTAACGCTCCTTCTGCACCGGCGTCAGCACCGGATCGAGCAGATGATCGGCCTCTTCCTCGGTAATCGGCGGCGAGTCCACCGAGCGCAGGAGGCCCCCGATGCGATAGGTCGGCGGCACGCCAACCTTGATGTGCAGGTCCGAGGCGTCGAGCTTCTTCATGCCGCCGAGCAGCCGCTGGATGGTGAGACTTCCGGTGATCATGCGAACCTCCCGAAGTTGCAGCAGCGTATCACCGCAGACGCAGGCCGCAGCAGAGGCCCAAACTGGTCCCACGAACGCCGCGCGTCCGGCGCGCCTTGAATGATGATTACGTCAACAGCACCGCGACGTGGTTCACATTCGTCCCCGTCGGCCCGGTGCGCACGTGCACGGCTGCACCGCCCGCGGCCGCGCCCAACTCCGTGAAGAATCCGAAACTGTCGTGATCCCGCAGCGCCCGTGACGGATCGATTCCGTGCGATCGCGCGAGTCGCAGCGTGTCGCTGGTGACGATCGCGCCCGCGGCGTCGGTCGGGCCGTCGACGCCGTCGGTGGAATAGCACAGGCACACGAACGGGCAGTCGCGTTCTTCAAGGAGCATCGCCACGCGGAGCGCGAGTTCTTGGCTGGGGCCTCCGGTCCCGGGTGCGTGCCCAACGTTGACGGACCACTCGCCGCCGATGACGGATGCGCGGCCGGGCGCGAAGTCTTGGATCAACAGTTCCGCGACTTCTTCGACCGGGCGCTCGATCCGGTGTTCCTCGCGGAACCCAGCGTCACGTTTGTGCGCCAGGGATTCCGCCGCGGCACGCACAACGACGTCGTTATGCGCGATGATCGATGTTTTGACGCGATCAAAGATGGACGATCCGGGTTTGGGGGTTTCGGAGAGGGCGCCGAGTGTGCCGCGGGTGAGGTGGGCGGTGATCGCGGGCGCGGCGGTGGTTGCGCTGCGGCGCTGCAAGGCCGCGAGTGCGTCGGCGAACGTGCTTGGATCGGGTGCGAAGGGGCCTGAGGCAATGACGTCGAGGCGATCGCCGATGACATCGGAGATGACGAAGCAATCCACGGGCGCGGGGCACAATTCGGCGAGGCGGCCGCCCTTGAGGGTTTCGACGTGTTTGCGCACGGCGTTGAGCTCGCCGATGGTGGCGCCGGCCCGGAGCATGGTGCTGGTGACGCGGCGGAGATCGTCGAGCGAGATGCCCGGCGGCGGCGAGGCGAGATGGGCGGAGCCGCCGCCGGAGAGGAGGGCGAGCAGGCGTGCGTTTGGGGGAACAGCTGCGATGAAGTTCCGTGCCGCGGCGGCGAAGTCGAGGTTGCGCTGCGTCGCGAGCGGGTGATCGCAGGGCATCGCGGTGATGGCGTGGTGTGCGAGCGATGCGCGGGCGATGCCATCAAGCGCGGTGAGGCGTTCGGGCACGGCGGCGATGAGGCCGCGGTCGAGGCGGTCCCCCACTGCTTCGACGGCGGCGCGGGTCATCTCGAGCGAGGCTTTGCCAATGGCGAAGAGATGGATGCGATCGGTTGGGGCGAGGGTGTCGCGGTGGGACGCGAGCGCGGCGAGCGTGGATCGGCGCGGGTCGGCCGCGGCTTGGATCGTGGCGAGCGCGGCACGGGCTTCGGCGATGAGGTCGTCCAATCGCGGCACGGCGGCAGCGTATCGCGTCGGTGTCGTGGGCGGGTGTCCGCGGCTGCAGGACCGGTCGCGTCCACACTGCCCGACCTCAGAGCAGGTCGGGCAGTGGCACCCGACTCACGCAAGCCAACCCACCCCCCGGCCCCCTCCCTCTGGGAGGGGGAGTGGTGCTTGGTTACTTCGGTGGTGCCGCGGGAGCGTTGCTTGGTTGCTCTGCGGCTTGCACGTTCTTCTGGATGTTCTTGAGGAACTCATCGCTGGCGCGTTCGACGAACGGGGTCGCGCTGCGGGCCTGTTCGTACGCCGCGGTGAGCCACTGGGCGTAGGCGTCGTGCGGGACGAGGCCTTCCATGCGGGCGACCTGTTTGCCGTCTTTGAGGATGACCGTTGTCGGGACGCTGAAGGCGGCGAGTCGTTCGGCCGCGGCGTTGTCCTTTTCGATGTCGACGTAGACGGGCAGGAAGTCGCGGTTGATCTGAGCGACGATCGACGGTTCGACGAGCAGCGTGCGTTTCATCTGCTGGCACGGCGGGCACCAATCGGCCGTGGCGAACGCGAAGACGACTTTGTTGGACTTCGCGGCTTCGGTGATCGCGGCTTCGAGCGAACTGCGGCCCTGGAAGACCTCGGGCGTCGGAGCGACGCCGCCGCCGGCGAGGCGCTGGATGATCAGAATGGAGACGATGATCGCGGAAGCGACGCCGAGAATGTTGAGGAGGCGGTTCATGAGGAGGCACTTGGCATTAGGGACTGGGCACTAGGGACTGGGCACTAGGGTTTGATGCAGAAGAACGCATCGAGGTAAGAGTTGGGGATTGCGAGGTGATTACAGGTCGAGCGGGTTGGTGTTGGGGTCCATTTGTTCGATCATGCGTTCGATGTAGCGCCAGGCGTTGAGGGTGGTTCGCACGTTCTTGAGATTGGCTTCGGCGAAGGCGGCGGCGACGGCTTGGGTGTAGTTCTGACGCTCGGCGTGGGCCCAGGCTTTGAGACGTTCGAGCTCCGGCGTGGTGTTGGATGCCAGTGCCGCGTCGAGGGCTTCGCGGGTTTCCATGATGTCCATGAGGAAGCCGGGGGGCAGGGATTTGTCGGCGTCCTTGGCGGGGCCACCCAGAACGAGCAGGAGCGCGTCGGCCCGGGATTCGGGGTTGAGCAGGGTGTCGCGGGCCTTGGTGAGGTCGGCGCCGATATCCTGATCGCCCCCGGCGTCGGGATGGGCGGACTGGACCTTCGTAAGGAATGCCCGGCGGACGGCGGCATCGGTCAGATCGAACCGGCGGGGCAGGCCGAGGATGGCGAAGGGGTCGAACATGTGAATGACGGGGCAGACGGGACTCTACAGTGCAGCCTCATGCTGAAGCACCTTGGCATTGTTGGTGTGAGCCCCGAGGGAGCGGCGATCTTCTATCGCCAGATCTCGCGGGCGTGCTCGCACCTGTTGCCACCCAATGAGCAGCCGGCGATCTCGGTGCACAACGAGCCGATGAACCAGTACATCGACGCGATCCGCAAGGACGACTGGCACACGGTCGGGAACCTCTTGCGGCGATCGGCCGAGATGCTCGCCCGCTGCGGGGCACGCGTGTGCATGACGCCGGACAACATCGTGCAGCACGGCCTGCACCTGGCTCAGGCCAACTCACCGATCCCGTGGATGACGATGTCAGACCTTGTCGCGAAGGCGATCGAGTCGGACGGGCGGAAGAAGGTCGGGATCATCGGGACCAAGCTGGTGACGATGTCATCCACGTACCAGACGCATCTGGGGTTGAAGGGCATTCAGGTCATCGCGCCAGAAGCGCACGAGGCGGAGTTGCTGGATGAGATTATCTTCGGCGAACTGATCTACGGCACGGCGCGGCCGGAAAGCCGCGCGGCGATCTATGGCGTCATGGACCGGCTGATCCAGCGCGGCTGCGAGGGCGTGATTGTGGCGTGCAGCGAGGTGCCGCTGGTGGTGAGCCAGGAAAGCGCCCCGACGAAGTTGTACGACGCGGCGGACCTCTTGGCGGAGGGCGCGGTGCGGTACGCGGCGGGGCACACGTGATGACTTTTGCCGCAGAAGCGGCGTACTGTTGAGCGTGCGCCGGAGTGGCGGAACTGGCAGACGCAGCGGATTCAAAATCCGCCGCCCTTTAAAGGCTTGGGGGTTCGACTCCCCCCTCCGGCATTGCTGATGGGGCATCGGGCATCAGGCATTCGTCCTTTGGTGTTGGGTGCGGAGTGCCGGGCCTTCGGTGCCGAGAGCTCCATTGCGAAACAGGTGTTCGAGGACAGTTGCTCCGAGCCATCCGAGGGCGCGCTCTCGTCATCGCTCACCTCGTGCTCTGATTTCACGCTCCGTTCTTTTACCGATGTGGTAGACTCCGGCGTCGAGTTGCTCGGCGTGACACGGGAGTGCCATGGAGTCGAAGCGATCGGAAACGTCGGAAGGCAAGCCAGCGGCGGCGCGTGCCGCCAATGTGCCCGCGGCGCACTACACGAAGCGCGGGCTCATCGGCGTCTTTTTCTGGCTGCTCCTGGGCGACTTCTGCCTGCACCTGATGGACATGGGAGTCGTGCCGACGCTGGTGCCACTGCAGTTTGAGGCGCTGGGTGCGAGCAAGACGACGTACAACTTCGTCAACGGCACGCTGGTGAACATCCTGTACGTTGTGCTGGTGCCGATCGTGTCGACGTGGTCGGACCGGACGCGAACGCGGATCGGGAGGCGCCGGCCGTTCTTGCTGGTGACGGCGCCGATGATCGCGGTGACGCTGGTGCTGCTGGGGTTCTCGTCGCACATCGGGCGCTTGCTGCACTCGCTGGCGCCGGGCTTTTTCGGGGCCGATTCGGTGACGTACGTCACGCTGGGTGTGACGATCACGCTGTTCGTGCTCTTCAAGTTGCTCGATCTGTTCCCGCAGTCGATTTACTACTACCTCTGGCCGGACGTGATCCCGCCGGAGTGGCTGGGAACGTTCGGGGCGCTTTTCCGCGTCTTCTACGCGGGCGGATCGCTGGCGTTCAACTGGTTCCTGATCGGCTACGCCAAGACGCACCCGGAGTACATCTACTCCCTGTCGGCGGGCTTGTATCTGATCGCGTTTGTGCTTTTGTGCTGGCGGGTGAAGGAGCCGGACTATCCGCCGCCGCCCCCACAGCCCGCGGCATCGGAGAACGCGACGGCGACGGAGCGGGTGACGGCGCAGGTGAAGGGGTACTTCCGCGACTGCTTCTCGTCGGCGTTTTACTGGAAGTACTTCCTAGCGATGGCGCTGTTCCAGTGCGCGTATCAGCCGTTCATTGCGAACCTTATCTTCCTGGGCAAGCAGATCTACGGCGACACCGAAGAAGGGCTGAAGAAGTACGGCGGCGTGATCGGCACCAAGGACCTCTTGTGGATCGGCATTTATACGGCGCTCGTCCCGGTGATGGCGAAACTGCACCCGCTCAAGGCGGGCGTCATCGGCTATGCCTTGATGATCGCGGCGGCGTTGGCTGGAACGTTCCTGGTCCGTGACGAATTGTCGTTCCGGATCATCACGATCGTGACGTTCGCAGCGGTGGGTCTGTATCTGGTGGGCACCGCCGCGCTGCCTGCGCGGATGCTGCCGCGGGAGAAGTTCGGCCAGTTCTCGTCGGCGGGCGCGATCGTGTTCCGTCTGTCGGTGGCGATCGTGTCGACCCCGGCGGGGCTGTTCTTCACGCACTTTGGCACGCAGCATGTCTTCACGTGGCTGCTGATGTTCACGTCCCTGGGCGGGGTGTGCATCGTGCTGCTGTACCTGGACTGGAAGCGTCGCGGCGGGGATGAGGGGTTTGTGCCGCCGATGCCGTGAGGGGCTGAGTCGTCCGGTCGTTCAGTGTGGTGGCGGGCCAAGGGCGCATCAGCGGGAGCCAGAGCGGGCGACCGGGATCGAACCGGCGACACTCCGCGAGCGACACAGCCGAACACTGCAGAATGTCCAGTGACACTCCGCGAGCCTCAACAGCACGACGGCGACACTGCCGGTCGGTCTGGCGAACCAGTGAACCGCGACCTGCATGGGTTCGTCGATGCGTGGCCAATGCTCACGCTCTCCCGCGGACACTGCAACGCTCGAGATCCGGTGCATCTACAACCCCTCGCCCGAGCCACCAAGGACATATACCTGTTCTTCGTGATCGTGCGCGTGGACGTGCGATCTTGGCGAGGACTGAGATAGACTGCTTCGAACGGAGCATGTTTCTCGACCAGGGGCTTGACGAGAGCATGTGGTGCGGTCGTGGAGGACCGAGACCACTTTGCTGCGATGTGACGCGCGTTGATGCTGACTGACGACGATGGCGTTCATCCCATGGAGCGGGTGTTCGGACATCTACTGAGCGACGCTTCGTCGCGTCGCTGCCGAATGGCGACGCCGAAGCGGAGGAGTGCTTCATGAAGAACCAGCCCGTTCACTTCGCGTCGGCATTGCGGCACCCGGAGATGATTCCTGCGTCCTCCCCGGAGAGGCCGTTCGCGCCACGGACGCTCTTTGTATCGACCTTTCCTCCTGAAGCATGCGGGATCGCAACCTTCACGCAGGACTCTGTCGACGCTGTTGACCTCGCGAGCGGCGGAGCGCCTGCTTCGGTCTTTGCGATCGAACGAGGGCAGCGCCAAAGGTACGACGACCGGCGGGTCGCACACGTCGTTCGCAACGACGAGCAAGGGTCGTATCGACGTGCTGCGCTCGCGGCGGATGCCGGACCCTACGACGTCGTCAGCCTGCAGCACGAGTTCGGACTTTACCCAGGTGATTGGGGCCGCGATGTCCTGGAGCTCGTGACCCAGTGCAGGAAACCGATCATCACGACCTTGCACACGCTCATCAGCAGCCCGCCCAAGGCTGCCCGAGACGTGATCCGAGCCTTGGTGGAGCGGAGCAAGGGGATTGTGGTGATGACCAACGCGGCGGCCGCGTTGCTGTCAAAGGGGTATGGACCGTTCACGACTCCGGTGCGAGTGATTCCTCACGGGGTTCCGATCGTGCACCGGCAGTACGACGCCGCGTGCAAGGCGAGGCTCGGCCTGACCGGGCGGCGGGTGCTGGTGACGTTCGGGCTGATCAGCAGGGGAAAGGGGCTGGAAGCGATGATCGACGCCATGCCCGCGGTGCTGCGGCGGTGCCCCGAGGCGATGTACCTCATCGTCGGAGCGACGCACCCCAAGGTGAAGGAACACGACGGAGAGTCGTATCGTGAGGGGCTCATCGCGAAAGTGGAAGCGCTCGGGTTGAGCGATGCCGTGCGATTCGTGAATCGGTTCGTCGAGCTGCCAGAACTGATGACCTATCTGGGGGCGTGCGATGTGTACATCACGCCCTATCCCGGTGAGGACCAGATCGCGAGCGGCACGCTGGCGTACGCGATGGCGGCGGGTCGGCCGATCGTGAGCACGCCGTATGTGTACGCCCGAGAAATGCTCGCGGATGGGCGAGGCTTGCTCGTGCCGTTCGGCGATATCGCGGCGATGGCGGAAGCGACGCTCCGGTATCTCGAAGACGGGCCTTTGGAGCGCCGGACTCGGAGGGCGGCTTATGCGTACGCGATTCCGATGCGGTGGAAAGTCGTCGGCGCGACGTATCTCCGGTTCTTCGACGAGATTCTGGCTGACCGCGCGGCCGCCAAGCCTGCGCGGCGCACTGGTCCCGACACGCTCGACGCCTCGCGGATCCGGCGCAGAGGCGGCCCATGACGCTCCCATGCGATATCTCGCTGCGGCATCTCGATCGCTTGACCGATTGCACCGGCCTCGTGCAGCACGCGATCTATTCCGTGCCGCGGCGTGAAAGCGGGTACACAATCGATGACAACGCCCGGGCCCTGCGGCTGTGCGTTCGCCTGTGGTCGTATGAGCACGACGAACGGATGCTCGACCGTCTGGTCGCGTACCTGAGCCTGCTCGAGTTCTCCAAGCGGCCCGGAGGCGGCTTTCACAACCTGATGAATTATCAGCGCCAGTGGCTCGACACGGACTCCAGCGGCGACTGCCAGGGCCAGGCGATGCGAGCGCTCGCCGATGTGGTGTCCAGCAGGTTGCCGGATGACCTGCGGCATCTGGCGCTCGAGCTCATGCAGCGGGCCCTTCCCACCCTCGCGGAACTGCGGAGCCTGCGGGCTCAGGCGTACGTTGTGATCGCGTTCGGCCGGCTCCGCGGAATCGACCACAATGTGGTCCCACGTGTCGAAGCGATCGCACGCAGCGCGGCTCGGCACCTGGTGGAGTGCTTTGAACGCTCGCGGCGCCCGAATTGGGTGTGGTTCGAATCGCGGATGACGTACGCCAACGCCGTGCTGCCGCACGCGCTTTTCGTCGCGGAACGCTGCTGGCCCGACGAGGGATTCGGATCGGTGGCCGCGGCGTCGTTCGCGTTCCTCGAGGCGCAAACCACGAGCGCAGGGCTGTTCGAGCCCGTCGGCAGCAACGGATGGTTCTCGCACGGGGAGACCAAGGCGCGGTACGACCAACAACCGGTCGAGGCCGTCACGATGGCCGACGCGGCGCTGGCGGGATACGAGTTGTCGGGCGAGGACGTGTATCTCACGTCGCTTCGCCGAGCGCACGCGTGGTTCCGGGGCGGCAATAGCGAAGGTCTCATCGTCGGCGTCGAGCCCGACGGGTCGTGCTACGACGGACTCATGGCGGGCGGGGTGAATCGCAATCAAGGCGCCGAGTCCACGCTCGCGTTCCTGTGGACCTCGATCATTCACGCCGAAGGCGAGATGGCGAAGCGTCAGCGCTGCTTCCTTCATCCGGGGTCCGACGATCCTGACGATCTCATGGGCGACCACGCGGTGCCGTCGCACGCCTCCATCACAGTCGCACCACAGGAGCCCACGCGTGGTTAACGGATATCCAATGTTGTTCCAGCGTTCCCCGGCGAATCCGATTCTGACTGCTGCTCAGTGGCCGTATCCGGCGCACACGGTCTTCAACGCGGGCGCGTGCGAGTTCAACGGCGAGACGCTGCTGTTGGTGCGTGTCGAGGACAGGCGGGGACACTCGCACCTGACCGTTGCGCGCAGCCGCGACGGCGTGTCGGATTGGCGGATCGATCCCGTGCCGAGCTTCTCGCCTGATCTGCTCGAGCACAGCGAAGAAGCGTGGGGAATCGAGGACCCGCGGCTGACCTGGGTCGAGGAACGCCAAGAGTGGATCATCGCCTACACCGCGTTCTCGCCCAGCGGGCCCTTGGTTTCGCTGGCTCGAACCAAGGACTTCGTGACGTTCACGCGGCTTGGTCCGGTGATGCCTCCGGAAGACAAGGACGCGGCGCTCTTCCCGCGTCGCTTCGGAGGGCGATACGCCCTGATCCATCGTCCCGTGTCGGCGGGAAGCTCGGGTGCGCACATCTGGCTCTCGTTCTCGCCCGACCTCATTCACTGGGGCGATCACCAGATCCTGCTCCATGCGCGGCGCGGCGCCTGGTGGGACGCCAACAAGATCGGGCTCAGCCCGCCGCCGATGGAGACCGATGAGGGTTGGCTGATCCTCTACCACGGCGTGCGGCAGACAGCTGGCGGGTGCTTGTACCGCCTCGGCCTTGCGTTGCTTGATCTCGAGGACCCGCGAAAGGTGCTGCGAAGGTCTGACGATTGGGTCTTTGCCGCGGAGACGCCATACGAGCGGCACGGCGATGTCGGCGGCGTGGTCTTCCCGTGCGGGTGGATTCTCGATCGTCCCACCGGCACGATCCGCATCTATTACGGCGGCGCCGACACGTGCATCGGCTTGGCGACGGCGTCGGTCGGCCAATTGCTTGAGTACCTTCGCAACTGCCCGGTCCCGCGTGACGGGCGGGCGTGACCGCCGCACACCTCGGGCTTCTGACGATTACTTCGGCACCTTCGGCTTCGGCAGCGGCACAACGACGTCGGTGGTGATCTTGTAGCGCGGCTTCGCACAATGCTGGCGCAGCACGGCGTTGCCCAGGTCGCGAGCCAGCCGTGCCGTGCCCGCACGCCGCGGGTCTACTCCGAGAGCGTCCGCTGCGATGCGTGCGGCGTATTCCATGTGTGGGTCGGTGCGATCTTCCATGCGCGTCCTTTCATCTGTGAAGAGCACTGCGCGTCCTGCGCGTGCGGTGGGTGTTCATTATCGATTCAGGAACCGATCCGGGATCGTCACTGCCGCCAGGCCGGCGACGATCGCGGCGATCCCTCCAAGCGTGAACCACACCGCTCGATCGGTGGGCGATCCGGTGAAGAACTTGGAGAACTGCGACGCGATCGAATCCGACGCACGGAGCCCGACGACCAGCAGGCCGATCCCGATGACGATGACGATCAATCCGATAAGGCGTTGTGCGGACATGAGGTTCCTTCTTTTGTGGTGCGAGAACGGGTGGACGGTCGTGGCACCCGTTACTTGGGCATCTGGTGCACAACCTGCTCTTGCACTGCTTGGCGGCGAGCGTCTCGCTCCTCGAGTCCTCGCCAGTTGACGAGCACCCAGATGGGCATGCCACCGATTGAGAGCAGCGCGAGAAGCACGAGGGCGTAACGGATGGCGGTTGCGCCGGGAACGCCGTAGATCATGGCGACAATGATGATGAGGCCGACGACAAGCGCAAAGCCAACCGCGAGCATCTGCCATCCCCGGGAGCGCTGCAGGTGCGAAGGGGACCGGCTGTCGGCCGATTGCCGTGCCATGAGTTCGTCCTGGCGCTCGTCTATCGCCGCCATCTGGCGAGCATCGAGCGTTGCGGGCTGCTCGGCGTGGACGCCCTGGAACGCTGCGGTTGACGCGGCTGAGTCTGCTCGCGAGCGCAGCTCGCTATCTTGGTCCGTCGTGTTGTCTGCCATTCTGATGCTCCTTCGAGTCGTTCGCGATGCGAGGTGACGACCAAGGGCTGAGCCCGGACGTCTATGCGGCGCTGCCTCGGCCGCGGGCGTGCCGAGCTGCGTTGGCTGTTGGCTACCTCAGGTAACCGAGCAGCATCGCGATCACCAGAACAAGCAGGATCAACCCGAGCACGCCGCCCGGGGCGTAGCCCCACTTGCGGCTGTGCGGATAGAGCGGAAGCGCGCCGAGAAGCATGAGAACGAGAACGATCAAGAGAATGGTTCCGAGCATAGAAGTCCTTTCGTCGGTGCCAGTGACATCACGAACACTTGCACATCTAGTGTCGAGTCATTGTCGGTGCAAGCGTGTGCAATTGCTACGGGGAAGTGTGCTTGATCTCGATACCAGACACGCCCGCGGGTGCGGCGAAGCACACAGAAGAATGGCTCCACACGCGTTCAAGCACAATTCCCTCATCACGCCGATCCGGTTCGTTCGCGGTCGACGGCGTGGCAACGAGCCGGGCATGCGTCAGTCTTCATGGCGTGCGGATATTCGCCAGCGCTGAGGCATCCACCTGTGGGTGGGCGAGCGTGTCGGTCGGCTTCGCAGTGCATTGAAAGGCTCTCCCATGACTTCCAAGGTCCTCATCTCTCTCATCGCCGCCACCGGTATCGCGGCGTCGTGCAACGCTGCCCAGATCGGCATCTCCGCCATCGGCGGCGGGATCGTTCTGAACTCCGGTCCGCTCTCGACCATGGCGTTCGGCAACGGCCCGAACCAGTGGCTCGGAACCTCGCTTGCATCCGTTCACGCGTCGATCAACGCCAGCGGCGTGAACACCAACGGCCGCATCACCTTCGTCGCCGCCGATACCAGCGCCGGTCTCGCCTTTATGGCCCTGATCGATCAGGAACTCGTCAGCGGAGCCAATACTGGCGGCAACATCCACATGGACTCGGTCGCCGATGGCGTGAATCAGGCGTTCATCAAGGACACGGCGGGCAACGTGGTCATCGGCGCAAACGGCCCCAATGCCCGCATCGCGTCCGGCAACTTCGCCTGGAACAGCAACGGCGGCGGCGACGGATTCGCCTGGGCCAACCTCGCCTCCGGCAACACGACGACGTTCCGCTTCAACATGATCTCGAACGTTGCGCTCGGTCTGAACGCGGCGTCACCGTTCCAGTTCGTGACCTGGGACGGCGTCAAGTGGTCGGAGGTCGTCGTCCCCGCCTCGCTGCTTGGCTTCAGCAGCACGGATGACTTCGGGTTCTCCGCAACAGTGCTGGTGCCGAGCCCCGGCGTTCTTGCGTTCGCTGGTGCGCCGCTGATCGGCTTTGCCGTGCGCCGCCGCCGCACCGCCTAGGAACGTTTACGTCGACACCCGTGGTTCTGATTTGTGAGCGAGAGGCGCTGGGTGCCTCTCGTTTTTCTGTCTTCACCATTGAACACCGCGTCTGGAGCCATCCGCCCGCTTTGTTGTGTTTCGGTTTGCTTGACGTTCGCGGAACATTCCCTGTTTTGTGAGTATCCGACGCGTGCCGCTGGTCTCGATCCCGACGATTCATAGACTGTTACATGGCTCCAGTATCTCGGAGCACGGCACGCGTTGGGCGGGAGCAACTCGCTCCCAGGAGTGCCGCGAAAGCGGCTCCGGTGACCCCCATGCTCGACCCCATCATCACGATGAACGCCAGCGGGTTCATCCAATCCGCCAGCGCCTCGGTTGAGAACGTCTTCGGCTGGACGCCCGCGGAACTGTTCGGCCGGAACGTCAAGGTCCTGATCCCCGAACCCCGGCGGTCGGCGCTCGATCGCTACCTGGATCGGTACCGCAACGCGGGCGACACCCGGGTGCTCGAACGAACGCGGCGTTTCGACGCCGTCCGGAAGGATGGACGCCCGATCCAGATCGAGCTTTCGATGTCTCGAGCGGATCTGCCGCCGCATGTCGCACCGTACTTCATCGGCATCGTCCGCGAGGTGACCAGCGAGATCGACGTCAGCTCCGACGTGATCAAGGACCGCGACCGTCTGCAGCAATTGATCACCGAGCAGACCCGCGCGCTGGCCACTGCGGGCCTGCGGCTGCAGCTCGCCGATCGCCTCGCGGCGCTTGGCACCCTCGCCGCCGGCCTGGGCCACGACATGAACAACGTGCTGCTGCCGGTCCGGGCCCGGCTCAACGCGCTCGAGCATGCCGGCATTCCGCCCGCGGCTCAGGCCCATCTCAGCGCCGTACGGCGCTCGGTGGCGTATCTTCAGAATCTCAGCGATGGCCTGCACGACTTGGCCCTCGATCCCGATGGCTCCGGGCCGAGTGTCGTGGGGTCCGGCGTCACCAATCTCTCGCAATGGTGGCGACACGTCGGTCCATTGATCAGCAAAGCGATCCCGAGCCGCGTCCATCTGTCCGCCACCGTCTCGACATCGCTCCCTTCGGTCGCGATCGCATCGCACTGGCTGACTCAGGCGATGCTCAACCTCATCGTCAACGCGGGCGAAGCGATGCCGGTGCGGAGCAGAAGATCCTGGATCAAGCTGACGGCGGCCAAGTCGGACGACGGTCGCTGGCTGCGTCTCTCGGTGAAGGACAACGGGCGAGGCATGACCCAGGCCATCCAGAACCGGGCGATGGACCTGTTCTTCACGACCAAGCCGCGACGCATCGGCACCGGGCTGGGGCTCCCGCTCGCACGCAAGGCCGTCATGCGCGCCGGCGGCGATCTTGAGATCCACTCGAAACCAAACCACGGCACCACGGTCGTCATCGTGCTCCGAACCGTCGCGCCTCGCAAAGGTGATGATCCGACCAGCGTTCCGGGCCATCCGTCCGCAGCCATCTCGATCCGGAGTGCAGCCAGCTCGGCGCTCGCGACGCAGATCGTCATCAGCTCGGGCCTGGAGCTGCACATCTCCAAAGACAGGGGACCGGGAAGTTGCGACGTCTGGATCACCGAGCCAACGGCAGCCTCCTTGCGGAGCGCGGTCGCGTGGCAACGCGCCGGCAGCGGGCGGGTGTCCGTGCTGCTCGGCACGCCGAAGAAGAACCTCCGCGGTCAATGGGACGCGCTCAAACCGGTGATCATCGATCCACCCGACGACTGGCTCTCGCTGCGCCACGTCTTGGGAAGCCTGATCCAGCAGCCGAGCGAGGCGCCCTCTGCCACGCGCGAGCCACAACAGCGCAGCAGTCGCAGCCGCAAGACCAAGGAGCGTCGCTCATGACATCTCGAAACAAGCCCATTGCCTCCGCCATTGCACTCGATCCGGCCTTGTCACAGGCGGCGCGAGCCGCTGCGTCATCGGTCGCTGCGTTGAAGCTCGTCGATGCGTCCCGCGCCGGCGGGCCGCCGGTCGCGACCGCGATGCACCACGCCATCCGCGTGCTGTGTGTGGACGATCACGCGGTGCTCGTCGAAGGGCTTCGCGCCCAGTTCGCGATCGAAGGGCGTATTGAGGTCGTGGGCCGCCTCTCCTCCGCCGCCGGGTTGGTCGAGGAAGTGCAGCGCCTGCGGGCCGATGCGGTGCTGCTCGATATCGAGATGCCCGGCCCCGACGCGTTCGAGAGCGCGGACCGTCTGCGGCGAGCCTGCCCGAACGTCCGGGTGATCGTCCTGAGCGCCCACATCCGCGACGGCTTCATCTCCGCCTCGGTCGCCGCGGGCGCGTGCGCCTATTTCGCCAAGTCTGACGAGCCAGCAGACATCGTCAGCGGCGTGTATCAAGTCATGCACCGCCGGTCCGAGACGTTCCTGCTTGGACCCAAGGTGCGGGAGCGATGCCAGGTGCGGCAGCCCGATGGCACCCTCGTGCACACCGGACTCATGACTGCAAGCACCACCCTCGGACTCGCTGGCGCGCCGACACCCCTCCTGGAATCTCTCTCTGCTCGCGAAGCCGAGATTCTGCGACTGATCGGCAAAGGCCTCAGCCGCCATCGCATCGCCGCGGAACTGTGCCGGAGCGTCAAGACCATCGACGGTCATCAGGATCGCATCTTGCGCAAGCTCGGCATCTCGACGCGTGCGGACTTGATGCGGTTTGCGATCCGCGAGGGTCTCGCGCAGGCCTAGCGCCGCTGTACTTCGCCGCGGGGCACCTTTCAAGCAATCGTCCCCGTCCATCGCGCTCGTCGATGGGGGATTGCTCCGCTCTTGTGTCACCGATCGCGGGAGCCATCATCTCTTGGTTCCATTGCGACCTCGTGCGCGAGGCGCGACCGGAACATCGATGGCCCGCTGCTCCAAGCGAACGCGGGCCGTGAACAAGAAAGAAGGTCCACATGCTTCTGCGAACCTCGTATCGCGTTTCCGCCGCTGCGATCCTCATCGCGTGCTCGGGCACCATCGCCCACGCTGGAGCACCAGTCGTCGAGACACCCGCCCCATCGATTGGCGTCGAGTCGGGCGCGACCAACTTCCGTTCGTCCCGGTGGATCGCCGACCGCGGTGTGATCAGCAACACCGGTGAGACCATCGCCCAGGTGAACGATCTCATCATCGACCGCGGCACCGGACGCATCGACTATCTGGTGCTCAAGACCAACACCACGTTCGGGCTCGGTGGCCGGGCCGTGATCGTGCCCTATGCCGACTTCCGTTGGGACCCGGCCGCGGGCAAGGACCGCTTCGTGCTCGCCTCCACCGCCGAGCAGCTCAAGGCTCTTCCCGAGTACACCCCCGAGAGCTGGTCGGCGCTCAAGGACTCGTCGAGCGGTAGCGAGGATGAACTCCACCGTCGCCTGGCCGCTGATCTCGCCGCACCCAGCGATCCCTACGCCGGGAGCCTGACCGCGGCGAAGAAGATGCACCTTGAGGGCAAGATCCGCAGCGTCGATCGCGTCCAGACGAGCACGTTCGGCGAGCAGACACAGGTCACCGTCGAAGCCGCGGACGGGTCGACGAAAAACGTCGCACTCGGTCCGTCGTGGTTCGTGAACTCCTCCGGCGCTGCCCCGATGCGGGGCGACAAGGTCGTCATCGACGCTCTCGAACTGCCACGCGATCCCGATCAGTTGTTCGCCGCGGTCGAGAGCCGCATCGGCGACCGGTCGCTGCGGCTTCGCGACTCCAACGGCGGCGCCGCCTGGACCAAGGGCACGGTCGAGAGCGATGGGCACACCTACAGCAGCTCGTACTCGCGCTCGGTGCTCGCCAGCACGATCTACGGTGCCACCGTGGACTGCCGCGGCAACGAGTGCGGCAAGGTCGCCGATCTGATCGTCGAGAGCCAGTCCGGCACCGTCGCCTTCCTCTCGATCGACCCGAACCAGAACTTCCTGGGCATCGGCGACACCAAGCGCCTGGTTCCCTGGTCTGTCGCCAGCTTTGCGCTCGCCGGAGTGATCCGGATGGACGCGTCCAAGGAGATGGTGCTGGCCAGCCCGGAGACGCCGGCCAATGCGGCCGCGATGAACTCCGGCACGCACCTTGATCGCGCGTACAAGGCCTATGACACGAAGGCACCCCGCTACGAGCGGCGCTCGGTCGGGGCAATCTCCGCGAACCCGAGCGACAATCCGGCCAAGCGCTCCGGTGGATCGATGGGTGAACGCGCCGGCGACAACGCGGGCGGCTGGGGTCGGAACGGGGCCATCCTTTCCAGTATCGAGCCCGGCACCGCGCGCACCATCACAGGAACGGTTGTGAACGTCACTGAAACAGCTGTGGAGAAGGGCGTGCATCCCGCTCGCCAAGTCACGCTCAAGATCGCCGGGGCCAGCGAAGAGGTGGTTCTCCTCGGACCGGAGTGGTACCTCGCCAAGCAGAAGACTCAGTGCGCTCCGGGAGACGTGATCACGCTGCAGGCCGTGCGCACGCAGATCAACTCCAAGCCCCACTGGATCGCGCGCTCGATGAAGCACAAGGACAGCCAGATGGTGCTCATCAACGACGACAACGTGCCGATGTGGTCGCGCCCGTAAAGCCGGATTCAAGACCCAACGACAATGCCAACCACCACCCGCGGCGATCGTGCACGCCGCCCAACCCACAGGACACTCATGCAATACAAGAACGAGAAGCCATACACAACTACACCGACGAACCCCAATGAAGACCTGATCTCGGGCGAGCACGGCGCTCACCCGCTCGGGGTCGGGGTCGGCGCGATCGGCGCTGGCGCTGTCGCCGGTGCGGTCGGCGGCGCGGTCGCCGGACCGGTCGGCGTCCTCGCTGGAGCGATGGGCGGCGCGGTGCTCGGCGGAATGATCGGCAAGGAAACCGCCGAGGCGATCAATCCGACGACCGAGACCGACTACTGGCGGTCCCGACACGACAGCCAGCCCTACGCGCAGGGACCACAGACGTACGACGACTTCGCTCCGGCGTATCGCTACGGCTGGGAGAGCTACAGCACGCGCCGTCCCGAGCACACCACGTTTGAACACGCCGAGGGTGATCTCGGACGGGGCTGGCAGGCGTTCAAGGGCAAGTCGACCCTGACCTGGAACCAGGTTCGGGCCGCGACCCGTGACGCGTGGGGACGCGTCGAGGCGGCGGCATCTCGCAAGTAGTTGACCCGAAGGCCACGTGCCCTTGGGCTCGGCGGCACTTCACCTCCTCGTGCCCGCCAACGGAACGGCCCGACGAAAGTCTCCCGTTCCGATTCGGTTCCCGCCCGAGCCCTCATGCCGACGCCGGTTCGTCGTGGTGAGACGAGGGACACACGCCTGCGCAAGACGCACCTGTTCCCGCCGCGACACAGATCGCGGCACGGTGACGCCTCGCACGCCAGACACCAACTAGAGAGATCCATGATGATGCCCCCCACCACGCGCCGAAACCGCCCGTTGAACTCGTTCCCACGTACCACCTGCGATCTTGTGATCTGCATCGTGTTGCCCGCGCTGATGCTCCTATCGCTCACAACGCTTGGCGGCTGCAGTACGACCGAGGGCTTTGGAGATGACATCCAGCACCTTGGCGGCAACATCGAAGACAGTGCCGCACGAAACAAGTAGATAGCCACTTCTCGCCACACGCAGTTCACCCGGCCGCGCGGTCACGAATCCGGACCGGGTGACACACTCATCTCGTCATGCCGCAAGAAGCCATGGCGATGACACAAGGAACGCACACGATGGATCCAATCACATGCATCGAGCCGTCCGCAACAGTCTCGCCACACGATCACACCGAAGCAGCTTCGATACCGAGGCCAGCAATGGCTGTTACCGATGACCTTGAGTTCCATTCCTATTTCCAAAGGCTCGGAAGCGTTGCGCTGCTGACTGCCGACGAGGAGAAGACGCTCGGCTGGAGCATCCAGAACGACGCGTGCGCTACAAGCCGTGAGCGCCTCATCCGCGCGAATCTCCGTCTTGTCGTCAGCATCGCTCGCAGGTTCATGGGCCGTGGACTGGGAATGCCCGATCTGATCGCCGAAGGCAACCTGGGACTTCTCCGCGCTGTCGACCGCTTCGATCCCGCGCACGGTGCGCGGTTCAGCACCTATGCGAGCTGGTGGATCAAGCACGCGATCCGCCGCGGTATCCGGCAGACGAAAGAGATCGTTCACATCCCCGCCCAGTTCAGGGACCTCTCCGCTCGCTGCCAGCGCGAGGCCACCCGCCAGCAGATTGCTTCCGGCATCCCGATGACCCCGCAGGAGGTTGCCGCGGCGATGAGCGTGTCACAAGCGACGGAGTGCAAGGTCCGCCGCACGCTCTCTCAACACTTCGGCGGCTGCACGCCATCACTGCCGGAGGCTGCGGAGCACGCACTGCCTGATACACGTGAACTTGCGCCAGACGGTCGCATGATGCGACGCGAAGAACTGACCCGAGTCCATGCGCTCCTCGACGCCGCCACTCCGCGCGAAGCATCTGCCATCCGCATGCGGTTCGGCATGGACGGCTACACGCCCCACAGTCTGAAGCAGATCGCCGAGGTCTTGGGGATCAGCCGCGAATCTGTCCGGAAACTGCTCGCCTCCGCGTTGCAGAGGATGGGTACCACGATGGCCGCGTGACGGACGCGATGACGGTGCGTCGCGGCAAAGCCAAAGGCAAGCCGCAGGCGAACCTCTCGTCCGAGACCCGCGCGGACCTTTTGCGCCTTGGCCGCGAACGTGCGTTGTTCTACGAGACCCTCGTGCTCACGGGCCTGGGGAGGGCGACTTCGCCAGCATCACGGTCGGCCAAGTCGATCTCGACGGCCGCGTGCCGTGTCCCATGCTGCACGCCCGCGACGCGAAGAACCGCTCTTCGAGGTGCCGGGCGGGCTCATCCGGATCTTCGACCGCGACCTGGTCTTCGCAGGGCTGTCCCGCGTCGAGAAACGCGGCGGCAAGGAGGTCGTCATCAAGACCGACGACCGCGGCCGCACCATCGACGTTCATGCCCTGCGACACACCTTCGGCACGCACCTGTCGAAAGCGGGCGTCCCGCTGCGGACCGCAGAGGCCGCGATGCGGCACAGCGATCCGAGCCTCACGGCCAAGGTCTACACCGACCCGAAACTCCTCGACGTGGCCGGTGCGGTGGCGAGCCTGCCGGACCTGCCGCTGGGCAAGGTCGAACGCACGGCCACCGTGAGGGCTGCCCGCTGATCGGCTCACGACCATCGAACGCGACCGGACTCGACGTACCGTTGATCAGCAATGGAGTCGCCTCCTAAATCTGATCGAGAAAAGCCAGGAACAGTTCGTCGCGTCCTGCGACTGCTTTGGCAGGTGTGCTGCGCCGTTGCTGGTGCGGTGATAATCGGGATACTGGTTGGGGCCAAGTCATCAAGTCTTTGGCTTGGCGTCGCGGCAGCGGTGCCCGGTGCGATCGTGGGCTGGTTCTTCGGGAGGTATGTGTCGCCACTTGATTTCTTTGCGACGCCCATCGGTGGGCACTCGTGATCGTGTCAGACTGATCAGATGGGTGACACGCCTCCCGCCACACCTTGCACACCCGCTTGCCCACCCGCTTGCACCCCGCTTGCACCATGCGCTCGCACAAGCGAGCGTCCACGAGACGTTTGTACACTCTGTCACAACCAAGCCGTACCCATGCCCATTGAGCGCGTCACACGCCCCATCACTCCCGCCGAGTTAGCCCGGTTTAACGAGCCGGTGAGCGTTCCCGTTTCGCGTGTATTCGCGGCGCTCTCACTCGTCGGTCGTGGCGGTTGCCTCCTTGTGTGCCTCGGCATCGGCGTTGGCTGCCTCCTCGTGCTCGACTCATTCGCGACGCCGGCACGCATCGTCTTGGCGGTCCTCGCCCTCGCGCTGATCGGTATTGGACTCCGCGTCGCTTGGCCGCTCGCCTCCATTCTCATCGCTGCGATGACCGGACGCGAGCGCTTGGTGCCGTACCACCGGGTGAGCCCGGAAGCCACGATCGAGATCTGGCGCATCCCATCGCGCCGGATCTTTGCGACCGACTACACCGACGACACCCTGAGTTGGCTCATTGAGACAGACGACGGCCAGTTCCTGCTCGTGTTTGGCGAAGAGTCACTCGTGCAGGACGAACCACGGTCGCTCCCCGGCATCATCACCCTCGCGACCATCGAAGGGCGAGTGGTGCAGGGGCCGGAACTCGCGGGCGAGCCCGTGCCATACGTCGGGTTGTCGGAGGCGACCGAAGCAGCGCTCAGCCACCCATTCGTCACCGGGCTGGAGATGCTCGGCCCTGCGCAGGTCGGTCGCCTCATGCCGCTGCTGGAGGCCGACGCGAGGCGGTGGGAGTCAGTGCCCGTCACTGCCGGTCAAGAAGACCGCCCGGCGACGTCATGACGCCCGAACGCCGATCGCACTTCCCTCGCATTTGCGTCGGAGAACAGACCTTGGCCTCGGGAACGACGCCGGGCGGCCAGCGTCGAACGCCGTCAGGCTCCCGGTCAACCCGTCGGGCGTGTGAGAATCGGCATCCTCACCCCCGCCACACCTTGCACAACCGCTTGCACCTGCGCTTGCGCTCGCTTGCATGCTCCGAGGCGAGCAATCGCGACGCCGTGCAAGCCGGTGCGATCAACGCGTGGATCGCCAACTGTCCCGTCGTGCTGCCGGACATCGTCGCGATCTGCCTCAAGGCAGTGGTTCAAGCCTCCGGATCGCAACGTCACTCAACCGGTTCCTCGGCCTTTCGCTGCCGAGCGGCCAGGCTTCACCTTGGCCCGCATCGCTGGCGCTAAACTGAGACATGCCACCCACTCGATCACGCATCCCAGCGTTCATCATCGATGACGATCCGCACTTCTGTGCGCTGTGCTCTGGGAAACTCGCCGAACGGGATATCGATGCGGTCGCATTCGCCTCGCTTCCAGCAGCCTTTGATTCACGCATCGGGCCGCCCGCGGCGATCATTCTGGACTGGCAGCTCGGGCTGGTGGACAGCCTCACCGAGATGCCCACGATCAAAGCACGCTTCCCGCACGCGCCGATCGTCCTGACGACTTCCGCGCCGGACGTAAACCTCGTCGTCCGCGCGATCAAGTCCGGGGCGTTCGACTTCATCTCCAAACCGCTGCTTGACGAGGCCCGCCTGTTCGCCACCATCTCCAAGGCGATCGCGCACGGCCGGCTGCTCGCACGTGCAGATTCGATGAGCGCCGCCATCGCCGAAGGCGAGATGCTGGGCGAGAGTGCCGCCATGCGAGCCGTTCTCGACACGATCCGCATGGCCGCCCCGACCGATGCAACGCTTCTCATCCTCGGCGAGTCCGGAACTGGCAAGGAACTTGCGGCTCGCGCCGCGCACCGCCTGAGCGGACGCAAGGGTGAGCTTGTGTGCGTGAACATGGCAGCGCTTCCCCGCGAACTCGTCGAGTCGACCTTGTTCGGGCATGAGCGAGGGTCGTTCACCGGCGCCGACAAGCAGCGCAAGGGGCTGTGTGAGCAGGCGAATGACGGAACGCTGTTCTTCGATGAGATCGGCGAGATGCCTCTGGACCTTCAGGCCAAGCTTCTGCGATTCATCCAGGAGCGCACGATCCGGCGTGTCGGAGGCACCGAGGAGATCCGCCTGGATGCAAGGATTGTCGCTGCCACCAACCGCGATCTGACCGAGGAGGTGCGCGATGGGCGGTTCCGAGAAGACCTGTTTCATCGGCTCAACACCATCCCGCTGGAGCTTCCGCCGCTCCGGGAGCGGAACCAGGATGTGGCTCTGCTGGCGTTCGCCGTGCTGCGCGAGATGGCAGCGACGTACGCACGCGAGTTTGAAAGCATCTCTCCAGAGGCAAACGAGCTGCTCGCGGCGTATTCCTGGCCGGGCAACGTTCGTGAGCTGCGTCAGGTCATCGAACGCATTGTCGTACTGAATGACGCCCGCGAACTTGTAGCATCAATGCTTCCCGATGCGATCAAGCGCCGGCGACTCAGTGCGCCATCCGCTGTCGTCACGACAACTCTCTCCGATCCCTCGTCCGAGCCGATTCCGACTCTCGACGAGATGGAGCGTGAACTGATCCGGCGTGCGATGGCCCGCACAAGCGGTTCAGCCCGCGAGGCCGCCAAGCTGCTGGGCGTATCGCTTGCAACGCTCTACCGACGGCTCAATGGCTGATCGAGCGTCGGTCATTGCAAGGATTGACCAGAGCATGACGAAGAACGCGAACTTATCGGCCTTGAGCAGGAAACTCTCGCCCAGGGCGTAGACGCCGCACAGCGACAGCACCATTGCGATAAGCGCCGCTTGCTGAGAGCTTGGGGTTGCACCTCGTGCGGCACCGGCGATCAGCGGAGCGAGTGTCCCGGAGAACACGACGGCTCCAACCAATCCCATCCCGACGAGGCCGAGATCGAGCAAGAGGTCCAGGTACGCTTGGTGCGATTGCCTTGGGTTCCACGTGCTCACCAGCTGCCGCCCTCGTCCCTCGCGCCAGAATGCCCCGTACCCAGCCCCGAGTACGGGATGCTCACGGATCTCCTGGCCGACAACGGCCCACAGGTCCGTTCGCCCGGAAAGGCTTGCATCCTTTCCCGCGACGGCAAGGGCATCATCGCGAAGAACCCCAAGGCCGATGCACGCGACCCCGGCCAACACGGGGATGAGCAGCACGACAGTCGACGCACGTGCGGCCGGTCCGGCTCGGAGTGCGACATAGATCGCAACGCCCGCGAGCGTGAACACCAGACATGTCATCGATTTGCTCATGATCAGGGCCGCAAGCAGGCCCGCCTGCGCCACGAGGACCGCGAGCCGGCTCACGCCCCGAGATTCCACCCCCAACGACACGATCAGACCAATGCCGACGATGCCTCCAAGCTGGTTGGGGTGTCCGGTCACTCCGGCAAGACCGGGCCGCTCCGCGATCGACCAGCATTCGGCGGGCAGGACCGCGCTCGCCGCGACCGAGACCCAGGCGGCGATACCGGTCGCACATGTGATCCAGCGGCCGGCTGAGACACCCGGTCGCGGCGCCGCCGTCACCATCGCCATGAGCAGCAATGCGCAGAAGATCAGAATGACCGACCGCTTCACCGTGAGAACCGGCTCTGCCGAGTAGAACGTCGACGCCGCCGCCCAGACGAGAACGAGCATGATCGGGGTGCGTCCGCTCGCAACGTGTGTCAGTCGGGCATTGCTCCACAGCCACGCAGCACCGAGCAAACCACCGGCAGAGAACACGATCTGACGCACCGCTGCGCCGCTGTCGGCATCGCTGACAACGATCGACGCCCACGGCACACGAAACCCGCAGATGAGCTGAACCAACCACACCGCGCTCGCAACACCCATTGCCAGGGTTATCAGTCGCGACTGCGGCTTGCACTGCTCGGGTGCGGTGAGGACCGCTCCATGTCCATCGCTCATGGCGCAGCGCCCGTTGTGCGTGTCAGCGGCACCCTCCACCGCCGGATCGAGCTCGGCACCAGCTCAACGATCAGGCGGTCGCTCACCCGCGTCAGTTCAACACTGCGCCGAAGCGACGTCCATTGCGCGTGCAGAAGGGCAGCAAGAACGCCGAGCGCAAAGCCAGCGAACAGCGGCACCCCGAGCACCTCCTTCCTGCTTGGGCCAGCGGGTGAATCCGGCGATGTCGCCACACGGACTACCGCGAGGCTCCCCGCGGGCTGCTCGGCACGAAGCCGGAAGATGTTTGCCTGAGCTTCGAGCGTACCGAGCATGTCGCGTCTGAATCGTAACTGCTGCTTCAGGCCCTCATGCTCAACCATCAACGACAAGAGGCTGTCGCGTGAAGAGGAGCCGCCCATGTTGTCGCGAGCGACATTCAGATTTTCGCTGATCGCTGCGAGTTCGCCACGCAGCCGACGCACCTCCGGATCTTTCTCCGTGCGTGAGATCAGGAGCCCGCGCAGCTTCGTGGTCAGCCCCTCCTTCGCGGTGGCCGCTTCGCGGATCATCCGGAGCGATTCCAAACTCTCGGCAGTCGGGTCGACCAACCGGTGCTCGGCCGCGAACGACACCAGCGCCGTCTGCGCCGCATCAACGCTCTTCGACGCCCTGCTCACCGCCCCTTCCAGGTATCCCGCTTGCTGCAGGATCAACTGTCGCTCGATCTTCTTGCTCGCTGATTCGCATTCCTCAAGGATCGCATTCGCCAAGTCAGCCGAAACACGACGGTCATCAGAAGTGACCGTGATGGTCAGCATTCCTTCGAGGCTCCCCTTGACCACAACCGCACGCCGCAGTTGGGCGATCGCGTCGTCGGACTCGACCGCATCGGCCGTGCCGGGCAGCCTCGGGCCGAATCGCTGCACCAGACTTTCCATCACCGCGCGCGAGTTGATCAGTTCGATGTACAGGTCCGGATTCGGCGGCAGCATGAGCGTGCCCGAAGTCGCGCGCACGGCCGCATCGTTCTCCGTCCGCACAGTCCCGAGATCGAGCGACGAATCGATGATCGGCTTTTCGCGCGGCAGCAGGACCGCGACGGCCGTCGCCCGATAGAACGGCGGCGTTCGCGCGTACCGCACCGCGCCCGCGATCACTCCGAGACCAGCACACACCCCGATGATCATCTTTCTCGACGCGAGATCGCACAGCAGGTTGAGAACCGGCTCGTGCCAACTTCCTACGGGAGGTCCCTGGCTCGGCTCGTGATTCGGTGGCATGCCCATTGCAGATGGCGTCATGCAACTGCTGTGCCACTTCCTGATCACACACCGAGGCGACACCCGTGAAAGTCCTGCAGGTCCACAACGCGTATCGATTCAGGGGAGGCGAGGATGTCGTCGTGGAGCGAGAACGGGAACTGATGGTCTCTCACGGTGATGATGTTGAGACTTTTCAGCTTGAGAATCACAGCCTGACTCCCGGCCTTGCAGCCGCAGCAGCGACCATCTGGAGCGGCGACAGTTATCGGGCGCTCCAACGGGCGATTCAAAGGTTCAAACCCCAGATCGTTCACTTTCACAACACGCTGCCACGGATATCGCCCTCGGGCTACTACGCGGCGTCGGGGCTGGGTGTACCGGTCGTTCAGACGCTTCACAACTTCCGAATGGCGTGCCCGTCAGGCCTGCTCTTCCGTGACGGCCGCGTGTGCGAAGACTGCCTCGGGAAGCGATTCGCAACCCCCGCACTAGCCAACCGCTGCTATCGCGACAGCCTCGCGGCGACGGCCGCCGTCGCGGTCATGCTCACCGTGCATCGAACGATCGGCACGTACGAGCGTGCCGTCGATGCGTATATCGCGCTCACCGCGTTCTCCCGTGATCTGTTCGAACGCCATGGACTGCCCGCTCAGCGGATCCACATCAAGCCGAACTTCGCCACGGACGCCGGCGGGCCCGGTGACGGCTCCGGCGGCTTCGCCCTCTTTGTGGGCCGCTTGTCCCCCGAGAAGGGCGTCGCAACGCTGCTCACGGCCTGGCGTGAGCACAGCCCCGGCCTGCCTCTCACCGTCGCAGGCGACGGCCCGATGCGGCCAGTTGTGGAGGAAGCGAGCCGTCGGTCCGGTGGCTCCATCCGCTTCCTTGGACAGATCACGCCATCGCACGCGGCAGAACTCATGCGCAGCGCCGCCCTTGTTCTCTTTCCGTCGGAGTGGTATGAGACCTTCGGTCTCACGATCGTCGAGGCTTACGCGGCCGGCACACCGGTCGTCGCGTCGCGCATGGGCACAATGCTCTCCCTCGTCGATGACGGACGCACCGGGCGGCACTTCACGCCGAACGATGCCGCCGCTCTCGCGTCGACGGTCCGCACCATGATCGCTTCTCCCGGCGTTCTCGACCGCATGAGAGCCGCCGCTCGTACCCAGTGGGAGCGGCACTACTCGCCGGAGGTGAACTACTCCCGCTTGCGGCAGGTCTATGAGGCCGCGACGACCGCCGCTCACGAACGGAGGGAACGGTGAACCTTGTTCTTTGCTCCATGACGGTCCCGTGGCCCTCGCGGCCGTCGCAGGGTGCGTATCACATCTCCCAGGCTCAAGCACTGAACGAACTGGGATGCCTGACCACGGTGCTGTCGCCAGCGCCGCGACTTCCGGCGTGGAGCGGCTGCTTGGGCGATCCGCTTCGCCGGCACCTCGCACGCCCGGCCCGCTATAGCGTCCGCGATGTGACGATCGTTTCGCCGCGCGTACCTTTCGCCTTCCCGGGCGTTGCACGCAGACATGCGGCGGCCGCGGTTCCAGGGCTTCTGTCCAACCTTGCGTCACAGGCGCTGCGGCCTGCGGTGCTGAACGCGTGCGAAGAGGCACGCGCCGATGCAATTCTTGCCCACGGCATACTGCCCTGGGGACACGCCTGTTCGCGGGCCGCGGCAACGCTCGGCATCGACCTGTGCTTCATCGAGCATTCGGCGGAAGACGTCCTCCGTCTCCGCCGCGGCACACGCCTTGGCGAGCACTACCGCCAGATCGCCTCGCATGCACGCCGGGTCTTGGTGGTAGGAGAGCCCATGCGGGCCCATCTGACTGATCATCTCGAACTGACCAACGTGGAATGGATACCCAATGGAGTCGACATCCACGTCGCAGAGCCCGATGCCGGGGCATCACGCGATTGCGTCGTGCTGGCGGCGGGACATTACTATCGTCGCAAACGCTTTGAAGAGCTGGTGGATTGCTGGCCCGCCGTGCTCCGTCGTCACCCGCACGCCCGCCTTGCGATCGTCACCAATGCTCCCCAGAGCCTCCGGTCGCGGGTCACGCGAAGCGCCGCGAGCGGCTCGATCTCGCTGCATCCCCTTCTTCCCGCCTCCCAACTGCGTCACATGATGGCCGCCGCGACCTTGTTTGCCCTTCCGTCAACGGCGGAAGCGTTCGGCCTCGTCTACGCCGAGGCTCTGCGTGTTGGCACACCCGTTCTCATGTCGGCCGACTGCGGGCTCGCAAGCCTCGTGTCCTCACCGGACGCGCCGCTTGGTTGGGTGATTGACCCCACGAACCCTGATTCGCTGATCAACAACATCGTCGACGCGCTGGCGCGGCCTGACGAATGCGTTCGCCGCGGTCAGGCGGGGTCTTGCATCGTGCGTGAACGCTTCACCTGGCGGGCGAACGCTTCCGCGGTCCTGAACGCCTTCGGGAGACCCGGAGCATGTCCATGAATGGCATCGCCCGACTGGTACGGCTTGCAGGGTCTGACAAGGTCTCGGCGATGGCCACCTCCGCCACACGCTCGTGCACCCGTGTGGCCCTTGGCATCGCGATTGCCCGGCTGGGTGACGCCGACTTGTTCGCACAGTTCGTGCTGCTGCTGGGCATCGAAACAATCGCTTCGACCTTGATCAACGCGTCGATCACCATGCCGCTCATCGCGGTCACGTCGGGTGCTACCCCGGAGGAGGCCGGTGGCTTTCAACGCGCGGCGTACAACGCAAGCCGAGCCCTCACAATGATCGGCGTTCCGGCAGCGGTCATCTGTGCTTGGGTCATGACACGCTCAACCCCCGACGTGCTCCTGGCCTTCGCCGTATTCCTCTCGGCATCCATGCTGGCCTCCCCGCGCCAAGCGGAGCTGACGGCCAGGTTTCGTTCACGCCGGATTCTCGCAAGCGAGGTCGCCTTTGCCGTTGGCACCGCCGCGTCGCTCGGGGCGTTCCTGCCCGCGGCATACACCCCAGACTGCGGACCGTGGATCGCTCTCGCCATCGGTGCGCTCTCGCGCTGTGCGGTGCTCGGCACAGGAAGCTCTCGCCGCACCTTCGGGCCCAACGCGGCGGCAGCCCGGCGTCTCAGAACAATCGCCGTGCCGATGGTGATCGGGTCCGCCGGAGTCACCGTGTCGAGCCGGGCCCAGCCGTTTGTTCTGCAGGCCATGCTCGGAACGGCGCAGGTCGGCACGTTCGGTGCGGCACAAACGCTGGTGGGCCCGATCCGCATCCTTTCGGCGTCGATCAGCGGGGTGCTCCGGCCAAGGCTCGCGCTGCACGCCCGACGCGGTGATCGCAGAGCCTTCATGTCCGCATTCGTTCAGGCACTCGCACCTCTCGTCGCCGGGGGATCCGCCCTTTCGCTTGCTGCGATCATCGGTGGCGACAGCCTCGCTCGGATGGTGTTTGGAGACTCTTTTGCGAATGCGGGCGCGTGCCTTGCGGCCCTGTCGATCTACGCGGTGCTCGAAGCGGTCGGCGCGTGCTCGGCCGTCGCCGTCCAGTCGCTGTCTGACTCGGGCAGCGGGATCGTGACCCGCAACCGCTTGGCCGTGGCCGCCCTCGCACTCGCTCTTCTGTTTCCCGCCGCATGGTGGGGTGGGGCCGTCGGCAGTGCGTGGTCGCTCGCGGCGACCGAAGCCGTCTTTGTGCTCTTCATGCTCAGGCGTTTGGCACGAACGCTACAGGAACCCACCGACGTGACGAGCTCGGTGCTCGTCGCCCCGGTCAACTGATCCGCTCGACCGCGGACCGGAAACAACCCGCGAGGCGATCGAGCGTGTAAGCCCGCGACTCGGCTTCAGCGGCTCGGCCGACAGCCGTCAAGTCCGCGTGCGAGAGCGTGTCACGCAGCACTCTGGCGAATTGCACCTTGTCTGCGGGATCAAACACAAAGCCTGTGCGCCCATCGGCAATCATGTCGTCCGCGCACCCGGCGTAGATGGAGCACAGCGTCGGCGTGCCGCACTGCGACGCTTCGTTCACCACCAGCCCCCAGACGTCGCAGAGAGTCGGAAAGACGTGCAAGTCCGCCGCCTTGTACCACGCGGCTATGTGAGCCGCCTTCACCGGCCCAACGCAGCAGACTCCCGGCCCCGCATTGTCCAGCATTGAGCGCATCGGGCCATCACCGACGAAGACAAGCTGCCACCGATCCTTCAGCGGTTGCGGAAGCTGATTCCACGCCTCCAGAAGCTCGACAATGCCCTTCAGAGGGATGAGCCGGCCGACAAAGAGTGCTATCCGGCGGCCCGAGAACCTACCACGAACATCGGCCACGGCCGACTCATGCGCGGGCGACGTGAGCTGCGCCGCGAGCCCGACGTGATCTGCGGCATTGGGGGCATCGGCGATCCGCTCGTCCTCAACTCCGAGCGATCGCAGCACCTCACGGGCCTGTCGCCCCATACCGATCGCGATGTGCGCCCGCTTCAACAGCGTGCGTCTCATCGCACGCTTCACGCGCCCACCCTGGGCGCCGCTCACGCGCGACTGATACGCCCAGATGGCCAGCTTTCGGCCAAACGCCTGTGTGTAGGCCGCAGCGACCATCGTTCGGGGACCGAGTTCGTGAGAAATGATCACGTCCGGCGAGAATGATCGCAGATCGCCCCACAGCCCGGTCGGCACATGCAGCTCGATGGCTTGTTCAAAGCGCACGGGGGCATGAGTCACCACCCGACGCCGCCATGTCAGCGTTCGAGAGGTTGTGATTGGCAACCCATCGACGTTTACGTCCCACGCACGATCGAACTCTCGCTCGGCGTTCACAAAGAGACGAAAGTCCCATCCAGGGGTCGCGGCAAGGCGTTCGAAAACCCCACGGCGGTACGGGCTGACAATGTTGGTCAAGAATGCGATACGCATCGGGCACTCTCCATCGGACGTTCCGGATAGGCGCACGTCTGGCTCGCCTTGGCGGGCATCAGCCACGCTTCCACACCACCGATTGCCACCGCGAACTGGAACATCCCACGGATCGCCTGTTCCGGTCGCCCCCAGAGCACATGGGGCAGCCCCGTGAGCAGCTGGGCACACCCGCGTGCGACCCGCGCCGTGCACAGCAGCACTTCCGAGCGAGCCTCCTTGTCCTGGTTGCACAATCGCCTGTAGTTGCGGCCGCCGCGTACATGCCGCTGCCACAGCCACGCGAAGGTCACGCGATCGGCTTCGACATCCTCACTCACCCACGCCTCTGGCGCGCCCGCAAATCGGGCACCTCGCTGCGCCATCTGAAGAAAGATCTCCGTATCCTCGGCGCCGCTGAGGCCAAAGGCGGCATTGAACCGCAGCCCTCGCTCGTAGAACCAGGCTCCACGAATGGCGGTATTCGACGTACGACCGCCGCGCCAATGCATGTCCTCGCCGGCTCGGGCGGTGGGCTTGTCGAAGAACCCGCCCCGCACGATCCACGGCGGTGCATGCGATGGGCAGTGCCCCCGCACCGGTCCGACCACCGCGTCCGCACCAGTGGTGTCGAGCGACCCGACCAGCCTCACGAGCCAGTCTCGCGTCGGCACCTCGTCGTCGTCGATGAAGACGACCAGATCCGCGGGCCCGACCTCAATCGCAGCATTCCTCGCGGCGGCGATGCCCCGCCTGATTTCAATGGCATAGATCGCGTCGATCGCGCCGAACTCACAGGCCGAGTAGGCGGCCAAGGCGCTGCCATCGGAGTCATTATCAATGACCCGCACCTGCACGCAACATCCCGACGGCACTTCGCAGGACGCGATCGCTTGGAGCAACCGCCCCAGCATCTGCGGGCGCCGATAGGTTGCGATGCACACTGCCAGCGTGCGCGTCATGGCTGTTCCCTCGGCAGTGGAGCGTGCCATCCGACAAAGTTACGACGCAGTAGAACATGCGACAGCAGCTGTACCGAAAACGCGACAACGTAAAGAGGATTCGTCGTGGCGTATCGCTTGGCAAGACGACGCGGCTCACACGCCAGCCGGTACACCCACTCAAGCCCGTACCGCTGCATCCAGGCCGGTGCCTGAGGGATCGTACCGGCGTGAAAGTCAAACCCGGCTCCGACGCCGATCATGACGCCCGGCACGATGCCGGCGTGCGTCGCCATCCATCGTTCCTGCTTTGGGCATCCCAGGCCGACGAACGTCAACTGAGGCTCGCTTGCGATCAACTCGGCCACACATGCTCGCTCCTCCTCCGTCGTCCCGCCGAAGGGAGGACTGATCGTCGAGACGAGATTGATCGCCGGGAACTTCCATCGCATGCGGTATGTCAGCATGTCCAGTGTCGCCGGACGTCCGCCGTAGAACGCGACCCGCCACCCCCGAGTCTGGGCCAGCTCGAGAAGATGAAGCATCAATGTCGGTCCATACACCCTGGTCGCCGCGCGATCGCCCAGCAGCCACTTTGCCCAGACGACCGGCATTCCATCGGCGGTGTTGAGGCCGGCCCCCTGCAGGACCGCGCGGTGACGGCGGCTCAGAAGGGCCTCGATAATGTTGTGAACCGGGCATACTCCAACGTAGTGGTTCTGGCGTTGGCCGATCCACTCGCTGATCTGGCTGCAGACGCCGCGGTAGTCCAGGCACGCGATCGGCACTCCCAACACCCGCACTGAGCGCACGGAGCCAGGCACGCCGGCACCCACACGACGCCCAACGAACTTTCGCAGGATGAACACCGCCGTCATTCCCAGCAGCAGCAGATCGAATCGCACTGATTTGCGTCGGATGTACTGCAGCTCGGCGTCGAAACGCGTGCCCCAGTCGCGCACAAGCCGGTCTCCCAGATCATTCTCGGCCACTGAAATTTGGGCAATGTTCGTCAGCCCGGGTCGCACGCGTGAGCGCAGGTGAAACCCAGGGATCAGTTCTCGCAACCGGTTGTCCAGCGCGAGCGGCAAGGGGCGCGGCCCGACGAACTCCATGTCGCCACAGACGACATTCCAAAGTTGCGGCAGCTCATCAAGTTTGGTGGCCCTCAGCAGTCTTCCGATCCGGGTCACGCCCGGCGTACGCGACGTCGTGCCCAGTGCGGTTGCTCGTTCCGTGCCGAGTCTCATCGTGCGAAACTTGAGAATCGTGAACTGACGATCTCGCAGCCCGCGACGCGGCTGGCGAAACAGCACCGGACCGGGACTCTCCATGCGAATCGCGACCGCAATGGGTGCCAGCACAATCGCGAGCATGGCAAGCGCTATCGCGGCGGCCACGCGCTGCACCACGAGCCACCAGCCGCGGTCCGGAAACTCCCGAGGCAGATCGTCGACCATCAGCGCATGCGCCGGTTGAGGCTCAGCGGTCCCCGGCATGGCGGTTCTCCTCGATGTCCAGACGCGTATTCCATTCCCGAATGAGATCAGCGACGGCTCGCACAGCCTCTCGCAGCGATCCTCGTGAGCGGTTGTTCTGGGCTACCACCAGAGATTCGCAGTAGCGTTGGATTACCTGCATCGCTCCTGGCATCTCGTTCAGCTTCGACTTGTCGCAGGCCCCGTCGCACCCCGCATTGAGCAACTCCACGAGCGTTGCCCGATCAAGTTGGCCCGAGAATGCGATCACGAGGGAGTCCGGAGCCACGGCGCGAATCTCTCGTGCCATCGACACCGCGCAGCGGTGGCCCGAGAAGTCGTTGTCAATCAGATAAATGTGGTACCCCGACTCGATCGCCGGAGTCATTCGCGTTTCGACGTTGAGCATCGGGAAGCACTCTCGCAACATCCCGCGCAACAGACGAAGCGACCATGGATCATCGTCCACAATCAGGGCTTTCACACGGCTCACGGGCATGGCGTTCATCTGGTTTCTCCGTCTGATATCTGCAACTTGAGAATGGCGGCTTCAGCAGTGTTCGGCATGGCCTTTGCTCTTCGCTGGTCCATGGCACTCAACACTGATCTGATCTCCTCCTGGCGCCGTCGATCGCTCACGCTGGCGATCGCGGGTTCACTCTGCCTTGGGCAAACTGCGTGCCAGAATGCTCCTGCACCGATGTCCCACACGACTCGACCCGACTGGTCGCTCTCGATGCGAGAGGGAGAACAGCCGCCCACGCTGCCTCACGCGAACGGGAGTGCCCCACTCTCAACACCAACACTTCCAATGTCGTCTAAGGCACTACCCCGAGGCACGGCACGATCGCTCACGCAAAGGCTTGAGCGTCCCGAGGAGCCACGAGCCTCCGAAAGCACGGCGGCATCCGGGCAATCGGGCTCCGGCGCAGGGGACCGGGGTCCAAGCCCCGTCGTCGTCAATATCAATACGACCGAACGCACGCCGACGGTCCCCGCCGACGTTGCGGCTAAGCCGTCAACCCTCGAACGTCTCTATACCGGCGAGTTCTCTCGCGACCCAAGCCGTCAGTTGTCGCAGTTTGGTTACGACTACTTCACGCGATCCTTGACGGGCGCAGATGAACTCGGACCAGTCGCGGATGACTATGTCGTCGGCCCCGGCGATGAGCTTGTCGTCAACGTCTGGGGGAGCGTCGTTCTCAACGCACGCTCAACTGTTGATCGTGATGGACAGCTCTCGCTCGCGGAGATTGGTGCTGTGACCTTGGCGGGGCGCTCGCTCGCGGATGCCACCGAAGCAATTCGCGCCGCAATCGCTCAAACCCGCCGCGACTTCGACCTCTCGGTATCTGTTGGACGTCTTCGCCGCATCGCCGTTCACGTTGTGGGCGAGGTGGCCAACCCGGGTCTCGTGGAGATCCCCGCCCGCGCGTCGGTCATGACGGCCCTGCTCGCTGCGGGCGGGCCCAACAAGTCAGGCTCGCTGCGACGCATCCGACTTGACCAGAATGGCGCAAGCACCGAGATCGACTTGTACTCGTTCCTGACCATGGGCGAGCGATCGGCTCTCACGCTTCTCCAGCCCGGCGCGGTGATCGTTGTCCCGCCTGTTGGCCAGACCGCGGCCGTGGCCGGTCTGGTGCAGCGTCCGGGAATCTATGAGCTCAAGGATCAGGCGACCATCGGAACGTTGCTGAGCTACGCTGGCGGGCTGACCGCCTTCACCTTTACCCCCCAGGCGCAGATCGAACGCACGGTCGCCGGTCGCGGGCGTCAGAAGTTCGATGTGGGCATCACCGGAGATGGCGTCGGCCAACCCGTCAGCGATGGCGAACTCCTCCTGGTCGGCGCCGTGGACACGTCGCTCCAGCCGTCGGTGGCAGTGATCGGCCAAGTGGTCAGGCCAGGCACGTACGAGTACAAGGCCGGGCTCAAGGTCTCGGATCTGGTGAACCGTGCCGACGGCCTCACGATCGATGCATATCTCCCGCAGGCGTTGATCTCACGGCAGGTCGGAGAGGCCGCAGACGTCAGCCAAGTGCTGGACCGTGTATCGGTCGGCTCAAGCCGCCGGGTCATCCTGGTAGACCTGGCCAAAGCGATGGCCCACGACCCCGCCCATGACATCGAACTCATGCCCCTGGATCAACTCGATGTGCGCTCGGTATCGCAGTCGCTCGAACGGGCCAGCGTAACGGTACTCGGTGCCGTGCGCCAGCCCGGTACATACGAGTTGAGTGCTGGCCTGACGGTCTCTGCCCTCGTCGCCATGGCCGGGAACCTCACGAGCGACGTTTACTATGACGAGGCGGAACTGGTGCGTCGCGTGCGTGTTGATGCCACGACCACTCTCGACATCCGCCGGTTTCGCTTCAATCTCGGCGCGGCACTCCGCGGCGGTCACGACGACCCCACACTACAGAACGGCGATCAGCTGGTCATTCGATCCATGCGTGCCGAGCAGGTGAAGGTTCGGATCGAGGGTGAGGTGGCTTTCCCGGGCGAATACGTCTTTCCGGCGGGTTCTCGCATTACCGACATGATCTCGGCCGCAGGAGGCATCACCGAACACGCCGACCTTCGGGCCGCGGGTTTCTTCAGGCGCAGCGCCGAGCAGGCCGAGCGAGAGCGGCTCACCCACCTCGCCGAGCAAACACGCCGCGCCTATGAGGGAGCGCTCGAGCATCTTGTCAAGAACGGCCAGGCCAAGGAAGGGCTCGCCGGAAAGCTTGCGCTGCTGCAAACGCAGGACCTCATGGACCGCATCCAGCGGACCGAGGTGCACGGGCGCATCGTGATCCCGTTCGTACGGAGCGATTTTCCGACGAGCGCTTACAACCTCGCGGTGGAGAACGGCGACCGACTCGTGATCCCCCGGCGTCGCGAGACCGTCGGTGTTGTCGGTCTGGTTTTCAACCCGACCAACTTCGTCGCCGAGGCCGGCACCACCGTGGGCTCGGTCATCGAACGCGCGGGAGGTCTGGCTGAATACGCCGACGACAAACGCATCTACGTCGTCCGGGCCGACGGAACCGTCGAGAGTCTGGCCCAGACCGGAGGCTCCAGACTCGCGCTGGGTACGCCGCTGCTCGGCGGCGACGTTGTCCTGGTTCCGCGTGCGCCGCTTGAGCGTAGCTTTGGGGCCGAACTCGCCGACATACTCGCTCTCGCCCGGCAGGCGGCCGAGGTGGCACTGCTCACGAGCCGGCTCGGAAACGTGAGCGGTCAACTCGACGTCACAACAGTCCTGCCCGGTCCTGTCCAGCCCCAGTCAGTGCAGGACTATTCCGATACCATGCTGAACAAACGACGTTGAACACCGCTCGGAACCGGACGCCCCCGCAAGGAGTCAGACATGTACGGCATGGTGAACAAAGCGGTCCAGGAACTGGTCTGCTCCAAATTCGGCGAGGATGCATGGGAACGCATCAAGACTCGGGCCGGTGTCGACGTCGATGTCTTCGTGAGTAACGAGGGATACGACGACAAGATCACCTACGACCTCGTCGCCGCCGCCAGCGTGGAACTCAACATACCCGCCAATGCCGTCCTGGAGGCCTTCGGCGAACACTGGATCCTGCACACCGGCAAGAGCGGGTACGGCCAGTTGTTCACCGCCGTCGGAAAGACGTTGCCGGAGTTTCTTCGCAATCTGCCCGCATTCCACACTCGCATCAAGCTGATGCTGCCCAACCTCCAGCCGCCGAGGTTCGAGGTCAGCGACGAGACTCCGACCTCCCTGGTGCTTCACTATCACACCCATCGCGCCGGGCTGACATCATTTGTCGTCGGGTTGACCAAGGGATTGGGCACCATGTTCAACACACCCGTCACAATCACAATCCTTCAGACCAAGGGTCCCTCCAGTAGCCACGACGTGTTTCTCATCGCCTGGGAGGCCCCGCGGGCATGACGCTGCGACGACAGAACATCAACCTTTCGCCCGAGCAGATCGAAAACCTGTTTCCGTTTCACTTCGTCCTCGACCCATCAATGACGCTGGTGGCCGTTGGACGCTCACTTGCAAAGCTCGACTCCACCCTGCGTCCGGGTGCATCGTTTCATCACGTCATGCGCCTTTCGAACGCCGTTGACCAGCCGACCTTCGAGGCCGTGGCCGCGCGTGCGCGAACTCTTTCCGTGCTCGACCTACGCAGCAAGCCGGTACTGCTGCGCGGCGAGTTCAAACCCCTCAACGGCGGGCGAGAGCTGTTGTTCGTAGGCTCGCCTTGGCTCACCGACGCCGCCGCACTCGAGCTCCTGGGCCTCGACCTCAATGATTTCGCCGTTCACGATCCGGCCGTTGACCTGCTCCATCTCATGCAGTCTCAGAACGCGTCCCTCGACGACGCACGCCGACTGACCGAGATCCTGACGCACCAGCGGGCAGAGCTCCGCCAAGCGAACGCTCGCCTTGCCGAGAAGGAGGCCGAGTCGCGCAAGCTTGCAATGATCGCCGCCAGAACCGATAACGCCGTCATCCTCACCGATGCGCTCGGTCGAATCGAATGGGTCAATGACGGGTTCACGCGGCTCACAGGCTTCACCCTCACGGAAGTGCTCGGCCGAACGCCCGGATCCTGTCTTCAGAAATCCATGTCGGATCAGGAAACGATCCAGCGGATGTCTGATCGAATTCGCCAAGGGCTCGGATTCAGGGAACGCATCTTGAACTTCAACAAGGACGGCACGCCCTATTGGGTGCTGGTCGATGCGGAGCCGATCACCAACGCAGCTGGCGTTGTGACCAACTACATGGCTATCGAGCGCGATGTGACCCAAGACCATCTCGTGTCGGTCCAAGCCTCCCGCCTGAACACGCTCAACGACATCACACGCCAGATCGTCGAGTCATTTCTCCGGGATCACGATTTATCCCAAAGCATCAACATGATTCTCGCCCGGGTCGGGGCGTTCCTCGATGTGTCACGTTCGTACCTGTTCCGCTATCGCCAGAATCGCCATCGCCTGACGAACACCCACGAGTGGTGCGCCCCGGGTGTCGCGTCGCAGTCCCACGAGCTGAAGGAACTCCCAGGCGACAGCTTTCCGTGGTGGACCAGCGTCCTGGCTCGCAACGAGGCAATCGTGCTCGATGATGTCGCTTCTCAGGCGCCCGATGAGGTGCGGAACATGCTCCTGGCCCAGCAAGTCCGCTCGCTTCTGGCTCTGCCCGTCATCATCAACGATGAGCTCGAGGCATTCATCGGGTTTGACGACGTCCGCGGCGTACGCCAGTGGCGTTCAGAGGAAGTCGCCCTGCTGCGCACCATGGTCGAATCTCTCTCTCGCGCGATCGAACGACGCATTCGAGAGCGTGAGCGGGCGGCCGCTTCAGTCCAGATCCGCGATGCTCTTGAGCGCGCCGAATCAGCGAACCAGCTCAAGAGCGCATTCCTCGCCAGCATGAGCCACGAACTCCGAACACCAATGACGGCGATCATGGGTTTCGCGAATCTTCTGCGACGTGATGCCGGCTCAGCGGAGGAGCATCACACATGGGCCGATTCAATCGCCCGTAACGCAGATCACCTTCTTGCACTCCTGAACGACCTTCTTGATCTCTCCAAGATCGAGGCGGGCCAGCTCACTGTCGTCGCCGAAGCCTGCGACCCGACGCAGATCGCTGCGGATGTCGTGAAGCACTTGCGCCCGCTTGCCGCCGAGAAATCGTTGTCGCTCGAACTCGTCATCAACGCTGCTCCAACAGTCACGTGTACCGACGGACTTCGCCTTCGCCAGATCATCGTCAACCTCGTCAGTAACGCGATTCGCTACACCGATGCAGGATTCGTACGCGTACATGTTTCCAGCACAACGTCACATCGATCCGACCGCATGACAATTGCAGTCTCCGACACAGGCATCGGCATTCCCGCCGACAAGCAGGACTTGCTCTTTCTTCCATTCAGTCAGGTGCACGCCGACGCCCCGCGGCGCGGCGGCGGCGTGGGCCTCGGTCTCAACATCTCTCGCAAGCTGACGGAATTGCTCGGCGGGACGCTCACCTTCACCTCGACGGTCGGCGAAGGCAGTGAGTTCGTCGTCACACTCCCGATTGTCGCACCGCACAGCGCTGGCTCGCCCCCCCACCGGCAGCCAACTGAAGCCCGGCTTGCAACCTCGAACACCGGTCTGCTCGCAGGCACCCGCATCCTCGTCACTGAAGACAGCCCTGACAACCGACGATTGCTCACGTATCTTCTGATCGAGGCAGGCGCTTCTGTCACTCAAGCTCAGGACGGACGGCAAGCTTGCGAGATCTGTCTTCAGAGCGGCGGCGCGGCTGTACCGTTTGATGTCATCCTGATGGACATGCAGATGCCGGTGCTCGATGGCTACGCCGCCACCGAGCGGCTCCGTCGCGGCGGCGTGACCACTCCCATACTCGCCCTCACCGCGTTCGCCATGGCAGACGACCGCGATCACTGCTTGCGAGCCGGTTGTGACGACTATCTCAGCAAGCCCATCGACGAATCGGCACTGCTTGACAAAATCGCCGCACATTGCAGACGCGGTGTCGCAGGCGCGGCCCGATCGGCTGACTATGCCACGCCACAAGACCCGCCGGCCGCAGGCAACTCTCCTGCTTCGCCCAAGGCCGTGTTTCTGGAGGCCGAGCGTCCTTGGCTTGAAGCCGTGATCCGAGACTTCAAGAACTCCCTCCCAGCCATCTGCGACGAGTTCAGTCAGGCAATCGAATCACGTGACTTCCGGTCAGCGACGCAGATCGCTCACCGCATCCGTGGAGTTGCAGCGAACTTCAGGCTGCCCGAACTCGCCGAAGCCGCGGCGGCATTCGAGGACGAACACCGACTCAACGGAGATTCAGCCCGGCTGATCACGCTCGGCCCCGAACTGCTGGCGGCACTCCGCGCGGCCGCAGCAACCCCTGAGTAACCACCTGAGGTGCGAGCCAAAGCAGGATCGCTCGTGCTCGCGGCGAAGATCGCGAGCCGGGAAAGCGGGCGACCGGGATCGAACCGGCGACATTCAGCTTGGGAATCGAAAGGGAAGGCTCTTCGAAAAGCTCAAAAGGCCCTGTATTTCTTGCATCCTAGCATTCTTTTAGTGCTTTGCAAGTCATCTCGGCCGATGCCGTCTTCTGGCGTTTTGGAGCCGTATTTGGTCTCGCAAGTGGTATGAAAGTGGTAGTCCGCCGGAGCTTCAGCGGCCATGGAGCAGACAGAGGTCGTTCGCGTTGGTGGACGAAGCGGCCTTGGTCGGTCACAAAGTGTCCGGATCCGCGGTACGAAAGCCTAACTCCAGCTGTGCCAAGGCGAGTCGCGCCCTTTCCGGGATGGTCTCGCCGGCTGGAAGCGCCACACGCTGAATCGAGCCCGACCGAGACGACACTCCAATCAAGCTTGAATCCTCCTTGAAGTGGAGAGAGCGGGACCAGGAGCCAGCATCCCTGGTGAACGGTTCACGCAGGGGTTGGAATTGGGATTGACGTGAACATGCAATAAACTGCATCCGCGTGCTCCATGGCAAGGGTGGGGCGCAGCAGCCCGGTTGCAATCGATACCGGGGCCTTTTCGGGGCTGGCGGATTGGATTCGGATTCGCCGGGCGATGGGCCTCGGCAAAAGAACAGCTCTCTTGTGCACCAAGAGCGTTAGGCGTCTGGAGATGATGGAGTCGTGCCGAAGTACTTCTGGTTCGAGAGCATTTCAGAACCAACCGGTCAGGACACCGGGTGTATCGTCGTGGGTGCGTCGAGAATCTCTCGACCTCTCGGCGTCTCGGGTCTCCAGGCGGCAGGTGTCAACAGGGGTGCTCCGCGTTAGAGTCCCCGTTCGCCAGGGGGCCCTGTCGCGGGGCTGTAGCCCGCGCAGCCCGGCGTACTCTCGATCTTAAATCCGTATCCGTCGCCCGATGGCAACATCCACAACTGCACTCGCTCCACCTATGACAACCGTTTCAGACTCTCGCGAGCTCTGTTTGACGCCCCTTTAGGCAGTCAGAGGGGCTCTTAGCGTCCTTGTGGTACTGCTCTTTCAAGAGCCTCCCGTGCCCTTGCATAGAATTGCAGAGCTACGTGGCAGGCACCGCGAAGGGAAACGTCTCGTGGGATTTTGGCACACCGGCTACATGGAGTTTCATGAAACCGCTGGGCTCGACGAGCTCCTAGCGTCGCCATCTGCGCCCGAGTTCCGCTGCGAACAGTGCGGTGATTCGTTTCCGACCTTCGACCAGCTTCGGTCACATCGCTTCGAGAAGCATCCCGCAGTCCGACCTGTGCTGTTCGTTCGCGGTCGGGAGGTTGGCAGCTCACCGCTGCGCGTCACCCGTTCGATTAGGGCCACCGATGTCCGAACACTGCACACCTCAGCCGCACGGCTGAACGGCCGTCCCCTGCCGTTGGACGACCTCGGACACCAGTTAGCGAAGATGTCGTCCACGGTCGTCGACTTGCAACTCGCTGGCGACATCGTTACGGACTTCAGGCTTGTCTTCGAGATCGCACTGGATCGTGACATCGCTGGAGTAGAGCGATGCTTCGAGAACGCCGCACACCGAGGGCGGCTCGATAGGCGTGCCGTCGAGGACTTCATCGGGGCGGCTCGTGCATTTCCGACGGCCCTGGCCTACTGCGATGGAATCTGCGAGTATCTCTATGGTGTACTCGCGAAGGAGCGCAGTGCGGAGTCGTCACTGCCGTTTCACGAGTACCGCGAGAAATTCAATCGCGCGGCAGATGTACTGCGCGATGTCGATCGTCCCTTGGCGCGGCTCATCCAGGGGCTCGTGGCGTTTCACTTCAATCACTTCCCTGTCGCGGCATTGTGTTCACCGTCAACCCGACTCGCTGCCGCCAGCGGCCGCTACACCGGCTGGATTCTCAGGTCGTCGAACACGGACGCAGTCACCGCCGGACCAAACACTCTTTCGGTAGACCGCTTGCTGACGGATCTCGACACCGAGCAAATAATCCGTTGGGCCCTCTCGCCGTCAGAGGACACGCTGTGTCAAGCCGTAGACATTGAGACCGCCATCGACCGTGACATTCCGGAGTTCGACAGAGTCAAACTTCGCGTGCTGCTCGCCGAGGTCTATGGGAAGGCCGGACGCTTTGTGGACGCCCAGCGTCACGCCCGTGAACTAAGGAACAATCCGACCCTTGGACCGTGGGCTGAGTCGGTTCTGACCGTGCAGACCTGAGGACCCCGAATGATGCCCGACTCGATTCACCCATCGACTCCTGCCGGCCGAGGCGACCTCGGTGCAGATCGTCCACGTACCGCTGTACCATTCGCAACGGTCGAACGAGACACGGATCGATCGAGTGACGCAGATGCGTCTACGCAGGGCGGTCCCCCAGCCGTTCGAGCGAAGGCGGAAGATCCTGAAAACCTGCAGAGCTTCGTGGCCCTTGCCTACGCCAGAAAGGGTCAGCGGATTGGGATGAAGAAGAAGGTGGCGATCGCCATCGCACAAGGCCCCCCACCCGATGATGCCATCTATGCACGCATCCAGGAACTGGCCCGGAATGACGTGCTTCTCGCTGTTCCGAAGCAAATACTCCTCGCGGCGATTCCAAACAAGGGAACCTCAAGAGCCTGGTCGCGGGTGCTTGACGCATGCCTTGCTGCGCTTCGAGTGCACCCGGCCTCCAGTGAGCTTGTTCCAATGCTCCTCTCAGCCAACGGAGGCAGCGACAAAGTTGACGGGCTTCTGGATCAAGCCACCGCTTTCCGATTCGGCACGATTCGTCGTCCGGGCTCGACGAAACCCCTCTCCGCCAGTCACGCTGCGATGCTTCGAGCGAACGTCACAGGAACAGTGTCGCTGTGGATGGTCGCAGTTTGGGGCGTCGCATCGCAAACCGTCTTGCGCTCACTGCACGAGCGCGTTTGGCGCACCGAGTCTCGGCGCGCAAGCGCCGTAGACGAAGCGTGGCGCCGCATACTTGACGTGCACGACCCTTCCGCTCTGGGATTGGCTTGTGACGCCTACCTTTCGGAAGCGATTCACGCTCGCCAAGACGCAGACGCCGCCCGTGCCTCCGAGGCCGCTGTTCAACGGCGCATGGTGGACCTGGAAGCGACGCTTGCCCAGCTAAAGGCGCAGTTGGATCAGGAGCGGAGCACGAACGAGGACCTGCGACGAGCGACAGCCCAAGCCTCTCGGGACGCTGAGGCAGCGCTCAGCCACGCTCGGGATGACTACGAGCGGTTACGCACGCGGGTGCTGAGACGGCTGATCCGCGAGGTTGAACTTCTCGACGAGGGCATGCTCGCGATCAAGCGAGAACCTCCGAAGCTCCATGTCATGACCGATCACGGCGATCGCGCGCTGAGTGGACTCCGTGAGGAGATCAAGGCCCTTCAGAGGGAGGCTGGACAATGAACGTTGTTGGCTTTGACTTTGGGACCACTAACAGCCTGATTTCCCTAGTCAAGGGCGATCGCGCCATCAGCTTCTTCGATGACGTGGGCCTTCCTATTCCGTCCGTGGTTTGCTACGAAGCTGGCACCATTATTGTGGGACGCGACGCCAAGCGGCGCATGGCTACTGCGGGCCTTGGCGTCTACGGGAATATCGTGCGTTCACCGAAAATGCTCTTGGGTCAAGAGAGTGTCTTTGTCGATGGCATTGAACGTGGTGTTACAGACGTCATCGCGGACTTGGTCAAGTACGTTCGTACGGTGGCCGTGACAAGTCCAGACCGCGAACTCAAGGACATCGATGCCGCTGTCGTGACGATCCCGGTCAATTTCGACGGCAGCCGCAGGGCGGCGCTCCGCGATGCGTTTCGCCGGGCCGGCCTTCGAATCATGCAATTCGTCCACGAACCCCTCGCGGCCCTTTACGGGCATTTGCGTGCGGCAGGCGATCGCGATGAAACGATGAGGAAGTATGATCGTCAACTGGTGCTCGTGTTCGATTGGGGCGGCGGCACCTTGGACCTTACGCTTTGTCGAGTTCAGCAGGGCACGCTGCTGCAAGTCGCCAACGACGGCACTGACGAAGTAGGAGGCGACAGGTTTGACGAGGCTCTCAAGAACGAAGTGATCCGGTCCGTGCGTAAGGCGCGGAAGCTTGACGACGGCGTGCAGGCGCACCCGGACGCCGCGGCCCGCCTGCTCCACCTGTGCGAGCAGGCGAAAATCGACCTGTCGGCTCGCGACAGCGTCCAAATCTACTTGCACAACTACTTCCGCGGCCTTTCCGACGGTTCCCTCGAGCACGCGTTGCCGAGAACCGAACTAGAGCGAATCTGCAACCCGCTTGTAGATGCTGGATTGGATCGGATCAGAACGCTGCTGGAGGCGGCTCGCGTATCGCCAGCGCAGATTGCCTTGTGCCTTGCGACAGGCGGAATGGTCAATATGCCGGTGATCAGGTCTCGTCTGCACGAACTCTTCGGAGCCCAGCGAGTCTGCGTCGCGGCCGGAGGCGGGGCCGCGATCGCGGAGGGCGCTGCGTGGATAGCACACGACCGAGTTGGCCTACGCCTGGCCAAAAGCGTTGAACTTCAACTGGCACGAAACTCTCACTTGACGCTGATTCCAGCGGGTGCCGAGATGCCCGCGGAGCGAGAGGTGCGTCGCGAGAAGTGCCTGTTGTACTGCGTGGATCCGCGTGACGGTTTCGCCAAGATGCAGATTCTGACACCTTTCAAGCCAGGTCGACAGCCCATGCCGAATGACCCCCGACTAGTGCTTGGAACGATGGTCGTCCGAGTGCATCCTGAGGCCCGGCCTTTCTTCGAGCGGATCGAGTTGGAGGTGGCAATCGACGACGACCTCATCCTGCGGGGACAAGCGCGGTCAATGATGGGAGGCGAAGTCGCCAACATCGAAGTCCACAACCTCGACTTTGGCGTTGCAATAGGCGGCGCGACGACTGATGGAACACCGTCAAAGAGCGATGCCGTTGCACCCGAATATGCACACGACAATCGCGAGCCGGGAGCAGTGACCGTGCGTGCGAACGTCGCGGATCAAGTTGAACATGCCCTAGTGCCGGGAGAACTCTGGTACAAGCATCATCCCGAGGAGTTCGACACAAGGCGCAACCCGCCTCGCATCCAGGTCGAGGAACGTTTGTACTACGAACCCTGTGCCAAATGTGGCAAGGCTATCAACGACCCCCTTTGCCAGTGCGGGACCGCGTCGAAGTTCCCAACTGGGTGACGCGTGGATCGCTCTAACCCTCCTCGCGTGTGACTTCGGAATTCTGTCGCGTAGGTATCTAAGCCAACTCACGAGCGACGCAGCACGCCGTGGTGCTGGGCACCGTACCTCGAAAGCCTTCCAGCCAGCACAGCCATCGCTTGCGCGGCCGAGTCGGCTCCAAACACTTGGTCGTCAGGCTCGTCGGCATATCGGATTCGGTCGTCGATCCGCTGCCCCGCTACTCGGCCACTCCACCCGTCAACCCGCATAGCGATGATCAGACGCTTGTAGATCCACGCAAGACAGATCTCGGACATCGTGCCCGCACCACCGCCGATCGCGATCATGGCGTCCGCGTGGGCGACTACCGAGTTGCGGACGTGATCGAGACCGGAGGGGATGACGATGTCGACGTGGAGGTTCGCCTCGGCGGGGTCATGGCCGGGTAGTACCCCGATGGTGTCGCCCTCGGCGTATCGGCTCGCCGACTTCGCTCCGCGGCAGGCAGATTCCATGACGCCGCCCAATCCACCGGTCATCACGCGGTAGCCCGCGTCAACGAGTGCGCGGCCTATCTCTTCGGCGAGCACATCCTTCGCTGAACCGGCAGACACCACGGCGTCGCCAACCACTGCGACCACCTTGCGACGGGATTCGGATCTCATGGACGAGGCTCCTGTTGCGACGGCTTGGTGCCCGAGAGGCGGAGCGTGCCCTCATCACGGTCTGCTCGGTCAAAGGCCGGATCAAATGGTGCAGTTTCAATGCCCATGAAGCCTGCAGTCTCAAGCAGATTGGACAGGCTCTGCCGGTCATACGCGAACAAATGCTCACCGAAACGATCTCGGAAGTGGTAGTTCAGATGCTCGATCGGCAACTGGACCTCCGGTGGATGCCATCGCTCCCGAGCAACCCGGAAGTACTGCGCATTGTCGCCCTCAACGTACGCCCGAATGGCCTTCTCTGAATCCGGTACGCCCACCCGAACGGTGCCGCCGGGGGTCAGCACGCGGTAGCACTCCGCGACGACGTGCAGCGCCTCGTCCGGATAGGCGACATGCTCCAGGACATGCTCAAGTCGGACGCCGACCAACCGCCCATCCTGAATAGGCCAGCGGGCGCGGATGTCGAACATGACGTCGGCGTCTCGGTAGAGGTCGGCGTTGATCCACCCAGGAATCAGGTACTTGCCGCACCCAAGGTTCAGCTTCTGGCCTTGGAAGTTCACCCGCCGTGCTTTCCGACAGCCGAGAAGGTGACGTGCCGAATACCTGATCTCGCGCAGGAGTCCACGAAGTGACCGATCAAGAGGCGATCGGCGTGTCGGCCGTGCACTCGTGGTGGGTGTCATGATCGCACCTCCCCGCGCGTCCAAGCGTCGATCTCGTCAACTGGCACGAACACCCCGGCAAGGTACGGCACCGCGGTGGTGCGGAAACCTCTCAACGAAGCCAAGCACGCCATGATGAAGAAGTCGTGCGTCACGGCCACAACGCGGCGATCGCTTGTCCGACAGGCAGATGCGGATACGTCCCGAATGGCCCGCAACACCAGTTGGTCGCAGGGCATGAGGACTCCCGGCATCAGCGAGCCGTCCATCCACGCCTCCATAAGGCCCGCCCACCCCAATCGAGCCTTGACGAGTTCATAGACATCACGATCGGCAACGCGGAAGTCGACAAGCGAGTCGAGGACTGTCAGCGACTGTTCATCGCGCCCGGCTCCGCGGGCAACCGCCTTGGCAGTCTGAACGGCTCGCAACACGGGACTCGACACGAGCGCGACACCGCTACCCAGCCTGCGTCCGAGTGCCTCGGCCTCTTCGTGGCCGTTCGCGGTGAGATGTACGGCGTCCTTCTGCTCGGCGCTCAACCCGGTGAATGAGGGCCGTTCACCATGCCTCACGAAGAGAATGCCGCCGCCCTGCCCCCAGAGCTCACTCGTGATCTGCTCCGGTGAAAGAGGTACAAGAACATCGCTTGGGGTACGCGGGCGACGCGGCCTCTTGGCGACCAACGCTGCGATCTGAGACTCTCGGTCTGGCCGATCGGCTCCCTTGCCCATGCCAGAAGGTTCGTAAAGGTACAGCGGCTCGCGGATCCAGACCCTCCGCTCGGCCATTTCCACGATCGGCAGCATGAAGCTCCAGTCGACCGCGATGTCAGCGTATCTGTCGCCGACACGCAGCTCGTGGTCGGGGATTGCATCGAAAAGGTACTTGCGGAAGGTGCGCAGGTGCTGCCACACGTTTCCGCCGCGAGCCTGCCGTGGGGATTCAAACGTGACTGGATACTCCACGTGCTTGTCGGTGCGGAGCATGGACCCGACGGTAACCTGTGCTCCCTCCGCGTACGCCTTGGCCACGCAATCGAGCACCTTCGGGCCGAGAAGCGCATCGTCGAGGTCAAGCGTGACGATCACGCTGTTCGAGTTCGTACACCCATGGCGGATCGCGAGCGTCATGTTCGCGAGCTGGCCTCGGCGTTCTCTCGGTTGGATCAACGTAACCCGATCACTCCAAGGGCCAACCGCGAGTTGCAGTGCCTCGCGAGACAACGGGTCGGAGCCGTCGTCGATGATCACGGCTCCCCAATCCGATCGCTGCTGCGCGCCGATGGACTCAAGGCACCGCGACATTCGGCTGGGCGGCACATTGCGGCCCGTGATCACGAAGATGAATGGCTCCGCGCGATCTCGCGGTACCCAGGACAAAGGACCGCCAACCAGATCAACCCGGCCAGTCTGCGCTTCGGGCACCGGGAACTTCTCGATCAGATCGAGCAGCAGCATCCACTCCTGATGGCTCCGCTTCAGCTCGTTTGGGGGATGCACGAAAGCGGTCTGAGCCGACGCTCCCCGGAGCGAAGTGATCCGCCCGCTCTTGACAGACTGATCGATCGCTCTGTGCCAAGATAGGGACGGGCGGCCGTTGTTGAGCGGGTTCATGAATGGCCGCGCTGCCACGAGTCTCTGCCGGTGGAGCAGGCAGGCCCGCACCTCGACGCGCCAGGGTGTTTCATTGTGATGAGCGGTGAAGTGCGCGTCGGCTTGCTGGGGAACGCTGAGCGATGCGGTCACAGCCTTCGGATCACCTTCGATCGCCTGGATCATCTCGGTCAGGTAGTCGTCGGTGTGAGACGTCCTTTGAACAAGAATGTCCGAATCGACCTGCAACACGTACTCGCCCACGCACTGCTCGAACGCCAGGAGCGGAGCGACGAGCGGTGCGCCGTCAACGCTGTGGGTGCCTTCGTACTCAAAGTCAAACCAGCGCTTCATCACCGTTCGAGAGTCCGCTCCCGGATCTGGGCTGACGAGTACGCGGTCGATGACCCCGCGGGCACGCAATCTCTCTGCAGCCTTCATGAGCTCTTCCAAGTTGGCTGATGAGTGCTGGCGGACAAAGCCGTCTCGGAGGCAGTCGACGACGAGCAGCCGTTCGCAGAAGACGGTGGGCCCTTCGAGCTGGCGGACGAGGTGAGTTACCTGACGTTCGATCGTCGCCGCCTCCATAGCGCAGGTCTTGATCACGAGCGACACCCTCGGGGCGGGCGGCTCAACCCGCACAGGGCGGCACACAAGCGTCAGGAAGTCAGAGGCGGGCTCGAACCGCTCTGTATCGATCGTGTCACTGGCAATGCGGCGTTCGACGCGCAGTCCATGCCGCAGGAGGTCTCGCTCGATCTTCACGAGCGGACGGTGGAACTCTCTGCGTCCAGCTCCGGTTTCAGCGTTCTCAACGTACCAGAAGGAGTCGTCATAGCACTTACCAGCGGGGAGGTCGCGCCTGCGATGGAGGTTGGTGGGGCCGCCGAACGTCGCGATCGGATTGCAGAGCGTGATCACGACAAGACCATCTGGCGTCACCGCAGTGCGAAGGTCGGCAAGGACCTGCTCATACGCGGCGTCATCACCAAGTTCGCACAGCACGAGCGACGAGACCACTGCCTCATACGGTCCTGCGTTCATCGCAGCGAGTCGATCAGAGGTCAGCGTCAGGCATGATGGGATGGCACCAACAGCCTGCCATCGTGCGGGCATGTCCACGCCAGGATCAAAGCCGACCGTCCGAAGCCCAGCCTCAGCGAGGTGGCGAGCGCTCCTGGCCTTCTTGCCGCAGCCGTAGTCCAGAACACTGCGTGCACCACACTCCAAGATGATCGGGTCGACGACTGCTGCCACGATTCGGGTCGCAGACGGCCGCTCCTCATTCAACGCTCGCCAGAACCGCTCAAAGCCATCGAGTTCGGGCATTGACCTGTCCACCAGAGCACGGCGCATGAGCTCATCGAGGTCCGAACGGTGCGGCCAACGCCAGGTCAGCCACGCGCGTTGCGCCATCGCTCGGTAGCCCGTGTCGGTGAAGGGACGGATGTCCGATCCGTAGTCGATCAGCTTCAGCCCGCTTGAGGTCACGCGCAGGTTCTTGGGGTGCATGTTCCTGAACGTGACTCCATGCGCCTTGCACTCGCGGAGAAGGGCGAGCAGTTCTCCTCCGTGACCGCCCGTGTAGGGCGTTGAGGGCTCGAACGGATACACCAAGAGCAGCGTCTCATCTCGTACCTCGACTCGAGTGATCGGGTAGAGGTGCTCGGGGGAATCGATGCGTGCCGCGAGCTCCCTGAGAGTCGCCAGCGTGTCGTGGTTCGGGCGTCGCTTGAGCAGATCGAAGACCTTGAATACGCGCTGCTCGTCCGTAAAGACAATTCCCTCTCCGCCAGCGCCGAGAAGCCGCAAGTTCTTCGCTCTGTATGCACGCTTCAGCAGTGCCCTGGCGCGTTGCTCGCGAGACTCCGCGACTGCCGTGTCTGCATGAGATGGAGTCTGTCGTGTTGCTCGGTACTCGCTGATGAGCCCGTCCATCGAAGCGAACGCATCTCGAATGCTGTTCTCCAAGGCCGCTCTTCGCACCTTCTCGGCGAACTGGGCAACGGCAGTGGGCTTGAAGAGGCTGCAGATCAGGTCCATTTCCTGCGCGATGCGAGCCAGAGCTTCTCGTGCGGTGCCATCGGCCCACGGCGAGTGGCTGGCCAACAGGCGTCTTGCTCGGCAACGAATTCCGTCCGCGAGCCCGAGTACACGCCACGCGCTGAGCGTGAACGCTGCCAGACGCTCGTCCGTGTACTTGCGAACGAGACGAGCACCCCGCTTGAGTTCTTCAGAAGACCACGCCAGCAGCGGCTCGCGCCGCCGAATCGCGGGTCTAGCCGCCATCAAGTCGCTGGCTGCGCGATACAGCGCATATCCGAGGATGTCTGCCAGAAGGGTCGCATCCTCAAGCCGGCTGGGTGTGGTGAACGAACGGTCGTGCCGCACCCCGGCAGCCGCGTGCATCACGACGTTGAGGCCCATCTGGTCACGCATCAACATGGCAGTGAGCATGTCGGAGCGGCGGACGTAGAGGTTGCCGAAACGAGCGAGCGTCTGTGGGTAGGCCAGCAGATGTTCCGGGGTGAAGAAGATCGTCGATCCGCCTCGCTGTACTGATGGCACGGCGGACTCGAGCTTCAGCGAGCCGGCCTGCGTCACCAGTGGGCGGAACACGGGCTCACCTGCCAGCACTCGGCCTATTCGGCTTCCGATCATGGCCAGTGCATCCGCATGGGTCGCGACGTGGCCTGATGGCTTGAGTGAGAGCGGAGTCTCAAGGTGATCCGTGTGTCGCGACAGGTCGTAGTAGATGTCCTGAAGCGAGAGTCGCGTCTCGGCGTCGTCTGCAGTTGCATCGATCCACCGACTGTCAGGAGTCTGGCTCTCCCAGATAGCCACATGGTGAGCGAGGTCAAGCAACTGCATGCGCAGCGTTGCGGTGAAGGGGAGAGGGGCAGCGCCGGTGTCGGGCCCGATCACGACGTCCACGCCTTCGTCACGAAGCGCAAGTAGTGCACCGATGTCCGGGCTCGCTCTCTCAACCGTTACCCCATCGGTATCGATCAAGAACGACAGTCGCTTGTCATCGTCGAGAATCCACGCCGCCGCCCCGGGGTGGCGTGCCGCGATCCGCCCCACGAACGTGTTGAGCACTGTGCGTGACACGGCGATCGGCACTCGCTGTCGTGACGGATCCGGGGTGTCGACGAGGGTGCCCTGGGCCCAAGCTTCGCGCTGTCGTTCGATCGAGACGAGCTCGATCACCAGACCATCAACCTGAAAGCGTTGAACGAGATCCTGCAACGGCCGCGTGCCATCCGCCGGCAGCGGACCGTTTTCGACAACGACCACGGTTACTCCGGATACGCCGGGACGGGACTTCAAGCCGAAGATGTCGGACAGCAGTCCCTCGACGTGAGGCTTGGGTATGGCGTCGGTGACGAACCCGATGACAAGCTCCAGCGATTGCGTCGTCGGCACAAGCGGTGGTACTTCGGATTCTGGCAGCGCAGCGGGCTCTGGTGGCCGCCAACCAAAGAGCTCAAGTGCCCTCGCGGCGGCAGCGTTCTTTGCTGCAGCGTCGAATCGGTGCGCGTACTTCTTCCAGAACCGAGTGAGGCCAACGTGCTTTGCCGAAGAAGCCGGGGAGGTCAGGCGGTCTGGACGCGCGTCCGCGTAGTGGTGCACGGTGTGGACCGATGTTGCACCGAATCGGAGTAACGGCAGATCCGCCAGGCGGATGCACAGATCGCGATCGGTGCAGCTCAGCAAATGCTCGTCGAACCCACCCGCCATGAGCAGCATATCGAGTCGGACGAACAGGTTGGAGCCCTGGATGTGCTGGCCCCTGATGAACTGCTCGCGGGGACAGAGATCGTCGGGAATGGAGTGCCGATGCCCGGGGCCTTCTGGTGATTCATGTCGAACGAGGCCGGACGCGACCATGTTCAGATCGCGGGAGATCGCCGCTTCGAGGCACGACTCGATGTGCGTGGCCGCCCAGGCATCGTCATCGTCGAGGATGGCGACAAACCAGAGATCGGCGGAACGAGCGATGCCCGCATCGCGGTGCAGTTGATCGATCCCGGTGTTCCACGCGCCGGCGGCGCGTGCTGAGGTGCGCCGGTTGCGCATCACGGTCACGCGAAGCCGATCACCGCACTGTGCCTCGAGCTGTTGCCTCAGGTCTGCGAGATCCTGATCAGGCATCTCTTCCTTGGTCCGATCCACCACGATCACGAGCCGGTCGGGTGGTCGCGTCTGGGCGAGGACCGAGGGGATGGCCCGCTCACGGAGTAGCTCGAATCTGCCACAGGTGGCAATGAGCGCAACGACAGCGTGGCCGCTTACGGACGGTGGACGAGTGTCCATCGGGAAACCTCCGATGAGCGAGGTTGAGATCCGCTGATGCCGCCATGCAGTGATGCATGGCTATGCCCTTGGGGCACATCCTTCGATCGTCGGACTAGTAGCGTGCAGCTCGCTTGAGCTCGGCCGCAGGAGAGATCTCGTCGCTCATCGAGTCGAGATCCGAACCTCGCCTCACGCTGCCATCCGGCAAACAGGGAGTCACAGTCAACGGGTGATGCTAGGAACGTGGTCATGTGGACGTCAGAGGCTGGCGCGACGAGCGGACTTCACCATTCGCCACGCCAGTGTTTCAGGGACTGTTGTGCTCGCTGCGATGTCAGGACAACGCCGTCATTGGACCTGACCAAGGCCAAGTTCCCGGCTTCGGCGCCGCACGCTCCAAACGTCGCCCTTGCGGCAGTCAGCCCCGATCGGCTACGGTTCGCGAACTCGCAGCCCCCGGGCTTAGAACCACTCGCGACACGCGATCGCGAGCTGAAACGCCCAATCACATGGGCTCCGTTGCTCAAGCCGGTCGCTGAAGTAACTGCTCGCCTCAAGGACTGGCCATTTTTCCCGACGCCTGTTTTGCGCCGGTCTAGCGGCCGATACCAGGACCCGACAAGGGACTCGGTGCGAAACAAGCCAGGCGCGGTTGGCCAACACCTACCGACACAGCCGAACGGTGACGACTTCGAAGCTCTCGTTAGGACATGTGCCTTTGCGACAGGATCATCGCAGAACGATACCGCCACCTTGCTCAGCATGGCCGCTCGGATGAATACGTCGAGCTTGACGCACGCGGAGCCGCCTCTGCTGATGAAGTCCATTCATCGGAGTTCGCGGCGTCTACGTCCTCGCCACCCGAAGCACTAGGCCCGGCGACTCAGCGTGGCGTGCGGGTCGGCACGTGTCGTGCTGCTCAGGACACCAGGATCCATACCAAGTTCGCTTTCTAGGCGTGCGGCCACCAACGCGCTCGCGCGGCGTCTCGCCTCGGATGATGTCTGCGGCTCTTCGACATGAAGCGATCGACGCGCCGTCAGCTGATCCGCGAAGCGCTGCAGCGCCTCGGCGGACGTGTACGTGGTGCCGCCGATGCTCACGGTCTCAAGCCGGATCCCCTTGACGCCGTGCTTCGCCCACCGATACACCGCGCTGACGTGCAGCCGCTTGCCGTTCGCTCGACTCGGGAGATGGCGGGGTGCATCGCGTAGTGGGATGAGATCTTCGTGCGAGACAGAGATCATGGCAAGGACACTCCAACGAACCAGCCACGCCGGCACGAAGCCGACGCGCGATGGCTTGGTCGCTTGATCGCGAGTTCGGTCAAATCCGCGGCGAGCGTTCAAGCTCGCCACGGACACAGATGACGCGATGCACCACCCATCGCGCCGAAGGCGCCCGGCCTACATCGGGCGCGTGCTGACTTGCTCCGAGAGCCACCTTCTCAGCTCGTCAACCGGGTACAGCACGCGTCGGCCGAGCCGAACGTGGGGAATCTGTCCGGCGTTTGTCCACGTCCAGAGGAGTCGCTGACTGACTCCGAGGAGCGCGGCGGCTTCCTTGGCGTTCACGGCGAGGCGTTCGGACCGTTCATTAGGGGTCTTCATGAATTGCTCCTTTTCCTGGCGGGGTCCCGAGACTCCGGCGCGACTTTTCCAGAGGGGGCACGGCCGGCACCGACAGCCGCTCGGGTTCGACTGCGCGAGGTTGCTTCTCGATCCACTCCATAGCCTCAGCGAGTAGGACTCGCATCGGCTCCAGATCCGCCTCGCCAAGGCTCGACCCGAACTTGATGGTGCCGTGTTCCGAGTAGTTGCGCCCGACAACGAAGTTGAACAGATAGCGGCGCTTGTGCTCGTTTCGGTAGATCTTCACCCGGAGGTCGCCGTTGGAAAGAACGTGAGCGGGCGTTCTGGATCTTGCTTGTCCATGATTCGTCATGCTCGCCTCCCTTCCCTGGAGCTCTCGCGCCGCTTGATCTCGGCGTCGAGCTGATCGCTCGTCGCGTCGAGGAGCTTCTGGAGCTCAGAGGCAACCCGCTCGATCTCCCTGCAGATCTCGAGGACTCGGTCGACGCCAAGCTTGCCGATCTCCGACTCGGCGTCGACGTCTGCCATCGCCGGTTCGATGAGCGCGAGGCGCTTTTGGAGCCGTTGCAGCGGCGAATCGGGCGGACGGCCTCGTACCGGCTCGGTAGTTGTCATCTCCCGCCACTTGCGAACCGCATCCGCCAGGTCGTGCCGCGAGAGCTTCTTCTCGGCGACCTCGACAGCTAGCCTCCCTTGCACCTCAGGATCCGCGACGCCCAGCATCTCACGCGCGTGCGACAGCGTTACCCTGCCGCGATGCGGCTCGGGCAACGACGCCCACAGCTGAAGAGCCCGCAGGCACGTCTGCACATACCCGACATTCGCACCGCGTTCGCCGAGCAGATCCAGCACGCGTCGGAGCGTTGCATGGCGTTCCCCGATGCGGGCCAACGCCTGCAGAGATTCGCCGAACAACTCGCCAACAATGATCCGGCATATGCCAGCAATGGAGGCCGTTTCGACGGCGGCGAGGTGGTCATCGATCAGCTGCGCCGTCCGCTGCGCAAGGCCTTCGTCGACGGATTCGTGACCCGCAGGCGCGGCGGCGGTTTCGCTGACTTCAACGAGGCCCGCGGACCCACGAGCGTCAGTCACGGTTGTGGGACGTACACCCGCCGCGGCATGTGCCGCTACAGGACTTGTGTTGGCATTTGTGATCTGCGTGGCCCTCATGCCGCACCTCCGATGATCGCCGATTCGAGTGCTCGCAACGCGTTCGCTGAGATCCGCAGCTCGGGCGTGCGCGGGAATTCGTCCCAAGTTCGTCCATCGAGAGTCCGGCCACCCTTGGCCTCGACCATCGTCGGATCGTCGCGGTTTGGGTTGTTCTCCGGGCGGCCCCATTGCTTGAAGAAGAACGCGACCCGCTGCTTCACGCACGCGTCACGGATCGCCCGCACCCACTCGACTCGCATCGGGCGAGCCCCAGGGCCGGATTCCCCTCCGACGATCACCCAGTCGATGCCCGCCAGATCGATATCCGGTAGCGGACCGAGCAATGGCTCGCATGACAAGAACTTCGTCAATGCCCCGCACCGGCGAAGGTGATCGATGCGCTCGACGGCGTCGGCGTTCTCGACCGAGACGCCCATCCACACGTTAACGGGCCACCGCAGAGACGCCGACAGATCGCGCAGACGACCCGAGCGCTTGGTCAACACCTGGAACTCGTGCCAGAAGGCCCGCTCCATGCACGACCACCCGGCCTGCAGGAACTCAAGAGGCACGTCCTCGTGAAAGATGTCGGAGAGGCTGTTGACGAAGATCCGTCGTGGAACTCTCCAAAGGAGAGGTTCATACCAACGCTCGGGCAGCAACTGAAGCTGACCGGACCAATTTGAGCGGTCGTTGTTGAGCACGCGCAGCGCGAGCTCTCGAACTCCAGGCCTCTCGGGAGTGTCAGACGGTGGCATCGCTCGCGATAGCCGCGCGGTCTGTTCGACCGCATAGCAGTTCGCGCAGCCCGCCGAGATCTTGCGGCAGCCGTAGACGGTGTTGAGGGTTGCGTCGGTCCATTCAATAGAACTGTTGTCGCTCATGATGTTCCTTCTCCGCTCTCAGAGCGGATTCGTGTTTGGACCGACGCAACCCTCAACACC
>VYLH01000012.1_pt1 | contig 103096 bp, 78 predicted proteins | sample 5114361 | NCBI WGS metagenome assembly VYLH01 (sample SAMN12291772, study PRJNA351875) | freshwater metagenome | isolation source: freshwater lake | place: USA: Michigan, Kent Lake | collected 2013-08-15
CCACCGAAGCCACCACGGCCGCCGCCGCCGCCAGCCTCACGCGGGCGAGCCTCATTGACGGTCAGGTCGCGACCGCCGAAGTTCTGGCCGTTGATCGCGTTGATCGCAGCCTTGGCCTGTTCATCGTTGGGCATCTCGACAAAGCCGAAACCGCGCGGACGGCCGGTCTCGCGGTCCATCACGAGCGACGCCGAGGAAACCTCGCCGTGCGCCTCGAAGAGCGAACGCAGCTCGGCCTCGGAAGTCTGGAAAGAAAGGTTGCCGACATAGAGCTTCATACGCGAATCCATCTGCCCTTGAGAAATTGAAACCGGTGCTTGAACTCGGGCAGAGAAAGCGTCGGCGATCCTGAACGGCCCCCGACTACCGGGGGCTGAGAACCTGAATCAGCAGAAGTGTAGCAGCCCCGGTGCCTCCGCGTCGGCTCGTGTCTGGCTGCCCGTTTCAACGAGCAATCTGTCTCTGGCGCGTCCCCGTCCCTTCGCGGAGCCATCCGCAGATCACCCGACTTGGCGGGTTCGGCGACCCTTCATCCCAACGCCCACGAACTTCTGGACCCCGCAATCTGCTTCAATAGTTGCGGTGCCCGCACGCATCGAGAGGCGAGCGGCACGGGAGTCGCGCCATGGCATTACCCAAGCGTCGTCGTTTCGTCGGTCGGTCCGGCTTTGCCGCTGGTCTTGCCCTGGGCCTCGTGGCCGCCCTCGGCGTTACGTTCGGGGGGGGCGCGATGCTCGGCGTTGCTCGGGAGCAACCCGCCGGATACATCGACCCCGACGGGCTGCTCGTCTATGCCCCGAGGGTGGTGGACCCATGGAAGGTCATCGGCTTCGCCTCCGGTGAACGCAACGGCAAGGTCTATCTCTACCGCCTCTTTGAAAACGGAGCGATCGACTACGTCACGCCCCACGACGGCCCGCGTTCTGCGCAAGGAATTGCGACGTGGACGCCGATCCCGATCGACCCGAAGCTCTGCCGCCCGATCGAGAAGTGACCGAGCGCCTCTGGTTCACGTTGATCGCGTGCGATTCTTCTTCGCCGACACACGCAGCTCGCACGCCGTGCCGAACTCGCTGCAGATCGGGTGCCCGTCGCACGCGACGCCTCGGGCTTTGCACGCTCGCCGCCCGTGCCAGATGAACTGATGGCTGAGCTCACACCAGCGATCCTGTGGCAGGAGCGCCATGAGTCGTTGCTCGATCTTCTGAGGATTCTCGCCCGGCTTTGCAAGCCCAAATCGAATCGCCAGCCTCTGAATGTGCGTGTCCACCACGAATCCGACGTTGATGTTGAAGCAATTCCCGAGCACCACGTTCGCCGTCTTGCGGGCCACGCCGCGGAGCTGCAGCAACTCGTCCATCGTCCGCGGCACCTCACCTCCGAAGCGTTCGACGAGCATCTTGCAGGAGTCATGAATCGACTTCGCTTTGCTGCGAAAGAGCCCGATGGACCGGATGAACGGCTCGATCTCGGCGGGTGTGGCTCCCGCAAACGCTTGGGCGGTCGGGTACGCCGCGAACAAGGCAGGTGTGACCTTGTTGACGCTCACATCTGTCGCCTGGGCTGAAAGGATCGTCGCTACCAGTAACTGCAGGGGGTTCTCAAAGACGAGTTCGCAGTGCGCGTCCGCGTACTGGTCCCGCAGTGCGTCGGCAAGCCTCAGGGCCCGCCTTCTGGCCTGGGCAGTCACGCGTGGCGATGGGCGGGCATTCGTGGCCATGGCGGAACGTAGCGTCGAATCTGCCCTGGCCGGAACGTCCGAGGCGCGGCAGCATGGTTCGGCGGTCCGAATAACATATAACTCTTTGTTCGGCGAGCGTTTCTGATTGACCGGGTGGCCGGGTTCCGCGACAATATCGCACGGCAAAGGATTGCCTCCCCGTCATTGGGGGATTGGAGAGACAAGACATCCCGTTGCATGTTGGTCCGCCCGGTGCGAGTCGCCGGTAGCTTGATGCAGCCGCTTGACGGTTTGCGTCGAAGGCTTGAATTCTCGCGGTACCGTTCAGCGCCGGCTTGTCTGCAGACAATCGGGTTCCCCTGCTATTTGGGCCGCCGAGCGTTGTGGTGTTTCGCTCGGCGGCTCTCTTTTTGACCCGGGGGTCGCCGCGTATCCCGTTTGACCGCCCCGCTCATTTGCCTACCCTTCGCGTCCTGTAAGTCGGGCCTTGGCGGTCTTCTGCCGCCGGGCCCGGTCGCGTGACGCGACCATTTCCGGGCGGAGGATCCCCGTGTCAAAGAAGACCGCGAAGCCCAAATCCAAAGCCGCCGCGAAACCTGTGAAGCCGGCCGCAAAGAAGCCAGCGCCCAAACCAACGAAGCCCGCCGCCAAGCCGGCCGCGAAGGCACCCCCGAAGCCGGTCAAGGACGCCAAATCCTCCAAGGCTCCCGCGCCGGCTCCGGCCAAGTCCGCGCGCAAGGGCATCACGATCGTTGACACCAAGCCGCTGAAAAAGGGGAAGCCCAAGCCGTCGGTGCCGTCTGCGATCGCAAACCTCGCTGGCAGTCTGCTCGGCGCCGGAAAGGTTCGCAAGCCCCTCATTCCGTCGGGCCCGACGCTCAAGGGTTCGGGCGTTCCGCTCGGCTATCAGGGCGGCGTGCAAGAAACCGAGATGCCCGAGATCAAGGCCAAGACGCCGTTCAACAAAGAACAGCTTGAGTACTACAAGCAGATCCTGATCCGCAAGCGTGCGGAGCTGATCGGCGACGTCTCAACCATGGAGCACGAAGCTCTTCGTGGTTCGTCGGGCTCGCTGTCGAACCTGCCGCAGCACATCGCTGAGCAGGGTACCGACGCGTTCGATCAATCCCTCTCGCTCGATCTCGCCGCGGCGGATCGCAAGCTGATCAAGGAAATCGAAGACGCATTGAAGCGGATCGCGGACGGAACCTTCGGCATCTGCGAATTGACCGGTAAACCGATCAAGGCCGATCGCCTCGAGGAACTTCCGTGGGCTCGTTACACCATCGACGCCGCACGCATGCTGGAGCGTCAGCAGATGTCGCGTCCGTGATCGGTTGACATTGATCCGCCATCGCTCATGTCCAGCGAGCCCACAGCGTCCGTCCATCCCGACCATGCCGAGGCGTTGCCGACGGCGTTGCGGCCCGCTCGCCGATCGATCGGCGCATGGGCGCTCTTCGTGGGCGTCATCGTTTTGGGGCTTGCATCGGACCTCTGGACGAAGTACTGGGCCTTCGGGACGATCGCGGGCACTCCGGTCACGTTCACGCGTGAGCAGGCACTCGCCACCTCGCCCCTTTCGCTGCTGATCCCGCCGCACACGCCGCGGGTAATCGCCCCGAATCTGCTGAACTTCACGCTGGTGCTCAACCCGGGGGCGGTCTTCGGCATCGGGGCGGGACGGGTCGGATTCTTCATCGTCGTCACCGTGATCGCCGTCGCGTTTGGGCTCGGCGTCTTTGTGTTCGCGACGCGGGCGCGAGACCGTGCCGCCCATATCGGCCTGGGCCTCATCCTCGCCGGCGGGCTGGGCAATCTATACGACCGCTTTTTCTACGGCTGCGTGCGCGACTTCATCCATCCGCTGCCCCGGGTGCGTTGGCCCGGGTCGACGCGCGAGGTCTGGCCATATGTGTCGAACGTCGCCGATGCGTTGCTGCTGATCGGCATCGTGCTGCTCTTGTGGCACGCATGGCGGAGCGACACCGGTCGCGACGTCGGGGTGGAGGCGAAAGCATGAGCGGCGAGCCGCGGCTGAAGATCGCGTCGCTCACGCTCGGCCCGTTCGCGACCAATTGCTACATCGTGTCGGTCGACGGTTCGCCGGACTGCTTCATCGTGGACGCGAGCTTTGGAGGCGAATCGATCGTACAGGCCGTGCGGCAAGCGGGGCTGACGCCTCGGGCGCTGGTGTTCACGCACGCCCACATCGACCACATCGCCGGGGCGCACGCCGTCAAGCGGGCGTTTCCCGATATGCCGCTGTGGATCCACGAGCTTGAAACGGCGTGGCTGGTGAACTCGGAGCTGAACCTCAGCTCGCTAGGCGGCATGCCAGTGACCGCGCCGCCGCACGATCGGTCGCTGGCGGAAGGCGATGTGCTTGATCTTCCGGGCGGGCCGTGGGACGTGCTGCACACGCCGGGGCACTCACCCGGAAGCATCACGCTGGTATCAGCTCGCCACGGCGTCGCGTTCGTGGGTGATGCGTTGTTCGCGGGATCGATCGGGCGGACCGACTTTCCGGGCTGTAGTTTCGAGGCGCTCGAGCGGAGCATTCGGACGAAGATCTACGCGTTGCCGGGCGCGACCAAGTGCTTCCCGGGCCACGGCCCGACGACGACGGTCGAACGCGAACGCGTCGGAAACCCGTTTGTCAACGGCTGACCGTGATCAAATGTCGGTGTGCGGGTTGCCGGCGCGGCCGCTTACGGGCAGGCGATGAGTTGCTCATAGGCCGCGGCGAAGATCACGAAGTCTGAGTCATCGGTGAGGGTGTCGCCGTTGAAGTCGCCGACGGTCGACAGGAACTCGTTGTAGGCCTCGGCGAAGAGGACAAAGTCGGCATCGTCGACGAACCCGTCGGCGTTGAGGTCCGTCAGGCCGCGGATGCGGAACGACCAGACGCCGCTCGGCGAGTCGGCGGCCCCAGCGCGGTTGTTGGCGCGGACGGTCCAGTAGTAGGTGCCGCAGTACGACAGCAGGTTCGTGGGGACTGCGATCGAGGCGGGGCCGGTGCTGGCGACCGTCTGCGTGAAAATCGGCGTCGAAAGGTCGGAGTTGGTGGACAGGACGACGGTGTAGTTGGTGACGCGCTGTCCCAGCGTCCAAGTCAGCGACTGCGAGGTGCTGAGGTTCTCCGCCGCGGTTGCCGGGCTGATCAGCGTGTGGCCGCTGGCGAGATCGGGCAGGGGCAGGATGAAGTCTGCGACAACTGGCCGATGGTCCGAGGCTCCGGCGATGTTGGTGTAGAGCGCGGGGTAGTTGCTGAACTCCGCCGGCGTCGCGGTGCTGGGCATCGTGTTCGCACGGAAGACGAAGGAACGGCGGAGGGTGGCGATCGAGTCCTGCCAGCAGATGTAGTCGAACTTGGTGTTGCCGCTGGTGCCGATGGTGAGCCGCGAGCCGGTGTTGAAGGGGTCACGCGAGTCGTCGAACGAGCTGTCAGAGCGGTCGCGGTCGGTGCCGTCGGTGGAGGGGCTGAGGAGTTGAGCGCGGGTCATCCAAAGAGTGGGGCCGTCGCTCGCGTTGGTGAACTCGTCCTCGTTGAAGTCGCCGCCCCAGATGACGGGGGTCTTGGCGGTGAGCACCTTGTTGGGACGGGGGAAGGCGGTGCTGCGGGTGCGGGGGTCGGGGGTTGTGCCGCCGAGGCCGTTGAAGATCGCGTCGATGTAGTACGCGATGCGCTGCGAGGCCTGCAGGCGCTCGGTGAAATCGCTGGCGGTGCTGCCGGATTTGAGGTGCGCTCCGCCGAAGACCAGATCGCCGCCGTAGCGGTCGTCGGGCAGGCTGATCTCGGAGAAGATGAACCCACGAATGCCGGCGTTGCCGGCGGTGTACCAGGGAGCCAGCGCATCGGACGCAAGGTTGAAGGTGCCGATGGAACTGCGACCGTCGCCGTTGAGATCTACGAGCGGGAATCGCGACAGGACGACGTTGCGGTTGAAGTTGTCGGTCTGATCGGAGACGTACACATAGGGCAGGTCGTAACCGGGCGTCGCGAACTTGGTGACGTACGAGGTGACGGCGGGGTTGCCAGTCACGTAGGCGTCGGTGCCGCCGCGCATGAAGTAGTTGCAGGTGTCGGTGAGGCGTTGGATGGTGTCAACTGTGTTGTAACCCTGTGCGCTTCCGGACCCGTTGCCGGAGTTGTCTCCACACTCGGTGAGAATGACGACATCGGGCCGTAGCGCGGCGATCTGCACGACGATCGCGGTCCACGGGTTGGCGGCCTGTTGCTTCGCGATTGTGGAGCAAATCCGATCGCGGACGTTGAACGCAACGACGCGAACATCATCAGGGTCGGTCTTGCCCCACTGGCGAGTCGCCGGGTCCCACTGTGCCGAGGTGGAGGCCGATCCGGAGGCGAGGAACACGCCGAGTGCAAGCGCGGAGAACAGGGGCGAGCGGCGACGAGATTGGCGCATGATCGGACTCCGGTGCGTTGGGCCTGAAAAGTCGCCCCCGGGTCGTTGGACCCGGGGGCGGTGCAAACCATGCATTGCTCGACGAAGAAACCGTCGAGGCGGGATTAGTTGCCCGAGCCGGGCTGGAAGTTGCAGAGCAGCTCGTTATAGGCGCCAGCGAAGATGACGAAGTCGGAGTCGTCGGTGATGTTGTCGAAGTTGAAGTCGGCGAAGGTGTCGAGCAGGTTGTTGTAGGCGCCAGCGAAGATCACGAAGTCGCTGTCGTCGACGAAGCCGTCGCCGTTGAGGTCGGCGTCGCAGGAGCGGTGGTGGATGTAGAGGAGGCCGGAGTACTGCTGATCGACCGAGTTGGGGTTGGAGGGAGTGGCGCCCGAGGGGTCCTGGAAGGCGTTGTCGTTATCGACGTCGTAGAGCCAGTTGGCGCCGAGCACCAGGCCGCCGAGCGACCGCGGGTCAACGACCGCGCCGTTGCTGCCCCAAGTGGCCAGCTCGCCGTTCCCGATTGCGGTGCCGATGTCCATGTTGCGGTCGGCATACGGAGCGACTGCGCTGGAGTTGAAGACCGACGACGTCGGGGCACCCGTGGCGGTCGAACGGACCAGGCCGCCGATCGAGTAGCGGGTGAGCGAGTTCTTGCCGGTGATGCGGTCGCCGAACTCAGCGATGAGTTCGAGGTCGTAGGAGAACGTGTCGGGGTTGTAGACGGCGCGGATCAGGGCGTTGTTGTAACGGCTGAAGCTCGACATCGTGGTGTTGCTGTAGGTGTTGATCGCGGTCGAGGCAACGAACCAGATGTTGCCGACGGCGTCAATGGCCGGGGGCGTGATCGACGGGGCGCCGGTCACGCTGGGGCCGGGGAACGAGAGCGAGGCCTGGAGGCGGCCGATCGGGCGGTCATAGTTGCCCGAGGTCGGGTTCAGGTCGACGGTGCCGTCGAACTGGCCGGCGCTGGCGAGAGCCGACGCGGTGTGGCCGTTGTTGCCCCAGTCGCCGCGAATCGGGGTGCCGTCCGTGTCAGCGACGCTCGGGCCAGCGGCGTAGGTCCAGGCAACGGTCTTCCACTGGATAGTTCCGGTGGGGTTGTTGGGATCAAAGCGACCGACGACGATGGCGACGTTGGGCGTCGGGGTGGTTTCGCTGGGAGCGTTCACGTTCTCGTAGTACAGGCCGGCAACGAGGCCGCGGCCGGCGAGGTCTTGGCCGATGGCGATCTGCGAGCTGGGGCCCTGGAACGCGGTGCTGCCCTGGTGATAAGCAAAGAAACCCGACATCGTGGCGGGAATCGCAGCGGTGGTGTCAAAGATGGTGGGGCCGGCGGGGGAGTTGTCGCTGGCCGGTGCGCGGTCGAGCGTAACCGAAGCCGGGCCGGGGATACCGAACGACTTGCCAGCGGTCAGGCTGCCGTTGCCATTGAGCCCGAAAACCATGACATAGTTGTTGTTGGAACCGGCGACGCCGTCACGCCCGAGGATGGCGCCCGCGGCGACGCTGCCGCCGCCGAGGAGAGCCTTGGGGTGAATCGCGATCGCGCCGCGGTGGTCGTTGCTCGCGCCGCCCGAGAGGACGCTGAGGTAGCTCGAAGTCGACGGGACAATCGTGGTCGAGCCGACAGTGCCCTCGTGGAGGAAGGAGCGGGTGAAGTCGGGGCCGACGTAGCGGCCGTTGCCGCCAGCGGCGATCGACGCCGGGATCGCGCTGACGATCGAGGCGGTGCTGGCGTAGTTGTTCAGCACGAACGAGGTGGATGCCGCATCGGCCGCGGTGGTGAAACCGGCCGCTCCGCCGAGGGTGTTCAGAGCACCGTTACGCGAAATCGCGTTGACGCGAGCGACGTTGTTGCCCAGGATGCGGGCGGTGGTCGTCGGGTTGTTGGCGCCGTTGTTGTCGGCGCGAACGTAGAACTCGCCGTTGGAGTCAGCCGCGCCGGAGAAGAGCGCGCCGTTGTTGGCGGTGGCGCCGCCGGTGGGGTTGCTGTTGGCGAGCATGACGCGCTCGACGAAGAAGCGGCGGATGTTGTCCGGGGCGTAGTTGACGACCGCGCCGATGGAGCTGTTCACCGTGGTGCCGCCGGCCGGAGCGCTGGCGGTGCCGAACTGATTGACGAACGCGCCGAACTGGAACGAGGAGCCAGCGGGGTTCTGATCCGCGCTGTTGAGGGACTGGTCGTTCTGTGCCGCGTTGGGACCGGCGGTGGGGGCCTGCCAGTAGCTGTAGTTGGCGTTGCGGAAGTCAGCGGTGCGGAGGGTCTTGCTCACGCCGAAGCCGCCGAAGAGGTTGTTGAAGAAGATCGAGGACTGGCCGAGCGCCGGGTTGACCGGGCGGTCGGTCTTGACGAGCGGGACGATGCCGAAGGCCACGCCCCAGGAGCTGGTGAGCTTCTGAGAGTCGACCGCGTAGCGGCTGCGCTGGGCATTGCCTTCCGCCCAGTTGAAGGCGTCGCCGGGAAGGCCGTTGCCGCCGTCGGCGTTGTTCGAGATGCTGTCTTGGGCGAACGCCGGAGCGGCGAGCCCGGCAACCAGCGTGAGCGTGAGCAGATTAACCTTGCGATTCATCCTCGGATCTCCTTCCAAAACGGGTGGGGGTGCCAATCGACCTTCTCGTTCACATGACAACGCACAAATTCGTTCTCAGAGACACGATGTCGGATCCGATCGCGCAAGAGAAGCGCGGTGCGGGCACACTTGGCACCGCATCAAGCGACTCGACGGGTTCGTCGGGAATCACTCTCTCGCAACCGAACGACCTCAATCTCTCTGACAAGAAGTGTAGCCGAAAAGGCCGGAAAGCCCGCCGAGCTTTCCCGTCCAAACAATGAATCTTGTGTGAAGGGAAAAGCCTCTCGGACGCAGAAACGCGCCCAATCTTGGCGGCAAGGCCCAATAACTCGCGCCGACAGCCCTTCAGGGCATGCGGGCGGCGAGCTGGGCACCCAGTGTGGTGTTCGATCGGATCAAGGCAAGGTTGGCCCGCAGCGTGGCCCCGCCCGAGATTCGATGCAGTGCAGCCAGAGTGGTGGGGGTGGCCTCGCGCCCTGGCTTGGCCTCCTGCTCCGCGGCGGCGAGCCATCGGGCGAACTGATCCCCGGGCAGCTCGTCTGCCGCGGGGATCGGGTTGGCGACGAGTACGCCACGACCGGTTCTGGCCATTTCCCGGTCGAGGAAGGCGGCAAGTTCGCGCGGGTCGTCGAAGCGGGCGTCGACGCCGGCGCTGGAGCGACGGAGATAGAACGCGGGAAACTCGTCGCATCCGAAGCCGACGACTGGGACGCCGAGAGTCTCCAGCATCTCGCGGGTGGCCACGACGTCGAGGATCGACTTCACCCCGCTGGCAACGACTGCGACCGGGAACCGGGTCAGCGCGATGAGGTCGGCCGAGATGTCGAGGTGTGTCCCGTACCCCTTGTGCACGCCGCCGATGCCGCCGGTGCTGAAGACCCGGACGCCCGCGGCGGCGGCGAGCTCCATTGTGGTCGCCACCGTGGTCGAGCCGTGCGAACGCCGGTGCATGAGCACGCCGAGATTGCTGGTGTTGACCTTGGGCACGTTCGGCGTGGCGAGGACCTCACGCAGTTGCTCGTCGCTCATGCCGACGACCGGTTCGCCTCGGAAGAGCCCGACGAGCGCGGGGGTGGCGCCGTTGGTCTGCGCGATGCTCGCCAGTTCCTGCGCGAGCGACAGGGCGTTCTCCCGCGGCACGCCGTGGGTGAGGATCGTGGTCTCGAGGGCGAGGCGGTTGGCGGGACCAGTCGGATGGCTGCTGCGGTTGTTCATGGCTTTGGTATGCTGCGGGCACCGTGAGAATAGCGACTCCAGCGCGCCGAATGTCCGATCCCTGCCGCCATAGAGCCTCTCGCGTCAGCGAGAGGACGAAGCCCGCGTCAACTGTCGCTGTGCAACACGCGAGGCCGGCATGAGCATCGCCTTCGTCGCCGTTCTCGCGATCGTCGTGCTCGGCATGGGCTACTTCCTCTATGGCGGGTTCATCGCCCGGCAGTACGCCCTCGACGATCGCCGCACGACACCCGCGGTCATCAAGAACGACGGCGTCGATTTCGTGCCCGAGAAGCCGTTCTCGCTGCTAAGTCAGCACTTCTCCGCGATCGCGGCTGCCGGGCCGATCGCGGGGCCGATCCTCGCGTGCGCCGCGTTTGGTTGGCTCCCGTGCCTGCTGTGGATCATCATCGGCGTGGTGCTGATCGGCGCGGTGCACGACTTCTCGGCGTTGGTCGCGTCCATCCGCCACGGGGCCCACTCGATCGCCGAGATCGCGCGGCAGCACCTGGGTAAGCGTGCGTACCTCGCGATGGTTGCGTTCATCTGGCTGGCGCTGCTCTACGTCATCGTCGCGTTCACGCAGATCACCGCCGATACGTTCGTAGGCAAGGCCGAGGAATTGGAAGGTCTCAGCGTCACGTTCAACAAAGGCGGCGCGGTCGCGATGGCGAGCATGCTGTACCTGTTGCTGGCGCTGGGGCTGGGCGTGCTGCAGAGGTACTTCAAGCTGCCGCTGTGGCTGGTGACAGTCGTGTTCGTGCCCGCAACGCTCGGGTGCGTCTGGGCGGGCACGCGGCTCGACTCGGTCTTCAACCACCCGGCCCAGTTCTGGTTCATCGCGATTCTGATCTATTGCTTCATTGCCTCGATGCTTCCAATGTGGCTGCTCCAGCAACCCCGCGGGTTCTTGGGCGGTTGGGTGCTCTATATGGCCATCGGTGTCGGCGTCGTCGGCGTGCTCTTCGGCGGGTTCACGATCAAGCAGCCCGCGATCACCGACGCCGCGTCGTCGATTCTGAACCCGTTCACCTCGTTCGAGAAAGTCCTCGATGGCAATACCGCGGGCGCAGTGGGCACCATGCTCTTTCCGTTCCTGTTTGTCACCATCGCCTGCGGCGCGTGTTCGGGGTTCCACGGCCTGATCTGTGGCGGCACCACTTCACGGCAGATCGCCAAGGAATCGCACTGCAAGCCGATCGGATTCGGCGCGATGCTGCTCGAGGGATTCGTTGCAGTCATCGCGCTGGCGACCATCATGAAGCTGGCACCCGAGCAGTCGAAGGGATTGCCTGCGGCACGCATCTACGGCGACGGGTTGGCTGACTTCTTCGGGGTGATTGCCGGCAAGGAGGCGATCCTCTTCGCCGCCACGTTCGGAGCGATGGCGTTCTCCACCTTTGTGTTCGACACGCTCGATGTGTCTACCCGCCTCGGGCGCTATCTGCTGAGCGAGCTCTTGGGCATCAAGTCATGGCTCGGCGGGACGATCGCCGCGGGCGTGACGGCGGGCGTGCCGCTGGCGGTGCTGCTCACGTCGGATCCCAACGGCTACAGGCTCTACTGGACACTCTTCGGCACGGCGAACCAGCTGCTCGCTGCCATCACGCTTCTGGGCGTCAGCGTCTGGCTGTACAACCACGGCAAACGCTGCTGGTTCGTGGTGCTTCCGATGCTCTTTGTGGGCGTGACAACCGTCACCGCGATCTCGCTGCAGATCGTCTCGGGCTTCGCGGCGGCGTTCAAGACCAAGAACTTCCTGAGCGCTCCCTCGATCAACGCGGCGGTGGGGCTGCTGCTGCTGTCGCTGGCGGCGTACTTGGTGCTTTGCGCGATCCGCTCGGTGCGGAACGCGCCGCCATTGACGCAGGAGTTCTGAAAGTCGCTGATGCATCGGGTGCGGTGGGTCAGCGGCTCGGAGCCGTCCCACGCGATGGCGTCGAAGGACACGTTTACGTGGGTCGCTGCGAGCCGCGACCCACGGCACCCCCGCTCTCAAAAACAACAAGCCCGCTTTCGCGGGCTTGGAGTGGTTCATTCACAAGTCGAAATCGACTCGCGTGCGTTTCTCAGACTATGGCGATCAGACCATGGCCTTGAGGGCGCGCAGCGGGCGGACCTTGACGACCTTGCGGGCCGGCTTGGGCTTGACTTCCATCATCTCGCCCGGCTTGAACGGATTGGGGCGCATGCCGCCCTTGGTGGCGGGCTTCTTGATGACGGTGATCTTCATCATGCCGGGGACGGCGAACATGCCGCAGCCCTTGGCGAGATCGGTCTCGATGATCTTGCCGAGGGTGTCGAACACGCCGGCGACCTGCTTGCGGGCGAGGCCCGTGTGGCTGGCGATGGTGGTGTACACGTCACCCTTGCTGCGGACCTTGGGGGCGGGGGTGAGCTTGGGGGCTTTGATTGCGGGGGCTTTGGCTGCGGGGGCTTTCGATTTGGCCATGATGTCTACTCCGTAACAGGCTTGCCGCGTCCTCCGGACGCGATCGGTCCCGCGAGAATGACGTTTCTCACAGGGATTTCGTGCGTTTTGTATCGCAGAGCGACGCGCTCTGCAAGTCACGCAGGTCAAAAAATCGCCGTTTCCGGTGCAGAATCAGCACATTTTTTGACCTCGGGCGCGGAAATCTCGAGGTCGACCAGCATGGCCGAATGGTCGGAAACCGCGGTTTCCCGCTCGGAATGGGAGTAAAAAGCCGTCCTGAGCAGTGGCATGAGCGGGCCGGAGACGAGCGCTGAATCAATGCGAAAGCCCGCGGTCGGTGGTGCGAAAGTGCCTGTATTTGCAGGCCTTGCGCGATCTCCCGTGGGCGGCAGCCACGTCCACTCGCGGCGCTCGGGTTGAAAGTGTCGGAACGCGTCCGCGTAGCCCAGCGTGCAGACCGCACCCAGCATCGAGGTGCATCCGAAGCTCGCCCCGGCCTCGTCGAGGCGGTGCCGCCCGGTGTTGAAATCTCCGATGAAAAGATGGCGTTGTGCACATCTTTTTTCCGCCAGGACGAGCATCTGCCGCCAGAACGCGGCTTTGGGCGACGGGCGGGAGTCGTCGGGAATGTGCACGCCGGTGAGGAAGAAATCGCCGTCTGCTGAGGCGATCCGGGCGTCGAGCCAGCGGACGTGCAGTGGGGCGGGAAGCAACTCGGGCGTGGGCACGCGAACCATCGGCCAGCGCGAGGCGATGACGACGCCGTTCTTTCCCTTGGGCGGATCGGTGCACAGTTGGTGCAAGAGGCCGTGGTCCCCGAGCACGCCGCGGATCTGGCCGCCGATGGTGATGCGATACTCGGTGAGCACGACGACGTCGGGCTTGTGGGCGAGCAGGGAGAGCACGATCTCGGGCATCCGCCGAGAGCCGCCGCCGTGGAGGATGTTCCAGTGGAGGATGCGCATCGCGAGTCAGAGGGAAAGGCAATTTACCACGGAGAGCACGGAGAGAAGGCTTGATTCGAGGCGAGGAGTCCATCCGGCTCACTCAATGGCTTGCTCTGTGTTCTCCGTGATCTCGGTGGTGAAGTTCTCTTTCTTGAACGCCCGTAGGCTATGGGCATGGCCGCAACCTTATCTCCGCATGGTCCCAAGCCGCCGCTCTCGTCGGCGCTCGTCGTCGCGACCCGGAATCTGCCGGGGACGCCTTCCGTTCCGGCTGGAAACATCCGCATCGATTTCCGCAACGGCCCGGTGGAGCGGCCGACGCGCGAGCAAGTGCTGTCCCACGTTCGCGGAGCCGACGTGGTGATCTCGATGTTCTCCGACAAGGTGAACGCCGAGTTTCTCGACGCCGCGGGGCCGCAGTTGCGTGGCGTGTGCAATCTCGCGGTGGGCTATGAAAACTTCGACCTCGCCGAGTGCGCCCGCCGGGGCGTGGTGGTCACCAACACGCCCAACGCGGTCACCGAGGGCACGGCCGACATGGCGTGGCTGCTGATCCTCGCGGTGGCCCGCCGGTTGGTCGAGGCTGACCGGTTCGTCCGCTCGGGCCAGTGGCAGCAGCGGGGGCCCCTGAGCATGGCGGATTTTCTCGGGGCCGATCTCACGGGTCGTACGTTGCTGATCGTCGGCGCGGGCCGCATTGGTTACGCGACTGCGCTGCGGTCGATCGGTTGGGGCATGAAGGTGCTGTACGTTGCCCGCACGCGGCACTGGGATTTCGAACTGGCGCCGCTCGCCGCGGAACGAGTGAGTTTGCATGAGGGGCTCGCCCGGGCCGATGTCGTGAGCGTGCACACGCCGCTGACGCCCGAGACGCGGCACCTCATCGACGCCAAGGCCTTCGCCGCGATGAAGCCGGGGGCGATCTTCGTGAACACCGCCCGAGGGCCGGTGGTGGACGAGCAGGCTCTGGTCGATGCGTTGAAGTCAGGCCGTCTATTCGGGGCGGGGCTCGACGTCTTCGAGCGCGAACCCGAGGTGCATCCGGATTTGTTGACGCTGCCCAACGTCACGCTCGCGCCGCACATCGGCAGCGCGGAAGCCAAGTACAGGGCGATGATGACCGAGATGGCCTGCGCGAACGCCGCGGCGATTCTGCAGGGTCAGGAGCCGCCGAATCGAGTTCGCTGAGTGTGGTTGATTTCGCGCAGCAAAGTGAACCGAGGCTTCCTCGAAGACTCGTCAGCCTCGGCGTCTTTCGCTGAAGACTGGACACTCGCGAAACGCGAGCGGTTCAGAACCGCTTCGGACCCTTCTGGATGAATTCGACTTCCAGGTACCGGGCCACGTAGTCGATGATCGACTGGGCTTCGGGAATCTCGGGGTTGCTGGTCGGGCCCATCGGCTCGAAACGCATGTTCTTGAAGCGGAGCACGGCTTCGTCGAGCGGCAGGCCGTACTGGAGCGCGAGGCTGAACGCGCGGCAATAGGCCTGAGCCATGCCGCAGATCGTCGAGCCTTCCTTGGCCATCTTGATGAAGATCTCACCCGGGCGGCCATCGGGGTAGAGGCCGATGGTGAGATAGCCCTCGTGGCGGGCGATCATGAACTTGTGGGTGATCGAGGCGCGGGTACCGGGGAGGCTCTGACGGGTCGCAACCATGGGGGCGTCTTCCTTGACGTTGGAAACGGGTTCCGAGGCGGGGCTGTCCATAGGACCGGCACGATACAGAGCACGCCGCCTCGGGTCCAGCGCGATGGACGCGGGAACCGAAAAGCGACCACAACGAATCGGACGCACGGCGGTTTTCGCCGCACATATCGGGCTGCCGATGTGACAGTCGGGGAAATCTGGCGGCGGCGGGCGTCGATCTGGCGGGCGGAGCCGGATTCGGTCTTGCTTCATCCGCTTTCCTGTCCGATACTTCCTGAGCGTGAACGAGTTCCGAGACAGCCTCGACAGCGAACTTCCCCCGGGACCCTCACGGGCCGAGCAGGTGGCGTGGCGCGGCGTCTCGATGCTGCTGGTCTTCGCGTTCGCGTTTCAGGTCGGTCTGGGCTACGCCCGCTCCGACGCCTTCTTCCGCGACACGCTGGCCAAGCCCACCTTCGTGCGAGCGTTGGCGCAGTCCCTGACCGCGACCGCCGCCCGTCCGACGCGTGACACCCGCGAGGTGCCTGCTCGTCAGGTCGCATTCACCCGCCCGGTGCGGCTGGACGCGACTGCGGTGGCGGCTTCCGTACCGACGCAGGCGCTCCCGCGCTCGCTGCCGCGGCCGGAGTTGATCGCGCTGCCTCCGCCGCGGGCCTGATCCGCGACGCTCCGCTGATTCCAGCGGCCACGGCTATTCCCGGTCCGACGCTGCGTTCGCGCGTCCGTGAACCGGGCTGTTTCCAACATTTCAATCTCCGATTCATCACGGCGTGTGCGTGCTCGCGTTGTTCTCGCGGCCGCGTCTCGTCGGAAAGGCAGTCATGGCAGAGCAGGGCATTCCTGTTATCGGTTGGTTCCTCAACAAGCTCATCGGCACGCGCAACGAGCGATTCGTCAAGCGGTACACCAACAAGGTTGACCAGATCAACGCGCTGGAGCCGGAGATCCGCAAGCTCTCTGACGCGCAGATCAGGGCCAAGGTCGATGAGTTCCGTGCCCGCTTCGACAAGGGAGAGAAGGAAGATGACCTCATGGTCGAGGCCTTCGCCGTTGCCCGTGAGGCGATGGACCGGTCGGTCGGTATCCGGAGCATCTTCAATCCGGCGTTGAACTTTGATCCCAGCACGCTGCCGCCGGCCATTCAGACTCTTTACCACGAGACCAAGGCCAAGATGGACGCGACTCCGCCAGCGGAGCCCGTGGGCGAGTTCCTGGGCTGCAGCGAGCCCCAGCCCGGCTGGCGTCAGGTCGAGATTCCGATGCCGATCTACGACGCGGTGCGGGCGTTGTACCCCGAGAGCCGCCCGCCGTTCCGCGCCCGTCCATTCGACGTGCAGCTGATCGGCGCCATGGTGCTCTGCCAGGGCAAGATCTCGGAAATGAAGACGGGCGAAGGCAAGACGATTGTCGCGCCTCTGGCTTGCTACATGGCCGCGTGCGAGCACAGCCGAGTGCACGTCGTGACCGTCAACGACTACCTCGTGCAGCGTGACCGCGACTGGACCTTCCCGTACTTCCATGCGCTTGGCCTCACGGTCGGCGCTATTCACCCGATGCACATGCAGGGAGAGGACGAGAAGCGCCGGATGTACCGCTGCGACGTGACCTACGGCACGACCGCCGAGTTCGGCTTTGACTATCTGCGCGACAACATGAAGCGATCGGTTGAGCAGCAGGTGCAGCGCCGCCGCCAGTTCGCGATCGTGGACGAGGTGGACAGCATCCTCATCGACGAGGCCCGGACGCCCTTGATCATCTCGGGCCAGGCCCACAACGACAAGCCGCGGTACGAGCTCGCCGACCGTCTCGCACGGCACCTGCTGGAGAAGCAGCGTCCTTGGGCGGAGCACGACGAGCGGGTGCGTCAGTTGCAGATGCAGGCCAAGGGCTTTGAGGGCGACATCCGGCAGGCACGCGACAAGGCAAAGGTGCCGCAGTTGCAGGCGCAGATGAAGGAAGCCAAGGCCGAGGCGGCCAAGGCGGAGATCGAGCGCAACAAGTTCACCCAGTACTACGAAGTAATGATGGAGCGCAAGCAGGCGTTCCTGACCCACGACGGCATCGCCGAAGCCCAGCGGGTCGCCGGGATCGGGTCGTTCTACGTCGATGAAAACATGGACCTGCCGCACCTGATCGAGCAGTCGGTGCGTGCCCATGCGGTGTACACCCGCGACAAGGACTATGTGGTGATGCCGATCGAGGATCAGTACACCGGACGGGCCCAGCCCGCGGTTGTGATCGTCGATGTGAACACCGGGCGCCCGATGATCGGGCGTCAGTGGTCCGACGGCCTGCACCAGGCGATCGAGTGCAAGGAAAAGGTCAACATCAAGGAAGAGACTCAGACTGTCGCGACAGTGACGATCCAGAATTACTTCAAGACCTACAAGCGCCTCGCGGGCATGACCGGCACCGCCGATACCGAGGCGCAGGAATTCCACGACATCTACAAGTTGGACGTCGTGGCGATCCCGACCAACCGCACCGCGGTGCGAAAGGACTACCAGGACCTGGTCTTCCTGCCCGCCAAGGACAAGTGGAACTACATCACCGACGAGATCAAGGCATTCCACGATGTGGGGCGCCCGATTCTGGTCGGCACCACGAGCGTTGAAAAGAGCGAGCACCTCGGCCAGAATCTCATGCGTCGGCATGCGATCGCCCACGAGATTCTCAACGCCAAGCAGCACGAGCGCGAGGCGAACATCATCGAGGCCGCCGGTCAGATCGGTGCGGTGATGATCGCCACGAACATGGCCGGCCGCGGCACCGACATCAAGCTGGGCAAGGTGACGCGTGAGCAGTTGATCGAGCATTGGCAGCGCCGCAGCCTCGCGCCGCGAACCCTGACGCCCGATGCGAGCGAGGAGCAGCTGAAGGAAGCGATCTACCGCAAGGTCGCGACGCAGGAGCTCGACGTCAACAAGAAGGACGCCGAGACGATGCCGCTCGCCGAGCTTGAATTGCAGCTGCTGCGCGTCTGGGCGGGGCGGCACACGCTCGAGTCGCCCAAGTCGATCGAGCGGGCCGACGCGGACACCCTGCGCCGCTGGCTCGACGAGTCCGGGCGATTCCTGCTGCACCGCATCCGCTGGTTTGGGTCGATCGAGGACATGGGCGGGTTGCACGTCATCGGCACCGAGCGGCACGAGGCGCGACGCATCGACAACCAGTTGCGCGGGCGCTCTGGTCGTCAGGGCGACAACGGCTCGACCCGTTTCTTCGTCAGCCTCGAAGACGACCTCATGAAGCTCTTCGCGGGCGAGACGACCATGCGTCTGCTCAGCCGTCTGGGCATGAAGGAGGGCGAGAGCATCGAGCATCCGATGCTGAGCAAGAGCATCGAGAACGCCCAACGCAAGGTCGAGGAACGCAACTTCCAGATTCGAAAGAACGTCCTTGAGTTCGACGAGGTCATGGAGCACCAGCGTCAGACCTTCTATGGCCTGCGCCAGCGGGTGCTCGAGGGCCGCGACGTCAAGGGCCTGCTCCTTGAGTGGATCCGCGACAGCGTGCAGGACTCGGTGGACGAATACCTCGCCGAGAACTATGTCGAGCAGTGCATTGCCGATTACGCCAACCACGCAATCGGCGTGACCGTCGATCCCAAGCGGCTCAAGGGCAAGGAGAGCCACGAGGTCGACCAGATTCTCCGCGAGGAGGCCAAGGCCGACGCGCGTCAGATGATCGAGATCACCCTCGGCGAGTACATGCCCGCGGAGGGCAGTGAGATCGCGATGGACTTCGACGCCAGCGGCCTGATCAACTGGGCGAAGAACCGCTTCGGTGTTGAACTTGCCGAGTCGGAACTGCACGGTGCCGACACCGGTAATCGCGTCGTGGTCGCAGATCGCCTGCACGCCGCCGCCTGCGAGAAGATCGACGCCGCTGACCTCAGTGGCGTCGAGCAGTACCGTCGTCCCGGCTACGGCGTCGACCAACTCGTGAATTGGGCCAAGAACAAGCTCACGATCGACGTGAAGGCCGACGAGATCACCGCCGCGATGAAGGATCAGGCAAATCCTCCGGTGAAGGTCCTCATGAAGAAGGCCCAAGACCTGTACCTGCAGCGTGAGGTGATCTACCCGGTCGAGCTCACGATGGACCTCGCGATGCTGATGGCCCGCCAGGGCGGTCCGCAGGAGGCAATGGGCTTCATTGCCAACTGGGCCAATCAACGCTTCAACGCCGGCTGGCAGCCTCAGGACATCATGCGTCTCGGACCGCCGCAGAAGGTTTTCGACACGTTGAAGGGGATGAGCGAGAAGTTCGTCAACTCCGGCAAGCTCGAAGAAGAGATCAAGGCGGCGCAGGCGATCAAGTCCGACGATGAGCTGGACGCGTACTTGAAGAAGCGCTTCAACGTCGAACTCGGGGTGCCCGAGTACATGCGGTACCTTGAGGACGAGGAGCGTGACGACGCGGTGCGATCGCGCGTCGAGAACATCCTGCGTACCGAGCTTCTGCAGCTCGAACGCATGCTGTGCCTGGAGACGTTGGACCAGTCGTGGAAGGACCATCTCTACGCGATGGATCAGCTCCGCGATTCGATCGGCTTCCGGGCCTTCAGCCAGCTCGACCCGCGCACCGAGTACAAGCGCGAAGGAAGCCGCATGTTCCGCACCATGCTCAAGAACGTCCGCGAGCGTGTGTCAGACATGATCTTCAAGGCCAAGCTCACGCCTCAGGCTCCGGCACCGGCGCCGCAGGCAGCACCGATGCCCCGCCCGACGCCGCTGCCGACCGGCGGCACCATCAGCGGTCCCGGTTTTGACAACCTTGGTGCACCGGGAAACCTCGCCTAGCGTCGCTCGTCCGTGCACTTGTCCGCATGCTGCCACCCCAACCCTCCCGCCGCCGGGAGGGTTTTTCTTTGCTCCGTGGCTCCGCACGTGCGATTCGTTCCGCTCCGTTCCCGGGAACCCCCGACCCTGGGACGCCGTATGGTTCATGGCAGGGCCCGCACTCTCCGGACCCTCGTGGGAAGCCAATATGCCTCGCACTCCGACCACCCAACACCGAGCGTTCACGCTGATCGAGTTGCTCGTTGTGATCGGCGTTATTGCGGTCCTCGTAAGCCTCACTCTCGCCGCGGGCAGCAAGGTGGTCTCCGTCGGCCGCGAACGCGGCACGCAATGGACGTTGCTCACGCTCGACTCGATGATTTCCGACTACATCCAGTCCAACGGGACGGTTCCCGCTCCGTTCGTCAAGGACCCGACGAACACCGCGCGCGAAGTGGCCATCATCGATGGCAGCGTCGGCAACGGTTCGTCAGACCTTGAGGCGTTTGATTCCACCGCGTGGCTGATCTATCAGCTGCGGTCCGAAGGTGCCAGCGCCGTGGCCGCGATCGAAAGCCTCGACGATCGCGTGCGCAAGATCGGGCTGTCAACAAGCAACACCGCAGACCGGCGCTCGACCGGCACGTTTACCACCCGGATCCTTGACGTGTGGGGGAATCCGATCCGATACGTCCATCCCCGCTTTGGTGGGATTCGAGGCGAGGGTGCGAACAGCACGGATCGGGTCGACGAAGCGGTCGGCAACACCAGCCTGACCTTCCTGTACACGCAGTTCAGCCGCGACCCCAAAAACAAGAAGAACTCCGACGGCGGCTCCCCGGTCGCTCGCCGCCCGTACTTCTACTCCGCCGGGGCCGATGGCGATGCTTCGACGATCGACGACAATGTGTACGTCGTTCGCCCGAACTTCGCGAGGCAGTAGACAGGCTCTCGCCTTTCGGGTGCGATAGCGCTATCATCCATTTCCACCTATCGGGGTGTAGCGCAGCTTGGTAGCGCGTCTCGTTCGGGACGAGAAGGTCGCAGGTTCAAATCCTGTCACCCCGACTTTTGAGAGATCAAGCCCTTCGACGAGCACGTCGAAGGGCTTTCTCGTTTCTGGGTAGGGGTTAGAGCTGCATTGGCCTGGTTCAAACGGTGTCTGCCGATCGACAGAGAAGGGCCTCTTTCGGGCCTCCTGATGACGGGATTTGAACTCGCCGCTCCACAAGCCCGCTGACACTGCGTGGAAGGCGGTCGGCAATACCTCAGTTGCTCGGGCGTTTGCCTGCTGTACGTCGCTGCTCGCGTACCTGGAGGCCGTTCGAATGGTGAAGTGGCTCGTTGCTTTGGTTGCGTGTTCGTTGTTCAGCGGCAGCGTGGTCGCGCAGCCCCGCGCATCGACGGGGTCAGCGGGACCGGCCTCGGCCTTTTCGCAGATGCTCGGCCGTCCAACAGACAATGCCGTCACTATCAGCGTTCTCTCCGCAGACACAGTCGATGCGTTTGTCGAGTACGGCACCACGCCAGATTCCTACGCGAAGAAGATGCCCGTCCGTCGCGTCAGCGCGGGAACGCCCGCGGAGTTCGAACTTGAGGACCTCGCGGCGAGTACGGCGTACTTCTACCGGGTGCAGACGAAGGCGTCCGGGGAATCCGAGTTCACAAGTCGGGAGGCAGCGTCCTTCCGAACACAGCGAAAGCGTGGAGGAACTTTCACCTTCGGTGTCCAGGGTGACTCGCACCCCGAGCGACTCGGGAAGATGTTCGACCCTGACTTGTACATCCAAGCGATGAAGAACGTCGCCAAGGATCGGCCTGACTTCTACTTCCTGATGGGAGACGATTTCAGCATCGAGCGGCTGATCGAGCGGGGCAACAAGAGCCAGGACGCTGTGAATGCAATCTACGCCCACCAGCGTGGGTTTCTTGGCATCGTCGGCAAGTCCACGCCGCTCATGCTTGTTAACGGCAACCACGAGCAGGCGGCGAAGTACCTGCTGGATGGCACCGCGAGCAACTTTGCAGTGCTCGCTGGCAAGGCGCGGACGACATTCTTCCCCCTTCCCGCACCCGGCGGGATCTACACCGGCAACACCAAGCCGGTCGAACACATCGGGCTGCTCCGCGACTACTACGCGTGGGAGTGGGGCGACGCATTGTTCGTGGTGATTGATCCATACTGGCACTCCGACGCCGCGGTCGACAACGAAGCCGGAGTGAGGGCACCTCAGCGCGATGCGGGGCGAGGCGGCGGGCGCGGTGCCGATGGTGAGAACGCGGCGGGAGGTGAGCAATCAGCCAACCGCCGCGGCAAGGGCAACCGCGACCTCTGGCAGATCACGCTTGGTGATGAGCAGTACAAGTGGTTTCAGAGCACGCTGACGAAGAGCGACGCCAAGTTCAAGTTTGTCTTCAGCCATCACGTCTCGGGCACGGGCCGAGGTGGGGTCGAAGTAGCGCCGTTCTACGAGTGGGGCGGACAGGATCGGCGCGGTGGGGGTGGAGGTCGCAATCGCCAAGCGGCGGCGGACGCGCAGCCGGATGCGCTGCCGGCGCGCGGGCTCGACAGGTTCTTTCAAGCACGCCCGACATGGGAGAAGCCCATCCACGCGCTCATGCGTGACACAGGCGTGACGATCTTCTTCCAGGGGCACGACCATCTCTATGCACGTCAGGAACTCGACGGCGTGATCTACCAGACTTGCCCTAACCCCGCCGACCCGACGTTCACCGCGTTCAACCGCGAAGCGTACAAGAGCGGCGACATCTTTCCGAACTCGGGGCACCTTCGCGTGACCGTCACAGGCGGCGATAGCGCCTCCTGCAAGGTCGAGTATGTGCGTGCCGCCCGTCCCGGCGATGAGGCAGCACACGGCAAAAACGGGTCGATCGTGCATGCATACACGGTCAAACCTCGCGCAGGGGCGGACGCCCCTGCGCGCAAGGAGCCAACACGATGAACTCGCTTCCAAGACAGCGTGCTGCGGCAGTCGTTGCTGCATTGCTCTTTGCGGCCGGCGCCTCCGCTCATCCGCCAGACGCGGATGGGCAGCACGATGACCACCATCACGTCGATCCGGCGAGGATCCGCACGTGGACCAACGCGAAGACCGGCGAGGTCGTGCGCGGCGTGTTCCTCGCGGCGCGGACGGTCGATGGTGATGTTCGTGTGAGCATCGAGCGCGAATCGGGGGACGTCGTCATCTTCCCCCTGGCGGATATTGCCGAGGCGGATCAGGCCGAGGCCCAGCGGCGAATCGATGAGGTCAAGGCGACGAATGAGCGGCTTGTGGCCCAAGCACTCTCGCAACCTGTCGTCCAGCCCGGACGTTCTACACAACCGTCCGCGACCCCAGATGCTCCAACGAAGTCACCCGCACAAGCGACCCCGTTTGGCGCCTTCGCGCCGTTTGTAAGCACGCGGTGGGATGAACGCTGGTTGTATGTCGAGAGCGACGGGCTGCCACACGCGCCCCCTGCGCCCGGCACGAAGCCGGATGACGCCAAAGGGATCTTCATCTTCTCGCATCCGATGATGGTCGGGATCATCGCGTGGCAGCAGCAGGTGCCGCTGCCGCAGAACTATCGCGGAGCCAACGCATGGCAGATTCCGCTCACGCCGGAGCTTGCCGACAAGCCGGTGTCGGCCAAGGAGCAGCTTTTCCGCGGTGCAATCGCGCTGGCGGCCAACGGCGTGCCGATCTTCAACCCGATCAAGAACGATGGCAAGACCGACACGTTTCTAGCGGGCGAACTCGACGAGTTCGGCGGGCACTGCGGCAGGGCCGACGACTATCACTATCACATCGCGCCCACGCACCTGCAGAAGTACGTCGGCGCCGGGCAACCGATCGCGTACGCGCTCGACGGCTTCCCGATCTACGGCTTATTTGATCCGGTGGCGAAGCCCGATGGACCGGACGCCGAGAAGTGCTGCCCGCTGGGTTCGCACGAGAAGCTCGACGGTTTGAACGGGCACTTCGCACCCGCGCCGGCTGGTTCACCGCCCGGAGCCAGGGGCTTGTACCACTATCACGCCAGCGTGAAGTACCCGTATCTCAACGGCGGGATGCGCGGCGTGGTGACCGTGACGGACGATCAGATCGACCCGCAGCCGCGGGCCAGTTCCCCTCGGCCTGCGCTGCCACCGCTGCGCGGGGCGAAGATCACGGGGTTCAAGGCGATGGGCAAGAGCGACGAACCCGCGTGGTCGCTGGAGTACATGCTCGGCGGCAAGAAGCACTTCGTGAACTACCGGCTGGAGAACGCCAAGTGGATCTTCGACTTCGTTGATCCTCTGGGAGCGACGAAGACCGACACATATGACACGACGACCCCACAGCGCAGGCAAGGTGGAGGTGGCGGGCGTGGCGAAGGCGCGGGCGACCGCAGGCCGCGCGAGGATGGTGCCGGTGGCGGCAATCGCCCGCCTCGCCCGCCGCGTGATGCGGCTCCTCAATCGGCACCCGAGCCGGCACCAAAGCCCGCTGCAACCGGCTTCGCACTTTCTAGCCCTGATGTGACCGATGGCCGACTGTCGATCGAATGCACGTGCGACGGGAAGAGCCGTGCACCCGCGCTCTCGTGGGGCACGCCGCCCGAGGGCACCAAGGCCTTCGCCGTCGTCATGCACCACATCACCCGCGACAACGACACACACGTCTACATGGTGGTCGCGAACCTCCCTGCAGCAATGCGCGAGCTGCGCAGCGGCGACGCGACACTCGGCAACTGGGGCCAGAACACCGTCAACCGCAAGAACGCCTACGCCCCGCCGTGCTCGCAGGGCCCGGGCGACAAGACGTACACCATCACGCTCTACTCGCTGTCGGCGGAGGCAGTCCTGCCCAGAGACAAGCCGCTGACTCGCGACGCGCTGCTGGCGGCGATCAAGGACACCACACTCGGCACAGCGACGCTCGACGTGAAGTACGCGCGGGCCGCCAAGTAGAGCGCAAGCGAGGACACCATGAGATACCAGACTCACCGAGTGGTCGCTGCCTTTGTCGCCACGCTGCTCGGCGCGGCGCTGATTGCCTGTCCTCTGATCGCGGTGCTTTGTTGCGGCCAGAGCGCAAACGCGCAACAGCCCGACCGCCCAAAGACGCCAAGCCGGGACGAACAGGACCGCCCGGGCGGAGAGGGCCGAGGTGATGGGCGGCGTGGGCTGCTGGCCGAGATGACCGCCTTCAAGACGGACGTGCCGTCTCGGAGCATCGATGTCGTGCTCGCGCGGCCTACGCAGCATTCCATCGCCGTCAGCGTGGCGTGCTATGAGGACCAGCCCCATGAGGGGTACATCGAGTTCCGCCGCGAAGACGCTGCGCCGGTCTCGAAGACACCCGTGCAGTCCTTGCCGACGGGCAACCCGGTCCTCTTTACGCTCGATGGGCTAAACCCCGACACCACGTATGTTTACCGCGTCCGTTATCGCCGCGCGGCCGGTACCACACAGGGCGAGTTTGTCTCCACAGAGTATTTCACGCTCCACACGCCGCGTCGGACCGGACAGGCGTTCACATTCACGATCCAGGCCGACTCGCACCTAGACCAGGGCGTGGAGCCGAAGGTGTATGAGCAGACGCTCGCGAATATGCTGCCGCCGATTGCGCCGACGAAGCCCGACTTCATGATCGACCTGGGCGACACGTTCATGACCGACAAGCGCGGGAGGGAGTTCAAGACTGCCTTGCCGCAGTACGACGCGCAGCGATACTACTTCAGCCGCGTCGCCCACTCGGTGCCGCTGTTCATGGTGCTTGGGAATCACGACGGCGAGAAGGGCACCTCGGGCACGGGGGTAGATGACATCGGGCCGTGGTCGTATGCGCAGCGCGCGAGCCGGTTTCCACAGCCGGTGACCGGCGCGGGGCCGCTTGGCGATGGCACGTTCTACACGGGTTCCATGGCGATGAAGGATGGTGTCGGCTCGAACTACTACGCCTTCGAGTGGGGCGATGCGCTCTTCATCGTGCTCGATCCGTACTGGAGTACGACAGACCGGATTCGCGGTGGAGGTGGAGGCAATCGCGGCGCGGGCGGCGGCGAGCGTGGAGGCGGTGGTGGTCAAGCAGGACAAGGCGGGCAACGTCCCAATGATGAACCACTGAAACCCACCGACAGCAGTTGGACCAGCACCCTCGGCCGTACGCAGTACGACTGGCTCACGCGAACGCTCGAAGGCACCAAGGCGAAGTACCGCTTCGTCTTCATTCACCACCTCGTCGGCGGCCTGGGTGGCGCGGAATCGCGCGGCGGGGCCGAGTCCTCGCCCTACTTCGAGTGGGGCGGCAAGAACGCCGACGGTTCGCCCGGCTTCGCTCAGCATCGTGCGGGGTGGGCCATGCCGATCCACGATCTACTCGTCAAGCACCAGGTCTCGGCCGTCTTCCATGGACACGATCATCTGTATGTGAATAGCCAGCGCGACGGCGTGGTGTACCAATGTGTGCCGCAACCCGGCAATCCGCGAGGCAACACGCGCACCGCGCCGCGGTATGGATACACGTCAGGAACGCTTTATGGCAGCCCGGGGCACGTGCGAGTTCGTGTTGCGCCGGACAAGGTAACGGTTGAGTTCGTGCGCACCGCGCTGGCGGGTGCGGCGGAGGCACGGCCCGGTGAGCGGGGCGATGGAGGGTCCAACGGAGCAATTGTCCACGAGTACAGCATCACGCCGGTGAGCGAGAAGTAGTCCGTTTGGGTACTGGACTCATGAAGTCGATTGCAAAGTCAGGAATCGCCGCAGTTCGGAGTTCCACCCCCTAACGCCCTACAAGAAAAGTTCTATTGGTGTACTGTCACCCCGACTTTTCGAGAGATCAAGCCCTTCGACGAGCACGTCGAAGGGCTTTCTCGTTTCTACATAGGGGTTCATGCTCCTCGGGGCCGGTTCAATCAACGTCCGCGAACGGTCAGAGAAGGGCCTTGATTGGGCCGACTGTTGACAGGATTTGAACTCCTCCGGTTTGAGTGTCGGTGCGGCTTCTCGACGGATTGTACTTCTTGCGATTAATCGGACTCGCGACCAGACCGTGATCTCGCCCACGCGGTGGGCACCGAGCCTCCGCTCGGACGCGTTCGCTTACCGCCCCGCGTGCCCCTTCCGTTCGGCGTGCAATGGGGCCGCCGGTCGTTCGTTCTGCCGCACATGAAGATACTGTGCATGGCCGACCGTACTCGATCGCTCTGCTCGGCGGTCGTCCTTCTTGCCCTGTTGGTCATGGCTGCTGTAGCTCGGGCGGCTGAACCGCCTGCGGCGGCGAGCAACGCCCCCAAGCCCAACATCATCTTCATCCTCGCGGATGACTCCGGCTTTGCGGACTTTGGCTGCTACGGACACCCGTATGCACGTACGCCGAATATCGACAGGCTCGCGGCCGAGGGGACGCGATTTCGTCAGTTCTACTCAACCGGCGTCACGTGTGCACCTTCCCGCGCCGGGCTCATGACGAGCCGGTGGCCCGCGTCGTACGCCACCTACCCCGCCAACGGGGGGTTCGGCAACCAGATCACGATCACCCAACTGCTGAAGGACGCGGGCTATGCCACTGGGCACTTTGGCAAGTGGCACATCGGGCCGGTCGAGAAGGCGGGCACGTATGGCATCGACGTCGTCAACCCCGATGTGCTTGGGGGCAAGAGGAACACCACGCGCGGGCGAGATGCGCCCATCTACGACGCGGCGATCAAGTTCGTCGAGACGCACGTCGAGACGACCAAGGACCGTCCGTTCTACCTGAACGTCTGGAGCCACATCTCGCACCACAAGGTCAATCCACCGAGGAGTTATGTCGAGAAGTTCAAGGATGTCGTGGTAGACGAATCCGCGTTTGCCGGGCCGATGAAGGAGAAGTTCGATGCCTGCAAGGCGCTCGGCGGCGACGTGAGCGAGCACATGCGCACCTACCTCGCTGACATCTTCTCGATGGATGAGGACATCGGGCGGCTTCTGAAGCGGCTCGATGACCTTGGCCTGAGCGACAACACCATCGTGGTCTTTTCCAGTGATCAAGGCCCGTCGGATATCCGCACCAGCGAGAATGATCCGCAGAAGGATCTCCGCCTCAACGCGATGGGGAACACCGGCATCTACCGCGGCGGCAAGCACGGCATGTACGAGGGCGGCGTTCGTGTGCCGTTCATCGTGCGGTGGCCCGGCAGAGTGCCCGCGAATCGTGTGGACGAGAAGTCCGTGATCAGCGGCGCCGACTTTCTGCCCACGCTGTGCGCCCTCGCTGGCGTGAAGATCAACGCGGATGACTTCGTGGGTGAAGACGCTTCAGCGGCTTGGCTCGGCAAAGCGGAGCACGTGCGGACCAGGCCGCTCTTGTGGAAGACGAGTTCGCCCGGGAGTTCGGCGGTCATTCGTGATGCACAATGGAAGCTCATCTATCCCACGCGAAAGAACGGGGGAGAAATTGAACTCTACGACGTCGTCCATGACCCGACTGAGAGCGCAAACCTCGCGGCCCAGCACCCTCAAGTCGTGAAGGAGCTCTCCCAGCGGGTTAACGCCTGGGTCCGCACACTGCCGGAGCAGTATGTGAAGACCAAGGACGATGACAGCTAATACGGTCAGAATTGATCCGAGGAACGCAATGAGCCGCGGACATCACACTCAGGCTGCCCAGCGGCAAGGCCATCACGCTCGCGGCCCTCGCGAGCGACCGCATCGTGGATATCAACGTATAACGACAAAGGCCGCGACGACGGTGGTGCTGCCTTCAATGGGCGTTGTGGTTGGTCGATGATGCAATGCGTGTGCGCGATCGCGGGAGCGGTCGTGACCGTGATGTTGGCTTCGTGCGCGTCGGTGCCGCTCGCACCCGATTCCCTTCCCGGCTTCAGCTGAGTAGAAACCGCGTTCCTGGGCCCCAGAGGCGGATCCCCTCCACGACAAGTTCTATTGGTGTACTGTCACCCCGATCGAAGTATGAACGCCCACGACGTCTGTCGTGGGCGTCTGCGCTTGTGCCTGCTTCTCAAGCATGATCTTCGGCGAACGCAAGAACTCGGCGCAGCTGGGCCTCCCACAACCCGCGCATGTTGGATGCGTCTTCGGGGTTGGAGCACCAGTCGGCGGGCACGTTGATCTCTTGAACGCCGCAGAACTGCCAGTCCTGCCACGCCTGTTCCAACGAGTAATTGCCGACGCCGCGCGAGACAAGCGCCGCATGCCAGTGCTCCACCAGAACTCGCTCCCACCGGCGGCGGAGCTCAATGGGCCACCAGACGACGATGGCGTACGCCAGATCGCGTATGCCGAGCCACGGCGGCGACCCTGAACTCGCAAAGGGCTGATGATCGATCAGGTAGATCGGTCCGTCACCCTTGATGGGTGCGAGGATGTTGGTTGGATTCAAGTCGCCGTGAGTCCATGTGAAGCCCTCGGGGTCAGCAAGCCGCGCGTCGCGTGCGAGCGGATTTCGTTCGATGAGTCGAGATGCGGTCTCCCGCTCTGCGGGCGTGAAGCCCGTCTTCATCGCGTCGAGGAGCGCAGCTTGCCCTGCACGGGCGTTGGAGACCATGCGATCCGCTTCAGAGCGTCCGGGGGGAGATTGCGGCCAGTGATGTGCGTGGAGCTTCGCAGCTGCTTCGGCAAGTGCCCGGCCATACTCCAAAGTCGGCTCGATAACTTTCTGGTCGCGATGCGTTTGAGAATGGTCGTCGAGCAAGATGTTGTAGTGCGTTTCATCCGCATCCGCATGATGGCAGCGCACGAGTGGCGCGTCGGTCAGCTCGATGAATGCTCGGGTGTAGTAGTCCACCTCGGCGCGTCCAAAGGTCGTCACCGACCCGATCTTCAGGTGCAACCGCAGCGGGGCTTCCTCTCCGGCGAGCAAGACCTCGAGCCGGAGGTGCGAGCCCCAGTTGCTGTCCGGCGGCGTCGATGTCGTGAAGGAGCGCACCGGCCGTCCGAGGGAAGCCTCAATCCAGGCTTGGGTGACCTCGGCTGAGTCGTGGAGCACTGGAACGCAGCGTTTCATGGGCCATCGTACAGGCCTCGGCTACCTTCGAATCCCTTTGGCCGTAGGAGGGGTCGACGCGTCCACGTCCAGAGGGCGCATTCGGCCCGACGAAGCTCCACGTGCAGTACGCGTGTGCGGGCAGTAAGGACACCAAGCCGCGAGCGGAGCGGTGAACCCCTGAACGGGCGGGCGGCACTGCAAAGTAGATTTCGGCGCGGCCGGGTTGTCGGAGATCGGGCTCTGCTCATGCCACCCCGTCACCCGGTGGCACTTCAGAGGGCGAGCGTGAGCCCTCGAGGGTCACTCGCCGTTGTGTGCCACGCCCCCGCATAGCATAAGAGTGTGATGGCCTCTGCACTTGCTGGAACCGACTCCGGCGCTTGCGGGCGTGTCACGCGGGCTCTCAGGGTGTGCGTTGGAAGTACGTCGGGGCAATCTCACTCCAATTCTGTGAGCGAGCAGATGAAGGCAACCGCGTACCTGCTGCATGGCTTTGTCGGCGCCGGAAAGACGACGTTCGCACGTCAACTCGAGCAGAGACACCGAGCGCAGCGATTCACGCACGACGAGTGGATGCACAGACTCTACGGTGCCAATCCTCCCAAGCAGCACTTTGTCGAATACGCCCGACGCATTGACGACATTCTCTGGCCATGTGCACTGCGTGTGCTGGAACTCGGCGTGGACATCGTCATGGATACCGGCTTCTGGACCCGGGCATCGCGAGATTCTGCCAAAGCTCGAGTCGAAGCGAGCGGAGGCAGGGCCATGCTTTACGCCATCACCTGTCCCGAAGCTGAGTTGAGACGACGTGTGTTGGAGCGGACGCGGGATGTTCCCGTTGACTCTCTGTGGATCAATGAAGAAGCCTTTGACCTATTCAAGACACAGTTCGAACCTGTGGCGGATGACGAAGAAGCAATCGTGATTGACGGTCGGGGGCTTGTCTCTGCGACGTTCCCGTAGACCAAGCCCTTGGGAGCACCGGAACGCGGCGTTTCATTCGACCATCGTACAGGCATCGGTTCCCTTCAACCCCTTTGGGCCGCACGCGAGATCGACGCACTTTCATTCACAGAGCAGACGCGGTACTTCGTTTGGCCACACGAACACGGATGGGTGCGCGTCGCAACAAGACTGTTGCTGGTCCGGGGTGAGTTTGAGAACGTAGAAGTCGCCGCCTTGCGAGAGCGTGGCGAAGACCTTGCCCCCGATGCGGAAGTCGGGGTGCGACATGTGCGACGATTCCTCGGCCCCCGGGGTTTCCAGAGGTAGTTTGCTGAACTGGTTCGGTGTCATGCGTCGTCCTGCGGCGGGACACCTTGCCCGATCGTGTGACAAGGACGCCAGACTTTCTGCGTTGACACGCGGCCCGAATGCCGATAGACTTTCTTCGTGCATCAAGAGACCCGACGCGATAGCGCGTTGGGCGGCAACCGAGCTGGAACCTCCAGTCGCGGTGCCGGGGCTACGGGTGATCTCACCCGAAACCGATGCGGCCTGTCGCAGATCGCCTGCGATCAGGGCAAAAAGTGTGCTTGCTTCGCTCACGCGATCGCCCGCACACTCCGCTCAACCGCCCGATGCTTGATGCCGTGGAGTCCACGGCATGTCTTCGCGTTCCGACCGTTCTTCGCTCAACCGCAACACCCACACCGCCGACGCTGACGAGGCGAGATTGGCCGCCGCGACGCGTGCAGAACCCTGTCATCCCGCGTTTGGCATCGAGACCCTCGCCATCCGCGGCGGTCGCCACCCCGATCCCACCACCGGCGCGATCCTCACCCCGATCTGCCAGTCCACAACCTTCGTGCAAGACGGCGTCGGCAACCACAAGGGACACACGTACAGCCGTGCGAGCAACCCGACCGTGCAGGCTCTTGAAGAAGCCCTCGGCGCACTCGAGAACGCGTTGCCTTCGGTGTGCTTCGCCACCGGCATGGCCGCGATCAGCACGCTCGCCTTCGGCGTGCTCAAGCACGGCGATCACGTCATCGTTTCCGACGTCGTCTACGGCGGCACCGTCCGCTTTGCCAACCTCCTCCTCGCCCCGCTCGGCATCGACGTGACGTTCGTCGATACCTCTGATGCGCACGAAGTGGAGCAGGCGATCACACCCAAGACCAAGCTCGTCTTTATCGAGACGCCCGCGAACCCGACGCTGAAGCTCTCCGACGTCGCGGCGATCGCGAAGGTCACCAAGCGCCGCGGCATCCTGCTCGCCGTCGACAACACGTTCTACACGCCGGTGTTGCTCCGCCCGCTTGACCTTGGCGCCGACATCACGGTGTACTCGACGACCAAGTACATCGAGGGTCACAACGCCACCGTCGGCGGCTCGCTCTCCACCCGCGACCCCGCGCTCCGCGAGCGTTTCGCCCTCATCCGCAAGACCCTCGGCAACATCCAGGCTCCGTTCGACGCCTGGCTGACGCTCAAGGGCCTCAAGACCCTGCCGCTGCGGATCCGCGAGCATTCTCGGAACGCCCGACTCGTTGCCGAACATCTGGCGCGGCACCCCAAGGTTTCACGCGTTCTTTATCCGGGCCTGCCGTCCTTCCCCCAGCACGAACTGGCCATTTCCCAGAATCACTCTTGCGATCCGGCCGAAAAGACGTATGCTGAAACCTTCCACGGCGGCATCGTCTCGTTCGAGGTCGTCGGCGGAACCAGTGCCGGTCTTGTCGTCATGAACTCCGTTCGCCTTGCCAGCCTCGCCGAGAACCTCGGTGCCACCGAGTCGCTGGTCACCCACCCGGTGACCATGACCCACGGTGACGTCCCGGCGGCCCAGCGCGCCAAGGCAGGAATCACCGACGGCCTGATCCGCCTCTCCGTGGGCCTCGAGAACCCGCGCGACATCATCGCCGATCTCGATCAGGCGCTCGCCCAAGTCGGCGGCACCATCCGCCCTCGCGTGACCACGACCACCACCACCCGCACGACGGGCACGGTCGTCACGACGGCCTGAGGCCGTACACACTTTTTCCTTAACTTGCGTTCTCGTTGTTCTCCCGCACTTCACGGGCGTTTCCGCCCGATCCGCGTGGTCCCGGCTTCGGCCCACGCTGCAGGCTTCTCAAGGAATATGGCCATGGTCTCGCAGAACCCCAATCTCCACCCGCACGAAGACGCGTCGATCGTCGTGCTGAAGTTCGGCAGCTCGATCCTCGCCGACGAGCGTTCGCTCCCGATCGCGGTGCACGAGGTCTACCGCCACGTCCGCGCCGGGAAGAAGGTCGTTGCGGTCGTCTCGGCGATGGGCTGCACCACGAACAAGCTGCTGGAGCAGGCCGCCCGTTTCGGCCCCTCGCCCGATCCCGTCGGCGTCGCCGCGCTCGCCGCGATCGGCGAGGCGCAGTCGGTGGGTCTGTTGACCCTCGCGCTCGATCGGGCTGGCGTTCCCGCCAACGCGCTCGATCACGCGGCCCTCGGCCTTCGCACCCACGGCCCGATCCTCGACGCCAAGCTTGACGGCATCGATGTCGGCCGCGTGCGGGCCGCGCTTGCGGACCGTCCCGTGCTCGTGGTCCCCGGATTCCTCGGCCGCGACGATCTCGGCCGCACCACCCTGCTCGGCCGCGGCGGGTCGGACTTCTCCGCCCTGTTCATCGCCGCCAAGCTGCACTGTCGCTGCGTCCTGCTGAAGGACGTCGACGGCCTCTACGAAGCCGATCCCAGCGAGAACCCGCACGCTCGTCGTTTCGAGGCGATCTCGTACGACGATCTGCTCGCGCTCCCCGAGGGCGTTGTGCAGCACAAGGCCGTGCGCTTCGCGATGGAGCATGGCCTGGTCTTCGGCGTCGGCGTGGTGGGGCAGCCCGTCGGCTCACTCGTTGGCCCGCAGGCCACTCGACTCGCTCCGGTCAAGGGCGAGAAAGCCAAGCTGCGCGTTGCCTTCCTGGGCCTTGGCACCGTCGGCCTCGGTGTCTTTCAGCACGTCGTCCGTCTGCCCGAACAGTTCGAGGTCATTGCCATCGGCGTGAAGCAGGTGCAGAAGCACATCGAGGCTGGGATCCCGGCGACCTTGCTCTCGGCCGATCTCGACGCCGTCGTTGATTCGCCCTGCGACGTGATCATCGAGACCATCGGCGGCCTGCATCCCGCGAAGGAACTCATTCTCCGTGCGCTGCGTGCTGGCAAGCACGTCGTCACCGCCAACAAGGCGGTGCTCGCCGCGTTCGGCGACGAGCTCTTTGCGGCTGCGAAGGCTTCCAATGTCTCGCTCGTGTACAGCGCTTCCGTCGGTGGGGGCGTTCCAGTGGTCGAAGCCGTCCGCAGGTCGCGTGAGCAAGCCGGGGTGGCCCGCTTGCGCGGTGTGCTCAACGGTACGACCAACTTCATCCTGGGCCAGCTCGAGAAAGGCCGCGAGTTCGACGCCGCGGTCAAGCAGGCCCAGCAGGCCGGCTTCGCCGAGGCCGATCCCAGCGCCGACCTCGACGGCATCGACGTCGCCAACAAGCTCGTCGTGCTCGCCCGTGAGGCCTTCGGCGTCGTCATCAGCGTCGACAGTGTCGCCCGCGAGGGCATCCGCGGCGTCTCCGCCCGCGATGTCGCGCTGGCACGCAATGAGGGGCAAGCTATCCGTTTGGTCGGTCGCCTGTGGCGGGATGCGCACCGGGTCCACGCATCGGTCGCGCCCGAGCGTGTGGATCTCTCCGATCTGCTCGCTCAGACCCGCGACGAGTTCAACGCCGTGGAGATCGAGCTCACCAACGGCGAGTCCGTGAAGCTGTTGGGTCGCGGTGCGGGGCGATGGCCCACTGCAGAGTCGGTCTTCGGCGATCTCTTCGAGCTCGCCCAGCAGGTCAGCGCGTCCAGTCGCGGCGTGCACGCCATCAACACGACCGGAGGTGTCGCGTGAGTCAGTCCGAACCGCTCCATATCAGCACTCGTCTGCTCCATCCTTCTGCCGGAGGCACGCACCGCGTGTCAGCGGAGTGGCAGCACCGCCCCAGCGCCACGCCGGTCTATCAGACCGCGACGTTCGATCAAGAGTCGCCGCTGGAGTTCGGCGCGTTCGATTACAGCCGCAGCGGCAACCCGACCCGCGACGGCGTCGAGCGCGTGCTCGCCGAGCTGGAAGGCTCGCGTGCCGCTCTTGCGTTCAACAGCGGCATGAGCGCGATCGCCGCCGTCTTTGGCTTGCTCAAGCCCGGTGACGAGATCGTCGCCTCCACCGACATCTACGGCGGGGCGTACCGGCTGCTCAACCGCATCGCCGAACGCCGCGGCATCGTCGTCCGCTTCGCCGCCCTCGATGATCTGCGTGCCTTCGCCGCCGCCGTCACCGACAAGACCCGCATCATCTACGCCGAGTCGATCGGCAACCCGCTCATGACTGTCGCCGACATCGGCGGCCTTTCCCGAATCGCTCGTGCGGTCGGTGCCCGTCTCGTCATCGACAACACGTTCCTCACGCCCCTCAACCTCCGCCCGCTTGAACTCGGTGCCGACATCGTCGTCCATTCCGCGACGAAGTACCTCTCGGGCCACGGCGACGCGACCTCGGGTGTGCTCGGCGTCAATGACCCCACGCTGATCGCCGAACTGAACTTCATCCGCAACGCTGAGGGCACCGCGCTCCCGCCGCAGGAGTGCTTCCTGCTCGAGCGTGGGCTGAAGACTCTGGATGTGCGGCTCGAGCGTCAGCAGACAACCGCCGCCAAGGTGGCCGCGTTGCTCGCCGAGTGCGAGGCGGCGGGCGAGATCCAGCGGGTGCGATACCCGGGCTTGCGGTCCCTGCCCGGCCACGACATCCACCGCTGCCAGTCGGCGGGCGACGGGGCCGTGATCTGCTTCGAGACCGGTTCGCTGGAGCGCTCGCTGCTGCTTGTGAAGTCGCTGGCGCTGTTCCCGATTCGCGTCAGCTTCGGTTCGGTGGAGTCCTCGGTCAGCATGCCTTTCTCGATGTCGCACGCCAGCGTGCCCAAGGAGCTGCGCTCGGTGAACGCCGTGCCGCAGGACCTGGTGCGGTTGTCGATCGGACTTGAAGCCGCCAACGACCTGATCGCCGACTTGTCGCAGGCGATCCGATCGGTCAGCGTGCGTCGAGTGCCGATTGCCGAAATCCGTGCGTCGAGCGCCTCCGTTTGTTGTTGAGTCGTGCATCTCGTGCCTGAGGAGCGTTTCGTGATCTCCAGCAAGCATGTCATCGCGGTGGTGGGGGCGACCGGCGCGGTCGGTCGCGAGGCCTTGGCCATCCTTGAGTCTCGGCAGTTCCCAGCGTCGCGTCTCCGCGTGACGGCGTCCGAACGCTCCGTCGGCAAGACTATCGAGTACGCCGGCCAGAACATCGCGATTCTGCCCTCGACGCCCGACTCCGTCCGGGGTTGTGACGCAGCGTTGTTCTGTGCGTCGTCCGATGTCGCCAGGCGTCTCGCCCCCGAGTGCGTCAAGGTTGGTTGCACGGTCGTGGACAACTCTTCGGCGTTTCGCGCCGATCCAAGTGTGCCCCTGGTCGTGCCGGAGGTCAACGGGCGGGAGTTGGCGTCGCGCGCAGGCCCGTGTCTCGTCGCGAATCCGAACTGCTCCACCATCCTTCTGGTGGTGGCGCTCAATCCGATCCGGCGCTGCTTCGGCATTCGGCGCATCGTCGTCAGCACCTATCAGGCCGTGTCCGGGGCCGGAGCCGCGGCGATGGAAGAACTGCGCCAGCAGGCCGCCGATGTGCTCAGCGGCAAGCCGGTGCAGCCCAAAGTCTTCGCCGAACCCTGCGCGTTCAACATCTTCAGCCACAACTCGAAGGTGGACCTCGACTCCGGCCTCAACGGCGAGGAAGCCAAGATCATCACCGAGTCGCGGCGGATCTGGGCCGACACGTCGATCGAGATCAGCCCCACCTGCGTGCGTGTTCCCGTGCTGCGGGCTCACGCCGAGGCGGCCACCATCACGCTCGACAGGCCCGCCAGCGAGGCCGAGGTCCGTGAAGCATTTGCCGACGCGCCCGGTGTGCGGCTCGTCGACGATCGCGCCAACAACGCGTTTCCGACTTCGCTCAAGGCCAGCGGCGGGGACGACATCCTCGTCGGGCGGCTGCGCATCGATCCCAGTGCACCACGCGAGCCCGATGGGCGGTCGCGGCATCACTGTCTGTTGCTGTCGGGCGATCAACTCCGCAAGGGGGCGGCGCTCAACGCGATCCAGATCGCCGACGCGTTGCTGCGTTGATCTCCATCACGGATTCAGCCCGCTGGGCGGCATGCTGGTCAGCAGGACTCGCCACTGTGCGGCGTCCGTTTCGTCGCCCAACGCTTCGGCACAGTCGATCAGCCCTTGCACGGTGTCGTGCCGCCAGGTGAACTCGGGCATGGCGTAGCGATAGAACAGGTCCCAGGTTTCTCGGAAGAGCGCGCGGGCTTCGAGGTGGCGACCTTTCTTGAGCAGGAACCAGGCGCGTGCGAAGAGCACGTGGGTGCGCTGGTCACCGGCGATGTTCGGGTAGCGCTCGACCAGCCGCATCGCGCGGTCCGAGGATCGCTCCGCCGCGTCGAGGTCGCCCAGGCTCGCGGAGCAGTACGCCATGCCCGCGTGCACGATGGCGTTGGAGTGATGGTCCGGCCCGACGCAGTCGGTGAGTTCGCTCAGCGACTGCTGATACACCTTCAGACCTTCCTCGTATCGACCCGCCAGCGCCAAGTACCACGCCTGCCGGGTGCGGGCGCTGGCGGTAAGCAACTTGTCCCGTGACGAATCGGGCACGCCTTCCCAGATGCGGCAAGCGTGCTCGCCGAGAGGGATGGCGGTCTTCATGTCGCCGAGGTACGCCGCGATGACCGCGGCACGATCGACGCAGGCCAGCACCGAGAAATCGTTCTCACCGAAGCGTCGCTTGAGGACCTCCGCGCCGTCGAGCAGCGACGCGACGCGGTCGGGGTCGCGCCGTTCGGTCTCGGCGGCGCGGGCTCTGGCGATGCACGTGCGCACGATGGCGAGATCCCACGACCCCAGAAGCCTTCGCTGCAGTCCGATCAGTGCCTGGAGCGCATCGGTGCGTCCGGTCGCCAGGCGGACGCGATAGTCCGCGGGCTCGGGCGTCGCGAGGGTCTGGATCATCTTCCGAACGCGGCCTTCGATGTCCGGACCCGGGCCGACCGCGGCCTCGATGTCCTTGGCCAGATCGCCGGTCGGCACCTGGAACGCAATGTCCGCGGCGTCCTGCAGCGAGCCGTGCAGGTCCGGGTCCGACGAGGCGAGCAACCTCAGTTTCAGCCGCAGTGCCTCGCGGGCCAGCGGCTCGGCCTCGGCGTAGCGCTGCTGGCTGAGCAGCACCCGCGTCTTGAGGCTCTTGAGAGAGGCCACGTTGGCCTCGCCCGCGCCGCCGGGGCGGCGGGCGAGTGCCGCGAGCGTCGCGTCGGCTTCCCGGGCGGCGTCCTGCGATTGCCCGCGGGCGAGCAGGATGCGTGCGAGCAGGCCGCGGCTTGCCAGTGTGTCGATCGCTTCGGGCCCGAGCAACTTGGACCGCATCGCCATCGCGTCGCGGCAAATGGTTTCCGACTCCGCGAGTCGTCTGCGCACCAGCAGCACCGCGGCCAATTCGTGCATGTTCGCCGCGACTTCGACGTGTTCGGCACCGTGCTGCTCGCGCAGGCGGACCAACCCGTGCCGCAGCGACACCTCGGCGTACTCCACGTACGACGACGCCTTGCCCGAGCCCATCTCCGTGTACACGCTGCCCCAGAGGCGGCGCAGCGACTGGTCGAGGTCCGGCTGATCCGCGAAGGCGTTGGTTTCCAGGCGGAAGTACAGGCGATTGAGGCCGTCGCCGATGATGCGCGACATATCAGGCTTGGCGGGGTCTTCGGTCGGCAACGCCTCGCGTAGGAGTTCGGTCACCGCCTGGGCCCGCACGCTCTCGGCGTGAGCCTGCCGCTGGCGATCCTCGGCCAGTTTCGCCGAAGCCGACGCCCGGGTGAGCGACATCGCTACCGACGTGATCGCCCCGGCCATCACCACCACCGCGACGCCGGTCCACGCCAGCCGCCGCCGGTTGAGCATGACCGCCTTGCGGAGCACGTACCAGCCCGAAGAGCTGCGAGCCTCGACCGGGCTGCCGGTCAGATAGCGCTCGATATCGCGGGACAGGCTGGCCGCCGACTGATAGCGCAGCGTCTTGCTCTTCTGCAAGGCCCGGAGCATGATCGCTTCGAGGTCGGCGTCCACTGTCGGGTCGTGCAGCTTCGGAGCCGTGGGGGCTGTCTCGCCGATCTGTCGCGCGATGTCGAAGATCGTTCCCGAGACCTCGTACGGCATCTTGCCGCAGACCAGGCGATAGAGCAGCACGCCCAGCGAGTAGACGTCGGTGAGCGCGTCAACCTGATCGGGATGGCCCGACACCTGCTCAGGCGAGGCGTACGCAGGTGTGCCCGCGAACTCGCCGGTGATCGTCGCCTGCACGCCGCCAGCCTTGGCGATGCCGAAGTCCAGGACGACGGGTCGGCCGTCGGCGGTGACGAGTACGTTGTCGGGCTTGAGGTCGCGGTGGATCACGCCGTTGAGGTGAGCGTGGTGCACCGCGGCGCACACGTTCATGAACACCCGCAGCAGTGCCGCTCGCTTGTCCGCGGGCGTGACGGCCCCGGGCTGGTACATATCCAGCGGCACGCCGTCGATGAACTCCATCACCACCGCGATCCGCTCGTCCTCGAGCATTCGCGATTCAAATACCGTGACGATGTTGGGGTGGCGCAGCCGTGCGGCGATCTCGGCCTCGCGCTCCGCCCGCATCTTCTGGCGGTTGGACGCAGTGATGCCGGGCATCAGCGTCTTGATCGCCACCGTTCGCTGCGTGCTCTCCTGCACGGCCTTGTAGACGATGCCCTGCGCACCAGCACTCAGCACACCGATGGTGCGGTATCCTGGGATGCGGGGCGAACCAACCGGCCCCAGCGTGTCCGCCGCCAGGTCGCGCACCCGCGACAGGAACGTGTCCTCTTCCTTCACCGCAGCGAGCAACTCGCGGCAGCGCTCGCAGTTGTCCACGTGCTTGCGCAGGCGCGAGTCCACGTCGCTTCCCGCGGCCATCCGCTGGATGCGCTCCATCGGGGGACAATCCGTGATGAGCCACGTCCCGCTCACACGTCCTCCTCGAACGCGCGGGTCATCTCTTCAACCAGTTCCTTCAGCCGCTTGGCCACCCGGCTCTTGGCGACATAGACCTGCTCGATGGTCATCTTGCACTGCTCGGCCACCTGGGCCGCGGGCACGCCTCGAAGGCCGACCAGTTCGAACGCCGTCAGCGTGCGATCGTCGATCGCGGACTCATCGCGGATGAGCGACATCGCTCGCGAGAGAATGCTCCGATCGCGTTCGTCGGTCCAGATCGAGCGGAGCGAGGACTCGTCGGCGACTTCCGTCAGCGGCGTCGGCTCGGTGCGGCCGCGGGCTTGGGTGCGCAGCACCCGCAGGGTCTGATGGTGGGCGATGCCCAAGATCCACGAACTCAGCCGCCCCTTGCCCCGGTCGTAGCGGCCGTCGCGATAGGCGTGCACGAACTCGGCGAGCGTCTGCTGGGCCACCTCGTCGGCGTCGGATTGCGAGAGCCCCAGCCGCTTCGCCAAACCCGCGATGACGGGACGGAAGCGTTGATCCATGTGCTGCCACGCTGGTTCGTTGGCGGCATCGCGCAACGCGTCCAGTAAGCGCGTGGTCGTCCGCGTGGCGAAAATGGCCTCGCTGGTCATCGATCAACTCCCACGGGCAGTCTACCACGGATTTCCCTTGATTGTTAAGGCAATCCCCGGAGTCGTCGGATTCATCCAACGCCGCGACGCTGAAACCGCTTTCCCTTGGCCTTTGTCTACCCCAACACAGGCCGTTTCCGCGCGTTCTCGGCCCCGTCCATTCCTATACTCCCTGTCCGTTTTTGCCCTGTTTCCTGCTTTGGTTGCTGCCCTGCTTCTGGGAAAGGAATCCATGCTCCGGCGCTCTCACACCTGCGGCGAACTCCGCGACTCTTCCGTCGGCCAGACCGTCACCCTCAACGGTTGGGTCCACTCCTACCGCGGCCACGGCACCGGCCTGGTCTTCGTCGACCTCCGCGACCGCTTCGGCCTCACCCAGGTCGTCTTCGACGGCGAGGACTCCCGCAAGGCCATCCTCGACGCCGCCGACAAGCTCCGCCACGAGGACGTCATCGCCGTCAAGGGCAAGGTCCGCATCCGCACCGGCGGCGAGAACCCCAAGCTCATCACCGGCAAGATCGAGGTCGTCTGCGAAGAACTCGAAGTCCTCAACAAGGCCGAGACGCCCCCGTTCCTGCCCGACGACAACCCCCAGGGCGGCAAGCTGCCCAACGAGGAACTTCGCCTCGAGTACCGCTACCTCGACCTGCGTCGCCCCAAGATGCAGCACATCCTCGGCACCCGCGCCAAGGCCCTCAAGGTCACCCGCGACTACTTCTACGACAACGGCTTCCTCGAGATCGAGACGCCGATCCTGTACAAGTCCACGCCCGAGGGCGCTCGCGAGTTTCTCGTGCCCAGCCGGCATCAGCCCGGTGAGTGGTACGCCTTGCCGCAGAGCCCGCAGTTGTTCAAGCAGATCCTGATGGTCGCGGGTGCGGATCGCTACCTGCAGATCTGCCGCTGCTTCCGCGACGAGGACCCGCGTGCGGACCGCCAGGCCGAGTTCACGCAGATCGACTTGGAGATGTCCTTCGTCCGCCGCGAGCACGTGGTGGAGATGATGGAGGGCTTCGTCCGTCGCCTGTGGAAGGACATGTGCGGCTACGACGTCCCGCCGATCAAGCGCATGCCCTATCGCGAGGCGATGGAGGACTACGGCATCGACCGTCCCGACACGCGCTACGACCTCAAGATCAAGGACATCTCCGAGGTCGTCGCCAAGAGCGACTTCGGCGTCTTCAAGGACGCGCTCGCCAAGGGCGCGGATCGTCCCCGCTTCAACAGCCAGCGCGGCGTGGTCAAGGCCATCCGCGTCCCCGGCGGCGCGGAGAAGCTCACCCGCAAGATCACCGACGGCTACACCGAGTTCGTCAAGGGCTTCGGCGCGGGCGGTGCGGCCATGGTCAAGGTCAACGCCTCCGGCGCGTTCGAGACCGGCATCGCCAAGTTCCTCGAGCCGCTGAAGGCGGAGTTGTTCGCCGCGCTGGGGCTCCAGCCCGGTGACACTGTCTTCTTCCTCGCCGACACGTACTCGATCGCGACCAAGGCCGCGGGCGAGCTGCGGCAGAAGATCGCTCGCGACATGGGCATCGTCCCAAAGCCCGGCGCCGAGGGCGGGCCGTGGAACTTCCTGATCGTCGTCGACTTCCCCATGTTCGAGAAGAACAAGGACACGGGCAAGTGGATCGCGATGCACCACCCGTTCACCGCGCCCCGCGACGACCAGGCCGAGGCCTTCGTCAACGCGAGCGTGGACGACGACGTGACGATCGAGTCGATCGTCAGCGCCGGCTACGACATTGTGCTCAACGGCCAGGAGATCGCGGGCGGCTCGGTCCGCATCCACGACGGCGCGGTGCAGAGCAAGGTCTTCCAGTTGCTCGGGTTGACGCCGCAGCAGGCGGAGGAGAAGTTCTCGTTCCTGCTGAAGGCGCTCAAGTTCGGCGCTCCGCCGCACGCGGGCATCGCGTTCGGGTTTGACCGCCTGATCATGAACTTCGTTGGCACGGACAACATCCGCGACGTGATCGCGTTCCCCAAGACGCAGACGGGCGCGGACCTGATGACCAAGGCCCCGTCGCCGGTGACGCCGCAGCAGTTGAAGGACCTGCACGTGGCGAGCACGTGGGTTGCGCCGAAGGTGTGATGCACGCGGTTCGATGTCGCAAAGAACAAAGCCCCGGCTCGCGTGAGCCGGGGCTTTTCATTTGATCAGTATGTCCGAGCGGTTCACGCCTCGTCCAGCACCGCGACGGACTCGAACTTCTTGCCTTCGAGCATCTCGAGGCTCGCGCCACCGCCGGTGGAGACGTGGCTGAACTTGTCGGCGAGGCCGAACTGTTCGACGGCCGCCGCGCTGTCGCCGCCGCCGACGATGCTGGTGCCGCCGCTGCCGGTGGCCTCGACGATCGCCTTGGCGACGGTCTTGGTGCCGATGGAGAACGCATTCCATTCGAACACGCCCATCGGGCCGTTCCAGACGATGGTCTTGGCCTTGCGCAGGACGCCGGCGTAGATCGCCTGGGTCTTGGGTCCGATGTCCAGGCCCATGAATCCGGGCTTGATGCCGCCGTGGTCGTTCTCGAAGACCTCGACGTCGGAGGGATGTTCGTTGAACTCGTTGCCGCAGACGTGATCAACCGGCAGGTAGAGTTCGGACTTCAGTTTGGCCGCGAGCTCGACCGCCCGCTTGGCGTCGCCGAGGCGGTCTTCCTCGACGCGCGAGGTGCCGACCTCTTTGCCCTTGGCCTTGAGGAACGTGTACGCCATCGCGCCGCCGACGAGCACGGCGTCGGCCTTGGGCAGCAGATGCTCGATCGCGGCCATCTTGTCGCTGACCTTCGCGCCGCCGAGGACAACGACGAACGGCTTGGCCGGAGCGGCGAGCACGTTGTCGAGGTACTTGATCTCCTTCTCAACGAGGAAGCCGGAGACCTTGGGCTTGGTGCCCATGGCCTTGGGCACGCCGACCATCGAGGCCTCGGGGCGGTGGCAGGTGCCGAAGGCGTCGTTCACGTACACGTCGGCGTACGCGGCGAGCTTGGCGCTGAACGCCGGGTCGCCCTTCTTCTCGGCCTTGTGGAAGCGGAGGTTCTCGAGCAGCACAACGTCGCCTGACTTCATCGCGGCGACCGCGGCGGCGGCCTTGTCGTCCACGCAGTCCTGGCTGGGGAAGGCGACGTTCTTCGACAGGATCTCACCGAGCCGCTTGGCGACCGGGGCGAGCGAGTACTCGGCCTCGAAGCCCTTGCCCTCCGGACGACCCAGATGCGACATCAGGATCGCCGAGCCGCCGCGGTCGAGCACGCTCTTGATGGTGGGCAACGCCGCCTTGATGCGGGTCTCGTCGGTGATGGTCCCGTCCTCGAGCGGCACATTGAAGTCGACGCGGATGAGAACCTTCTTGCCTTTGACGTCGATGTGAGCGATGGTTTTCTTGGGCATGGTGAGTACTCGTTGTGAGGGTGAAGTGTGAAGCGGTGGGGCGGGGGAGTGACGGGATTGGTCGGGAGTGGTGGGGGCGGAGCCTTCCAGACCCCGCCGACGCCGTCCCCTGCAGCCAGTTTAGCGCGGTGGGTGTCGAACTTCGATCACATCAATGCAGGCGCGTGCGGCCGGTGGATGCGGACGAACCCGGTGACGGCCGCAAGTCGCCAAGGCCCCACACCTCCGCGCACGGGGGTCGGGGCCTTGGCGAGCACGCGGGGCATCTTTGACTTCTGCAAGACCCCAACCCCTGTGCGCCCGGGTTGGAGTCTTGCCATCCGCCCCGTTCGCGCGATGCCTTCCGCCCGGAGGGCGCACGAATGTTGCCGGCAGATTCATCTGCCGGTTGAAGTCCATCCATTCCTCTTTCTTGCTTTTCTGTCTCCCCGCCCCGGAGGGGCGGACGAATCAGCCATCACGAAATACGTCTTCGAAGCTCGCGTCTTCCCCGTGGGCATGCAGGATCTGCAAGAACTCATCGACAAACGACGTGCGTCGGTGGTGTTCCTTCTGCTGCTGGATGTACTCAACCAGCTTGGGCAGGCTGGATTTGCTGACCGTGAACCCGCCGTAGCCCTCCTGCCATGCGAAGTGCCCGAGCGCGGGAAACGTCTCGTGGACCCACTGCGACGAACGGGCCTTGACGTGGCGGGCGAGATCGGCGTGGCAGAGCGTGGGCGGGTAGCGGACGGCGAGATGCACGTGATCGACAAACCCGTTGATCGCGATCGCCGTGCAGGAGAGATCGCGGCAGATGCCGCCGAGGAATGGGTGCAGTCGCTCTTCGAGTGCCGCGTCGATCATGGGCTCGCGGCGCTTGGTGGAGAACACCAGGTGGTAGAAGTTCTGCGTCCAGGTGCTGGGCATGAGCAATGGTTGGGGTACCAACGCTTGCTCGGGTGCGAGCGCGTTGCCTTCCGCCCGGAGGGCGCACGAATGTTGCCGGCGGCTTCAGCCGCCGGTGAGGGGTGTTCCGTTTCCTCTTGTCTTGTTTTGGTTTCTCGCCCCGGAGGGGCGAACGAGTGCGCATTTAGGTGGGGGTCGTCCGCCCCTCCGGGGCGGGGAGGCAGAAAAGCAAGAAGAAGAAATGGGTGACCGCCCACCGGCAGATGAATCTGCCGGCAACGGTCGTGCGCCCTCCGGGCGGGAAGGCAGGAGTATCGCTGTGAAGCACAGGCACTGCGCAACCGTGTGCATGGCCCCAACCCCTGCGCACGGGAGGTGGGGCCTTGCAGAGAACACGAATGCGCGATGCCTGGTTGCCTTTCGCCCGGAGGGCGCACGACTGTTGCCGGCGGCTTCAGCCGCCGGTGAGGGGTTTTCCTTTTCCTCTTGTCTTATTTTGGTTTCTCGCCCCGGAGGGGCGGACGATGGCTCGGGCACGTGGGAGTCGTCCGCCCCTCCGGGGCGGGAAGACAAACAGAAATGAGTGGGCCGTCTACCGGCAGATGAATCTGCCGGCAACGGTCGTGCGCCCTCCGGGCGGGATGCATGGCGAGAATGCGGTTCTCGCAAGGCTCCAATCCCCGTGCGAGGATGGTGGGGCGTTGGAGGTGGGGGTTGGCCCCGCACCGCGCCTCGCCGGTCCCGCGCACTTCCCCTGTACAATCTCCCCATGTCCACCCGACTCGACGTCACCAAGACCTACAAGCTCTACATCGACGGCAAGTTCCCCCGCAGCGAGAGCGGGCGGTCGATGATCGTCAAGGCCGCTGACGGATCCGTCTTCGCCCACCTCTGCCACGGCAGCCGCAAGGATCTGCGCGACGCGGTGGAGTCCGCCCGCAAAGCGCTCCCCGGCTGGTCCGGCGCGACCGCGTACCTCCGCGGCCAGATCCTCTACCGCATCGCCGAGATGCTCGAGGGCAAGCGCCGCGAACTCGCGGAGGCGATCGAAGTAGGTCAGAAGAAGCCCAAGAAGGGCGAGGCCGACGCCGAGGTCACCGCGTCGATCGACCGTCTCGTCTGCTTCGCGGGCTGGGCTGACAAGTACAGCCAGGTGCTGGGCTGCAACAACCCGGTGCAAGGGCCGTACTACAACTTCACCTCACCCGAGGCGACCGGTGTCATCGCCTGCGTCGCGCCCGACGAGTCGCCGTTGCTGGGGTTCATCTCGCTTGTTGCTCCGGCGATCTGCGCCGGGAACACGGTGGTCGCGCTCGCCAGCAGCACATCGCCCGTGCCCGCGGCGGTGCTCGCCGAGGCCTGCGCCACCGGCGACGTGCCCGGCGGCGTGCTCAACATCCTCACCGGCTTCCGACCCGAGTTGCTGCCGTTCATTGCCGAGCACCGCGACATCGACGCCGTGCACGCGGCGAACCTGAGCGTTGAAGAAACCACGCTGCTCCGGGCCGGAGTCGCGGAGAACATCAAGCGTGTGGTGGTCCGCACCGGCGTCGATTTCCACGACGCCGCGGCGTGTCACAGCCCGGGTTGGATCGAAGGCCTCGTCGACTTCAAGACGATGTGGCACCCGGCGTCGGCGTGAGTGTCGGCACGCTCGGCAGTCCGCTCCGGTCTCCGCTCGCCTGGCCGTGCTCCATGGCGCACGACGCGAAGGCTGACACCAGCAGGTGCACACCCGCACAGATCGATCCAGTCAGGACGATCGCCAGCGCGACCAGCAGGCCGATGCGGGCGCCCTCGGCGCTCCCGGTCAGCGGCGTGCCCATCGCGCCCTTGGTGATGATCAACAGCCCCGCCGCGATCGCGGGTGTGGCGAGAATGCTCGGGAAACGCATCCACTTCGGAATCGTGTCGTCGGACTTGGGCGACAGCGCCAAGAGCGCGAACACGATGCACAAGGGCAGCGAGCCGACCGCCATGGCCGACAGGGCCGCGTGGGCGATCAGCCGCGTTCCGCTGCCGATCGGTCGGAGATTGCCGTCAAAGAGCATGAGCACACCGGCGAAACCGATCGCCGCGGCGGTGTACGTCGCACCCCGCAAGGCCATGATCGCCGCGCCGGGCGTCCGCCGCAGCACGATCCACGCTCCGATGAGCCCGATCGACGCCGACAGCGAGACTCGAGCCAGGAGCCACGACTGCAGCCCGTGCTCGCCGATCTGCCCCGTCGCGCCGAGGAACCCGAGCACCGACGCGGCGAAGACCGTGCCGCTGATGCAGGCGTGAGCGAGCCCCGGCCCTTCGGCGAACGCGCCGCGGGCCGCGAGCACGCCGTAGGCGCCCGCGAGCACGATCAGAACTTCAAAGCCGATCAGCGGCCAGACCGGCCGGGCCGGGATCGTGAACGACGCCACCAGCGTCGCCGCCGCGCTCAGGAGCACCAGTCCACTGAACAGACCGGTGAGCATCAAGAGGGACTTGGGCGGAGTTGGCAGGCTGGTCATCGGGTTGCTCATCGGATTGCTCATCGGATTGCTCAGGGCGTTCTCGGATCCGGGATCGTGCAACAAGTATCGTCCGCGAATGTCCAGTCGTTCGGCTGGGAATGCCTCCTGGCCGCAGAACGGCCCAGAACCAACCCGTTCGGCCCGAAAATGCGATGGCGAGCCTGTCTCCCGGCACCTTCGGCACCGGCCCGAACCGGTACGGCGTTTGCGTCTTGTGAGGGAAGCCGTTCTGGGCGCAAGAACGACGCAGGTTCCGCCCGGTCCGGCAAGTTCCAGACGCGTTTTCGGCCGATAGATAGACACGCGAGGCTGGGTCCATTCCGCCTCGGGATTCGAGAACCACTATGGGCAGCATCACCAGCGGCGTCGGTTTGTTCAGCGGCATCGACTCGCGCTCGATCATCGATCAGTTGATCGCCGTCGAATCGCGCCCCAAGCAGCTCATCCAGCAGCGGGTCCTGCAGCTCCAGACGCAGACCGCGGCCATCCTCGACCTCAACACCCGGCTCTCGGGCCTGCGCACCGCGGTCGAGAAGTTCCGCACCGCCAATCCCTTCGACACCAACGCCGCCAAGAGCAGCGACGACACGCTCCTGAGCGCCACCGCCAGCACCTCGGCCGCGGCGGGCTCGTACTCGTTCCTCATCGATCGCCTGGTCAGCTCGCAGCAGGTCCTCAGCCGCGGCTTTGCCGACAAGACCTCTTCCGCCGTCGGCGCCGGATCGGTCAAGATCATCTCCGCCAAGGCCCGTCTCGACGGCGATACCGCGCTCGCTGATCTCAACGATGGCGCCGGCGTCACCCGCGGCAAGATCGTGCTCACCGACTCGGCTGGCACCAGCACCACCGTCGACCTGAGCAAAGCCGCGTACATGAACGAAGTGATCGACGCCATCAACAACAACGGCGTCGCCAAGGTCTCCGCGAAGGTCGTCGACGACAAGATCGTCCTCACCGACGCCGCTGGCGGCGGCGGTCAGCTCCGCGTCGCCGAGTCCGGCAGCGCCACCGCGGCCAGCCTGGGCATTCTGGGCCAGGCCAGCGGCACGCTGACCGGCACGTCGCTCCGGAACCTGACGAACAACACGCTCCTGGCGTCGCTCAACGACGGCCGCGGCGTCGCCCGCTCTGAGTCGGCCGGCAGCGCTCGCTACGACTTCACCATCGCCGTCAACCGCGGCGGCACGACGACCAACGTTCGCGTGAATCTCGGTGAGGTCTCCACCACCAACGGCACGACCACGACGGTCACCGAAGGTCCGGTCTCCACGGTTGGTGCTGCCCTGAAACGCATCAACGATGCCTTCACCGCCGCGGGCCTGAACGGGATCTCCGCTTCGGTTGCCAACGATGGCAAAGGCCTCCGCGTCACCGATGGATCCAACGGCGTCATCACCGTCACCGAGAACGGCAGCGGCACGGCCGCCAAGGACCTCGGCCTGCTCGGGACCGCCACCGGCACCTTGAACGGCAAACGCATCGCCAGCGGCATCAACACCGCCCTGGGCTCCTCGCTCAACGGCGGCAAGGGCATCGGCGGCGACGGCAATCTCGACTTCATCCTCGGCGATCTCAACTCGTTCTCGGTGACGATCGACAGGAACGCGACGCTCACTGAGATCGCCAAGCAGATCGAGGATGCGTCCATCAGCGCGGGAAGCAAGCGCGTGTCGGTCTCGCTCACCAGCAACGGCATGGGCCTCGTCGTGAAGGACCTCGTCGGTGGCGGCGGCGGTCTCACCGTCGGCGGCACCACCGGAAACGACACCGCCGCCTCGCTCGGCATCGCGGGCTTCTCAAGCACCGGCACGATCACGGCCAGCGATCTCAAGAAAGCCACCATCGGCACCGGCACGCTGCTCTCCAACCTCGTCACGGGCAAGTCCTTCGCCGCTGGCAAGATGAAGATCACCGATTCCACCGGCATCGTCACCGAGGTTTCCTACGACCCGGCGGTGCAGAAGTCCGTCGGCGACATGCTCTTCCAGATCAACAGCCAGCTCTCCTCGAAGAGCTCGACCGTGGTCGCGTCGATCAACGACACCGGCGACGGCATTCTCCTGAAGGACAATGCCGCCTCCAACGTCGGCCTCGCCAAGATGCAGGTCTCCGACGTCACGGGCACGCTCGCCAAGGAGCTCGGCATCGCCGGCACCGCCAGCGGCCTCGTCGCGGATAACAAGCTCGACGGCTCCAGCCGTAAGACGATCACGCTCTCGGCCACTGACACGCTGCAGGGCCTGGTGGACAAGGTGAACTCCAGCGGCGGCAGCGTGAAAGCCGCCATCGTCCAGACCGGCAGCGGCGTGACGCCCTTCCAGCTCAGCCTCTACAGCACCGCCACCGGGCGCGACGGCCGCTTCGTCATCGACAGCGGCTCGCTCGATCTGGGCCTGCGCACCATCGACGCCGGCGAGAACGCCAAGGTCTTCTACGGCAGCAGCGACCCGGCCAGCGCCGTGCTGCTGACCAGCACCACCAACACGCTCGACAGCGTCGTCACCGGTGTAAAAATCGACCTCAAGGGTGCGTCGTCCAAGCAGGTCAACGTCACCGTCACCCGCGACAACGACAGCCTCACCGCCGCCCTGGCCGACGTCGCTAAGAACTTCAATAACGTCATTGATCGCATCGCGAGCCAGACCAGCTACGACGCCGAGTCCAAGCGCTCCGGCCCGCTCCTTGGCGACGCCACCGCCCTCACCCTCCGGGCCCAGCTCTTCACCGTCTTCCAGGCCCGCCCCGATGGCGTGACCGGCAAGTACCAGTCGCTCAGCCAGATCGGCTTCAAGATCGGCACCGGCGGACGCATCGACTTCGATGCCGACAAGTTCCGCGCCGCTCTGGCCGACGACCCCGAAGGGGTCAAGTCGCTTGTGTCCGCCCGCGTGGTCGACCCGACCTCCGGTCAGGACCAGAGCGTCAATAACCAGAGCAACATCAAGGTGAAGGACACCAGCGGCAAGATCAAGTTCACGCAGCTGGGCCTCATGGGCAAGATCGAGGAGTTCGCCAAGACCATGCTCGACAGCGTGGACGGGGCGCTCACTCGCCGCAAGAAGACCCTCGACGACCAGATCACCGCCCAGAACACCCGTATCTCCTCAATCGACGTCCAGCTGGCCAATCGCCGCACCGTGCTGGAGGCCCAGTTCCGCCGCATGGAAACGGCCATCGGCCAGCTCCAGACCCAGTCTTCGTCGCTCTCGTCTATTGGCTAGGCCACGGGCTGAAATGACGGCTGTAAGGCGTCCACCCTGAAGTCGATCATCATGCTCGTCGATACAAATTTCCGATGACCGCCGCAGCCAGCACCGCCAACGCCTACCTCCGCACCCGCGTGATGACCGCCTCCCGCGAGGAGTTGCGGCTTCTCCTTCTCGAGGGCGCCATCAAGTTCGCCCGCCAGGCCCGCGAGGGGCTGATCGGCAGGAACTTCGAGCAGGTCTTCAGCGGCACCGACAACGCCCGCAACATCGTGATGGAACTCATCACCACCATCCGCTCCGAGCCCAACCCCGAGCTCGCGGACCAAGTGCGTGCCCTCTACACCTACATGTACGTCCGACTCACCGAGGCCAGCTTCGAGAAAGACCTCGCCAAGTTCGACGAGGTCCTGAAGCTCCTCGACTACGAGCGCGAGACTTGGATCATGCTCATGGACAAGCTCGCCGCCGAACGCGGCGACGCCCCCGCCGAGCCCGCCGAAGAGGTGCCGGCACCGGTTCGCCGCGGTCCGCTCAGCATCGAGGGATAGTGGGGTGCGGATCCCGGACAACGCTTGAACGTGACGAGACGGAAGCCGCCAGCAGGCGGCTTCTTCACTTTCTGCGTCTGATGCTCGACGCCGTACCCCTTCATACTGTTCCGCCGAGGTACGCATGACCAAGACCGCAACCACCCCTGATCTTTCCAGCGTCCTGGGCCAGCCCGGAGCGGGCACCGGCCGCCTCTACAACTTCTGCGCCGGCCCCAGCATGCTCCCCCAGGAGGTCCTCCGCCAGGCTCAGGACGACCTCTGGAACATCGCCGGCAGCGGCATGGGAATCATGGAGATCAGCCACCGCGGGCCGATCTACGACCGCATTCTCCGCGAGGCCGAGGAAGACGCCCGCAAGGTCGGGAACATCCCCAGCAACTACAAGGTCCTCTTCACCACCGGCGGCGCGACCAGCCAGAACTTCCAGGTGCCTGCGAACGTCCTGCCCGATCACGGCGTCGCCGCGTTCCTCACCACCGGCTACTGGGCCGAACGCACTTGGGACGAGGTCAGCGTCTACACCGACCGGGCCTATGAAGCGTGGGACGGCCGCAAGGTCAAGTTCACGCATATCCCCAGCGACAGCGAAGTCGTCTACAAGGACAAGCCCGTCTACGTCCACATCTGCACCAACAACACCATCTACGGCACGCAGTGGCGCAACGCCGACGGCTCGCTCCGCACCCCCAAGATCCCCGACGGCTCGTTCCTCGTCGCCGACATGTGCAGCGACATCTTCAGCCGCCCGATGGACGTGAACAAGTTCGGCATCATCTACGCCGGCGCCCAGAAGAACGTCGGCATCGCCGGCGCGAGCGTGGTCATCATCCGCGAGGACCTGCTCAAGCCCGTCCGCAAGCTGCCGACGATGCTCCGCTACGACATCCTCGCCAAGGACGAGAGCCGGCACAACACGCCGCCGGTCTTCCCGATCTACATGGCCGGCCTGATGTTCAAGTGGATCCTGAAGCAAGGCGGCACCGCGGCGCTGCTCAAGAAGAACCACGACACGGCCAAGATCGTCTACGACGTGATCGACCAGTCGAAGTTCTACACCGGGCATGCTCGCGCCGACAGCCGCAGCCTGATGAACATGACCTTCCGCACACCGAGCCCAAAGCTCGACGATCTCTTCATAGCCGAGGCCCTCAAGCACGGCATGGACCAGATCAAGGGCCACCGCGCCACCGGCGGCATGCGCGCCAGCATGTACAACGCCTTCCCCCGCGAAGGCGCCGAAGCCCTCGCTCAGTTCATGCGCGAGTTCGAACGCACCTACGGCTGAGGACACACGTGCTCCTCTCCCTCGCTCTGACCGGACTGCCCATCCCCGACGCCCGCGAGCGAATCACCAGCGCCGCCGAGGCAGCCGCTCGCGCCGAAGTTCCCGCGCTGCACCTCGACGCCTCGCTCCCCGGCATCCGACCCCGGGAGCTAGACCGCTCGGCACGTCGCGACCTGCTCGCGATCGTGAAGCGGCACAATGTGTCGCTGACCGGCTGCGATCTCTTCATCCCGCCCACGCACTTCACGAGCCCGCAGCACCAGCAGCGCGCTGCGGACGCGGTGCGTCAGGCCATCGCGCTTGCCGCGGAACTGCGCTCCCTCGGAGCCGCCGCCGCGATGGTGTGCATCGAGACCGCGGCCCCCCGGTCCACCGAGCCCGCGCTCGACGCCGCCGCGCTGCTCATCGACCTCGCCGCCCACGCCCGCGACCACGGCGTCACGCTCTGCGATTGCACCAGCGACTCCTCCCCGCTCACCCGCGGCCTCGACCTCGCCGCCGTGCTGGCTCGCAACGAAGACCCCGCGGCTGCGATCTTGACCCAGAAGCCCGCGTGCCTCCGCCTCGCCGATTGGAATGGCCGCGCCCGCGTTCCCTTCGGCGACGGTCGTGCCGACGCCACCGCGATCGCTGCGGCTACGTCCGTTGCAACTCCCGATGCGCTGGGGATCCTCGACTGCCGAGGCGTCCAGCTCACCGACGCCGCCTCGATCCGTGAAGCCGTGGCCGGTGCCGCGTCGACTCTGAACGAGCCCCGAGCGTAAGCGAGTGGGTTCCCGCGATCTGTCTCAGACCCACTCGCTCACGCTCGGGGCTCGTTCAAGAACCAGACGCAGCCCTTGAACCCATGTGATACGCTCCCGTCGCGCGCCCGTCAGAAGCGTGCCGCCAACCTCGGAGTATTCCCATGCGTCTCGCCAAGCCTGCCCTTCTTGTCGCCCTCACGCTCGCCGCCGGCCTCACCGGGGCCGTCATCGCTCAGCAAGCCAAGCCGGATAAGAAGCAGATCCAGCAGATCGTTGATCAGATGTCCGCCCCCGCCGCCGAACACAAGTTGCTCGACCCGCTCGTCGGCACGTTCGCCCAGGCCATCGAATACAGCGGCGGCGGCGGCACCCCGGTCGCCGTCTCCGGCGAAGCCCGCGGCAAGTGGGTCCTGGGCAAGCGTTTCGTCAACATCCACGCCGAGTCTGCCCCCGGCGAGGAGTTCAAGTTCGAATCCATCGCCTACTTTGGGTTCGACACGGCCAAGAAGAAGTTCACCGCCATCGGCCTCGACACGGCTGGCACGTATGCAGTCACCGCGCAGGGTGACTACGACGCCGACAAGAAGCGCTGGGTCCTGGAAGGCGAGAGCGATGAACCCGGCATCGGCCGCGTGCCCTTCCAGTTCGTGATCAGCCTCGGCGACAACGGCACGTGGTCGCACGAGGTGCTGTTCAAGATGCCGGGAGCGAATGAGTACAACCGGGTGGCGAAGACGGTGTACACGCGGAAGTAGTGCAGATGCCAGCACCAAGCTGCCCACACTGCAAAGCCGCCTTCACTCGCGATGACATGAACGTCGCCGCAGCGATCGCGGTTTGCCCATCTTGCACCACCGTCACCAAACTCGCCGACCTCGCCGACGATCCAGTTCTCGCGGCGGTCAACGCCGCGGAAATCCCCGCCGGCTGCGACCGCCAGTCATTCGCGGACGAAGTCGTTCTCTCCGCCTCCACACGCTCTTTCGGCGGAGTTCTCGGTGCGCTCGTGATTGCCGCATTCTGGAACGGCATCGTCAGCATCTTTGTGCTTATCGCAACCGCCAGCACACTGCATCATCTCGGTATCACCTTGCCAGCCTGGTTCCCCTCACCAACCGGCGGCAACTCTCAGAACGGCATCGGCCCCGGAATGCCTCTGGGCATGACTCTCTTCCTCTGGATCTTTCTCACCCCGTTTATCGCGATCGGTGCCACCATGATCGGCGCGGTCTTTATGTGTCTCGCCGGGTCCGACCGAATCGTCATCCGCGATAACGAAGCAACACTCTCCACCGGTGTCGGCCCCTTGCGATACGCGCGGCGATTCCAGCTCAACGATGTGCAGGCCGTTCGAATCGGCCAATCGTCCTGGAAGCAGAACGATCAATCGAAACCCCAGGTCTTGATCGTCGCCGACCGAGAGATCAAGTTTGGCTCCATGCTCCCCGAAGAACGCCGTAACTGGCTTGTCGCCGCATTGCGCGAGGAACTGCTCGTGTGACAGGCGAAGCCCGTTCGCAACCGAGGGCCCGCGTCCGCTCGCACCTCCGCGTACCGTTGCACTTCCAACTCCCGGAAGCACTCGTATGTCCAAACCGGCCGCGCCCGCCAAACTCGCCTCCCTCCAAGACCTCACCGCCTCCTACCTCAAGACCGAGGCCGTCCTGCGTCTCGGTGGCGGCGAGAAGGCCATCGAGCGCCAGCACGAGAAGGGACGCCTCACCGCACGCGAGCGCGTCGAACGCCTCATCGACAAGGGCTCGTTCTTCCAGGAGTACGCCCTCTGGTCCGCGTTCGAGATGTACAAGGAACACGGCGGAGCACCCGCCGCGGGCGTCGTTACCGGCGTGGGCCAGGTCCACGGCCGCCGCTGCATGATCATCGCCAACGACGCCACCGTCAAGGCCGGTGCGTTCTTCCCGATGACGTGCAAGAAGATCATCCGGGCCCAGTCCATCGCGATGATGGCGCGGCTGCCGCTCATCTACCTCGTTGACAGCGCTGGCGTCTATCTGCCGCTGCAGGAAGACGTCTTCCCCGACACCGACGACTTCGGGCGCATCTTCCGCAACAACGCCGTCATCAGCGCCGAAGGCATCCCCCAGATCGCCGCGATCATGGGGTATTGCGTGGCTGGCGGCGGCTACCTGCCCGTGCTCTGCGACACGCTGCTGATGACCGAGGGTTCGGGCTTGTATCTCGCCGGACCCGCGTTGGTAAAAGCCGCCATCGGGCAGGAAGTCACCGACGAAGAACTCGGCGGCGCAACCATGCACGCCAGCGTGAGCGGCACGATCGATTTCAAGGAGAAGGACGATCCCGCGTGCATCGAGCGGCTGCGGTCGCTGGTGGCGAAGTACGGGACGGGAAGAGACGGAGAGACGGAGAGACGCAGAGACGAAGTGAAGGCCAGTGGCAAGACGCGGCATGCGTTTCACTCGCCCGAGGATCTTTACAAGCACTTCACCGACGCGGCCGGTAGCCAGTATGACGTTCGCGAGATCATCCATTGCCTCGTCGACGCTGGTGCCCGCAAGGATGGTTCCACCGAAGCTCTCGCCCCCGACTTCGACGAATACAAAGCCGACTACGGCCAATCCATCGTCTGCGGCTACGCCCACATCGGCGGCCGCCCCTGCGGCATTGTCGCCAACCAGAAGAAGCTCGTCCAGCGCACCGTCGCCGGCGGCAAGTCCGGGCCCACCAAGGCCGTGCAGATGCCCGGCGTCATCTACGACGATTCCGCCGACAAGGCCGCGCGGTTCATCATGGACTGCAACCAGCGCAAGATCCCGATCGTGTTCCTGCACGACACCACCGGCTTCATGGTCGGCCGCGACAGCGAACAAGGCGGCATCATCCGCGCCGGCGCCAAGATGGTCAACGCCATGTCCAACTGCGTCGTCCCCAAGATCGTCGTCATCACCGGCGGCAGCTACGGCGCCGGCAACTACGCCATGTGCGGCCGCGCCTTCGATCCGTTCTTCTCGTTCGCGTGGCCGAGCGCGAAGTGTGCGGTGATGGGTGCGAACCAGGCGACTGGGGTGCTGACGACCATCGAAGAAGCCAGCCGCAAACGCAAGGGCGAAACCATCGACCCCGAGACCCACAAGCAGATCTACAGCGCGATTCACGCGGGGTATACGGAGCAGGCCGACATCCGTCACGGAGCTGCAAGAGGCTGGCTCGACCGCATCATCGAACCCCACAAGACCCGGGACGAACTGATCGAAGCCCTCGCGATTGCCGAGCAGGGTTGGGATTACTCGCGGGAGTTCAAGACCGGCGTGCTTCAGACCTGAACGCGGCTCTACGCGGACGCGTTCGCCGGAGTTCCTTTGCCAACGCCGCCGCCCGCGCAGGTTGCGCGGGCAGCGACGGGTTGTGTTCACGCTCCGTGTTCGTGCGTGTCTCAATCACTTCGCAGACTTCTCAACCCGGCTTTGCATGAAGTCCCGGATCTTTGCCCCGATCAGCGCCGATTCCTCTTCCAACGCAAAGTGCCCGGTATCGATGAGGTTGAAGTCGATGTTCTTGAGGTCCCGCTTGTACGGCGCGGCACCGGCCGCGGGGAAGATCTGATCGTTCTTGCCCCACACGATCAGCGTCGGCGGCTGATGCTCGCGGAAGTACTGCTGCCACTTGGGATACAGCGGCGGATTGGTGCCGTAGCTCAGGAAGAGGTCCAACTGAATGTCCTTGTTCCCCGGACGGTCGAGCCCGGCCTGATCGAGCGTCCACGCATCCGGGCTGATGTGCTCGGCCTTGCGGGCGCCGTGCACATACTGCCACTTGGTGCCGTCGATCGTCAGGAACCCGCGCAACGCTTCGCGGTTGTCGGTTGTCGGTTCGGCCCAGTACTTCTTGATCGGCTTCCAGAAGTCGTTGTCCAGCCCCTCGTCGTACGCGTTGCCGTTCTGCACGATGATGCCCGAGATTCGTTCGGGGTGCGCCGAGGCGATGCGATACCCGATCGGCGCGCCGTAGTCCTGCACATAGATTGTGAACTTATCGAGCTTCAACTGCTCGGTGAAGCCGCCCACGATCTTGGCGAGATTGTCGAACGTGTACGCGAACGCCTCACGCGGCGGCTGAGCGCTCTGCCCGAACCCGGGATAGTCGGGTGCGACCACGTGGTACCTGTCCGAAAGCAGAGGAATCAACTCGCGGAACATTTGCGATGAGGTGGGGAATCCGTGGAGCAGGAGGAGCGTCGGAGCGTTCGCGGGGCCCGCTTCGCGATAGAAGATGTCGACGCCGTCCACCTGGACCGTGCGGTATCGCACTCGCCGATCGGAAGGGTCGGGCTGCTTGTCGGCCGGCGTTCCTCCGACGGCTGCCGGCTTGGGTTCCTCGATCGCCTCGCCGGCGAATGCGATCGGTTGCGCCAGCCCCACGGCAAGCGGGAGAAGCGAGAGGCCAGAACCACGACGAAACGCCTGCTTGAACATGGCAAACTCCTTTCAGTGTGCGACAGCAGAGGACGGCCCGCCCGTCGCTCTTCCCTCCACCCGCCCATCCGCTCAAGCCCCGTCAAGGAGGCTCCCGCGGCGGCATGTAGACCGATCGGTCTATATGATGCAGCGAGGGCGTGAGGGGTAACACCGGATCGCAGAAATTTCTGTCGCGTTGGCCGTGCCGCTCGCCGCGGCAAGATGGAGCAAGAGAACGACTCTCAGTTCTCTAGAATGGCGACGGGTTGCGTCACGACGAGAATCCGGGTGCCTATGAGTCGATCCATGAAACGCGTGCTGCTCGTCGCGATCACGGTCCTTCTCGCGCTCGTGGCCAATCCCGCTCGTGGTAGCGAGTCCGGCTCGGCGGCCCCTTTCCCCGTCCGTGTCGACCCCCGCGTCGAGATCGTGATGACCATCTTCCGCCTCGCCGGCGCCGACGAGTTCAACATGGAGAATTCGGCCTCGCCCTACAGCAAGGCCATCGACAGCTACTTCGCGGCTCACACGGACCATCCCGCGGTCAAGGCCGTCGAGAAACTCCGTGCCGAGCACTCGATCGGCTTCAACGCCGTGCCGGACCTTGCCGTGCGGCTCAAGGACTTCTCCAGCGGCGAGTTCCTCGTCCCCATCGACCCGCTGCCCATCGGCATGGACAAGCGCTGGACCCCCGACGGCGTCCGCTCGTTCGCCGCACTGGTCCGCGACTTCGCCCGCGACACCAACTACGCCGCGTTCCTGGAGCAGCAGCGGCCCTTCTTCGACAAGGCCGAGGCCGCCTTCGCCGGGTTGCTCGCCACACACCCGTTTCGCCAACTGATCGAGAACTTCTTCGGCGAGCCCATTGCGGAGGGCTCGTATGCCATCCCCGGCCTGCTCGCCGGTGGCGGCAACTACGGCATGTCGGTCACGTTTCCCGACGGCCGCCTCGTCGTCACACCCATCATCGGCGTCTCCGCGTGGAAGACCGACGGCACACCCCAGTTCGACGACAGCGACATTGACACGGTCGTTCACGAGTTCTGTCACCCGTTTGCGAATCCGCTGGTTGACCTGCATGCCGCCGATCTGGTCCCGGCTGCCGAGGTGCTCCACAGGCGCCACGCACAGGCGTTCGCCGCTCAGGCGTATTCCACGCCGAAGACTGTGATGTACGAATCGCTCGTGCGGGCTTGCGTGGTGCAGATCATGAAGCACGCGGGCGGACCCGAGCGCAGCTTCTTTCAACGCAAGCAAGAGATCGGCCGCGCGTTCTGGTTCACGCCGACCCTCACCGCCGCGCTCGATCGCTATGAAGCCAGTCGCGACAAGTACGCCACGCTCCGCTCGTTCATGCCCGAGATCGTCGCCGCCCTCAAGGACGCCAAGGCCATTCTCGCCGCGGAAGACGCGAAGATGCCGCGGGTGGTTTCGATTCAGCCCGCCGACGGCAGCACCGACGTCCCTCGCGATGTCGAGTTCATCTTCGTCTTCGATCGCCCCATGGACAAGACTTCTCGCGGGCTCTCGTTTGAGGGAGATGTGAAGTTCGAACGCATCGTCGGCGGCTCGTTCAGCGACGACGGTAAGACCTACCGCACCGTCCTCCGACTCCCATCGCACCAAACCATCAAGGCCCGCCTCAACGCCAACGGCAGCGGTCTCGCTGGCCCCGAAGGTCACGCGATTGAAACCGTGGAGTTCATGTTCTCGACCGGCAAGTAGTTCCACCGGCCCGGTGATCGCGTGTCGCCGCGGCACAAGTTCTCGGCCCTTCGCGAGAATCTTCACGCGTCGCACACAGCCGCGTCGGCTCGCGCCGCGTACTGTTTCGAGTCCGGTTTTCCGCCCGGACTTCGTTTTGGGTTGTGAGGGATCTCATAGGTTTTCAGAGAGAGGCCACAATGAATCTTGTCATGCGTTCGGGTGCCGCGCTTGTCGCGGCCTGTGTGTCGTCCATCGCCAGCGCGGCGATCGTCAACGACTGGAATCTCATCGTCCTGGGCAACGCCAACAACAGCAGCCAGGACATCGAGGGCCGCGCCTGGGTCGGCGGCAACTTCATCAGCAGCGGCTCGCCCACCGTCGCCAAGAACCTCAATGCCGGCAGCTTCCTCGGCAAGACCACCCTCGCCGTCGGCGGCAACGTCAGCGTCTCCAACCTGAACCAGCAGGCTGGCAACCTCCGCTACGGCGGCACGTTCTCCGGCAACTTCAACGCCAACGGCGGCGGCAACCGCGCCCAGGACGGCTCCATCGCCGCCCAGATCCCGTCCTACACCAGCGAACTCGTCGGCCTCTCTAATTTCTACAAGGGCCTCAGCGCCAACAGCACCGCCATCTTCCCCAGCGGCCAGCCCGGCGCCGTCACCTACAACGCCAACCCCGTCAACGGCCTGGCGGTCTTCAACGTCTCCGCCGCCAACGTCTTCAACAACAACCTCATCCAGCAGCTCAACCTCAACATCAATAGCGCGACCGCCATCGTCATCAACGTCAGCGGCACGACCGTCAACTTCACCAGCGGCAACATGACCGGCAGCTGGCTCTCCGCCTTCGCCCGCAGCAAGGTCATCTGGAACTTCCACCAGGCGACCAACATCTTCCTCGACCGCAACTTCAACGGCGCCATTCTCGCCCCCAACGCCCACCTCCGCAACACCACCGCCATCGACGGCTCGGTCTTCGTCAAGACCCTGCAGCAGGACGGCGAGATCCACCTCCCCAACTTCGCCGGCTACATCCCCACCCCCGGCACCGCCGCCCTCCTCGCCCTCGCCGGCCTGACCGCCGCGCGTCGGCGTCGCTGAGCAAGCACGGCAAGAGTGATCGCAACACGCCGCCGAAGGGCGGCGTTTTCATTGGTTCACATGGACCCCGCCGCCGGGGTACGCTGTCGCAGTCATGCCCGACCTCGTCCGCATCACCGACGTCTCCCCCCGCGACGGCCTCCAGAATGAGCCCGGAATCATCCCCACGTCCGACAAGGTCCGGCTCATCGAGCTGCTGTGCCAGACCGGCGTGGACGAGATCGAGGTGACGAGCTTCGTGAGCCCGAAGTGGGTGCCGCAGTTGGGGGATGCGAGAGACATCGTGCTCGGTGTTGCCGAGAAATTGAAGCGTCGCCGGGCGGGTGCCTGCGGGGACTTCATTGCGCTTGTTCCAAACGCTGTCGGCCTTCAAGCACTGAATGCAGCCGAACAAGAAGCCGCATTCCAGTTCGGAGACGCAGAATCTTGGAACCCTCCGGTTGTTGGGACTATCGCGTTGTTCACGGCGGCGTCCGAGACCTTTTGCCGAAAGAACACCAACGCCACCATCGCTGAATCACTCTCTCGCTTTCAGGATGTGCTCCGCGTGTCGCGGGCTGCACCCGCTCGATGCAGGGCGTATCTATCTTGTGTGATTGCGTGTCCTTTCGAGGGGCCGCTCCCTCCGGCTCGCGTGGCAGAAGTTGCAGCGTCGCTTGTGAGCTTGAACGGCGTCACCGAGCTCGACTTGGGTGACACGATCGGCGCCGGCACCGGTGAATCCACAGCCCGGATGCTCGAAGCCGTCCGCGATCGCATCGGCGACGGCTGGTTCGAGCGCGGCGCTGTCACTCTCCACCTCCACGACACCTTCGGCCGCGCCGCCGAATGCGTCCGCGCCGCTCTCGACCTGGGCGTTCGCTCCTTTGACGGCTCCGTCGCCGGCCTCGGCGGCTGCCCCTACGCCAGCAAGACGCTCCCCGACGGCACGATCCAGCGAGCCCCCGGCAACATCTCCACCGAGTTGCTCGTCCAGACCATCCATGACGCGGGCTATCGCACCAACGTCGACCTCGACAAGCTCCGCGAAGCCGCGGCGTTCGCACGCGAGATCGTCGCCAAGTCCCGTGCTACCGGCGCGAGCAGTGGGGGAAGTGGGGGGCGGCCCGCGTGATCACCGCCACTCTCCACCCAACTCCGCACGGCGACATCCTCGAAATCTCCCTCGCCCGCCCCGACAAACGCAACGCCCTCACCCCGGACATGATGATCGCGCTTCGCGATCAGATCGCTGCGTGCAAGCGCCGAAGCGCCCGCGTCCTCCTCCTCTCCGGACAAGGCCCGGCCTTCTGCTCTGGTTTCGATCTCTCCCTCTGCAAAGACCACTCCGACGGCAGCGTCATGCGTGCCCTGCTCTCCGGTCTCCACGACTGCATCGCCGCCTTTCGCTCCCTCGACATCCCCGTCGTCATCGCCGCCCACGGCTCCGCCATTGCTGGCGGCTGCGCCCTCCTCGGCGGCGGCGACATCATCGTCACCAACGCGCAGGCCAAGATCGGCTACCCCGTGCCAAGGCTGGGCGTGTCGCCCGCCGTCTCCGCCCCGTTCCTCCGCGATCTCACCCACGACGGCAACGCCCGCGCCCGCCTGCTCGAGAACACCCTCATCGACGGCCGCACTGCGCTCCGCCTTGGCCTCGCCCACGAGTGCCTCGACACCCTCGAAGCCGTGCATCCGCGAGCGCTCGCGATCGCTACTGACCTCGCCGCCAAACCCGCCGCCGCCCTCGCCGCGACGAAGCGATGGCTCGCCGAGATCGCTCCCATATCCCACGCCGAACGCGGCTTGCACGCGTCGCTCGCGCTCACCGGCGGCGAGGAAGAGCGCCGTCTCCTCCCCAAAGCTTGGTCAAAGCCGTGACAATCGAAACACCGCACGTAACTCCGCCTCCCCGAGGGAAGGGGCAGGGGAGTGGTTTCCGAACGCTTGAAGATGCATTTCACCACAGAGATCACAGAGAACACAGAGCAAGTCATGAGATGTCCTTTGCTTTGTCTCCCTCCGTGTTCTCCGAGATCTCCGTGGTAGAAGGCCTTTCCTCCGCGATCTCTGCGTCCTCCGCGGTGAACTGCCTTTCGTCTTGCCAGAAACCATTGGCAACAATCCCCCATGTCCCTCGCCACCGTCACCACCTCCGGCCCGATCGCGACGCTGACGCTCCACCGCGCCGACGCCCGCAACGCGCTCTCGCTGGACCTGCTCCGCGACCTCCACGCTGCCGTCGATGACCTTGACGCCCGCATCGCCCGCGATCGCAATCTCCACGTCGTCGTTGTCACGGGCGCGGGCAAAGCCTTCTGCGCCGGCATGGACCTGAAGGCCGTTCTCGACAACCACGATCTCGCGCTCGAGCTTCTCTCAACACTCGCCAAGCTCACCATCAAGATCCGCAAGCTCCCCGCCGTCGTTGTCGCCAAGGTGAACGGCGCCGCCATCGGCGGCGGCTGCGGCCTCGCCTGCGTCTGTGACCTCGCCATCACCCACGCCGATGCCAAACTCGGCTTCCCCGAAGTCGATCTCGGCGTCTGCCCCGCCGTCGTCGCCCCGTGGCTGGTTCGCAAGGTCGGCTCCGGCCGCGCCCGCAGGATTCTGCTCTCCGGCGGCCTCATGTCGGGCCAGCAGGCCTTCGACATCGGCATGATCGACACCGTCTGTGCTTCGGCCGCGGATCTCGACAAGACCGCCGACGAGATCACCACCCGCCTCGCTACCGGCGGCCCGCTCGCCCAGGCCGCCACCAAGAAGCTCCTCAACGAGCTCGACGACTCGCTCAACGAAGCCCTCGTCCTCCGCGGCGCACAGCTCTCGGCCGATGTTCTCAGCACCCCCGACGCTCAGGCCCGCCTCCGTGCCAAGCTCAACGCCTAGCCGATTCCTGTATCCTGCCTTTCACTTCGTCTCTCCGTCCCTCCCTCTCTTCGTCTCTTCCACCCCATGACCACCGCTCAACCCTTCACGCTCCACCGCGACACCGATGGCGAGTTCGCCGGCATCATCACCATCAAACTCGAGCAGCCCGGCAAGCCCGTGGTCGTCCTCGACCTCGAGCTCATCCAGCGACTCGAAGCCACCCTCAAGTCCATCCCTCGGGATTGCCGCGGCCTGGTCCTGGCCAGTGCCAGCGAACGCGTCTTCGTCGCCGGGGCGGACCTGAAAACCATTTCAGAGGCCTCCGACGATCAGCTCCACCGCTACCTCGAGTACGGCTCACGCGTCTTCTGCATGCTCGGCACCATGCACTGTCCAACCGTCGCCGCCATCAACGGCGCGGCCCTCGGCGGCGGCCTCGAACTCCCCATGCACTGCGACGCCATGGTCGCGGCTCCCCCGGCGCCACGCGACGGCAATCCGGGCAAGCCCTACCCGGTTGGCCTGCCTGAAGCCGGCCTTGGTCTCTGCCCGGGCTGGGGCGGCACCAACCTCCTTCCGGCGTGGGAATCCGACCCCGCCGCGGCCATCCAGCGCACCATCCTCGGCAAGGCCATGCTCTTCGACGAAGCCACTGCGTCCGGCCTCTTCACCGCTGTCGCCCCCTCCCAAGCCGACCTGCTTCCCACCGCCAAGCGCTGGCTCGTCCAAGCGGCCAAGGACGGCTATCCCAAGCACAAGGGAGAGTTCGAGCCCTGGCAGCAGGACCCGGCCCAGGCCAACAAGACGCTCGCCGCCCTGAACAAGCTCCGGGCGGAACTGACCGTCAGCGACCAGACCCACGCCGTGTTCGACGCCCTGCACGCGGGCCTCACGCAGGGCTATCAGGCGGCTCTCGCTGTTGAACGCCGCTATCTGGTTCAACTGCGGCACACCCCGGCCGCCAAGACCGCCCTTGCGGCCTTTTTCGCCAAGTCCAAGTAATCGGTCCCGGGCCGTCCGATCTTCGGCCGCTCGGGCATCCTCCTGACCCTGAAATCGCATCCGTCGGGGGTTTCCCGGCGACAGGAACAGGGAAAGAATGGCACAGGCCCCTATTCGGCACGAGTGGGGGGAAGAAGCCGCGCGATCATTGTCGATACATGCGGCATCGAAGCTCGTTCGTTGCTCGCCGTACACCAACACCTCGGAGCACCAGCACATGGCCGACCTGAAATCGATGAAGATGTCCGACAAGGACCGCAAGCTCATCGAGGACGCAGAAGCACTGCTCGGCCCGGAGCCGACCAAGCTCGGCTTCGTCAAGAACATGTTCTGGGGCAACCTCCGCACCGATCTGGTCTTCCCGTACCCGGTGCAGGACGCCAAGGAAACCGCCGAGTGCGACCAACTGCTGGCTCGCCTCGACGACTACTTACGCAACGAGCACCCGTCCGTCACCATCGACCAAGAGCAAGAAATCCCCCGCTGGGTCATCGATCGTCTCTTCGAGCTCGGTGTGATGGGCATGACCATCCCCAAGGAGTTCGGCGGCCTCGGCCTCGGGATCACGTCGTACAACCGCGTGCTTGAGCGCATCGGCCACTCCTGCGGCTCCACCGCCGTGCTCGTCTCGGCGCACCAATCGATCGGCTGCAAGGCCGTCATGCTCTTCGGCAACACCGAGCAGAAGGCCAAGTGGCTCCCGCACCTCGCCAAGGACTGGGTCTCCGCCTTCTGCCTCTCCGAGCCAAACGTCGGCTGCGACGCCGGTGGCCAGGAAACCCGCTGCGAGAAGACCCCCGACGGCGAGCACTACATCCTCAACGGTGAAAAGAAATGGGCCACCAGCGGCGCCATCTCCGGCCTCTTCACCGTGATGTGCAAGCAGAAGATCACCAACCCCAAGACCGGCAAGGAAGAAGAGAAGGTCACCGCCCTCGTGTGTCATCCTGACATGGAAGGCGTCGAGATCTTCCAGAAGAACCGCAGCAAGTGCGGCATCCGCGGCACCTGGCAGGCCCGCATCCGCTTCCACAACGTCAAGGTCCCCAAGTGGAACCTGCTCGGCCAGGAAGGCCGCGGCCTCAACATCGCGCTCACCTGCCTCAACTACGGCCGCTGCACCCTCTCTGCCGGCATGCTCGGCGGAGCCCGCAAGGTCCGTGACCAAGCCACCAAGTGGTCCCGCACCCGCTACCAGTTCGGCCGCCCCCTCTCCGAGTTCGAACTCGTCCAGAAGAACCTCGCCACCATGGCCGCCCTCGACTACGCCATGGACAGCGTCCTCTACATGACCACCGGCATGCTCGACCGGCATGACGAGGACATCATGCTCGAGACCGCCATCTGCAAGGTCTTCTGCTCCGAGATGGGCTGGCGCGTCACCAACTGCGGCATGCAGATCATGGGCGGCGAGTCCTACATGACCGAGAACGAGGTCGAGCGCGTCTTCCGCGACTCCCGCATCAACCTCATCGTCGAAGGCGCCAACGAGGTCATGCAGTCCTTCATCTTCGCCTACGGCGGCAAGCAGCTCGCCGAGAACATGCTCAGCGTCAAGAACGCGCTGGGCTGGAGCAAGGACGAAGGCCTCGGCGCCAACATCGGGCGCATCCTCAAGAACTCCACCAACTTCAAGCTCGTCCGCGCCGCGGTTCCGCTGGGCATCGAGATCTTCGGCGGCGTGCGCCGAAACCGCCCCGCCGCGCCCAAGGTCCATGCGTCGCTGCAGGCCCAGGCCGAGCGTCTCGCATGGCTCATCTGCGAGCACAGCCACCAGTTCAAGCGGGCGAGCAAGCATTACGAGGAAGCCATCATCACCCGCCAGTGCGTCCAGGCCCGCCTCGCCGACAACGCGATGTGGATCCACGCCTTCGCCTGCACGCTCAGCAAGCTCGATCAGGACCTCCGCCGCGGCGGCGAGGGCGCCGAGTTCGACCGCGACAAGGCCGCCGCGTTCTACTTCTTCGACATGGTGGAGCAGGAGTTCGCCCAGAACATCCGCTCGCTCTACGACAACGCGGACGACAGCATGCTCAAGGCCGCCGCCGCTGCCATCAAGCACGCCGACACGATGCCCAACAGCGAGTACTCGATTCCCGAGAAGTCGCCGATCGCCAAGGGCACCGGCCGCACGCTCAAGCAAGACGGCATCAAACAGTTCCCCGGCAGCCCGACGGTGGGGGCGGGGACGCGCTGAGTTCGACCCCCGAGGCCCCTCGCAAGAGGGGCCTCTTGCTTTGGGGGCGGGACCTTCTACGCCCCGGATTCGCTTCGGTACACAATTCGCGCGGGACCTAGAAGGTCCCGCCCCCGTCCAAACCCAAACCCACGGCTATCCTGTCTTCAAGCGCCCCGGAGCCCATCGATGCCCAAGAAGACCGCTTACTCCGCCCAGATCGAGTACATCCAAGTCATGGACGAGCACGGCGAGGTCGATCCTGCCCTCGCCCGCGGCTTGCTCGAGGATCAAGAGATCCTCGCCCTCTACCAGTTCATGGTCGAGTGCCGCCAGCTTGATGAGATCGCCTTCAAGCTCCAGCGCTCCGGGCGCATGGGCACCTACCCGCAGAACAAGGGCCAGGAAGCGGCCGCCATCGGCACGGCGTACGCCGCCAAGAAGGGGCAGGACTTCCTCGTCCCCTGCTACCGCGAGAACGCGGCCCTCTTCATGCACGGCCTGCCGATGCACTACGTCCTCTTGCACTGGATGGGCGACGAGCGCGGCAACCAGATCCCGCCCGGCGTCTGCCAGCTCCCGCTCTGCATCCCCATCGGCACCCAGATGCTCCATGCGACCGGTATTGCGTGGGCCTTCAAGATGCGTAAGGAGCCCCGCGTCGCCCTCACCTACTTCGGCGACGGCGCGACCAGCGAAGGCGACTTCCACGAGGCGATGAACTTCGCCAGCGTCTTCCAGGTGCCGTGCGTGTTCATCTGCCAGAACAACCAGTGGGCCATCAGCGTGCCGCGTGAGACGCAGATGAACTCCGAGACGGTCGCGCAGAAGGCTCTGGCCTACGACATGCCCTGCGTCCTCGTCGACGGCAACGACTTGCTCGCCGTCTACAAGGCCTCCAAGGAAGCCATCGAACGCGCCCGCAGCGGTGGCGGCCCCTCCTTCATCGAGGCCGTGACGTATCGCCTCGCGGATCACACCACCGCCGACGACGCCCGCCGCTACCGCGACCCCAAGGAGGTCGAAGCCTGGCTCGCGAAGGACCCGATCATCCGCCTCCGCAAGTACCTCGAGAAGAAGAACCTCTGGGACGAGTCCAAGGAGCAGGCCCTGCAGGAGCGGTCGAAGGTCAAGGTCGCCGACGTGGTCAAGACCGCCGAGGGCATCGCCAAGCCGAGCACGGACGACATCTTCGATTACACGTTCGAGACGCTCAACGCCGAACTCGAGAAGCAGAAGCGGACGATGCGGACGAGCAGTTTGGGGCAGGATCCGAGTCAAGCCGGCCTTGCGGCTGAGACGCAGCACGCCTGAAAGGTGGGGACATGCTGAACGACGAGATACGCAAGTTTCAGAAAGCCGCACCGTTCGAGAAGTTCGAGATCGAGCTTGTGACGGGGCGCGTTCTGATCGTCAAGCACCCGGAATTTGTACTCGTTCCGCCGCTCCCGCGAGCGCCGTACTTTGTGTTCATCGATGACGACGGTGTCGCCGAAACACTGAACACCAATCTGGTCGTCGGCGTTCGTCCGCATCGCAACGGAAAGAATGGCAAGAGGAAGTCCGCGTGACACCGGCTCGAAATGACAATCCCGAGTACGACTTCTCCCGTGGCATCCGCGGCAAGCACGCCGCTCGATACCCAAAGATGAAACTCAAGGTCATGCTCGATCCCGACGTCGCCGCTGTCTTTCCGACGTCTGCCGCCGTCAATGCCGCCCTGCGTCCTCTGGCGCGCAGCAAGTCCAAGTCCCGTACCGCTCCCACGCAACGCCGCCGAAAGGCCAGTTAGCACGCACGGATCGACACCGCCGCCTCCTCGAAACCTCTTGCCGAGCACACCATGCCAAGAACCGACGTGATGAAGCAAAAAGGCCTGACCTTGGTTGATGCGATCAACGAGGGTCTGGAACAAGAAATGCACCGCGACTCCCGCGTCGTTCTCCTCGGCGAGGACGTCGGGCACAACGGCGGCGTCTTCCGCGTCACCGAAGGTCTCCAGAAGATCTTCGGCAAGGACCGCGTCATCGACACGCCGCTCGCCGAGTCCGGCATCATGGGCACCGCCATCGGCCTCGCCATGGCCGGCATGCGGCCCATTCCCGAGATCCAGTTCGAAGGCTTCCTCGGCCCCGCCTTCGACCAGCTCACCAACCACGCCGCCCGGTATCGCAGCCGCACCCGCGGCGCGGTGACGGTGCCGCTCACCGTCCGCGTCCCCGTCGGCGGCGGCATCCACGCCCCCGAACTCCACTCCGACTCGCCCGAGGCAATCTACGCCCACACGCCCGGCCTCAAGGTCGTCATGCCGAGCACGCCCCACGACGCCAAGGGCCTGCTCCTCTCCGCCATCCGCGACCCCGACCCCGTCGTCTTCTTCGAGCCCAAGCGCGTCTATCGCTCCTTCCGCGAGGAAGTCCCCGAAGGTGAGTACACCATCCCGATCGGCCAGGCCAAGGTCGTCAGCGAGGGCACCGACCTGACCATCGTCACCTGGGGCGCCAGCGTCTTCGAGTGCCTCGCCGCCATCGACAAGATGCCCGAGGACGTCTCGATCGAGCTCATCGACCTCCGCACGATTTACCCCATCGACACCGACACGATCATCCAGTCCGTCCAGAAGACCGGCCGCTGCGTGATCGTCCACGAAGCCCCCAAAACCTGCGGCTTCGGCGCCGAGCTCTCCGCCCTGATCCAGGAACACTGCTTCCTGCATCTGAAGGCTCCGGTCCAGCGCGTCGCCGGATTTGACACGGTGATGCCGTACTACAAGCTGGAGCTTGAGTACTTGCCGGACTCGAAGCGGATCGGCGAGAGCGTGGCGCAGACGCTGGCGTATTAGAAAGGGCCAAAGGGCCAAAGCTCCAAAGGGCCAAAGCTCAAGGCCAAATCGGAGAGTTTGCATGGGGCGGCTTCGACCGGAACTCCGGACTCGCGTCAAGAAGTTCAGTCACCGTGTCGTCGATGTCGCCGAAGCCTTGGAGTCCGCCGGTCGTTCCCGCCGCATCGTTGATCAAGTCATCGCCTGCGGCACATCCGTCTCCGCCAACCTCGCTGAGGCCGACGAGGCCGTCAGCCGGGCCGATTTCCTGAAGTCCTTCGGCATCGTCGTCAAAGAACTCCACGAGTGCATCTTCTGGCTTGAATTCAGCGGCGAGCGCTCCTGGGTCGCCGAACCCCGCCTCACCCCCTTGCTTGCCGAAGCCGCAGAACTAAAGTTGATCTTCGGTTCCATCGTTACCCGTACCCGTCAACGCTCCCAGAAGAAGTCCTAACCCCGCCTCGACATTTGGCCCTTTGGATCTTTGGCCCTTTGGCCCTTTTCCTGAACTCCCATGGCCCACCACAAGTCCACCAACCCCGACGAATTCATCCTCCCCGACCTCGGCGAGGGCGTGCACGAAGCCGAACTCATCAAGTGGCGGGTCAAGGTCGGCGACACCATCGCCGAGCACGACATCCTTGCCGAGATGGAGACCGACAAGGCCTTGGTCGAAGTCCCGTCGCCACGCGCCGGCACGATCGCCTCTCTCAACGGCAATGAAGGCGAGATCCTAAAGGTCGGCAACATCCTCGTCACCTATCAGGCCAGCGGCTCATCGGCCGCCGCCGCGACCAAGACCGCTCACGCCGGTTCGTCGCACGCCACCGAAACCCACGCTTCCGCCACCGCCGTCGCTGAGCCGCCGGAGCCGACCGCTGAACGTGAAGACGCCGGCACGGTCGTCGGCAAGATGGGCGGCGAGCTCGCCGGTATGTCCGCGGCCCCCGGCAAGGCCCTCGCCACTCCCGCCGTCCGCCGCCTCGCCCGCGACCTGGGCCTCGACATCGACTCGATCAGCGGCACCGGCATCGGCGGCCGCGTCACCGAGAAGGACGTCCGGGCCGCCAGTAGTGGAGCAAGCAGTGGGGCACCCGCCTCCGCGGCGCAACGAGCCCCAAGCGTGAGCGCGGGGTCTCCTCAAGCCCCCGGCCGCCAAGCCGCGCCTTCGATGATCCCGGCTGCGCCTGTGGCTCCCGCTCCGCGTCCGGTCGCTCCGGCTCCTGCGCCGCGCCAAGCCGCTCCTGCCCCCGCGCCCTCGCGCCAGTACGACACCTCCGCTCCCGACGCCGACATCCGCATCCCCTTCCGCGGCGTGCGTCGCACGATTGCGAACCGCCTCCGCCAGTCCATCAACCAGGCCGTCCACTTCACCGTCATGGATGAAGCCGACGTTACCGCGCTCGATCACCTGCGCCGCAAGCTCGCCGCCGCCAGTGGCGAGAAGGTCTCCTTCCTCCCCTTCGTCGCTGCCGCGGTCGCCCGCGTGCTCAACCAATCCCAGTTCCGCGCCCTCAACGCAACGGTGGAGGAAGACCCGCAGAACCCCGCCGCCGACGCCTTCATCATCCAGCACCGCAGCGTCCACCTCGGCATCGCCACCGACACCGACAGCGGCCTCATGGTCCCCGTCGTCCGCGACGCCGACCGCCTGGGTGTCCTCGAAATCGGCCGCGCCATCACCCAGACCGCCGAGAGTGCCCGCAGCCGCACCATCGCCCGCGAGAACCTGATGGGCAGCACGTTCACGATCAGCAACGTCGGCAGCCACGCCGGCCGCTTCGCGACCCCGGTGATCAACTACCCCGAGGTCGGAATCCTCGCCGTCGGCCGCGCCAAAGACGGCGTCGTCGTCAACCGCGGCATGATCGGCGTCGGCAAGCTGCTACCGCTAAGCCTGGCCTGCGACCACCGAGTCGTGGACGGTGCAACAGCGGCGTTGGCCCTCGCCGAGATCGTCAAGCTGCTACAGGACGCGGAACAGTTGCTGGGACCGGCGAGGGGGTAAACATGGGCGCGTGGTACTCGCTCATCAACTTCACAAAGCGCGAGCAAGTTGACCTTGTTCATCTCGGCGGTGTCAAGGCACGCGAGATCGCCTGCACGCATCCCGCGGCCGCGATCGCGATCTGGTACATGCTCCGAAACCGCGGCGACCAGATGGCCTTTGTGTCAGATTACGATGTGGGCAGGACTTTCTTTGGAGAGCAAATCACCTACGAGCTGCTCAACAGTCTCCCAGACCGATGCGAAGAGACCATCGCGCACGCCGTCGAATCACGCGTGGTCACCGATCACGGCAAGATCGTGCTTGATGAGGCTGAGCCCGACCTGATTTACCGCCGAGATGTTCGGATCGATCCCGGCGATGGAAACTTGCCGCTTGTGATTCTGTAGCATTCCACTGATGCGTCTCATCACCGGAGTCGTGGGGCCTTGAGCATGGACGATTGGTCACTCGAACTCCGTGTCGTCTACGAAGACCTGCCAGACCTGATCGAGGTCGAGACGCGAGTTCGAGCGGGAGACTGGTCTGCCCGCTCGCGGGCGTGCTGCTCCCCCGACTTTCTGGTCGAGGATGCCAATCGCCTCATTGAATGGTCTAGAAACCCGCAAGGAAACTGTCGGCTCGAGGCCGGTGCCGATACGGGCATCGGCTGGCTTGTCTTGGATTTCTACACGGTCGATTCGGCGGGGCACACAAGGTGCGCCGTTACGTTGGCAACCGATAGGATGTCTCGCGACGCCCGCCCAGCGGAAACCTGGCGGTTTGCCATAGAGCTCAAGACCGAGCCGGGGTTGATCGAACGGTTTGGTCGCGAGTGTGTCGCGATGGCCAGCGATTATTCTCGCCTGGCAACGCTTTCTCATTTGCGAATGTGAGGGCTTGGTTGCCGAGCAAATGGTCCTGCCAGGCCATGATGTAACTCGATAACCGCGGCTTTGAGAAGTTGATAGTGGACAGCCGCGATCTCCCAGAACCCCCACGCCAACTCCCCCAGCCCAACGGGCTGCAAGAATAAAGCCGGGGGTAGCCGCGCCAGCGGCACCGCCGGAAAAGGTCTCCTCATCTCCGCACCCCGAAGGGGTGCAAGATCGATCCGGTCGAACGGCAGGAATCAGCTAGGGCGTACCCGATGGATTCTGCACTTCCGAATCGTGCGAGACCTTGCAAACCGTCATTCGCCCCGAGCTCCGGATCTCGATCTCGCGCAGTTCCGCGATGTCATCAGAAAGGTACAGCACGCCGCTGAACACCGGATCGTCAGTCGGAACGGTGACTGAGTCTCCCTTTCTCGCGATTGCCAGCAGGACGCTTCTGTCCAGCGACGGGTTCTCGGTCGGCGAGAACGTGTGCTCGGCGTGGAACTCGACGCTACCAACCGGCTGTCCCGCCGCATCACGAAACGAAAGCTGCGGCAACTCGAATCCCGCGAGTCCGTCGAACCACGTAACGTACAGGCATGGCCACGGGTCCTTCCCACGCTGCGTGACACGCGCTTCGAGACAAAAGAAGATACGCTCTGCGTCGGGGTCTGCAAGTACCTTGCGAGCCTGAGCCCAACGCTCGCGGACGTCAGCCGGAACACCGGGGCCTGGTGCATATGACAATCGGACGTCGAGTAGGCGAAGTGATTCCTTCGCCAGAACCGAAGCACTCGGCGACAGACCGGTCACGATGTTCGATCGACGGACCAGTGAGATCGCGACGAAAATGATCCCGATCACGGCAACCGCAAGCACTGGCAGAGCAAAGGACACCGATCGCATTGCCGATCATTGGTAGGTGCCACCACTCGCTGCCTTGAGGCGGGTGGCCCGGCCACGCCGTCATGTGCCCCGATCACCCGCGGCCTTGAGCGGGTGATCGGGGATGGCCGCGTATCCGCGTCCAACCTCGCGTCGTGCTTGTACGCTCAAACACGACCACCGCCCCAAAGCCGGCCGTGGTCGTGGCACCCGGCGGTTGCCGTATCTTGAGCGATCGTCACTTGGAGCCGTCCTGCGCTGGTAATGAACGCGGGGCGGTTGCGGAGAAGTTGGTGAAGGCCTTGCCGTCGTAGCGGAATGCGCCCGCGTCGACGCTGCCGAACCAGATGTTGCCGGCCTTGTCTTCGAGCATGCAATAGACGGTGGCGCTGCCAAGGCCATCCTTCTTTGTGAAGTGCCTGAATGACTTTCCGTCATACCGGCTGGCGCCTCCGCCGCCCCCGCTCGGATGTCCCAGCCAGACGTTTCCCGATCGATCGACGATCATCGAGCCGACGAAGTCATCCAGCAGTCCTTCCTTGGAAGTGAAGGTCGCAAGCGACTTGCCGTCGAAGCGGAAAGCCCCTTCCTGGCCGCCAAACCAGACGTTTCCTGATGGATCGACCGCGATCGAGCGGATGTTCACAAACGCTTTTCCGACCTGGTCGGCGAAATTGGAGAACGACTTGCCGTCGTAGGAACAGATGCCGCCCTGGGTTCCAAACCAGATTCGGCCCGAAGTATCCTGGGCGATCGCATACACCGAGTTGTGGACAAGCCCATCCCTCGTGGTGAAGTTGGTCATCGCCTTCCCGTCGTAACGGCTGACGCCGTTACCGGTGGCGAACCAGATAATGGCGTCGCGATCTTCGAAGATCCAGAGGACGTCGTTGTTTCCCAGGCCCTCCTTTTCCGTGAGCTTCGTGAACGACTTTCCGTCATAGCGAGATGCGCCGCCGGTGATGGATCCGAACCAGAGTGCGCCCGACCGATCTTCCAGGAGCGAGAAGACGCGTGTCTTCGCCAGACCGACTTCTTCCGAGAAGTTCGTGAAGTCCTTGCCGTCGTAGCGGATCGCCCCGCCGAACGTGGCGAACCAGATGTTCCCGGCGCGATCCTCCCGGATGTTGCGGATGATCACCGTCGGCATGTACGGCGTCGACTTGGCCTCGGTCGGCGTGAAGTAAGGATCGCGACTCGCCGGCAGGCCGATCTGCCTCGGCTCATGCGCTGAGGGCTGAGACGCCGCCTGCTGCGCCCATGCCGCCGCGCACGCCATCCCGCATCCGATCATCAGCGCCAAGGCCGTCGTGTTCATGGTGAGTCTCCGCGGCCGCGGGAACCGGGGGTGAGGGTGATGAACGCTCGGTCGTCGCGGTCGGTCCAAGATACTGCATCATTCGCGGGGCCGCTCGTGCGGCAGGTGGCCCGACTACGCCGTGATGTGCCGCGATTACCCGCGGCTTTGAGCGGGTGATCGTGGATGGCCGCGCATCCGCGTCCAAGCTCACGTCGTGCTTGCACGCCCAAACACGACCACGGCCGCAAAGCTGGTCGTGGTCGTGGCACCCCGATATGAACGCGCGGACAGAGGCCTCGGAGATCCGCGGACGTGCGACATAGCGTCTTCGCGACGGGATGAAGCCAATCCCGAATCGCCCGGGTATGCTCAACCCGTCATGCCCACGAGGACGCTTCACATGCTGCGCACTGCCCAGGTGTTGATGGCTCGAACAACTGCTTCGCGGATCTTGGTCTCAGTTCTGTTCATCGCCTCCTTCGCTGGGGCGTTTCCTGAATGCGCACACGGTCAGCAATCCCCGGCATCCACGTCGCCCTCGGTTGAGACCAATCCGCGGATCAAGCCTCCGGTGGATGCGTTGCTGCCGCGGCTTCTCGCTGAGCCCAGCAATGTCCGCACGCTTGAGGGCCAAACGAGCTATCCGTCTGCGGCGTCGTTCTCGCCCGATGGCCGGCGGGTCCTTACCGCGAGCGATGACAAGACGGCGCGGCTGTTGGACGCCGACCCAAGTTCCAAGACGTACGGCAAGATACTCCGCACGCTTGAAGGGCATACAGCGCCGGTCCATGCCGCGTCGTTCTCTCCCGACGGCCGACGGGTGATCACGGGAAGCGTTGACACCACGGCATGCCTGTGGGATGCCGACCCAAGCTCCGACACGTTCGGCCAGCTGCTCAAGAAGCTCGAAGGGCACACCGACTGGGTGTATGCGGCGTCGTTCTCTCCCGACGGGCGGCGGGCCATCACGGGTAGCCGCGACAACACCGCCCGTCTTTGGGATGTCGACCCAAGCTCCAAGACCTATGGCCAACAGCTCCGGACGCTCCAAGGGCACACGTTCCAGCTCCTTGTCGCGTCGTTCTCTCCCGACGGGCAGCGCATACTCACGGCGAGCAATGACAGCACGGCCCGCCTTTGGGATGGCGACCCGCAGTCGCCCACATACGGGCAGGAACTCCCCCGGATGGACGTCGGGAAGGCCACGGTGCTTGCGGCATCACTTTCGCCCGACGGCCGACGGCTGCTCACTGCGCCCGGTGACAACACCGCCCGCCTCTGGGATGCCGAGCCAAACTCGAAGACCTATGGCAAACCGCTTTGTGCGCTCAAAGGGCACACGGGCTGGGTCCGGGCCGCGTCGTTCTCTCTCGACGGCCGCTGGATGCTTACGGCGGCCGATGACGGGACTGCCCGGCTGTGGGATGCCGATGCGCAGTCGGCCACCTTCGGGTCGGAACTCTCTCGCTTCGACGCTGGACAACCGATCACCGCGGCCGCGTTCAGCCCTGATGGCCGGCGAGTTGTGTTGGGAGCCGGCACCTGGGACCCCGATCCCGCCATGAGTCGCGGTGAAGTGCAGATCTGGCAAGTGGCAGACTGAGCAACTGCACCGGATTCACTCTGGTGGCCGAGGGAGGGATCGAAGTGAGCCGGCAGCGCGGTTGGCCGGATTACATGTTCCTGGCCACACGAAATCCCAGGTTGTTGAACCGGGTACCCGGCTCGTCGTTCATGCGAGATTCCGGGCGGCAGTCCCACGGGTTGAAATTCCAGGCACCGCCCCGAGAGACTCGGTGCGAGCTCAGGGCAGGCCCTTGCGGAATGCTCTCCGGCGCGGATGCGAAGGAGCTGGCCCAATACCAGTCTTGGCACCACTCCCAAACATTGCCCTGCATGTCGTACAGCCCCCAACGGTTGGGCAGTTTCTGCCCCACCGGGTGGGTCGTCCATTCCGAGTTCTGACCAAACCAGGCGTAGCGACCGAGGTCTTCGTCATTGTCGCCGAATGGATGCTTCGTCGCTGTCGAGGAACTTTGAGGGGCGCGGCAGGCATATTCCCATTCTGCCTCCGTGGGTAAGCGATAGCCGTTGCCTCCGAGAATCGTGACGTCCTTCCCATCGATCTTGTAGTAAGGCAGTCGGTGTTCACGCTCGCTCAGTTGGTTGCAGAACCGCACCGCATCGAACCATGTCACCTGCTCCACCGGCAGGAACTCAGAGCCTTTGAAGGTGCTCGGAGTGTCGCCGGTCAGTTGCCGATACTCGAGCTGCGTGACTTCGTAGATGGCGATATAGAACGGTTGTGCGATTGACACCTTGCGTTGCAGCGCATCTGCGTTGGACGGCTTGGAGTCAACTGGCGCTGCCCCCATCAGAAACGATCCGGCAGGGATCAGTCTCATCTTTGTGCCGATGGAGTTTGTGACCAACTGCGGCGTTTCGACAACGGAAGCCTGTCCTTGCGCCGACGCGATTTGGGCGGAATGGGCTCCAAGAGACGCTTCCGGCGCGGCGATTTGGGAAGTCGGATCGCTTCGGCTTGCTGTCTGGACGCCAGAGGATGCACAGCCGTGCAGAAGCATGACCCCGGCAAAGAGAAGAGAGCGTGAAGCAAGTCGTTGCATGCAGGCAGACCGTGGGCTGATGGGACGAGTGAGTACACGGGGCCGACGGCCGGGGACCCCGAATAGCGTAGCAAGCAGGGTGGCATTGACTTCGTGCCACCAACCGCGGCTCGGCAAGAGTGTTGCCGTCCCTGCCTCGACCGGCATCATCCGGGAACCCGTGGCGATCGATCGCGTCTGATGTGCACACGCCGCGTCAACGGAGGTTCCAGATGGTCCTGTCTCGCTTGCTCGTCTTCATCCTCTGCACGCTCGCGGCCGCAACGGGCTGCCAAACGTCCGCAACCCGCGAGTCGTCGACAAACTCCCCCGCGGCGGTCGAGTGGACGTTCCTGAAGGCCAAGCCCGGCAAGCGCGAAGCCCTGCGAACCTTCATCATCACCAACTGGTTCGCAATGGACGAGCGTGCGGTGCGTGAGGGACTGATGCGGTCGTATCGCCTGCTTGATTCCAAGACGGACGATGGCCCGTGGGACCTTGCCGTCGAGGTCGAGTACTTCGATGAACGCGGGTACGAAGGCATCAAGGAACGATTCGATGCGATTCGCGCCGAGCATGTGGTGCAACCGGTTGACGGAAACGTGCTGCGGGATCTCGGAGCGGTGGTGGGGTCTCGGCGTCTCTATCCGGCAGCACACGGCGGGGCGGTCCGGTAGACGGCGGCGTTTGCGTTGTTCGAAGGGTGATTCGGAGGTAGGTATCCGGTGCACGCCGTCGCGGATGGGTAGTTGCTTCCTACTCTGTTGATCGTGCCTACCGACGACAACTCCAATTCAGCCGTTTCCATCCGCGTCGTGGCCGCCACCGCGGGTGTTTCCATCGCGACCGTCAGCCGCGTGATCAACGACTCGCCCGCCGTCGCTCCGGCGACGGCCGCAAAGGTGCGGGAGGTGATCAATCGGCTGGGATACGTCCCCAACCCGATGGCGAAGGCGTTCTCGTCACGCGAAAGCCACATCATCGGGCTGGCCTTGCCTCGCTTCCACGGCGAGTTCATGTCGTGGTTGCTCGACGGGGCCGACGAGGAAGCGACGCGGCTGGGCTACCACCTGATGATGACGACGATCGCCAAGAGCGACGACGGAACCGTCCGCAACCACATCGTGGGGTCGCTGCTGATCGATGCGCTCCTGGTGGTGATCACTGAGCAGGACGATCCGATCACCGAGGACGTGCTGGCGTCGGGTGTGCCGACGGTGGTGCTGGACACCGACATGTCGGCCCAGGGGCTCGACAGCGTGGTGCTCGACAACGAGAAGGGGACGCGAGAGGCGGTGGATCACCTGCTGCGCTGGGTGGAGCCGACGTCGCTGTACTTCGCGGGCGGGCCGGCGACAAACTTCGACACGCAGCAGCGAGCGCGGGCGTTCGCCGCGGCGCTTGAGGCGCGGGGCGTGACGCCGGCGCCGGGGCAGATTGAAATGGGGGATTACTCGCTTGAGTGGGGCAAGGAATGGGCGCTGCGGATGTCGCGCAAGGGCAAGCTGGCCGGCGCGGTGCTGGCGGCGAACGACAAGATCGCCTGCGGCATCATGCACGCGGCGGCGGATCTGAAGGTGCTGGTGCCGGATCAACTGCGAGTGGTGGGGTTCAACGACTCGCAGATCTCGCGGCTGGTGCGCCCCCGACTGTCAACGGTGTCGCTGCCCATGGCCGAGCTGGGCGCGCTGGCGGTGCGGACGCTGGTGCGTCGCATCGAGCAGCCCAACGCCGAGCCGCACTGCGTGAAGCTGCCGACGAAGCTGCTTATCCGTGAGAGCAGCACTGCGGTGCATTTCTGAGTCTCATGGGCTCATGGGCTCATGGGTGAATTCGAGGCTGCGTCACTGTTCGGGCGCCCACGGCCCCTCCCCGGTCTCGCTGCGCTCGACCACCCCTCCCCGCGTTGCGGGGCGGGGAGTCGCGAGCACGCCGATCGGGTGCGTCCCTTACGCCTTGGCTTGCTGCTTGGCTGGGAAGATCACGGAGAGCACGGTCGCCGCGGCGAGGGCGCCGACGACGGCGATCAGCGAGACGGTGGTGTCGATCTTGATCGGCTTGCCGTTCTCGAGGCCGATGACGCTGAGGTACGGGGGCACCGACAGCAGCAGCAGCTTCACGCCGACGAAGGCGAGGATGAGGATGAGTGCGGGCTTCAGGAAGCGGAACTTCATGATGAGGGCGGCGAGGCAGAAGTAGAGGGCGCGCAGGCCGAGGATCGCGAAGATATTGCTGGTGAAGACGATGAAGGGGTCGGGCGTGATGGCGAAGATGGCGGGGATGGAGTCCACCGCGAACACGAGGTCGGTGATCTCGACCAGGATGAGAGCCAGGAACAGAGGCGTGATTGACCACTTGGCCGAAAGCGAGCCAGCGGGCGGCGGATCCATCACTTCCTTGCCAGTCTTGGGGTCGATGGAGTAGGTGGGCTTGAGGGTTCTCTTGGTGAAGAAGCGCTGGCCGTCGAAGAACTCGGTAACGGGGTAGAACTTCTTAATGGTCTTGACGACGACGTTCTGGCTCGGGTCGTCGTTGCCCTTGATGAGGGCCATCTTCAGAGCGGTGAGGATGAGGAACCCGCCGAAGATGATGAGGATCCACTGATAGTTGAGGATGAGCTCGGCGCCAAGGAAGATCATGCCGCCTCGCATGACGAGCGCGCCGATGATGCCCCAGAACAGAACGCGGTGCTGGTACTTGGCGGGGATGGCGAAGAAGGAGAAGATGAGGGCGATGACAAAGATGTTGTCCATCGCGAGGGACTTCTCGACGACGTAGCCGACGAGGTACTGCTTGGCGGCGTCGGCGCCGGAGACGACGCCGCTGGTGATGATCGCGCCGCCGGCGGCGATGGCCTCGGAGGTGTTATAGCGAGAGGTGTTGGCATCGCCGAGGCCCAGCCATTTGGCGTCATAGGCCCAGTACACGAACCCGGAGAAGGCGATGCCGCAGGAGAGCCAGATGACCGACCAGGTGGCGGCTTCCTTCATCGAGACCTCGTGGGCCTCGCGGTGGAAGACGCCCAGGTCGAGGGCGAGGAAGAAGACGACCAGGCCGATGAAGGCGACATAGGCCCAGATTTTGGCACTGGAGGCCGCAGGTGCGACGGCGCTTGCGGCGTCGTTGGCGACGGCGGTCACGGCGTTGGCCGCGGCGGGGACGTCGGTCGTGGCGAGGAGCGTCAGAATGGAGTCGAGCATCGAGAGAGCCTTTCGCGCAAGCGCACCACCGGCGGGCCGACACATCGGCGTTCCGGATCCGTGGTCTTGCACAGTGCGGTTGGACGCACGCGTCGGGCGGAGGGTGTTCGTCGGCTGTTCACCCGACGCGGCCTCGTGCTGACGCCCGAACGCTCCCGCGGACAGGCGGGTGGCTACTCCCCAGGGAGATCATCGGCTGTTGCCGACGGCCAGACAGTACGGCGTCAGCGGCGGATATCAAGCGCACCGCACGGAAAACACGTCGCGGGCTGGTGGAGGTCTCGATCGATCTGCGGGATCGGCGGAGATGCGTGTCCGCTATCGGGTTTCACGTGTGGGTGGGTCCGCGTGGTTCGGCCATTGGTACCAACAGGTACCCGCACTCCCCTCACCTGTTTCGCCTGCGGCGAAACAGTCCTCTCCCCGCACGCGGGGAGAGGAGGCGCGGCAGAGGACATCGGTGCGGGAACGGGAAACGCCGAACTAGAACGAGTCGCTGGCTTCGTCGTCCTCGAAGGCACCCGGAGGCTCGATCGCGTCGGGAGTTTCACGCTCAAGTTCCGCGGCTTCTTCGCGGGCTTCCTGCGTGGCCCGTTCGACTCCCTCGGCAGAGTCGTCGATGTCGCCGATGTCAGCTCCGATTTCGCCGACGCGGTTGATGAGCTGCTCGCGCTCGACGAGGTTGGATGCGGCGGACATCTCGGCGCGGACTTCCTTGTAGATGCTGCCGTCGACGAAGCCCTGAAGCTTGCGGGCGCGGACCGGGTGCTGAAGCTTGCGGATTGCCTTGGCCTCGACCTGGCGAACGCGTTCGCGGGTGACCTTGAAGATGCGCCCGACTTCCTCGAGGGTGTAGGTGTAGCCGTCGCCGATGCCGTAGCGGAGCTTGATGATCTCGCGCTCGCGATAGGTGAGGGTCTTGAGCACGCTCTCGATGCGTGCCTTGAGCATGTCGTGGGCGGCGGCCTCGCTGGGGGCGTTCTGGCGTTCGTCCTCGATGAAATCGCCGAAGTAGCTGTCTTCGCTCTCGCCGACAGGCTTGTCGAGGCTGACGGGGTGGCGGCTGATCTTCATCACCCGGCGGACTTCGCTGGCAGAGATGCCCAGTTTGTCGGACAGTTCGTCGATGGTGGGCTCGCGGCCGGTCTCCTGCAGCGCCATCTTCTGGATGTTGCGGAGCTTGGTCATCGTCTCGATCATGTGGACCGGGATGCGGATGGTCCGGGCGTGATCGGCGATAGCGCGGGTGATGGCCTGACGGATCCACCAGGTTGCGTAGGTGCTGAACTTGTAGCCGCGCTTGTACTCGTACTTGTCCACGGCCCGCATGAGGCCGGTGTTGCCTTCCTGGATGATGTCGAGGAAGGGCAGGCCGCGATTGCGGTACTTTTTGGCGATCGAGACGACGAGGCGGAGGTTGCCGCCACTGAGGTCTCGCTTGGCCTGTTCGTACTCCCAGAAGACGGTCTTGATGGCGCGGACGCGTTTAGTGAGCTCGTTGCCCTCTTCGCGGACGAGCGAGCGGAGACCCTCCAGCTCTTCATTGATGACGAGTACGTCGTCGGGCTCGAACTTCTTTGGGTGCTTGGCGGCGAGACGCAGATCTGCCTCGAGCTCGTGCATCTTGTTGGCGATGGAGCGGAGCTTTCGAGAGAGCGGGATGATGCGCCCGGTACGGAGGCAGCACTCTTCTGTGAGGGCGGCCATGCGGCGGCGGCGGACGGCGAGCCGCAATCGGAGTTGCTTGATCGACTCTTCGTCGTTGGTCTTGCGGGCCTGCTGAAGCATTTCCCAGTCGGCGCGGTTGCTCTCGAGGAGTTTCTCGATCGTCCGCAGGTTGAACGGGATGCGCTTGGCGATCTTCTCCTTGGCGTTGTCCTCGGCGGTGCTGATCCGCATCGTGCGGTCAAAGGGCAGGTCGCCGGTGTGGACGAGCCGGAGGGTTTCGACGGCCTGCTGCACGACGTAGTCGCTCTCAAGGCAGCGACGCCGGAAGATCATCCGCGTGGTTTCGATCTTCTTGGCGAGACGGATTTCTTCCTCGCGCGTGAGCAGCGGGATCGTGCCCATCTGCGAGAGATACATGCGAACAGGGTCGTCGATGCGGCGAGCACCTGGCTCGAGAAGCGGGGCGTCGTCGAGATCTCGATCGTCCTCTTCTTCCTGAGCCTGCGGCTCAACCTCTTCGTTGGTCTCGGCAACGCCAGCCTTGCCCTGCAAGTCGGCGGGCTTCGTTTCCGAGGGTGCAACGGGCGTCCCATCGGGGAGATGAAGCTGCTGACGGAGCTCGGCTGCCTCGGCTTCGCGTTCTCCGCCGGCGACGGACATCGCGCGGAAGGGCTTCGGCAGCGGGCCGGACTTGGCGTGCGACTGGGTCTGCGACTTTCCCGAACGGAAGCGGCGGGCCTTGAACTCGAGTTCGTCGACCAGTTCGATGCCGAGACGATCGATGAGCACGAGCAGTTCGTCGAGACGCTCGGGATCGACCATCTCGTCGGGCAGGGTGTTGTTGAGCTCTTCGTAGCTGAGCCAGCCGCGGCGGCGGCCGACTTCCAGAAGTTCGCCCAAAGCAGGATTCAGTTCGGCGATCAAATCTCGCGCTCCTCACGGTCGGGGAAAGTCGCTTCCATGGGACCCCGGAAGCGAGAGGGGAAGGGTACACCGCGGCTGAGTTGGCCGGAGAGCCATGCCGGGATATCCGGAGGCGAATAGAACGGGGTGGGAAGCTCGCACTGAATTCGTCAGACCCGGAGACGCATGTGGGTTCGATCGCCGCGTTGGCCTCGCGATCGCGTTACGAACAAGCGTCATCGAGGCGATCTCGAAACACCCGATGCTCGTGCACGTGACCTCGGGGAGTGGCACGGGTGTTGGTCAGTTGGGGCGGGGAAAGGTTCGCTTGTTGCCGCCGAGTTCCTGGATCGGAGCGCCGCGGCGGCGAATGAGTTCGGCGATGCGGGCAGCCGAATCGTGCTCGTTGACAAGGGGAGACTCGTTGGCGGCGATGGCTTCGATGCGGGCTCGCTGGAGGGTGTCGTTCCAGTGGGCGTGCAGGCGTCCGCTGGATTCCTCGGTCATCCGGCTCGTGCGATCAGCCAGGATGGTGGCGGCAGACTTGGCATCGGTGTCCCGGATCGCGGCGAGCACGCCGGAGAGGGAGGCGTCTCCCGGCGGCAAGCGATCGAGGGTTTCGCGAACCAGGGTGAGAACTTCGGAGTCGAACTGATCCGCAGCGACGTGCCGGCGATCGGCGTCGTTGAGGGTGCTGAGCAAAGACGCGTCGCAGAGCATGCAGCCGAGCAGGGCCTCGGCCGAGGTGAGTCGCCCGCGGGTGAGACGTTCGGCCTCGGTGGGAGCTTGATCGCTGGCGGGGGTTGCTCGGGCGGCGCTGCGTGCGGCGGGTACTGCCCGGGCGACGATCTCCTCACCGACGCCTGCGATCTTGGCAACTTCCTTGATGATCATGCGTCGGCGGACGGGTTCGACGTTCTTGAGGCCAAGCTCGGCGAGTTGGGCGACCTCGGCTTCGACTGCCTTGCTGCGCGCGGAGATGCCCTTGCCTTCGATGGACGCCGCGACGCGATTGAAGCGATAGCGGAGCACGTCCACACCGGCGGCTAGCGCCTTGTTCAGGACTTCGATGCCGCCGTCGCGCTTGAGCAATTCGTCGGGGTCCTTCGCGTCGGTGAACTTGTCAAGGGTGGCAACGACGACGTCGAGTGGTTCAGCGAAGAAGATCTCGGCGGCGCGGTCGGCGGCACGCTGGCCGGCGTCGTCGCCGTCGAAGAGCAGGACGACGCGGTCGCAGAGACGCCGGAGGATGACGGCGTGCTCGCGGGTGAGGGCGGTGCCAAGGGTGGCTACTACGTTCTCCAGCCCGGCTTGGTGGCACGCGATGGTGTCGGTGTAGCCCTCGGTGATGACGGCGGTGCGGGCGACTTGGATCGCCTTCGCGGCTTGGGCGAGGCCGAAGAGTGTGGCGGACTTGTTGAAGACGCGACTTTCGGGGCTGTTGAGGTACTTGGGCTCGTCCTCGTCACGCATCTTGCGGCCGCCGAAGGCGATGAAGCGGCCGATCTGATCGGTGATCGGGAACATCAGGCGGTGGCGGAAGGTGTCGTAGACGCGGCCTTCGCGGTCGCGAAGAAGCCCGGCCTCAACGAAGGTGCGGGAATCCAGCCCCATGCGCGAGAGCGTGAGCAACAAGCCATCCATGCGATCCGGTGCGGCTCCGATCTGGAAGCGTTCCACCATCTGGTCGCTGATGCCGCGTTTGGCGACGACGGCGCGGGCGGTGCTGCCGTGCTCGGGATGGCGGTAGATGGTCTTGAAGAACTCGGCGGCGGTGGCGTTGGCGTCAATGAGCTTGGAACGGCTTGTTTGCGGCTCTTCGCCCGCGACGGGGGCGCGACGGGGCTTGAGTTCGATGCCGCCGCGTTGGGCGAGGTATTCGAGGGCTTCGCGGAAGTCCATCTTGTGGAACTTCTGGACGAAGCTGAAGACGTCGCCGCCGGTGCCGCAGACGAAGCAGTGGAAGATCTGCTTGCGGGGGACGACTGCCATCGAGGGATTGTGGTCGTCGTGGAAGGGGCAGAGGCCGGCGAACTCGCGGCCCTTGGGCTTCAGGGTGACGTGCTCGGCGATGATCCGCTCGATGCTGACGGCGTCGCGCACGCGCTGGACATCGTCGTTGTCTTGGTACAAGCCCTTGGCCACGGATCCTCCGGAGTGCATTATTCGCTCGTGGGCCGGAGGCTTGTTTGGATGCGGAAAGCGGGCGGACGAGCGACAGGCGACAATACGGCATGTCCAGGCCCAGGCAGCCAGTGATTCGGGTTCAGGTGCGGTACTCCGGCCGGGTGCAGGGGGTCGGGTTCCGCGCGACTTGCATGTGGATCGCACAGACGGTGGTGGACTCGGCGGACCCGATCACCGGATGGGTGCGGAACGAGGCGGACGGGGATGTGACGCTGGAGGCGCAGGGCTCGCCGACGGCGGTGGAGGGGTTCCTGCGGGAAGTGGGGGAGCGGCTGGCGCGGAACATCGTGTCGGCGGTGCGGGCGGAGATGGTGGCGGTGCAGGGGGAGCGGGGGTTTGGGATTCGGAGGTAGGCAGAGAAGGCCGCGCCCTTCCGCCTGCCCTGTCTCTCCCAGAAGCGGCGTGGCAAGACGCGAGAATGGGCGGTGTGCGGGCGTAGGCTTGGGCTCGTGAATCTCGTTCCGACATTTGGAGTTTCTTCGTGCATAAGACGCCGCTTCACGGATATCACCTCGAACGCAAAGCCAAGATGGTCGATTTTGCCGGGTGGGACATGCCGATGTTCTACACCGGCATCCTCGAAGAGCACCATCAGGTGCGCAAGAGCGGCGGGCTCTTCGACGTCTCGCACATGGGGCGTGTGAAGGTCCAGGGCCGTCACGCCCGCAGGTTCCTCGAGCGGCTTTGCACGCGGCGCATCAGCGACATGCAGGCGGGGCAGTGCCGCTACAGCCTGGTGTGCAACGAGAAAGGCGGCGTGCACGACGACATCATCGTGTATCGCATGGACGAGGACGATTTCCTGCTGGTGGTGAACGCGAGCAATCGCGAGAAACTCTTGCCGCACTTTGAAAAGGTGAAGGCGGCGGGTGAAATGCAACTGAAGATCGACGACCAGACTCTGAGCACCGCGATGGTGGCGCTGCAGGGGCCCAAGGTCATCGACATGATCCGCAAGTTCAGCAGCGAGATCCCGAACCTGAAGCGGTACCGCTTCGCCGTGAAGAACCTGATGATTATGAAGGTGATCGTCAGCCGCACCGGATACACGGGCGAGGACGGCGTGGAGGCCATCCTGCCCGCCGGGATGCTGGGCATGGCGATGAAGTTGATTTTGAAGGACATCGACACAGATTCGCCCGACGCGGTGATCAAGCCCGCGGGCCTGGGTGCACGCGACACGCTGCGCATCGAGGCAGGCATGCCGCTGTATGGGCATGAACTGGGCGAGGAGATCAACGCCCTCTCCTGCGGCGTCGACTTTGCGATCTCGATGGACAAGCACACCCAAGACCGTGGCGAACGGTTCGTCGGACAGGACTCGCTCGAGGCCGCCCAGAAGGCGGGCATCCAGAAGAAGCTCGTCGGCCTTCAGCTCGAAGGCAAGCGTGCGGCACGCCAGGGGATGACGGTGCTGTCGGGCGGCAAGCCCATCGGCACGGTCTCCAGCGGCTGCGTCAGCCCGACGCTGGGCTACCCGATCGCGATGGCGTTCGTCGATGCCAGCATGACGGCGCTGGGGACGCCGGTGCAGGTGGACACGGGCCGCGAGGGGGCGATGTTCGAGGGCAAGGTGGTGAAGATGCCGTTCTACTCGCCGACGAAGGCGGGGTAAGTTCACGGCAGCGAGCTGACTTGACGAGCCCGGAGCGTCAGCGACGGGTTTCGGTGGCCCGGTGACTGAAGAACTTACAGACCCACTCGCTCACGCTCGGGGCTCGTCAGGGCGGAGCGATTGTCTGCGGGAGAGATGACGCATATCCTTTCGACCCGCTGCGGCTGTGGCGGAATTGGCAGACGCGCTAGATTCAGGTTCTAGTGGGGTCACACCCGTGGAGGTTCGACTCCTCTCAGCCGCACTTTCGACGAGGCCCGGTTTTCCGGGCCTTGTCGGTTTTTGGGGTGGGGGAAGAGACGGAGAGATTGAGAGACGAAGAGACGGAGTGGGGGAGTCGGGGTTGGTGCCTGTAGAGCCTCGCCCGCAAGGGCGAGGTCAAATGGGCGTGGCTTGGTGACACACGAGACCGGACCGACCTCTCGCTTACGCGAGAGGCTCTAGGCGGCGGCCTTTGCGGGCTTCGTCCGGTTGGTATCATGCCCGTATGCCGTTGGTTGTTGTTGGCATCGACGAGGCTGGGCTGGGGCCGCTGCTGGGGCCCTTGTGCGTCGGGCTGAGTGCGTTTCGGGTGGAGGAGTGGGCGGAGGGCGAGCCCCGGCCGGATTTGTGGAAGCTCTTGTCCCGCGGTGTGTGCAAGGAGCCGCGGGACGCCGCTGGGCGGGTGGCGGTGGCGGACTCCAAGGCCCTCAAACTCGCGAACTCCTCGGCCAAGCGGCATCCCTTGACGCACCTCGAACGCGGCGTGCTCGCGTTCGCAGCGGGGCTCACAGACACCGAGATCGACTCGGACGTGGCGTTGTTCGCGCTCTTGGACGCGACGCTGGATGATCAGCCGTGGTATCGCGATGGCGAGCGGATCAGCCTGCCGCTGGCGGGCGGGGCGGCCCTGCACGCGATCGCGGCGAATCTGGTGTCGGGGGCGATGAACGACGCCGGGGTGCGGCTGCTGGCGATGCGCTGCCGCGTGGTCGCGGAACGTGAATTCAACGCGATCGTGGATCGCACCGGCAACAAAGCGGACGTGAGCCTGATCGCCTTGGCGGAGCACTTGTCGACCGCGTTGGCGCTCGCCCACGAGAACCCCGATGCGGCGATCCGGGTGGTGTGCGACAAACTGGGCGGGCGCGACTCGTACGCGCCGGTGCTGGAGAAGATGCTGCCGGCGTGGCGCTGCCACATCGTCGAGCAAGGTGCGGCACGTTCGCGCTACGACCTGATCCCGCCGCGGCCGGAACTGCTGCCAAGCGGCGTGCTGCGGGTGAGCTTCCAGCCCGAGGCCGAGGATGCGCACCTGCCGGTCGCATTGGCGTCGATGATCGCGAAGATCGTGCGCGAGCTGGCGATGCACCGGTTCAATCAGTACTGGAACGGCAAGATGCCGGAGCTGAAGCCCACCGCGGGATATCGCCTCGACGCGCGGCGATGGCTGGGCGATGCGGGGAAGGTTCTGACGCGCCAGCATCGGGACGCGATGATCCGAAGAGCGTGAGCCTCGCGGTCCTCCTCAGCGATGGGACGACGCGACCAACAATGCCCCCATGTCCGATCCCGCGTTTGATCGCCGCCTGCTTGATTTGTGCGCTCGGGTGGCGATGCGCTCGGTGGGGAATGTGGAGCCGAACCCGCTCGTGGGTGCGGCGGTGGTGCGGTGGACCAACGGCGTTCCCGAGGTGATCGGAATCGGGCATCATCGCCGGTTTGGGGAAGCACACGCCGAGCGGTCGGCGCTCGCGGATTGCGTGCGTCGCGGTCGGGACCCACGCGGGGCGACGGTGTACGCGACGTTGGAGCCTTGTAATCACACCGGGAAGCAGCCGCCGTGCGCGCAGGGGTTGATCGAGGCGGGTGTCGCGGAAGTCGTCGCGGCTCGGCGTGATCCCAACCCGCTCGCGGCGGGGGGCTTCGAGGCCTTGGAGAAGACCGGGATTCGTTGCCGCGTGAGCGGGGCGAGTCGGGCCGCGATCGCGCTGTCGGACCCGTTCGTGAAGCGGATGAAGACCGGCCTGCCGTGGGTGATCGCCAAGTGGGCCCAGACGATCGACGGGCGGGTCGCGACGCGGAACGGAGAGAGCAAGTGGATCAGCGGCGATCGCTCGCGCAAGCGGGTGCACCGACTGCGGGCCCGCGTCGACGCCGTGCTGACGGGGATGGGCACCGTGCTCGCGGATGATCCGATGCTGACGGCACGGGACGTTCGCCGCGTGCGGCGGGCGGCGATCCGCGTGGTGGCGGACACGGACCTTGACATGCCCGAGACGGCGAAGCTGGTGACGACAGCGCACTCGCTGAAGACAGTCGTCGCGTGTTCGGCGGAACTGGCGAACGGCGAGATCACCCGCGCAAAGCGCGAACGGCTGGCAGCAGCAGGCGCCGTGGTCATCGGTGTGCCGACGATCGGGGAGCGGCTGGACCTCGCGGCTCTGTTGCGACGGCTGGCGAGCGAGCACGGCGTGTCGTCTGTGTTGATCGAGTCCGGCCCAGGGCTGCTGGGGTCGATGCTGGATGCCGACCTGGTGGACGAGTTGGTCGTCTACGTCGCACCGATGATGCTGGGCGACGAGATGGCGCGAGCCGCGGCGGCGGGGCGGATTGCGCCGACTCTCAGCATGGCACAGCGATACGAGTTGCTGCAGGCCAAGCGGATCGAGAACGATCTCGAGGTGGTGTATCGGAGGCGATCGTGAGCGCGGCGAGGAACATCTCGGTACGGCGCGCAACGCCGACGGAGATGCCGCTCGCGGCGGCGTTGTTCCGCGAGTACGCCCAGAGCATTGCGTATCTCTGTGCCGCTTCGTTCGCTCAGCAGAACCTCGACGAAGAACTGCGCTCGCTCCCGGGCAAATACGCCGAGCCAGCGGGCTGCATCCTGCTTGCCCGAGATGCGACCGACGCACCGATCGGCTGCGTCGCGCTGCGCCCGATCGACGCCGCAGCGCACGATCGCGAGGACGATCGCATCTGCGAGATGAAGCGTCTCTACACACGGCCCGAGGCTCGCGGCCTCGGTGCGGGGCGGCGATTGTGCGAGGAATTAATCGCGTTCGCCCGCGGAGCGGGGTACACGCTCATGAAGCTCGACACGGAGCCTGAACTCGACGCGGCGTGCGCGTTGTACCGAACGCTCGGGTTCATCGACATCCCGCGGTACAACGACGACCCACAGCCCAAGACCTTGTATCTGGGCTTGCCACTCTGATAGAGCCTCTCGCGTGAGCGAGAGGTGGTTGGTGCGATCGGATCACTTCGACCTCTCGCTTACGCGAGAGGCTCTATCGACTCACCCACGCATCGGGATATCAAGCTTCTGCTCATCGGCACACGCCGCCGCCTCGGCGTACCCGCTATCGACGTGCCGGAACACACCCATCGCCGGGTCGTTGGTGAGCACGCGGCGAAGCCGTGCCTCAGCCTCCTTCGTCCCGTCGGCGACGATCACCTGCCCTGCATGCTGGCTGAAGCCGATCCCGACGCCGCCGCCGTGGTGGAAGCTGACCCAGCTCGCGCCGCTCGCGACGTTGACCATCGCGTTGAGGATCGCCCAGTCGCTGATCGCGTCGCTACCGTCCTTCATGCCCTCGGTTTCGCGGTTGGGGCTGGCGACGCTGCCGCAGTCGAGGTGATCGCGGCCGATGACGATCGGGGCCCGGATCTTCCCGCTGGCGACGAGGTTGTTCAGCATGACGCCCGCCTTGTCGCGCTGGCCCTGGCCCAGCCAGCAGATGCGTGCGGGCAGGCCTTGGAACGCGATGCGTTCCTTCGCGATCTTGAGCCAGCGGTGCAGGCCCTTGTCCTCCGGGAAAAGCTTCATCAGCTCCGCATCGGCGGCAAAGATGTCCTGCGGATCGCCGCTGAGGGCGACGAAGCGGAACGGCCCGCGGCCGACGCAGAACTGGGGTCGGATATAGGCGGGGACGAAGCCGGGGAAGGCGAACGCGTCCTTGAAACCGTGGTCGAAGGCGCGTTGGCGGATGTTGTTGCCGTAGTCGAAGGTGATGCTGCCGCGTTTCTGAAGGGCAACCATGGCGCGGACGTGGCGTTCCATGGTTGCGAGGCTGTGCTTCTCGTACATAGCGGCGTCGGCGCTTCGGGCCTGCTCGGCCTGGGTGATGGACATGCCCGCCGGGACGTAGTGCAGCACATCGTGGGCGCTGGTCTGGTCGGTGAGCGTGTCGGGGGTGATATTGCGTTCGAGCAAACGCTCAAGCAAGTCCACCGCGTTGCAACAGACACCGATGCTGATCGCCTTCTTGGCTTTGGAAGCCTGAAGGGCGGCGTCGATCGCGGCGTCGATACCTTCGACAGTCTGGTCGAGGTACCGGTCCTTCACCCGCCGCTGCAGGCACCGAGGGTCGATATCGGCGATGAGACAAGTGCCGCCGTTCATGGTGATGGCGAGGGGCTGTGCGCCGCCCATGCCGCCGCAGCCGGCGGTCACGTTGAGTTTGCCGGAGAGGTCGCTCTTGTAGTGGTGCTGCGCGAGTTCGCGGAAGGTCTCGTAGGTGCCCTGCACGATGCCCTGGGTGCCGATGTAGATCCACGAGCCGGCGGTCATCTGGCCGTACATGATGAGGCCTTTGGCGGCGAGCTCATCGAAGTGCTTCTGGGTGGCCCAGTGGGGCACGAGATTGCTGTTGGCGATGAGCACGCGGGGTGCGTCGGTGTGGGTCTTGACGACGCCGACGGGCTTGCCGGACTGGACGAGGAGGGTTTCGTCGGGCTCGAGGCGTTCGAGTGTCTTGACGATGGCGTCGAAGGCTGGCCAGGATCGGGCGGCCTGGCCGCGGCCGCCGTAGACGACGAGGTCCTCGGGACGCTCCGCGACCTCGGGATCGAGATTGTTCATCAGCATCCGCATGGCGGCTTCCGCCTGCCAGGTCTTGCAGGTGCGTTGGTTGCCGCGCGGGGCGCGGCAGACACGGGGCTGGTGTTTCGAGGCGTCAGCGAGGAGCTTGCCGACGGCGTCGGTGGCGGGTTTGGTGGGCATGGAGCTTCAGGCTACGCGGGAACAGGGTTCAACGCAAGAGCGGGATCGAAATGGGTTGGACACGATGGCGGCAGCGGTGCAGGACCCGCGGCGACGCGATGGCCGGGTGACCTCTGGCTTACGCCAGAGGCTCTATCGCGGCGACGAGGAGCCTTGATCACAGACCGACGAACGCGCCGGTGCGGATGAGCTCGGCGATGGCTTCGATGTCCGCGGTGAGCGGGCGGTCTTCGGTGAGCTTCTTGACCTTGGAGCGGACGATCTTGTGGGCCGCTTCGACACCCTTTCCGCTTCTGAGCGGCCGGTGGTACTCGATGCCCTGGGCAGCGCAGAGGAACTCAATCGCGACGACGCGGCGGGCGAGGTCGATCGCCCGCGCCGCCTTCGCCGCGCTCCGCGGGCCGAACGAGTTGTAATCCTCCATGCCCGCCGAGGTGGACAGGTTTGCCACGCTCGCCGGCGTCGCCAGCCCGATCATCTCATTCACGCAGGCCGCCGCCGTGTACTGAGCAATCATCAGCCCGCTCTGCAACCCCGGCCGCGGCGACAGATACGGCTTCAGATGACTCTCCGGCTCGAACGCGCCCGTAATCAAATACGTCCGCCGCTCGCTTATCCCGGCGATATGGCACAGCGCGATCGCGAGCGTGTCGAGCGGAATCGCCAGCGGCATGCCGTGGAAGTTGGCACCAGAAAGAATGTCGCCGCGCCTTTGGGAGCCCTTCGGAAAAACGAGCGGATTGTCGGTGACGGCGTTCAGCTCGCCGTACTCCAGCGATGCGTAGAGAGTCCCAGCGGCGTAGCGACACGCTCCGAGCACCGTGGGAGCGGCCCGCAGGGAATATGGATCCTGCACGCGAGGGTCGTTCTCCACATGGCTCTTGACGATGCGGCTTCCGCTGAGAAGGTCGCGAACACGCTGGGCGACCGCACGCATGCTTTCATTGGACCGCGCCTGGTACAGGCGGTCGTCGAGAAACTGGTCCGTGGCTCGGCATGCATCGATCGACATCGCCAGCGCCGTGATCGCGGCATCCAGCAGCACATCGGCATCATGCGCGAGCAAACAACCCCACCCCGCCATCAAATGCGTCCCATTGATCAGCGCCAGCCCTTCCTTCGCCGACAGCGCCAGCGGCTTGATCCCTGCTTTGCGCAACGCATCGCCGCCGCGAACCACCCGCGCACTCCGCCCGACCGTCGCCTCACCCTCCCCGATCGCCACCAGCGCGATCGCCGCCAGCGGGGCCAAGTCGCCCGACGCACCCACGCTGCCGACGCTCGGCACCACTGGGGTCACGCTGGCGTTGAGCATCTTGACGATTGTCTCACAGACGACGGGGCGCACGCCGGAAAGCCCGCGTGCGAGCGAGGCAGCGAGCAGCAGCATCGTCGCCCGCACAACATCGCGCGGCAATGGCTCACCCACCCCCGCGGCATGCGAGCGCACCAGATTCCGCTGCAGCGCCGCCAGGTCGTTGTGACCGATGCGCTGCTTGCTCAGCGAGCCAAAGCCGGTGTTGATGCCGTAGTGGGGGAGGCCGTCGGTCAGGGCGGTCTCAACGACCGCCCGAGAACGCTTCATCGCGGCGATGGAGGCCGGCGACAGCTTGACCTTTTCACCAGAGCGGGCAACGGCGACAACGGCATCGATTGTGAGCGAGTCGGGGCGGAGTGTGAGGGGCATAAGCCGCGAGTGTACGAGGATGCGGGATCGTCTTGCTCGGCCAACGGGCCTGGGCCAACGGGTCTGGGCCACGGGATTGCACAATGAAAAGGACCGGCCAGAGGCCGGTCCCAGTGATTCGGATAGGTTGACAGTCGATCCTTGGGTTACGCCACGAGGTTGGTGACGTTCTCGATCGCCTCGACGACCTGACGGACCTGGAAGGGCTTGCGGAGGAAGCCATCGAAGCCCTGGCCCTTGAGGCTGAACGCCTGGCCGTCGGTGAGCTTGCTGCTCATGGCGATGAGCTTGGTGATCTGCAGGCTCTCGTTCTTCTTGACAATGTCGGTGAGGGCCTTGGAGTCGCCGTTGCCGAGTTCGAGGTCCATCAGCAGCACATGCGGCTTGAAGCGTTCGGCCTCGACGCCGGCGGCAAAGCCGGTCGACGCGGCGCGGACTTCGTAGCTGGTCTGCTCACTGAGAATCTTCTCGAGCGTGGCAGCGACTTCCTTGTCGCCGTCAACGATCAGGACACGGGTGCGGCCGGACGCGATCCCCTCAAGCGGGATGTTGTGGGCCTTCATGAAACGGATGAGCTCGCTGGTCGGAATCCGGCGATCACGGCTGCCCGGGATGCGGTAGCCCTTGAGCGAACCGGAATCGAACCACTTCGAGACCGTGCGCGGCGCGACATTGCAGATCTTCGCGACTTCGCCGGTCGTCAGCACTTCTTTGTCAATGGCCATCGCTTCACCTCGCGGGTACACAACGGGCGACGGATGACGCCCACAACGCAGTTCGGGACCCGAACACCGGTCCCGAGACGCCAAGGAATCGGCGATGCCGACTTCGCGGTTCATCCCGAACGAATCAGTCGAGCCAGAAAATGCGGTTTTTCCGTATCGGGCGGGTTATCCGGTCGCGTCGCCGCGGACGGCAAAGGTCGGACGCCACGCATCCAGATCGAGTGCTCGGGGGCTCTCAAAGCCTGCCCAGAATGCGCATCTTCACACGGAATCCGCAGTTGCTGCGGACCTTGTTGACAGACCTGACGCGTTCCTAGTAGATTGACTACTGTTTGACCCTTTCCGGAGCTGGGGCGGCGTGGGTCTGGGTTTCCGGAATGCAGTGGTGGGGTAGTCGGTTGGGGAGAGAGGGTCGGGGAAAAGGTGGGGGGACGTGTCGTAGTCTGGGATTGCGTGTGCAACCTTCCGGACCGCGGCTCGAACATCTTGACCACGAGAACCTCGGGCGGACCTGCCCGGGGTGGATTCGGTCCCGCAGGAAGCGGGCACAGGCCGAGGCTGCTCGTCTGGCGCACTTACCGGCGCTCTTAGAGGATTCCGATGATCGCACGCACCATCCGCCGTACTTCTTCCGCTTTCACAGTTGCCGCGATGATCGCTGTCGCGGGCCTCGCGCTGCCCAGCGTGTCGTGGGCGCAGGATTCGAAGCCCGCGGAGTCGGGCGCGAAGGCCGCGAGTGAGACCGATCTTCTGAAGGACTTCATCCACTTCACCCGCATCGCGCGCTACGACGTCGCGGCGCAGGTCGGGTCGGAGTTGCTGGGCCGCGGGATCAAGCCCAAGGACTTTGTGTCGCTTGTCGACGGCGCGGGCGAACAGGCCCGGTTCGACGAGACGGTTGGCCGCGCGATGCGGGTTGGTTCGCTGGAGCCGATCGCCGGGGCGATGTACAAGCTGTACGAATCCGGCCGTCTGGCCGCGGCCCGTGACCCGGGCGAGATCGCCGAGAACATCAAGAAGCTGACCGGCACGGTCCAGGGCCGTATCCGTGCGTCCACGCGCTTGAAGGCGGCGGGCGAGTACGCGATGCCTCAGTTGCTGAACGCTCTCATGGATCGCGACAATCCGGCGCTGCGTTCGGAAGCCCAGCGTGTGCTGGTGGAGATCGGCAGCCAGTCGGTCATCCCGCTCGCGACGGCGATGGTGCACAGCGAGCCGGCCCAGGCGGAGCGTCTGGCCGACGTGCTCGGGCTCATCGGGCACCGGGCGGCGCTGCCGTTCCTCGCGGACCTGAAGACCTCCTCGACGGTCGCGAACGTGAAAGGCGCGGCCGAGCGTGCGATGAACCGCATTGACCCCGGTAGCGTGAACGCTGGCGTGGCCGATCTGTATCTCGGGCTTGCCGAGCGTTACTACAGCCAGTCGCGTGACGTGACGAGCTTCGGCGGCGAGGACTTCCAGCTGCTGTGGTCGTACAACCCCTCTTCGGGCCTGAACATGACCGGCATCCGCACGCCGGTGTACCACGAGGCGATGGCGATGTCGCTCGCCGAGCGAGCGCTCACGATCGACGCGGGCAACCAGCAGGCGCTGGGTCTTTGGTTGGCCAGCAATCTGCGCCGCGAGATCCACACGCCTCAGGGCTACGAGAATCCCGCCTACGCGGCGGATCGCCGTGACGCGATGTACTTCGCGGTCGCTGCCGGCGCTGGTCCGAGCCAGGCGGTTCTGGCCCGTGCGGTGGACGCAAAGGACACCATGCTCGCTCGCAAGGCGATCAGCGCGATCGAGCGCACCGCCGGCAGTGGGGCCCTCACGGCCAAGACCGGTGACCGGTCGCCGCTGGTCGAAGCCTTGACATACCCGAACCGTCGCGTGCAGTACGAGGCGGCGTTGGCGTTGGGCGCGTCGCAGCCGTCGGCACCGTTTGCTGGCAGCGAACGCGTCGTTCCGACGCTCGCGGCCACGATCCGCGAGGCCTCGGCGAAGTACGCTGGCATCATCGCCCGGGACAACGAGCAATACCAAGCCATCCGCAAGATCCTTGAGCAGGACGGATACACGGTCCTGAGCCGCGGCTCGAGCCTGACCGAGCTGGATGGGCCGATCGCCGAGGTCCCGGCCGTCGATTTGCTGGTCGCCGTGGACCCCAACGCGACCGAGGTTCCGGCGCTCATCACGTCGATCCGCGGCACGACCCGCACCGCGGCGACCCCGCTGCTGGCGCTAACGACCGCCGAGTCGTACCCCGAACTGCGGCGTCGCTACGAGACCGAGACCAATGTGACCGTCCGCCCGCTCGCGACGGCGCCTGAGGCGATCAGCAAGGCGGCGAACGACCTCGTTCTCGCGGCGTCAGGCGGCCCGATCGCAAGCGATGAGGCTCAGGCCTATGCCGCGCGTTCGCTCGCAGTGCTGCGTGACCTCGCGGTGTCTCGCAATACGGCTCTTCCAGTGGAAGAGGCGGTCATGCCGCTGATCAAGAGCCTCACCGAATCGACGGGCGCGACCAAGATGAACGTCGCCGAGGTGCTCTCGCTCATCGGCCAGCAGCGGGCACAGGTGTCGCTGATGGACGCGGCACTGAACGCCAGCGGCAGCGACCGTATTGACCTGATGAGCAAAGTGGCGAGCAGCGCGAAGCGATTCGGCAACCAGCTCGAAGAGCGCCAGGTTCGCCGCGTCGTCGAGATGGCCAAGGGCAGCGATGCGGCGGAGTCGACCGCAGCCGCGGCTTTGGCCGGTGCTCTGAACCTTCCGAACGCAGACCTCATCCAGTTCATCCTCGGCGGCCGCTCGCACGCCGCGAAGTAAGTCTCACGAATCCCACGACCAAGACCACGGGCCGGCGTCTCGCCGGCCCTTTTTCATTGCAGCCCGATTGAACCAGCAGATCGACAGTGAGAGCGTCCTCCGCTCGCAGTCAGGGCGTTGGGGGAGTGGGGGAGTGGGGGCAGCGTGCCGCTACGCGTTGCCCGCGTCCCGAAACAGTTATGCGGGCTTCGGGATTGATTCGATTTCGGGTTTCGGGCAGAACCGATCCGGTCTACGTTACGGAAATGAAGCGGCGGGGACGACTCCCGCTCTCCATGAGGCCCGAGCGTACTTGCCAAAATGACGACACTGCCGAAGCACGCCCGGGGCCGGTGCCGTGGGACCCTGCTCGAGCACTCTTCGAATCGCCACTGGTCGGACTCGGCACCATGCGCATGGGGTCGGGCCACTCGGAGATGAATCGCGATCGGGTTGCCTATGTCTGGCCGACGGTGTCATTCCCTCGCCTCCCGTATGCGGTGCAGTTCGATCGTGAGGCGGCGGTGCAGGGCGATCGAAACACGGCCGTACTGACGAGCGTGGGTTCGGTGATGCGACGCACCGGCATGACGGATCGTGGAATCGACAATGTCTGGCTGGACGTGCACCCGAATCTGCTCGCCGACATGGTCTCGGCAGCTACTGGAAGCTCCCGCGCCCCGGACGCCCGTTTTCCCTGGCGTTGCACGCCCCTTCCGACGGCAGCGTTGCTGGCGGTCACCAGGCTCGCCGCTCGGGTGCGGCAGCAGGGGGGCGCACCGGCGACGGCATCACACCCCTCTTCAACGCGAAGCGATCAGGTAGGGGGGCTCACGAATTTGGAGACCGAAGAAACGATTCTGGGAGCGATTGCCGCAACCGTGAAGGCCGCGGCCGCGGCTCATGCTCCGACCCGCCGCCGCCCCCCTTCCGTGGCTCAGGCGAAGTTCCATCGCGAAGCAATCGACGAGGTGCGACGACGCCTTGCGGTTACGCCAGAGGGCCGCCACAGCCTCACCCAACTCGCCGCGGCGGTACACATCTCGCCATTTCATCTGTGCCGCCTTTTCAAGCGACATACCGGAGTCCCAATCCATCGGTACCTCGAGCGGCTACGGCTGCGGGCGGCGATGGTGGAAGCGGTGGAAACACGATCGCGAATGCTCGACATCGCGCTGCGCCACGGGTTCTGCAGCGAGTCGCACCTATCCAACGCGTTCTTGAGGGAATTTGGACAGCGGCCAAGCGAGGTGCGGTGCGGCAAGCTTGCTTAGGACGGGCAGAGCAACGCGTCGTATGCGACGATAAAGACCTGAAAGTCCGCGTCGTCCACGAGCTCGTCGGCGTTGAGATCGGTCGGGCAGGCCGCGGCCATCGCCGGATCGGCGCAGTCGAGGAGGTTGTACGCCACGACAAAGACCTGGAAGTCCGAGTCGTCGACGACGTCATCGTCGTTGAAGTCCGCTCCGCACCCTTCCGGAAAGCCGTCGATCGCGTTCAGGGAATCCGGGTCGTAGCCCGTGTGATCCGGGATCAAGAGCGCGGAGAACACCCCGTTGCGATCGATGCGAAGCCGGACGTTCGCCCAATCGTCCCACACCGACATCGGCTCGGCGAACAGCGGCAAGGAAGGCGAGTTGAGGCCTTTCGGGAACGCCGCTGAATTCGGGAACGCGTTCAGCTCCCGCGGCGCCAGAGTGAACTCGATGTTGCCGTCGCCGTTGAAGTCAATCGGGGCCATGCCGCGTTTGGCGAACTTGATCTTTCCAGTGTCATCGATGTACGGCATCCGGTATCGGGCGTACACGGATGTTTCGGGATCGCTGGGATCGGGCGCGAAGCCGTTGTTCTCGTTGGGCAATTCCTCGCTCTGTGACTGTCCCTGCGAACGCGAGAAATCGAGGCGGTAGAAGTACTTCGAGAATGGACGAGGCGTCACCAGCAGATAGTTCATGATGCTCAGGTAGTTGGGCTTGTAGTTGATCGGGTCCTGCCCGCCGTGGTCAAGCCCGAGCGTGTGCCCGAGCTCGTGCATGAAGGCCGCGGCAACCTTCTCGGTGAGCGAACTCCCCGTCAGAGTTTCGGCGCCTTTGAGCGAATAGACGAACTGATCGCCGCCAAGCTCCGCAAGCCCGACATAGGGCTTCACATCGAAATTGTCAGATCGAACGATGTCCTGAAACGCAAGGCAGTAGCGGGCGATCTGCTCCCATGCCGGACGGACGAGCGCCCAGTTGGCCTTGGATCGCATCTCGGGCGTGCCGAAGTGAGCCTCGGTCACGCTCGCGGACTCGACCGGGAAACCCGCGCCCGTGCCGGCAGCGGCTGCGAAGCCCTTCGCGGGCATCAGCCCGCTGGAAATGGCCTCGTCGCGAATGATGTGCAGCCGGATGCCGCGGACGCCGTCGATGTTGTCGATCGGGGCCTTGGAAAACGCCTTCGTCACCATGGCGGCTGCCGCGGCGGACATCATCGCATTGGGCGATGAATCGATCTCAACGAAGAGATCTTTGTGATCGGGCGTGGCACCCATGGCGTGCAGATCGAGGTCGACGATGTTGTCGGCATCGACGTAGACGCCACCCCCCTGCTCGACGGGCATTTCCCAGATGTCGGGGATGCCGTCGGCGTCGGAGTCGATGTTGAGCTTCAGTCGATACGTGCGACGCACGCCGTCCTGGATGAGCTCGCCGACGATCCAGCCGGTGTCGCTGACACCGGTCGCGGTGCGGAGCGTCACGCCAGCCGGAAGCTGAGCGCCGAGCAGCGTGTCGAGGCGGATGGTGGTGCCCCGAAACCAGAGCCAGGGCGTGGATTCGCCGTTGGTGAAGTCGTTTCCAACCACGACGCCCGCAGAGGTGATGCCCAGGGCTTCACTCGCCGGCAGGCCGGTCGTGGGGGGGAGCGTGAACCACTCGCCTTGGATGTACGCATGGCCTCGGTTGAATCCACCGGGGCCGTTGCTGGAGGTAAAAGCGATGTTCCCGTTGGGCGCGACGTCTTTGATGCCTGCGGGCCCGATAGGGGACAGGTCAAGGTACGACGTGCGAAACTCGTCGAACTTGGGGGTGCTGACGATCAGCAGCTCAGTCGGGGGCGGATCGTCGAAGTTCACCGGCGCGAGGTCGAAGTAGATGTTGCCGCGATCGTCGCGATCGGCGATCAGGGTTGGCCGAACGCGAGGGTCTTCCAGAAACCGCCGCTTCTCGCCGTTCGGAAACCCGATGTCGATGGCCATCCCGGTGCCCGGGATGTTGGGCGTGGCGGCGTACACCGTGTTGCCGAAGGTGTCCGACGCACTGAAGTGACGCCTCTTGAAGTCGAAGCTGCTCACCGAGGATCCCGCGAACGTCGTGATCCCGACGCTGGCGGTTCCGGTCGCGGAGTTGGTACTGAACCGATTGCCAAAAACCTGACCGGATCGGGTGATCGCGAACGCGAAGATGTTCGCGGCGAGCGACGGCCCGAGCGTGGACCCGCCGGTTCGATAGGCCTGGCCCCCCCCATCGAGATTCAGCAGATGAATGAACTGGCCGGCGTCGTTCACCTTGCTCTGCAGTGCCCCGCTCGGCGTCGCCGCGCCCGTGAGGATCTGGAAGGACTCAACCTGAAACGGCGGCGGCGGGGCAGCAGCGGAGGGCTGTGAAGCTCCCAGACCAAGCGACCAAGCCAAAGCAGCGACGGGCGACAGACGGAACAGCATCAAAGGAAACTCCAAGAGTCGGGCGAGTCGCCCGGCCGGTCGGCGAGCCAGCAGTCAGCCGAACGGACCGACGGCTCTTTCGACGATACCGCTGATGATGTTTCGCGGGAAGTGGAATCTTGCCGGTCTCTGGCGACGCGGGCGCCCGAGATGCCTTGACCCCCGCCAGGTGGGCCTGATCGATCGCTAGGTCGAGCCTAGGCAACACACTTTACATAACATTTATTATAGGACGTTGTAGGTGGATCGGGCGGCATTCATCGCGTCGCCTCACGCGAGCTCACGTGGGCTCGCGTGGGCTCATTGCCCAGTGGCGTGCGGCTGCCAAGCCTTCACCTTGGCGTCGATCCAGGAGGCAATGTCGGTCGCATAGCCGTCGAGTCGCCAGAAGAGCAGCGTGTGACCGCCATTGAAGCGCCAGCGCTCAGGGCGGCCCAGACGCTCCCACAGACGATCGCCGGTTGCGACTGGCACGATGCGGTCGCGGTCCGCCTGGATGACAAGCACGCGGTCGGCGGGCATGGCGGCGGCGGTGTGGTACGGATCGGTCGTGCATGCCTCGAGCCAAGTGCGGATAAATCGCTCCCGCTGCTCGGAAGGGGGGTCATGGGCGAGCCACCGGACGCGGGATGCGGGATCGGTGAGCTGAGTGTCGAAGTAGACGCTTGCAAGATCTGCTCCGCCGCCGATGAGAACGACGGCGGCGACCCGGTCGACGTGCTTGGTCGCAAACGCCAAGGCGGCCGGCACCCCCCCGCTGCAACCGACGACGACGAGGGGGCGGGTGCGGAGGTGCGGATCATCGCGTTCGTGGATCGCACGCAGGAACTCGACGGACGTGGCGACCTTGCGGATCTGTGCATCGAACTCGGCCACGGCATCCCTAGCAGCATCCTCCGGTGATTCGAATCGACGGACCGCGTACTCACCAAGGGGCCGGGCCATATCCGCGGCGAACTCAGCCACCATGCCATCTGGCCCGGGATCGGGTCGCAATTCGATTCGGCGGGAGACGAAGTGACTCATCGCGAGATCTGCGGCCAGGGCGCAGGCGTAGCGACGCATCGCGACCTCGACGAGCGCACCGACCTCGTATTTCCAGCTGTTGCCGAGACCGTTGAACCAGAGGACGGTCGCATCGGGCCTCTCAACCCGGACGGGGAGGCTGCCGAGCATGATTCCTTCGCCATCGTCGATCAGCTCGTACAACCCGTTGGAACGCAGATTCGAGTAGGGCTCGTCCTCGTCGCGGGCCGCGATCTCTTCTTTCCATCGCGGCGAGACGGCCAGTGCCCGATGTTGCTCAGGATACACCCGAGGCGTGCCTTTGCTGTTTACTTCCAATCTCTGATACTGGATCGCGACGAAGCCCTCGACTGGAGTCGCGGACTGAATGAGGAACGCCTCGCCGCGGCTGAGCATGATCTCGTCGAAGTCCGTACGTTCGACGCTTCCAGGCTTTGGCTCATAGCGATGGACGATCTCGGGCAACGAGCGTGCGAACTCAGCGGCGGCGTCGGGGCTCGATTCCGGCCACGAGATGCGTGGAGTCAAGAGTGAACCGCGAGGGTCGGTGCCGGGCACCTCGTGGTTCATGCAACCGGTGATGCACAGAACGCCCAAAACGCCGATCGCCTGAACCGACGCGCCCCAGCGCCTCGTTGCACCCATGACGCGATTCCTCTCCCCAAGTACGTACGCCACTCGACGGCTCGCCCGAGGTGCGTCGGCTGGTCGCACGCACGACGGGGGATCCCGCCTTTGCTACGCCACCGTCCCCATGTACACCGCCAAGATATCCCGCGCCGCCGCCAGGTCCTTCCGGTCCACCATCTCCGTCACCGTGTGGATGTACCGCGTCCCCACGGTGATCCCCACCGCCCGGGCGCCCGCCGCGGCTTGCTGGGCCGCCGCGCCGTCTTGCCCCCCTGCCGCGAGGATCGAACGCTGGTACGGAATCTTGTTTTTGATCGCCAGTTTCTCGATCTCGTTCACCAGTTGGTGATCGGAGATAAACGAGCTGTCCTTGATGTGCAACGCGAAGCCGTGGCCGTGGCGCGACACGGCCTCCTCGGGCGGGACGCCCGGCGTGTCGCACGCGAGCGTCACGTCGATGCCCAGGCCGATGTCCGGCTCCACCGCGTGGCTCGCGGTCTTGGCGCCACGCAGGCCAACTTCTTCCTGCACCGTGAAGGCGACGACGACTTCGCAGGCGTGGCCGTTCTTGTTCTTGTCGAGCTGCCGCACGCTCTCGATGCCCAGCCAGCAAGCGACGCGGTTGTCCATCGCCTTGCTGACGAGCTTGTCACCGACTTCGATCAGCGGCTCGTCCATCACAACATAATCACCGACCTTGACCTTCTTCTTCACCTTGTCGCCGGGCAGACCCATGTCGACGAAGAACTCCTTGACCTCGGGGATCTTCTCGCGATCCTTGGGGCCGGAGATGTGAATCGGGCGGCCAGCCGGGTTCATGACGGCCTTGTGGTCGCCGCTGTCGGTCACGACCAGGACGCGACGGCTGAACAGGTTGCGGGTGTCGAACCCGCCCGCGCTGTTGAGCCAGAGGTAGCCCTTGTCGTCGATGTGAGTGACGTAGAACCCGATCTCATCCATGTGGCAGAGCTGCATCACGCGGGTCGGGCGGGCTTGCGAACCCTTTTTCTTCCCCCCCGCTGCTTTGCCGCGCGGGTGGCGGGTGCAGATGAGCGAACCCATCGCGTCGGTGCGGACTTCGTCGAAGAGGCCGTCGATTTCCTTCTCGATGAGCGCACGCACACGCTCCTCGCGGCCCGGGACGCCAGGGGTTTCGCAAAGACGCTTGAGAAGATCGGTGTTCATGGTGAGTGGAAAGGTTGAAGGGTTGGGGTTCGAGGCAAAGACAACGCACTTGCTGTGGGCAAGAATGCACAGCATACCGCGTGGCGACCCATGTGGTTGCCGCCCCCCTCACC
>VYLH01000013.1_pt1 | contig 96118 bp, 85 predicted proteins | sample 5114361 | NCBI WGS metagenome assembly VYLH01 (sample SAMN12291772, study PRJNA351875) | freshwater metagenome | isolation source: freshwater lake | place: USA: Michigan, Kent Lake | collected 2013-08-15
CCCAACCCCCACTGCCCCCAACCAACCCCAAGAGGCCCCGCCAGACCCCCAACGGGTCTGCTCCCGGCCGTCAATCCGTTTGGTTCTTTCCGAAATCAGAACTCAAACCGGTTGAAAAGACGACCGACGTATCTACAATGATGCTAGCCGAAGCACCCGGGTTGTCCAGCGAATGCTGAAAATTTCGAGTGATTCGAGCGATGGAGGCGTCCTTATGCCGTCCGGACCCACCGCAAAGAAGCCGAATCATCCCACCTGGAAGTCTTCTAATCCCGATCCCGTGGTCACCAGCGTCCCCGCGCCCGCTCAGCCCGCTGCCAAGCCCACTGCCGCGACCAAGCCCGGCACCCTGCCGCGGGAACTCGACCTGATCGCCGACTTCCCTGGGCTGAAGACCCCCACCCCCGAGGCGTGGCGAGCGCTGGTGGACAAGGACCTGGCCGGGGCGCCCTTCGAGAAGAAGCTGATCACCCACACCTATGAGGGTGTGTATCTCAAACCTCTTTATACACGCGCGGAGCTGCCGCCGGCGCCGGCCGAGCACTCGGGTGCGGCACCGTTCACGCGGGGGGCCTCGCCGCTGGGTCTGACCCAGTGCGGCTGGGACATCCGCCAGGAACGCAGCGAGCCCTCGATCTCAGGCGTGCGCGAGGCGATGCTCGAGGACCTGCAGTTCGGCGTGACCTCGATCATCCTGCGGCTCGACGCCGCGGGACGGGCGGGGCTCGATCCGGATGACGCCAAGGCCGGCGCGCTGGTGGCGAGCGATGGTTGCTCGCTGTCGGACGCCGCGGACTTTGATGATGCGTTCGACGGCGTGTACCTCGACATGATCGGCGTCGGCCTTGAAGCCGGCGCTTCGTTCACACCGGGAGCGGCGTTGCTCGGCGCGTTGTGGGATCGCCGCAAGATCGCGCCCGAGAAACGCCGCGGCTGGTTCAACGCCGACCCGCTGGCCGTGCTGGCACGCGATGGGCACCTGCCGTACTCGGTCGAGACCGGCCTTTCGCTCGCGGCGGACCTCGCCGCGTACACGTCCAAGGCTCTTCCCGCGGCACGCTCGATCCGCGTCGGCACCGCGCCGTATCACCACGCGGGCGCGACCGCGACGCAGGACCTGGCGTTCTCGATGGCGACGGCGCTCGAGTACCTGCGGGCAATGGCCGCCGCCGGCCTCACCGTCGACGCCGCGGCGAAGCAGATGGTCTTCTCGTTCGCGGTGGGCACGTCGTTCTTCCTGGCGATCGCGAAGCTCCGAGCGGCACGCCGTCTGTGGGCGCGGGTGCTGGAAGCCAGCGGCGGGACGCTCGACGACTCGACCGCGATGCGGATGCACGTCCGCACTAGCAAGCGCGTCATCACCAGCCGCGACCCGTGGGTGAACATCCTCCGCAACACCGCGTGCGTCTATGCCGCCGCGGTGGCGGGCGCCGACGCGATCGGCAGCGTGCCGTTCGATGCGGCACTGGGCTTGCCCTCCGCGCTCGCGCGGCGCGTGGCACGCAACACGCACCACATCCTGCAGTCCGAGTCCCACCTGCACCGCGTGTCGGACCCCGCCGGCGGCAGCTGGTACCTCGACAATCTCACCAACGAACTAGCCGAGAAGGCATGGGTGATCCTGCAGTCGATCGAGGCCCGCGGCGGAATGGCCAAAGCACTCGCCGACGGCTGGGTGCACGAACAGATCGACAGCGCGTACGAGCCGCGGGCGAAGAACATCGCGCTGCGCAAAGACGCGATCATTGGTGTGAGCGATTTCCCCAACGCCGGCGAGGAGCCGGTGCGCCCGGCGAACTTCGCCCTGCCGCCGATCCGGGCGGCCGCGATCGAGCGGATGAAGTCGCGGCGGAGGGAAGGCCTCTTCGCTCTCGCGGTCTCGGGCACGCCCGGCGAACGGTCGGCCCAGCTCTTCGCGGCGGCCAAGGCCGGCGCGACGATCGGACAGATGTCGCGCTCACTGTGGAACGAAGCGACCGGGGTTGATCTCAAGGCCGCCATCGCACCGCACCCGTTCGCGGAGTCGTTCGAAAATCTCCGCGACGCGAGCGACGACTACGCCAAGGCCCACGGCCACCGTCCGCGGGCGTTCCTGGCGAGCATGGGCTCACCGGCGCATCACCTCCCGCGCACGAACTTCGCCAAGAACCTGTTCGAGGCCGGCGGGTTCGAGTTGGCAGCCAGCGACGGCTACGCGAAAGCCGCGGAAGCGGTGGAGGCGTTCAAGGCCTCAGGCTGCGACCTCGCGGTGATCTGCTCGACCGACGCACTCTACGAGACGCTGGTGCCAGAACTGGCTCCCGCGTTGCACCGCGCGGGCGCGAAGACGGTGGTCCTCGCCGGCAACCCCGGCGACAAGGAAGCCGCGTACCGCACCGCGGGCGTGGATCGGTTCATCTTTGTGAAGTGCGATGTGGTCAAGGTTCTTGCGGAGCTTCTGAGCGCGGAAGGAGCGATGTCATGAGTGCGACGATCCCCAACTTCTCGACTGTGGCGCTGGGCTCCAAGCGCGCTGGCGACTCCAGCACCGATGCGTGGCTCTCCCGCGCCGAGCGCTTCACCGGCAAGAAGATGTCCGACCTGCTCTGGCACACGCCCGAGCAGATCGATGTGAAGCCCGAGTACAGCGCCGACGATCTCGTCGGCATCCAGCACCTGGATTCGTTCCCGGGCTTGCCGCCCTTCGTGCGCGGGCCGTACGCGACGATGTACACGCTCAAGCCGTGGACGGTGCGTCAGTACGCGGGCTTCAGCACCGCCGAGGCGAGCAACGCGTTCTACAAGCGCAATCTCGCGGCCGGGCAGAAGGGGCTTTCCGTCGCCTTCGATCTCGCCACCCACCGCGGCTACGACAGCGACCACCCCCGCGTGGCCGGCGATGTCGGCATGGCGGGCGTGGCGATCGACAGCGTGCTCGACATGCGGACGCTGTTTGACTCGATCCCGCTCGATCAGATCAGCGTGAGCATGACCATGAACGGCGCGGTGCTGCCGGTGATGGCGATGTACATCGTCGCCGCGGAAGAGCAGGGCGTGAAGCCCGAGCAGCTCGCGGGCACGATCCAGAACGACATTCTCAAAGAGTTCATGGTCCGCAACACCTACATCTATCCCCCGCTGCCCTCGATGCGGATCATCGGCGATGTGTTCGAGTTCTGCGCCAAGCGCATGCCCAAGTTCAACAGCATCTCCATCAGCGGCTACCACATGCAGGAAGCCGGCGCCACCGCCGACATCGAGCTCGCCTACACGCTCGCCGACGGGCTCGAGTACGTCCGAACGGGTGTCGCCCGCGGACTGAACGTGGACGACTTCGCCCCGCGGCTCAGTTTCTTCTGGGCCATCGGCATGAACTTCTTCATGGAAGTCGCCAAGATGCGGGCGGCGCGGCTGCTGTGGGCCAAGATCATCAAGTCGTTCAACCCCAAGTCGACCAAGAGCATGTCGCTCCGCACCCACAGCCAGACCAGCGGCTGGAGCCTCACCGCTCAGGACGTCTACAACAACGTCGTCCGCACCTGCATCGAAGCGATGGCCGCCACGCAGGGGCACACGCAGAGCCTGCACACCAACGCACTCGACGAGGCGCTGGCGTTGCCGACCGACTTCTCGGCACGCATCGCTCGCAACACGCAGCTCTTCCTCCAGATGGAGACCGACACCTGCCGCGTCATCGATCCGTGGGGCGGCTCGTACTACGTCGAGCGCCTGACGCACGAACTGGCGAAGCGGGCGTGGGATTTGATCCTCGAAGTCGAAGACCACGGCGGCATGGCCAAGGCGATCGAGGCGGGCATCCCCAAGCTCCGCATCGAAGAAGCCGCGGCACGCACGCAGGCCCGCATCGACTCGGGCACCCAGGCCGTCGTCGGTGTCAACCGCTACAAGCCCGGCACCGAGGATCAGGTCGACGTCTTGAAGATCGACAACACCAAGGTGCGCGAGTCCCAGATCGCGCGGCTCAAGAAGCTCCGCGCGGAGCGCGACAACAAGAAGACCGAGGCCGCCCTTGCGGCTTTGACCGCGGCGGCGAAGAACAACAGCGGCAACCTGCTCGAACTCGCCATCGACGCCGCCCGCGCGATGGCCACTGTGGGAGAGATCTCGATGGCACTGGAAAACGTCTACGGCCGTCACGAAGCCTCGGTCCGCTCCATCCGCGGCGTGTACGCTGGACAGATGGGCGATGCGTCCAAACTGTTTGAAGAATGCAAGACGCGCGTGCAGGCCTTCGAGAAGCGCGAAGGGCGTCGGCCGCGGATCCTGATCGCAAAGGTTGGCCAGGACGGCCACGACCGCGGCCAGAAAGTCGTCGCCAGCGCCTACGCCGACCTCGGCTTCGATGTCGACATCGGCCCGCTCTTCCAGACACCCGAGGAAGTCGCGCGTCAGGCGGTCGAGAACGACGTACACGTCGTCGGCGTGTCATCACTCGCGGCAGGCCACCTCACGCTGGTGCCCGCGCTGAAGGCCGCGCTCGAGAAGGCCGGACGTCCCGACATCGCGATCGTGGTCGGCGGCGTGATCCCGCCGCAGGATTACCCGACGCTCCTGAACATGGGAGTCGCCGCGGTCTTCGGCCCGGGCACGGTGATCCCCGACGCGGCACTGAAGGTGCTGGACGCGATCGAGAAGGCGAGTGCGTGAGACACGACGCCGCCAACCTCGGGTGCCACTGCCCAGCGCTTCGCTGGGCAGTGGGAATCCGCGGGTTCGGGCGATGTGAGAGAATGGCGGCGCCCCGCTCTGCTCTCGTGGCGCAGCCACACTGCCGAGCGAAGCGTTCGGCAGTGGCACCCCGCGGTTGCTCCCGTTCTGGTTGGATGATGCATGACCAACTCCCCTGACAAGTTTGGGCTTTCGGTGGACAAAGCAGCGGGCAAGGTGCCGCCCGCGGCCGTCGCTTCAAATGGTCCGGTCGCGAAACGCCGCACGCTCTCGCTCGACGAGTACGAGCAGGGCGTCATCCGCGCCGATCGTGCCGTGCTCGGCCGCGCCCTCTCGCTGATCGAATCGGTCAACCCCGAGCACGAGCCGCTGGCGAGGGAGCTGCTCGCGCGGGTACTCAAGAAGACCGGCGGCTCGATCCGGGTCGGCATCACCGGCGTGCCCGGCGCTGGCAAGTCCACCTTCATCGAGCGCCTCGGCGTCACGCTCGCCGATCGCGGGCACAAGGTCGCGGTGCTCGCGGTCGATCCGTCCAGCAACATCTCCGGCGGCTCGATCCTGGGCGATCGCACCCGCATGGCGCGTTTGTCGGCCCATCCCAACGCTTTTATCCGTCCTTCGCCCAGCAGCGGCGCGCTCGGCGGCGTGGCCCGCAAGACGCGGGAGTCGATGCTGCTGTGCGAGGCCGCGGGGTTTGATGTCGTGCTCATCGAGACCGTCGGCGTCGGCCAGTCCGAGACGCAGGTGGCAGAGATGTCCGACTTCTTCCTCGCGATCATGATCGCCGGCGCGGGCGATGAACTGCAGGGCATCAAGCGCGGCATCCTGGAACTGGTGGACATGATCGCGGTGAACAAAGCCGACGGCGAGAACGAACGCCGCGCCAAGCTCGCCGCAAGCGAATACGCGGCCGCCGTCCGCATCTTCCAGCACCGCGACCCCAGCTGGAGCGTGCCGGTCACGACCTGCTCGGCCGTCAGCGGCGTGGGCATCGTCGAGAGCTGGGACCGCATCCGCCAACGCGTAGATACGCTCCGCGCCAGCGGCCAACTCGCCGAGCTGCGTCGCACACAAAGCCTCCGCTGGATGCACGCCATGCTTCAGGAACACCTGCACCGGCGCCTGACCGAGAGCCCCGAGGCGCTGGCGATCTTGGCGAAGGCCGAGCACGACGTGCAGAGCGCAATCAGTCCTCCAGTGGTCGCAGCGGAGAGGGCGGCCGAGGCAATCTTGATTGACATCGCACACAGAATGCAATCAACAAAGCAGTGACGTCCTATAAAAACACTTCTAAATCATCTGAACAAAGAAAATACACCCTACTTCTTGATTAGATGATCGGCTGGTCATATATTGGTGCGGTTGAGTCGATTCGTGTATTGGGGGAAAGCCCGAAGGAAAGGGGATGACAATGGACACGGCGGAAACGACTTCCACTCCCGGCGCTAGCCCCGCGGCGGTCGCTTCGCTGATCGCCGCCAAGGGAGTGAATCACATCGGGATCGCGGTCCGCTCGCTCGACGCCCAGCGGGAGTTCTACGAGGGCGTGCTCGGCGCTCGGTTTGAGTGCATTGAGGAAGTGACGAGCCAGAAAGTGCGAGTTGCCTTCTACGCACTCGGGTCCATCGATAATCCGGTCCGTCTCGAATTGCTCGAGCCGACCAGCCCCGACTCGCCCATCGCCCAGTTCATCGAGAAGCGCGGCGAGGGCCTGCACCACGTCGCCTACACCGTCACCGACATCGCCGGCCGCCTGTGCGCGCTGCAGCAAGCCGGTGTGCGGCTCATCGATGCCTACCCGCGGGCCGGTGCCCACGGCTCACAGATCGCATTCCTGCATCCCAAGGCCTCCAACGGCGTGCTCACCGAACTGTGCGAGCCCCAGCGCCCCGCCATCATCCACGCCGCCTGAACACGCACGACCCGAAAGGACGCTCGCCGTGACCACCTCCAACGTCTCCCCGAGCAACCCGGCAGCCAATCCCGCGGCACCCGCGGTCTCCGGCCCGCCCAAGGGCAGCAACGTCGTCACCATGGCCGACCGCTTGACCGAACTCAAGGCCAAGCGCGAGAAGGTCGGGCTCGGCGGCGGTGCCGAGCGCATCGCCAAATTGCACGCGTCGGGCAACCTCACCGCCCGCGAACGCATCGACGCACTCATCGACGCCGGCTCCTTCCAGGAGCGCTACGGCTTCGCGACCCATCGCTGCACGCTCTTTGGCATGACCGGCAAGGACCTGCCCGCCGACGGCGTCGTGACAGGTTCCGGCCGCATCGACGGGCGCACCATCCACTTCGCCAGCCAGGACTTCACCGTCGGCGGCGGCGCGGTGGGCGAGGCCCACGCCGAGAAGATCGTGGAGATGATGCGGACCAGCCTCAAGACCGGCTCGCCGTTCGTCTTCGTGAACGACTCGGGCGGCGCACGCATTCAGGAAGGCATCGATTCGCTCTCGGGCTACGGCAAGATCTTCTATCACAACACGCTGCTGTCGGGCGTCGTGCCGCAGATCTCGCTGATCTGCGGCCCGTGCGCCGGCGGTGCGGCGTACAGCCCGGCGCTCACCGACTTTGTCATCCAGACTCGCCGGGCCCAGATGTTCATCACCGGCCCCAACGTGATCAAGCAGGTGACGCGCGAGGACGTGACCGCCGAGCAGCTCGGCGGCGCCGAGGCGCACATGCACTACTCGGGCAACATCCACTTCATCGCCGCCGACGACATCGAGGCGACGAAGATCTGCCGCAAGCTGCTGAGCTTCCTGCCCGCGAACAACGCGGAGGACCCGCCGTTCGTGGCACCCGACGAAGCCCTGGGCAGCGTGCCCGCGCTGAACGAGGTCCTGCCGAACGACGCGCGGTTCACCTACGACATGCACAAGGTGATCAACCTGCTGGTAGATCGCGCCGACTTCCTTGAGGTCCAGGCCGGGTTCGCGGGCAGCGTGATCATCGGCTTCGCCCGCATCAACGGGCACAGCGTCGGCATCGTCGCCAACAACCCCGGCGTCAAGGCCGGCGCCCTCGACATCGACTCGTCCGACAAGGCCTCGCGCTTCATCCGCTTCTGCAACGCCTTCAACGTCCCGATCGTCACCCTCGTCGACACGCCCGGCTACTTCCCCGGCGTGCAGCAGGAGTACGGCGGGATCATCCGCCACGGGGCCAAGCTGCTCTTCTCCTACTCCGCCGCCACCGTGCCCAAGATCACGGTGATCGTCCGCAAGGCCTTCGGCGGCGCGTACGTCGCGATGGCGAGCAAGGACCTGGGCGCCGACGCGGTCGCTGCATGGCCCACGGCCGAGATCGCGGTCATGGGCGCTGAAGGTGCGGCGGAGGTGATCTTCAAGAAGGAGATCAGCGAGGCCGCCGACAAGAACGCCAAGAAGACCGAACTGGTCGCGCTCTACCGCAACACCTTCAGCAACCCCTACGTAGCCGCGGGACGCCGCATGGTGGACGACGTCATCGAACCGAGCGAGACCAAGCGCTTCATCGCCATGTCGCTGCACGTGCTCAAGAACAAGCGCGAGCTGCGTCCGGAGAAGAAGCACGGGTTGATTCCGTTGTGAAGAAGGGATTCACCACGGAGGCACAGAGACACAGAGAGGAGGATCTGGGAAAGGCAAAGAGAGCCGGAGCCGATCTCGACTACGTCGGGCGCGAGGCGTCGAAAATCCCCAACGAGTCCCCGGTTCGCATTTCCTTCCCCCAACTCTCCTCTCTGTGTCTCTGTGCCTCCGTGGTGAGAATCGAATCATGAACAAGCCACTAGCAAACATTCCCACGATCCCCCCCGAGCACGTCGTCGTGATCGCCGCCGCGGTGGCCGCGGCGTGCGGGCCACGGGCACGGGCGACGTGGATCACGCCGCTGGACGAACGCGACAGCCGCGCGAGCTGGCTGAGCGACGGCCGCTCGCAGGTCATGTCGATGCACGCGCCGCGTCGCAACACCATCGATCGAAGCCCACTGGATCGGAGTCTGCCATGAAGATGCGTATCACCGTCGAGGGCAAGAAGTACGACGTCGAGGTCGAGATGCTCGACACAGCGCTGCCGACCGCGGCCGCGCCCGCGGCACCGATCATCAAGCCCAAGCCCGAAGCCAATCCAATCTCCAAGCCGGAAACCAAGCCCGGCGCGGTGATCGAGACCAAGGCCGAACACAAGCCCGACCCGAAGGTGGACGCGAAGGGCTGGCACCAGGTCTCCGAAGGCAAGCCCGGCGAGGTCTGCGCGCCCGTCTCCGGCACCGTCGGCGAGGTCCGTGTGAAGATCGGCGACACGATCAAGGTCGGCGACTCGCTGGTGGTGCTCGAGGTCTCCAAACTAGTCTCCACCGGCGAGCAGGCGTTCGCCGGCTCGATCCGCTCACTCCTGGCGGGCACGGTGAAGGACATCCTCGTCAAGAAGGGCGAGAACGTGAAGCCCGGGCAGGTCTTGGCCAAGGTCGGGTGAGCCGGGCCAGACGATCGATCCCGGATTCTCGCTGTCTCGCAGTCTCGATGCCGCACGCCGCCGTGACGCGGCACCGACGCCGGCACGAGCATTCGCTACGCTCTCGACGTGCCAGGCGACATCTCTCACTCCCCCGCATCGCGGCTGCTCGCGTGGATCGACGCAAAGCGGTGGTGGCTCTTCGCGTTCGCCGCTCTCCTGCACGCCGCGTCGTTCAGCGGCGTCTGGCGCGTCGGGCCCGATTCTGCCGTCTATCGCGGCACCGCCCGCAACGTCGTCGCAGGGCTTGGCCTGACCTTCAACGAGCAGCCGTACACCCACGGCTTCGCCGGGTTTCCGCTGCTGCTGTCGTGGATCGAGCGGGCGTTCGGCGACGTGGCGTGGCCCGCCGTCGCCGTCGTACATGCGATGGGGCTGCTCTCGGTGGTCCTGTTTTACATCATGCTGCGTCGCCACTGCGGCCGCCCGACCGCGGTGCTTGTCGCGCTCGTCTTCGCGGCGAACTCGACACTGCTGCGCCACTGCAGCGAACTGCTCGCCGATGTGCCGTTCCTGCTCGGCTGCGCCATGACCCTGCTCGGATACGAACTCACCTTCGCCCGCGACCCGGCGCACAAGCCGCGCTGGGCGCTCGCCGCAGCCTTGCTGATCCTCGGCACCGTTCTCATGGCGTCGATGCGGATCGTCGTCCTTGTGCCGCTGTGCGCGATCGCGCTCGATGCCCTTTGGCGCACCCGGCGCTCCCGAGCACGGTGGGCGGCGATCGGCGTCATCGGCGCGGTCGCGGTGATCGGCGCCGGCGTGCGATTGCTCGATCCCCGCATGGCCGGCGGATTCCACCTTCTCCCCAAGGAGCGCGAGATCGTCGAGCTCGTCATCGACCTGGGGCCGCGCCTCCAACGCATCGCGGCCTTCACCGGGAACGAACTCCTGCTCCGCGTCACGCCGAGCGCGATGCTCGGCAACCGCATCGGAGTCTGGCCCGTCGATCTGCTCTTCTCCCTCGTCGTCTTTGCGACCGGAATCTTGCTGCTGCGTCGGCGCGTGGCGTGGGGCGCGTTTGCGGCGTTCTCGCTCGTCCAGTGGCTGCTCTTCTTCCCCGACGCACGCTACTTCCTGCCGCTCTTGCCGCTGCTGGCGCTCGCGTGGTGGGACATGGCCGTCGGCCTCGCGTCCCGACTCAGCGAACGCCGCGGCCAGTGGCTGCTGGTGGCGACGCTCGCGCTGCTCATCGGGCCCAACGCCCTCCGCAACCTGGGCTTTGTGGTCGAGCAGCACCGCACCCCGTTCCTCGATCGCTATCAGGGTGGACGTTTCCACGCCCTGCAGCCGCTGATGGAACAGGCACGGCAGACGCTCCCGCCCGACGCCGTGCTCGTCGCCGATGAGTTCGTCGCCGCGCCGCTGCATTACTGGAGCGGCCGGCGCACCGTCACCCGCCGCTTCGGCGAGACGCTGCAGGCAATCCCCGAAGGCCGCCCGGTCTTCCTCGTCCTGCCGAGCGACGCCGCGATCGATGCCGACGTGCAGGCACTGGGGCTGGTGCGCGGCGAGACCGTCGTCGAAGTGTCTCGCGGCGATGGCGCCCCCGTCGCCGTCGTCCGCCTTATCCCGGCACAACCAGCGAGCGGCAATCGCTGAGCGACGCGACGCAGTGATCCACGCGGATCTCTTTCGCTTTCGCTTCGGCGAGCATCGCCTCGCGCTCGTCCGGCGGCGAAAGCAAGATAGTCTTGCATCCCGCGGCCGCGCCCGCCGCACAGTCGCGGAGCGCATCGCCGATCATCACACTCGCGCCGAAGTCGATCTCGGGGAAATCCCGCTTCGCGTCGAGCAGCATCCCCGGCGCCGGCTTGGCCCGTGGCCCGCTGCCTGTGGGGGAGTAATAGATCGCATCGAGCCGCACACCGAACGGCCGCAGCAGCGACTCCATGTACGCATGGATGCGATCGACATCGGCCGCGGTGATCCGCCCGATCTCCACGCCGCGCTGGTTGCTGATGACGATCAGCCGCAGCCCCGCCCGCTGCCACGCCGCGAGCGTCTCGCCGACGCCCGGCAGCAGCACAAAGTCCTCCTCGCGCGACACCCAATCACCGACGATGCGGCGATTGATCGTGCCATCGCGGTCGAGGAAAACGGTGGAGAAGGGGCGGGAGGGCAAAGGGCCAAAGCTCCAAAGGGCCAAATGAAAACAGACGCACGCCATCTTTGGCCATTTGGATCGTTGGCCCCTTGAGAACCTGCCCCACGCGCCTCCTCTCCCCGCTTGCGGGGAGAGGACGACTTGAGGCAAAGCCTCAAGTCAGGTGATGGGACTGCGGGTACCTACGCGCTACGACGCTCGGGCGCCCAGCACCCGCCACCGGTCTCGCTGCGCTCGACCACCCCTCCCCGCTGCCATGCTGGTGGGGCGGGGCGGGACGGGGCGGGGAGGCGCGGCACTCCGCCGCCGGCTCTAAACTTCCCTGTGACTTCCAAGCCCGTTCCCACCCCTACCCACACCTTGGCCCACGACACCGACTCGATCACGCGGCTCGTGCACGACGATCTGCACGTCGCCAGCCGCACACTCGACGCATTCCTGAGCGTCGATGCCAACGTCCGCCGCATCGCCGAGGCCTCGGCCATGATCTACGAGGCGATCCGAAGTGGAAACAAGGTCCTCGCCATCGGCAACGGCGGCTCCTGCGCCGACGCCGCCCACTTCTGCGAGGAACTCTCCGGCCGCTTCCGCGACGAACGCCCCGCCCTCCCCGCCATCGCCTGCAACGACGCCGGTCACATCACCTGCACCGCCAACGACTACGGCTACGACGCCGTCTTCTCCCGCTGGGTCGAGGCCCTGGGCCACAGCGGCGACGTGCTCATCGCCCTCTCCACCAGCGGCAACTCCCCCAACGTCATCCGCGCCATGGACGTCGCCAGCGAACGCGGGCTGAAGACCATCTGCCTCCTCGGCAAAGGCGGGGGCAAACTCGCCGGCCGCGCGGACCTGGAATGGATCATCGCTCCCGCGACCGGTGACACGCTGCACGCCGACCGCATTCAAGAAATCCACATGCTCATCCTGCACAACCTGGTGCGGGCGATCGAGCTGCGGATGTTTGGAAAGTAGACGCCGCCTCGGTGCCATCAGTCCGCCGGCTTTGCGGCGCGACTGATGCTCTTGCGAGATGACGGTGCATTCGCCCCGGACCGCACCAGTCGCGCGGCTCCGAGCAGCCGCGGACTGGTGGCACCGTGCCACCCGCTCTTCACGGCACCCGCACCAAAAAGCTCGGCCGCAGCTGCTCCGTCGGCCGGCCCTGCGCGTCCACGCCCTTCTCCTTCATGCCCGCGCCGTTCACCATCCCGTGCGGGAACTTCTCCTGCAGTTCGCGCAGTCCCTTGCCCGCCCCGGGGCGGAGGCTGAAACCGTCATCAATCTCCTGCTGCGTGAACAGGCCCACCGTCACCGTGCTGCCCGCGTTGTCGTGGTAGTAGAACGCGTCGTTCCCGTCCTTGCGGAGCGTGCGCACCGCCTCCTCCGCGGCCTTGCGGCATTCCTTCAGCTCCGCCGCGGTGGGGCGCCCGTTGGGGTTGGTATAGATATTGATCTGCAGCGTGTATTCGACGTTCCGCCCGTAGCGCTGCCGTGCGTTGCGCAGGTCCCACTCGGGCATCGAGCCCTTCACCGCCATCGCCTGCGGCGGGACCAGGTACGCCATCGCGTACGGCCTTTGCCCATCGATGTTCAGTTCCTTCACCCGCTTCAGCAGTTGCTGGGCCTCGGGCTGCGTCGGCGACTCGAAGCTGCCGGCAACGATGACCGTCCCCTCGCCGCGGATACGAACGACGGCTTCGGGCACGCCGCTCGAGCGCACGCTGCGGAGGGCGGCCTGCGTCGCCCGCGCGTCGGGCTCGGTCTTCAGTGTCAAAAGGAGCACCGACCACGTGCCTGCGTCGGCCTCGGTCGCATCGCCCGCCTCGTCGACGCTCGCGACCGGTGCGTTGCGATCCGGGAAGAGCTCCTTGCCTTGATCGCGCAGTGATGGATCCACCTCCGGATCACGCGGCTTCGACGCACAACCCCAGAGACTGCACGCCGCCGCGATGCCGACCAGGCACACGCCCATTCTGATGCCCAATGCACGTCGCCCAATGCCCTGTACCACGACGCCGACATGTTCGCATTTTGATCGCATTTTAGTTACTCGGAAAATGATCGGATGCCATTTGGTATGAAGAGGCAAGATCGGCGCGACCCGACCCGGTTTTTTTTCGCGCATCCCGGTACCCGACCGGGTTCAAAGCCATTTGGAGCAAACACTTGCAGTCACTTGACCCGAACATCCAAGATTGAAGTTCTTGGCGATTGGCCGTCGATACATTCGGCAACTCGTCCTGTTCTCGGCCCGCGCCACACGCTCGGACCCGAACAGGCGAGTGCTCCGCCGGCGCATCGGGTCGGCGTGGGGCAGGGTCGCGAGCGGTCCGCGATGTGCGGACACCCGGTGGGAGACCGGGTCGTGCTCGATCGATCTTCACAACCTTGGTGGAGGTTGTGCCCCTCGCAGAGCTGATCCGTTGCGACGGCCACAAGGAGTTCGACATTGGACGCGAATTCTTCGGTTGGTGGTGTGGGTGGGGGGAACGCGGGTATCGGTGCTGCGGCTGCGGCCAACAAGGCCCAGGCCGCCGCCGCCGTGGGACGGTACGCGGGCACCGCAGGACCCCGTGGGCGTGAGGTGAGCGCCCCGATCCAGCGTGCCGGCGATCAGGTCGATTTCTCGACCGTCAGCCGTGCCGCGGCTCCGTTCCTTGAGAAGCTCAAAAAGGGCCCGCCCATCCGCGAAGCGGTCGTGGCGCAGGTTCGCAAAGAGATCGCCGAGGGTTCCTACGACACGCCTGAGAAGATGGAAGAAGCCCTCGACGGGCTCATCGAACACGCGACGGAGAAGGACCCCTTCTGATTGCCCCGCTGCGGTGCGTTCGACCCGATCTGATTCTGCTCGGACCCAACGAATGCCATGAGAGAGAGCCGCACCCGGCGTCGAAAGACGCCGGGTGTTTGGTTTTTGCCCTTCGCCTTCCCGCTTCTACCGCTTCGCCGCCCGAAGCGCCCGCGTCTTCGCGGCGATCCGCTGCTCATACCAATAGAGCAGATTCGCGTACGCGATCCCGGCCCGACCGTCCAGGATCGCGCCCTTCAGCAGCACCGTGTGCAGCCAGCGCAGCGGTGCCCGCCCCGGCAGGCTCGCCGCCAGTGCCTTCAGCGCCCGCCGACGCTGAATCGCATCCGTCGCGAAGACCGCCGCGACCGACGCCCGCTCGCCGCGGCTCTCGGCCTCGACGATCTGCCGCGCCTCCTGCTCGCTGTACTTCTCGTGCCGACGCTTCCAGTCGTCGAGGCCCTTCGAGAAGTTGTAATGCACATAAGGCGATCGCAGCGTCCCCAGCGTGCCCGCGGTCTCTTCGCGCTGGCCGTGCCCATGGTCGCCGAACCGCATGCGGCCCTTGTGGAACAGCCGCATCTGATACGCGGGGTAGCCGCTGGATCGCTTGATCCACGTGCCGTTCAGGATCGTCTGGTTCGCAACGTAGTACCCCGCATGCGGCGGATTGCTCCGCAGAATCTCGTCGATCTCACGTACCAGTTCCGGCGTGAAGCGCTCATCGGCGTCGAGGTGGAAGACCCAGTCGTGCTTCAGCGGGATGTGGTCGATCGCCCAGTTGCGCTGCTTGCCGAAGGACTCGAAGCGGTTCACGTGCACCGACGCGCCGGCGGCCTTGGCCAGCTCCGCCGTGCGATCGCTCGAACCCGAATCAAGCACGTGCACGTCGTCGCACCACGAGCAGCTCGCGATCGCGGCCTCGATGTTGATCTCCTCGTCAAGCGTCAGGATCACCACCGAGACCGGCGGCCTGGGTCCTTGGTACGTGCGGGTGATCTCAGCGAGCGGCTTGGGCATGGCTTGAGACAACGAGTTTCACCGCGGAGGACACAGAGGACGCGGAGAGAGATGGATTCTCCAGAAGAAGGACAGAAGAAGCGCGCTCCAGCGGGTCAGTCAGATCGTCCCTGTTCGACGCCCCCGCCCAACTCTTCGCCTCTTCTCTGCGCTCTCGGCGTCCTCCGCGGTGAAATGCCTTCTCCTTCCGGCGTCTGAGAACCGCCCCCCGCCGCCTTCCCGGCAAGAAATGCACGGCAGACAGACATCGGTTCAACGTGGTCCGTCGGACGACTCAAGGGTGGCCTCAAACACCCGTCAGGAGCGCGATATCCGATCAAGGCAGGGCGACATCCTTACGATACAAGAACGGGGCGGCGTTCTCTTGGCCGACGGTTTCGCCGCGCCCGCGTCTGGATCGTCGCTCGGAACCGCTCTGGGAGACGCTCTGGGGGCAACAATGCCCGCCCCGCCGTCCTCCGGCGGGGTCCGAGAACCGGCCGTGCCGCTCTCGCGTTGGATACGACACTGGTTCCCCGCCCTCATGCCCTCACGCCACTCCGACAAGCCCCGCATCGCGATCCTGAACCAGTTCTACGTTCCGGACGTGGCGTCGACGGGTCACTTGCTGCACGAGCTGGCGACCGACCTGGTCCGCCGCGGCTTCTTTGTGCAGGTGGACACCTGCCGCCCGTGCTACGGCCCGCGTGAGACCTGGCAGCCGGTGGAACTCCGCGAGTGGCGCGATGGCGTGTACGTCCGCCGCCTGATCACCACCCGCTTCAGCAAGGACATCCTGCCGGGGCGCTTGCTGAACTTCCTGACCTTCATGGTGCCGGCGACGATCCGGATGATGCTGCTCAGCCGCAGCGACACCGTGCACCTGTACACGACCAACCCGCCGTTCCTGGGCATCATCGGCGCGTTCGTGAGTTTCTTCCGTCGCCACCGCTACGTGAAGCTCCTGCACGACGCGTATCCCGAGATGGCGGTGTGGGTGGGCACGATCAAGAAGGGCGGCCTGATCGATCGGATCTGGCACGCGGGCAACAAGCTGATCTATCGCCGCGCCGAGCACACCATCGTGCTGTGCGAGAGCGCGAAGAAGCTGGTTTGCGAGAACTACGGCCTCGACCCCAATCGCGTGCACGTGATCTACAACTGGGCCGACGCCAACGAACTCCGCCCCAAGCCCAAGAGCGAGAGCACCTTCGCCAAAGAGCACGGCCTGATCGATCCGTTCACGGTGCTCTACTCGGGCAACCTGGGTCTGTACTACGACTTCGAGACTCTGCTGGGTGCCGCGGAACTCCTTCAGAACGAGAACTTCCGCCTCGTGCTCGTCGGCGCTGGCGGCCGCAAGTCGTGGATCGAAGAGCAGATCAAGAAGCGCGGCCTGAAGAACACGCTGCTGCTCCCCTACCAGCCCTTCGAGAAGCTCCCCGACTCGCTCACCGCCTGTGACGCCTCGTTCGTGACGATCGCGAAGGGCATCGAGGGCATCAGCTTCCCGAGCAAGCTGTACTCATCGCTCGCCGTCGGCCGCCCGATCATCGCCATCAGCGAGGAGCGGAGCGAGCTGAAGGACATGGTCGACACGCACGATGTCGGCCGCTGGTTCAAGGTCGGCGACTCACAGGGCCTGGCCGAAGGTCTGCGGCAGATGATGGCCGACCGGGCCAAGACCGATCAGCAAGGACGCAACGCCCGGGCCCTCTTCGAGCGCGAGTTCACACTCGAAGCCGCGGGCGAGAAGTACGCCAAGGTCCTGCAGGCGGCGTTCCCGCCGGGCTCGCCGGTGCCGAAGCCTTCGGGCTACGTCGCGACCTGATGCAGCCCGATCCGCCGGGGCCCGATCGGGCCGCGTTAGACTCGGTCCATGCACATCGCACAGTTCGTGATCACCGTCCGCGACTACGACGAGGCGATCCGCTTCTACACCGACACGCTCGGGTTCGAGCTACTCGAAGACACGCCGCGGGGCGAGGGCAAACGCTGGGTGCGGCTGCGCCCTTCGGGCGCCGACGGCCGGGGCTGCGATGTTCTGCTCGCCCGCGCCGCCAACGAGCGCCAGGTCGCCAGCGTCGGCAACCAGACCGGCGGCCGCGTCTTCGTCTTCCTGCACACCGAGGACTTCGAATCCACCTACCAGCGCCTCCGCAGCAAGAACGTGAAGTTCCTCGAAGAGCCCCGCTACGAGGACTACGGCCGGGTCGTCGTCTTTGAGGACCTCTACGGCAACAAGTTCGACCTCATCGGCCGGAAGTGATCGGCGGGTGCCGACGTCGTCCGCGACTCCCATACCATCGCCCGATGATGTGCATCTCCACCCTCGCTGCAGGCTCGCCCCCGGCCAACGCCGGTCTCTGGGGCCTGTTCACCCAGTCGTTCGACGTCTTTACCGTGCTGCTGCTGGTCGGCTCGCTGGTGGCGGTGACGATCATCGTCCGCTGCATGCTCGACGTGCGCGAGAGCCGCATCCTGCCCGAGGTGAGCGTGAACCGACTCACCGATCTCGCCCGCGCCGGTCGCGAGGAAGACCTCCGCGCCTTCGTCCGCACCGACGAGAGCTTCCCGTCGCGGGTGCTGCGCGAAGTGCTGGCCGCGGGCCGCAGGGACCGCGAATCGATCCGTGAGACCGCCGAAATCGCCGCCAGCGATGAGTGCTCGCGTTGGTTCCGCGCCATCGAGCCGCTGAACATCATCGGCAACCTGGGACCGCTCATCGGCCTCGCCGGCACCGTCTGGGGCATGATCATCGCCTTCACCTCGCTGGGCGAATCCGGTGGCCAGGCCGGCCCCACCGACCTCTCGCTGGGTATCAGCAAGGCCCTCTTCCACACGCTGCTGGGCCTCACGCTCGCCATCCCCTGCCTGCTCGTCTTCGGGTTCTACCGCTCCATCGTCGATCGCATCTGCACCCGCGCGATGGTTGTCTGCACGCAGCTCGTCGATCTGCTCCCCGCCGACGGCACGCGAGGCCCCAGCGAGGCCGAACTCAAGCCCTCGACACGCGAGAAGGTTCACGCCTAGGCCATGCGTCGGCGCTCCAACAACCTCCGTGGCGGCACGCCGCACGTCAACGTCACGCCGATGATCGACGTCGTGATGTGCCTCATCATCTTCTACCTGATGGTCGGCCATCTCGCCTCCGGCCGCAGCGGCAGCGTCAGCCTGCCCAGCGCCGGCCAGGGTGAGCGCGCCGAACAGTCCGCCCCCATCGTGCTGAACCTCGCGCCCAGTGACGAGCCGGAAGCCGCACCCGACGCCGCACCTGTGCTCACCATCGGCACCGAGCGCGTCGCGATGCAGAACCTCACGCAGCGCCTCAAGGACCTTGCCGCCCTCACACCCGGCGCCGAGGTGCAGATCCGCGCCGACCGCCGCCTCGCCTACGGCAGCGTGTCCCCGGTCCTGAACGCCTGCCGCGAGGCGGGCCTGCTCTCCGTCAAGCTCGTCGCCCAGCGCGGCGTCGCGCCGCCGGCCGATGCCGGAGGCGGCAAGCCATGAGCCGCTCGCACGTCTTTCGCCGCCGCAACGCGCTGGCGACCCACGAGCTGCACTACGGCCCCAACATGACGCCGATGGTGGACGTGGTGATGGTGATCCTGGTCTTCTTCATGGCCAGCGCGAGCGTCCTCGGGCCCGAGTGGCTGCTCAAGACCGCCCTGCCGCCCGCCAAGCCCTCGCCGATCGCGCCCAGCCCGGACATCACCCGCATCGAACTGCAACTGGCGATGAACGCCGGCGTCGTCGTCGTCCGCGCTCGCGAGGGCGGCGAAGCCAAGATCGAAAGCGGCGGCATCGACGACGCGATCCGCTTCCTCAACGACGTCGCGCAGCGACGCAGCCCCAAGCAACTCGCCGTGGTCGTCCGCCCGCGCAGCGAGGTGCCCTACGAGATCGTGGTGCAACTGCACGAACTCTGCGCCCGGCTGGGGATCGAGAAGATCGGGATACTGGATCCGGCGAAGCAGCCCTGACGCCGCTCACCCGAGCACATACGCCCGCTCGTTCCACAACTTCTCCACCAGCGCCGGCACGGCTCCGACGGGGCGCAGCCCGGGGCCGAGCGGGTTGGGGCTGTCCTTGCTGTTCAGCCGCGGGTCCTGGCCGCAGGCGATCAGAAGATCAACGAGTCCGTCGAAGTCGCTGACGCTCACGAACTCGGGCTCGATGGTCGCCGGCCTCGTGGCGGTGCCATCCTGAATCGCTTGCAGATCGCCCATGTTGTGGTAGTTGCCCAGCGGCAGGCAGACACACGTCGCGTCGTAGCCCGCGGCACAGAACACGCTCGCCTCGCACGCGCCGCCGGACATGAGTTTGCGCTGCCACTTCCACTGCCGCGCCTTGTCGGCCTTCTGCGACGCGGTGGGCGTGGCGGGCCCGCCCGCGAGCGCCTCGGCGCACTTGGCGATCGACTCGCTCAGCGTGGGCGAGAAGATCGTCATGCGGTCGCCCACCCGGACGATCGGCCCCCCGCCGATCGGCGAATCGTGCGGGAAACTGCGGCTGTTCTCGAGCGCAATCACGGTCGCACTCTTGGGAATCGTGCCGTCGCGGCACGCGGCAATCGCCCCGATGAAGCCGACTTCCTCGGCACGCGTGAAGAGCAGCCGCACGTCCCGAGCCGTCTCCTTCTTGCCCGCAATCACGTCGAACGCTGCGAGGGCCGCGACCAGCGCCGCAAGGTCGTCGCACGCCTGCGTATAAATGCTGCCATTCTCGATCCGAGCCGGCGGCAGGTCCCACACCGCGACATCGCCAATCGCGAGGCCCTTGGTCGTGTCGTTGGGGTTGGTGAGTTCCGCGAGATAGTGCTTGAACGGCGGCGTCCCGACGCCCTCACGGGCCGGGGCGGGCGTCTCCCCGGTCAACACAGCGACATGCCGGGTGTGCGTGGTGGAGTGGATCGCGACCTTGGCGTTCTTGAAGTAGTCGTCCATCACCCCGCCCCGGAACGACAGCTCGACGCACGACGGGCTCACGATGCGCTCGATCACAAACGCCGGATGATCTAGGTGCGCCGTGAAGTACACCGAGGCAAGGTCGGTGGCCCGGGCGTCGCGGATCGAGACCGTCATGTTGCCGCTGCGGTCGGTCGTCAACGCCAACGACGGACGCTGCTTCACCCAACGCTGAATCCACTCGATCACCCGCTGCTCACGCCCCGCGGCGGTCGGGATCTGGGTCACTTCCAACAGCCAGCGATGGTGCTCGTCACGGACAGCAGAGGAGAGAGACGGGGGCATGAGCCATCGTACGGCGCGGCGCTCATCCCGACACCTCGCACACCGGGGGCCCCCTATTCCGTCGCCGCCGGCTGGTCGCGTCTGCTACATTCCTTCCGTGGCCAGCAACCGTCCGCCCCTCATCTCCTGCCAGCAGGTCGCCAAGATCTTCGACGGGCGCGCCGTGCTCGAGTCGATCGACCTCGATGTCTATCCGGGCGAGACGATGGTCATCATGGGCGGGTCGGGCTCGGGCAAGTCGACGCTCCTTCGAGTCATCATCGGGTCCTTCGCCGCCGACCGCGGACGAGTCATGCTCTTCGGGCAGGACATGGGCCCGCTCGTCGGCCAAGGCGGCATCGGCGGCGACGAAGAGAAGCTCGCCGACGTCCGCAAGCGCTTCGGCATCCTCTTTCAGTCCGGCGCGCTGTTCAACTCGATGACCATCGCCGAGAACGTCGCCCTGCCCTTGAAGGAGCACACCGACCTCTCGCAAGAGATCATCGACATCCAGGTCAAGATCAAGCTCGAGCTCGTCGGCCTCCGCGAGCACGCCCACAAGTACCCCGCCCAGATCTCCGGCGGCATGAAGAAGCGCGCCGGCCTCGCCCGCGCCCTCGCGCTCGACCCCGAGATCCTCTTCTACGACGAGCCCTCCGCCGGTCTTGATCCCGTCACCAGCGCTCAGATCGATCGCCTCATCGTCGATCTCTCCCGCCAGCTCGGCGTCACCAGCGTGGTCGTGACCCACGAAATGGACTCGGCGTTCGTGATCGCCGACCGCATGGCCATGCTCGACCGCGGCAAGATGCTGAAGGTCGAGACCCGCGACTGGTACGACAACCTGCGAAAGCTCTCCGACGCCGACGCCAAGGACCTGCCCCAAACCGAGCGACTGATCCGCCAGTTCCTCCGCGGCGACGCCGAGGGGCCGATCACCGAGCGCCGCTCCGAAGCCGCGTTCGAGGCCGACCTGCTCGGCGTGCCGGTCGAGCAGATCCTGCCGACGCCCAGCCTCGAACCCACCCGCAGCACCGCCGGCGGCACCCGCTCTGGCCTCTTCGGCCGCTTCTCGAAGTCCAAGGGGTGAAAGACAGTTCACCACAGAGATCACGGAGAACACAGAGGAAGACAGGTGCGAGAGGAATGGGTCGGAATCCGCCGCGTTCCAGCTCCCCGGCCATGATCCAAGTGTCTCTCTCCGTGATCTCCGTGATCTCTGTGGTGAAATGCCTTTTCTCCCTGCCGCGAAACCCTGCCCCCCTGCTCCGCTCCACCCCTCCTCCCCTTCCCCGACCTTTTCCGCTAACCTACCCACGAGATGTCCCTCCGAAGCCCCGCCCGTTATTCCGTGCTCGCCGGCCTGTTCCTCCTGGGATCGGTCGTCTTGTTCATCGCCATCGCCTTCTCGCTCACGAGCGCGATGGAGTTCCTCAAGCCCGCGCACAAGTTCGTGGTGAAGTTCCCCGTCGCCCAAGGTGCACCCGGCGTGAAGGCCGGCAACTCTGTGACGCTCGGCGGCCAGATCGTCGGCCGCGTCACCGGCGTCGAGTTTGACCCCGCCACCGAGAATGTCCTGGTCGCGATCCGCATCGCCGCCGAGCACAAGCTCTACGCCAACGCCGCGATCGCGCTTGACCGCCCGCTCCTGGGCAGCCAGAGCACCATCAACATCTCCGGCATCGGCACGCCCGACAAGGGCCTGCTCAAGGACGGCGACACCATCCTCGGCGGGCTCGCGCCCCCGGCCCTGCTCACCCAGGCCGGCCTCAGCAGCGACAAGATCAAGGCCATGGTCGACGACCTGCAGGCCACGCTCAAATCCGCCCGCACGCTCGTCGAATCCAATTCGCCCAAGATCAACAACATCATCGACGATGTCGGCGCCGTCACCAAGAGCACCCGCGAGAGCTGGCCCAAGTGGACCGCCAACATCGATTCGACCACCACCGACATCGCCGAGTTCAGCAAGACACTGAAGCCGATGGCCGAGAACTTCAACGCCCGGGTCGATGACTTCGGCAAACTGGTCGGCAACGTCAACAGCGTCGTCGACGAGAACAAAGCCACACTCCGCGACACCATCAGCCAGGCCAAGGGCGCGGTCGAGGACGTTCGGACGCAGTCCATCCCGCTGCTCAACGACGGGCTCAAGAACTTCCGCGAGGCGTCGGTCGCGACCAACAACTGGATGGCGACCGAATTGCCCTCGCTCCGCCGCACCGTCGCGAACCTGCGGCTCACCAGCGATCAGGCCAACCGCGCCATCGGCGAGATCCGCGCCCAGCCGTGGCGGTTGTTCTTCCAGCCCGCCAAGAAGGACCTCGAGGCCGACGCGCTCTTCCGCGCCGCGACGTACTACGCCGACGCGACGGCCGCGGTGCGTGCCACCAGCGAAAGCCTGACCAACGCGATGGCCCTGGCCCAGGCCTCGCCTGCCGGCGCCGGCCCCACGCCCGAGACGATCGCGGAGCAGCTCAAGCTGCTCCGCGACTCGATGCAGGAATACAAGAAGGCCGAGCGGGACCTGCTCGACGTCCTGATCCTCCAGGCGGGACAGAAGCCGCCGGTGCCCAAGGGCATGGAGACCAAGGAAAGCAAGTAAGCCAGTTCGCCAAAGGCAGTTCACCGCGGAGGACGCGGAGAGCGCGGAGAGCGGAAGAAGGCAATTCACCACGGAGATCACGGAGACCACAGAGAAAGACAGGTGGGGAAGCAAAGACAACGCCCCGTGCGAGCGGCCTCTCCTGCCTTGAAGCAATGCCTCTCTCCGTGCCCTCCGTGATCTCCGTGGTAAATTCCCTTTGCCTTCTCCGCGTCCTCCGCGTCCTCCGCGGTAAACAGCCTTGAGAATCGGGGGTGCGTTCGTGACCCAACGCCGACACCATTACGAAGCCGCGTTCGAGGACTTCCTCCGCTCCTCGCGCATCCCCTACGTCGCGGTCGATGAAGCCAAAAAAGCGCTGCTCCCCGAGTCCGCCTCGCCGCGGCTGGAAGTGCACCGCGCGGATGTTGACCGAGCCTCGTCGGTCAAATCCTTCGACTTCGTCATCTACGGCGAGTCGCAGAATCTGCTCCTCGAAGTCAAGGGCCGTCGCGTCAGCCCTCGCACCCTCGCCGCCTCCGCCCGCTCGCGGCTGGAAAACTGGGTGACGCAGGACGACGTCGACAGCCTCGCCACCTGGGGCTCGCTCTTCGGCCAGGGCTTCGAGCCCGCCTTCGTGTTCGTCTATTGGTGCGAGGAGCAACCTCCCGACGCGCTGTTCCAGGAGATCTTCGAGAGCCGCGGCCGCTGGTATGCCCTGCGCTGCGTGCTCCTCAGCGACTACCGCGCCAACATGAAGGTCCGCAGCCCCCGCTGGCGCACCGTCGACATCGCGTCATCACGCTTCGAACAGATCAGCCAGCCGTTCACCGCCGGGCGCTCGCTGCGAGCCCACGCCGACAGCCAGGTGCCCCTGCTGGAACCCATCGGCTGAGCCGCCACCAGCTCGCCCGATCCACGTTCAGTTCCCGCTGCGGTTCTGACGCATGTACGCCCGCTGCCGCTCCGCCGTGGTGGACCCGAACGCCGATTCCTCGCGACCCTTCTCCGGAAACACCGCGCGGTCCAGCCACGTTTCGCTGCGATACGCAGGCTGCACATCCGCCGTCCCCGCGTTCGGCCCCGACGCATCCACCACCCGCTCATAACAGCCACCGAGCATCGCGGCTGCCCCAAGCAGGGCGACGGCTCGAGCCATCGACCGCACGGGCAGGTACCCGCGGCTCGAAGAGCGATCATCGTGACGGTTCAAACAGATCTTCATAGCGGCTCCGGTTCTCTCTTCGCTCACGCGGGGTTCGGGGTTGCTGCGACCACCGCCTGCACCGACACACTCTCCGGGGCGGGCTGGATCAAGTCGGCCAAGGTCATGCCCTTCGCCGCCTCGCGTTGGGCGGCACGCAGACGCGCCAAGGCCGGCGGCAGGCTCTTCTCCGCCTCCGGGTCCAACGCCTTCACGCCGTCGCTGATCGTGTAACCAATGGTCAAGAGTTGCTCCACCGGGATCGCGCTCGTCCCGCGCGCCAGCGTGAAGAATTCGTCGCCCTGAATCGGAATGCCGGGCAACAGGATCGACGCGGGCGAGCTCGTGTTCTGCACCGCGACCTGCAGCAGCAGCCCCGAACGCGCGAGCTGACGCAGCACCTCTCGAAGCACCGACTCGTGCAGCCGCACCTCGCCCTTGAGGTCCGCCGCACACGTCGGCTTGCCCTTCTCGAAGTTCTTCGCGATCCCCACCATGATCGGGATGACCACGCCCGAATCGATGATCGCCGGCTCGCTGGGACCGCGCGCCGCCGCCAGTGCAAACAGGTTCGGCCCCAGCGACCGAAGCCGCCCGAAGAGCTGGATCGACCTCGCGATCTGCAAGCCAAAGAGGATGATCAGCCAGGTGCAGTAGATCAGGAAGAGTGTCAACGGCAGCAACGCCAGCGAGCCGTAGAAGCGGCTGTAGCTGCTGGTCGGCTGGCTGACCTGCAGGACGTACCAGCGGAAACCGAATTTCAGCATCTCCCACAGCACGGCCGCGAACAGCGCGCCGACCGCCGCGGGCAGGAACCGCACCCGCGCGTTGGGCACGGTGAAATAGATCACCATCAGGATCACGCCGGTGATGCCGATCTGGATCGACAGCCCCGCGAGCTTGAGCAGCGCCGAGGCGACCTCGCCGGTGACGTTGCGCTCGATGCCCGACTGCACCCAGGCGTTGATCTGGTTGCCCACATAAAACGTGCCCACCAGGAACAGGGCGCCCAGCGTCATCAGCGTCCAGTACTGCATGATCCGCCGCGACCAGCTCTTGCCCGCGGGTGCTTCGTAGATGCGGTTGAACGCGTACTCGATCTCGACCACCATCGACACCGCGGCATAGATCAAGAGCAGCAGCGACGCGATACCGATCCCCGTGAAGCTGATCGACTTCACGCCGCCGGAGAGGCTCTTCACCCACTCGTCGAGCTTCTCACGCTGGATCACCGGACCGGTCACGACCGGCTTCTCGGTGGCTTCTGCGGGCTTGGCCAGCTCGGGCGGGTTCTGCTGCGCACTGTCGCTTGCGTCGCCGCCGTCCTTCGGCGCGCTCTTCTCTTCGATCTGGAACACCTCGGCCAGCCCACTGAATCGCAGCGAGCTGTCCACCACTTCCTTGATCCCCTTCTCGCTCGCGAACGCGCCGAGCATCGACAGCGCGATGATCAAAACCGGCACCAGCCCGAAGATCGTGCGGTACGCGAGCGCCGCTGCCATCAGCGGCATCTGCGCCCTGTAGAAACCCGACACCGAGATCGACAGCAGGTTCAGCGTGCTCGGCTTGGTACCCGGCGGCAGATTCAGCGCCTGGATCGCCGTCAGGTCCGGTCGATCGTCCTCGTCCTTGGGCCAACCGATGGTGTCGATGATGTAATCGATCACCCAGTGGCGTTGGGGTTTTTGCCAGCCGTTGTTGTTCGAAGGTGTAGCCAATGTGAGTGCGATGCCTCGGGTTTGTGAGCTGCGGCTTGACCGCGACGGCCTGGAGCAAGAAACGGCGCCGAGGGGCCGGCCTCCTTATTCCTCAAACTCCTCCGGATCGATCCCCTCCACCTCTCCATCTTCTTGGGAAACCCCGGGCTTTTCGATCGCAGGCTTCGCCGGGGCCGCCCCACCGATAACCCGCGGCCTGCGCTTGCCCGGACCGGCCGACGCCGGACGATTCTTGCGTTCGCCACCACCCCCGCCCCCACCAGCCCGGCGCAGCAGCGTGTCCACCAGCTTGCGCCACTCCTTGGCTTCCTCGCGGCTCATCTCACGCCACGCGCCCGGGCCGATCTCCCGCAAGCGCAGCGGCCCGATCGCCACCCGCGTCAACTTGCGAACCGGATGCCCGATCAACTGCAACGCCTGCACGATGTACTCGTCGCGAGTCTCGGTCGTGATGATCTCGATCGCGGTGTTGCCCGCGCTGCTCCCGCCGCCGCCACCCATCTCCTCGATCGCCTCGTCGCGCGGACGCCGCCCCTTGGCGGTGTGAGCCGCGGCCCGGTTGGTCTGAGCATCGGGATCGAGGGCCCGCACTTCCAAACGGATCCGCCGGGTGCGCTGGCGCTCGTTCGGACGCGCGAGCTTGCTGCGGGAGGCGTTGAGGCGAGGGTCGGCAGCGTTCCGCGAGCCCGCCGCGCCGGGGCGAGACGCCCCCCCACCCACGGCTCGCTGTGCCGCACCGCGCTGGCCCGGCCCACGTTGACGTGCGTCACGCGGGTTTGGCGTGCCGGCCTTCTCGACCTCGAACTCGCGCTCAAAGACGATCACGCCCTTGCGGAGTTTGGCCATCGTCGCGCCGTCGAGCGTGCCCTTGACGCGGGCGTGGTACACCCGCTCCACACCCGAGCGCGGGTGCGAGAGCACGCTGGCGAGCTTGGTGTCGCTCGTGAGCAGCATCAGCCCGGTCGCGTCGAAGCCCAGCGTGCCCACGGGGAACAAACGCGGGGCGCTCGGGTGGCTGACATAGTCGGCGACCGTCGGCCGTCCTTCGTACTCATCGATCGGTGGCGTCGCCAGCACCTTCGACGGCTTGTGCCACAACAGATACAGATGCTTGGTCAGGGCCTTGATCAGCCGCCCGTCCACGCGGATCTCATCCTGCTCGGGATCGACAAACACCGGCAGCCGATCCATCCGCTCGCCATTGACCTCGACGTGCCCGGTCTCGATCAAGCGCTCGCACTCGCGCCGGGCGGCGACGCCGGCATCGGCCATGATCCGCTGCAGGCGCACCTTCCCCGCAGGTCCTTGAGATGGAATCGAGCGGCGTGGACGTCCGGCACGGGGCATGGCCAATCGTAGTGACGCGGTCAGGTCCGCTCCGGCTGCGACGCCCGTGCACTCCGCCGCGCCCGATCGTGCGCTTCCATCGCCTCAAACCACAGCGCCAGGTTCAGCATCGGCCATGCCAGATGCCACAAGCGCGACGGCCCGGCGCATACCGCCTCGATGATCTCCGGCCGGTACACCGCCCGCAGCGCCTCGCTCTCGAGCGCGGCACGCCGTGCCGCACCGATCCAGTTCTGGAACGGCAGCGGGAAGCTCGCCTTCTCCCGCGTCACGATCGCGCCCGGCAGCCGCGGCCCGAACGCCTCGCGGAGCGCGACCTTGGTGTCCTGCACGCGGCGCTGGCCGTCGGTCCGGGCCACGAACTTGCGGTGCATCGGCAGCCGCTCCGCCAGACCGGCAACGACAACATCCGCGAAGGGCGTGCGTCCCTCGACACCCTCGAGCATCGCCGCCGAATCCAGCCGAAGCAGCAGCGATGCCAGGTTCGTCCGCCGCTGGAAGATCAGGTGCGACTGCAACGGGTCGTGATGCCCGAGCATCGCCGCAGCTTCCTCGCAGCGGGCGAACTCGCGGGTGAAGTCTTCACGGATCGCCACGCCGTGATCCACCCCTTCAAGGAACTCCGGCGCGAACGCCTCGTGGTACGACTCGGGCGTGAGCCACGCGTTGGCGAGCATCTCAAACTCGCCGGGCGTCAAGGCGTGCGGGTTGGCCAGCCGCTGCTGGATCGTGTGCGTCCCGTCGCGGAACTGCGCCGCCGCCAGGAGCGCCAGGTCGTAGCCACCAAACAGCTCGTCGGCCCCTTCGCCGCTGAGCGTCACGATGCACCCGCGGGCCCGCAGCGTGCGCGCCACCTCGTTGATCGCCACCTCATTGGGCGTGCTCAGGGGCAAGAGCGTCCGCTCGACAATCTCCCGCCAGCGCAGCTCGAACAGCTCCTGCGTCACCACCGCCTCGGTGTGCGTCGTGCCCAGATGCTCGGCCATGTGCCGCGCAAACGCGAAATCATCCTGCCCCGGGGCCGACGCACCCTTCGCGCCCGCGGCGAAGCTCATCAGGTCCTTGCCACCCAATTCCTTCTTGGCGACCGTCGCGATGATCGAACTGTCCAGCCCGCCCGAGAGCAGCGTGCACAGCGGTACATCGCTCCGCAGGTGCAGCCGCACACTCTCCTCCACCACCGCGCCGACGTCGGCGCTGATCCGCGCCGTGAACGAATCCCACAGCGAACGCCGCGTCACCCGCAGTTCACCGGGCGCAAACCGCACCCGCATGACCGCACCCGGTTCGAGCAGCTTCACGCCCTCGATCAGCGTCCGCTCCGCAAACGACGTCCGCGACGTTGTCAGGTACGACACAATCCCCAGGCGATCCGGCGTCGGCTCGATCAATGGATGCTGCAGCATCGCCGCGATCTCGCTGGCAAAGACCAGCTCCGGCGACCCATCACGTTGCACCTCGGCAAAGTACAGCGGCTTGATGCCCAGCGGATCCCGCGCCAGCCACGCCACCCGCCGCTCCAGATCCACGGCACACAGCGCGAACATCCCCCGCAGCTTGTCAAACGCGTGCTCGCCAAACACCCCGAACGCCGCGAGCACCGTCTCGGTGTCGCTCTGCGTGCGGAATCTGACGCCCATCCGGGTGAGATCCGCCCGCAGCTCGGCGTCGTTATACAGCTCGCCGTTATAGACGATCGCGAACCGTCCGTCGGCCGACACCATCGGCTGTGCCGCCTCGGCCGACAGATCGACGACCGCGAGCCGCCGGTGCCCGAGCACGCAGCCCGGACGCTCCAGCAATCCCGCGCCGTCCGGCCCGCGATGCGCCATGCGATCCCGCATGGCGACGACAGCGTCCTTCCAGGACGGATCCGGTTGACGACAACACGACAGAATGCCCGAGATGCCGCACATCGCAGCGTCTATCGGCCAGATCGGCAACGCGCCATCGAAGTCCGCACCCGTCCGCCACTCCGCCGCCGCGCCTCCTCTCCCCGCGTGCGGGGAGAGGACGACTTGAGGCAAAGCCTCAAGTCAGGTGAGGGGATTGCGGGTACTAGAACGCTTTGACATCCGAACGCCGAGGGCCCCTCCCCGGTCTCGCCCCCCAACCAAGCCTCGACCACCCCTCCCCGCTTCGCGGAGCGGGGAGGCGCGATCTGCTCGCCAGCACGATCGACCTACTTCAGCAACCGCTCCAGGTAGTGAATATCCACGCCGCCCTTGCGGAAGTCCGCGTTGTTGCACAACTGGATATGCAGCGGAATCGTCGTCTTGATCGGCCCCACCGTGAATTCCTTCAACGCCCGAACCGCGCGGTCGAGCGCCAGGTCCCGCGTCTCGGCGTGCACAATCAGCTTCCCGATCATGCTGTCGTAGTTCGGCGGCACGACGTACCCAGCGACGACATGCGTGTCCATCCGCACGCCCGGGCCGCCCGGCGGCTCCCAGGTCGTGATCTTGCCCGCGCTCGGGCGGAAGCCCATCGCCGGGTCCTCCGCACAAATGCGGCACTCCACCGCGTGGCCGTGGATCTTGATCTCTTCCTGCTTGTACGGGATCTTCTCGCCCGCCGCGATCTTGATCGACATCTTCACGACGTCAACCCCGGTGATCAGTTCCGTCACCGGGTGCTCCACCTGCACGCGGGTGTTCACCTCGAGCATGTAGAAATCGCCCTTGGCGTCGAGCAGGAACTCGCACGTCGCCGCACCGGCGTACTTCACGCTCTGCAGCAGCTTGCGGCACGACTCCGCCACCTTGGTCAACTTCGCCCGATCAATGTTCGGCGCCGGCGCCTCCTCGATCACCTTCTGGTGCCGCCGCTGCATCGAGCAGTCGCGCTCCCACAGATAGATCGCGTTGCCGTGCTTGTCGCCCAGCATCTGCAATTCGACGTGCCGCGCCTTCTCGAGGAACTTCTCGATAAAGACCGCGCCGTTGCCGAACGCCGCCTGGGCCTCCTGGCTCGCAGTACGCAGCTGCTGCCGCAGCGTCGCCTCGTCGCGGCAGATCTTCATCCCGCGCCCGCCGCCACCGGCCGAGGCCTTGATGATGACCGGATATCCGATCTCATTGGCGACCTTCACCGCCTCGTTCTCATCCTCGAGCGCGCCGTCGGAGCCGGGGAAGACCGGCACGCCGTTGGCCTTGGCGGTGCGCTTGCACTCCACCTTGTCGCCCAGCGCCTGCATCGACTCGGGCGACGGCCCGATGAACTCAATCTTGCAATCGCGGCACGCCTGCGAGAAGTCCGGGCGCTCCGACAGGAACCCATACCCCGGATGGATCGCATCCGCATCCGCGATCTCGGCCGCCGACAGCAGCCGCGCGATGTTGAGGTACGACTCCTTGGCCGGCCCGGGCCCGATGCAGATCGCCCGATCGGCGAGCTTCAGGTACGGCGCGTCCTTGTCGGCGGTCGAGTACACACAGACCGCCTCGACGCCGAGTTCGCGACAGGCCCGGAGGATGCGGAGAGCGATCTCTCCACGGTTGGCGATGAGGATGCGTTTGAACATGGGTGGGAAGTGACGAAGAGAAGGAGAGACGAAGAGACGAAGTGGAAAGACAGCGTGCTACGTGGGTTCGCGTGTGGCTTGTCGGGTTTCGAGGCTGCGGATCAGACCCTGAAGCACTCGATCGGTCTCGTCGAGAAGCTCCGTCGGAACCGCGTCGGCGGGGATGAGCGTGAGATCGACAGAGAGGCGAAGCTGGGTACGGAGCTCGAAAAGCGAGCCCCGGGAAACGCGGAGAAATCGGATCAACTCGGGCGTCGATTCGCGGCCAAATCCTTCGGCAATGTTCGAAGGTATCGACACCGCGGCACGACGCATCTGCGATTGCAGCCCGAACCGCTCAGAATCCGGAAGGCGGCCGGCAACCTTGTACACATCGCGGGCGAGTTCCATGGCCCGTTGCCATGCGACCAAGTCTTCAACTCGCTTCACGTTCGCCACAAGGGCCTGCCTTTCCACTCCGTCTCTACGTCTCTTCGTCTCTCCGTCTCTTCTCAGGGCCTGACCAAAAACAGCTTCTGCCCAAACTCCACCGCATCCCCGTTCTTCACCAGCACCTTCTCGATGGTGCCGGTCTTCTCGGCCTTGATCTCGTTGAACACCTTCATCGCCTCGATCAGGCAGACGACGGTGCTGGCGGTGATCTTGGTGCCCGCGGCGGCGAAGGGCGGGCTGTCGGGGTTGGCCGCGGAGTAGAACGTGCCGACCATCGGCGACTCGATCGCGATGAGGCCCGCGTCGGCATCGGCGGCCTTGGGGGCCGGTGCCGCGCCGCCAGCGGCCGGTGCTGCGGGTGCGGTCATCGGGGCCGGGGCGTAGGCCGCCGGAGCCCCACCGCCACCACCACCCCCGCCGTAGTACACCGGCGAGTGATTCACCACGCCGCCCTGCGGCCCGCGGCGGATCGTCACCGTTTCCTTCTCGTCCTGCAGATCCAACTCGGTCAGGTCGTTCTCGACCATCAGCTTGACAAGGTCCTTCAGCTTGCTCGGATCGATCATGGTGTAGCTCTCAGTCAGGGATCGTTGCGAACGCCTCTTCCCGTCCCGCCTCCTGGGGCTCTCCATCCTATGAACAAAAGAACCCAAAGGCACGCCCGACCAGTTCACGAACTCCCGTGCGGCCGGCCGCGACGCATCGGCTCTCCAATCCTCGCCCGTCCGCGACTTCATTAGCCCTCGCGCCCCGCCGCGACGCACGACCTTTCGCGCCGACGCCGGCGCCGTGAAAGGACATGCTTATGCGCCGCCCGATGCTCTCGATCATCTTGACCGCGCTCAGCTTCGCCGCCTTTGCCGGCCCGATCGCGCCGCCCGCAGGCCCCATCGCCCCGACCAACAAGCCCCTCGCCGAGGTCGAGCCCCGCATCGCCATCAACGACACCAACACACCCGGCGATGCAGACTCGCTCTTCAAGATCACTCAGCCCGGCTCCTACTACCTCACCGGCAACATCACCGGCGTCGCCAACAAGCACGGCATCGAGATCACAGCGAGCAACGTGACCATCGATCTGGGCGGCTTTGTGATGGCTGGCGTGACCGGCTCACTCGACGGGATCACGAGCACCGATAGCACGGTGGCCGATGTCTCTGTCCGCAACGGTTCTGTACGCAACTGGGGAAATCAAGGCATCGATATCTTCGACAACGCGACGGGCGTCGTGATCGAGGGTGTGCTTGTCCGCGAATGCGTCATCGGCATCCGCCTCGGCGATCGTGCCCGTGTGCGGCTGTGCACCGCGAGCAACAACTCCGGGAGTGGCATCCTCGTCGGCATGTCGTCGCAGGTGGTCCAGTGCACCGCCGAGAACAACCAGACCAATGGAATCTTCGCCAACGACGGCAGCAGCGTCATCGACTGCATCAGCAACTCAAACACCGGCGCGGGAATCAGAACGGGCGTCAACGCCATCATCCGCGGATGCGTCACCCAACTCAACACCAGTCACGGCGTGATGATCCTCGGCAACTCACTCGTGTCCGGCGTTGTGTCCGCCAAAAACGGCGCCGGCGCAAGCCTCGGCGCGGGCATTCTGGCCACCGGCAACGCAAACCGCATCGAAGACAATGTCTGCAACGGGAACGACCGCGGCATCGACGTCGACGGCCTCCAGAACATCATCATCAAGAACACCTGCTCGGGAAACACCCTCAACTGGACAATCGTCGGCGGCAATCACTACGGACCGATCATCGATAGAACCGCCGTTGCCGCACCCCCGTCGGTGAACGGCAACAGCGCAACCGAGGCCCTGGGATCCACCCACCCCAACGCCAACTTCACGTACTGAACAACGCCGCGCAGATCACCCACCCGCAGATACCCAAAGCGTCCGGTAATGAGCGCCGGGGCCTACCGAGCCTTCGTCCCGTCAAACTTCGCATCGACAGGCTTGCATTTCTAACGCCGATCGGCATGATGGAGGGCTTCAGCCCCATGCCCCAGGAGTTCCGACATGATTCGCGCGTCTCGTGATGTTCTCGCCGCCGTGTCCGCCTGTGCCATCGCCACCGGTGCCTCCGTGCTCGCCGGCCCCCTCAACCCGCCCGCCGGCCCCGTCGCATCGACCCACAAGACCCTCACCGAGGTCGAGCCCCGCACCGCCATCAACGCCACCAACACTCCCGGCGACGCCAACAGCTACTTCCGCATCACCCAGCCCGGCTCGTACTACCTCACCGCCAACATGAGCGTCGGCACCATCGAGCACGGCATCCAGATCGACCTCAACACCGAGGGCCTCGTCACCATCGATCTCAACGGCTTCACCGTCTCCGGTGCCGAAGGAACCCTCAACGGCATCGACGTCGACGGCCCCTTCAAGCCCCGCGTCGTCCTCCGCAACGGCTTTGTGACCTCATTCGGTGGCAACGGCGTCGACATGACCGGCGCCGAAAACTGCACCATCGAGAATATCGAGAGCACCCGCAACACCGGCAAAGGCTTCGTCATTGAGACCGGCTCGATCGCCGACGCCAAGGCCCAGTTCAACTCCGGCGGCGGCTTCAAGACCGGTTCCTTCTCCAGCCTTTCCAATTGCCAGGCCCTCACCACCGGCCCCATCGGCTTCGAAACCGACACCGACTGCTCCCTGGTGGACTGCACCGCCAAGGGCACCACCGGCAATGGCTTCGACTGCGACTCGAATTGCGTCCTTACCCGCTGCATCGCCACCAACTGCGGCGGCCACGGCATCCTCGTCTTCCTCGGCTGCACCCTCACCGACTGCACCGCCTCCAACAACGCCGAGGGCGGCTTCTCGGTAAATCAATCGTGCACGCTCATCGGCTGCACCGCCGTGGAAAACACCAAGTGGGGCTTCTCCAGCGGCGGGAGCGTCGTGTATCAGAGCTGCACAGCCCGTGACAACGGATTTCATGGGTTCGCCGCCAGTTTCTCACAACTCACCGAATGCCACTCCATCGGCAACAAACTCGACGGCTTCGCTCTCGGTGGACTCACCAACGTCTCCAACTGCACGGCGTCTTCGAACACGGGAAATGGATTCTCGGGCGGCGGTGGCATGGTGATCGTCGAATGCTCGGCGCTCTACAACGCCAAGCACGGCGTCTGGGCCAGCGGCGACGGCAACATCATCCACCGCAACAACTGCACCGGCAACGGCCAGGGCACTGACCCCGGCTCCGGCATCCACGCCGACGGCATCGCCAACCGCATCGAGGACAATCTCTGCAGGGACAATGACTACGGCATCCGCGTACTCGGCACGCGGAACAACATCGTGCGGAACAACTGCGGCCTGAACACCACCGCCAACTGGTCCATCGCCGCCAACAACTCCTACGGCCCCATCATCGATCGCTCCGCCGCGGTCACCCCCGCCGTCAACGGCAACAACGCCGCCGCCGCGCTCGGCAGCACCGATCCCAACGCCAATTTCACGAATTGAGCAGCTCCCGGAGAAGCCTCTATGTCGGCAATCGCTCGCCTCACATACGCCGCCACCCCCTTGCTCGCGCTGAGCGCTCTGCTGTGGGCCGGCCCCCTCAACCCGCCCGCCGGCCCCGTCGCACCGACCCCCGGCCCCGAGCCCCGCATCGCCATCAACGCCACCAACACGCCGGGCGACATCAACAGCATCTTCCGGATCACCCAGCCAGGCTCCTACTACCTCACCGGCAACATCACCGGCGTCGCCGGGAAGCACGGCATCGAGATCGCCGCCAGCGGTGTCACGCTTGATCTGAACGGCTTCGACGTCGTCGGCGTCCCCGCGATGGGCGCATTCGATGGTGTGACCGCCGCCACCACAAACGCAAGAAACATGACCATCAAGAACGGTTCGATCCGCAACTGGGGCGACGACGGCATCGATCTCGCTTCCTTCGGCACGACCGGATCAACGATCGCTCAGGTTCACGTCAGCGGCAACGCCGACGACGGAATCGCAGCGGGCAGTCAGAGCGTCATCACCGGATGCGCCGCCACCAACAACGCCGGAAACGGAATCCTGGTCAGCGTTTCCTGCACGATCCGGGACTGCGTCGCGTCTCAGAACGTCGAATCCGGCTTCCAGACCCAGAACTCCTGCACCATTTCCGCAAGCACGGCCAACAACAATTCCGGGCCCGGCTTCATCCTCGGTCAAGGCTGCACGGCGACCGCCTGCACGGCCTATCTCAACACCGGCGACGGCATCCAGGCCAACATCGGCTCCACCCTCACCGCCTGCTCTTCGTACGACAACGACATGAACGGGATCGTGACCTCGAACGGCTGCATCATCTCTGGTTGCAACGTCCGATCCAACACCCTCAACGGCATCCGCGTGACCACCGAGTGTTTCGTTCTCAACAACATCTCCACGAGGAGCGGTAACGGCGGCGACGGCGCCGGCATCCACGTCACCGGCACCGACAACCGCATCGAAGGAAACAGTTGCACCGGCGCCGATCGCGGCATCGATGTCGATCAAACCGGCAACATCATCATCAAGAACACCTGCGCCTTCAACGTGACGAACTGGGACGTCGTCGACAACAACAACTGCCTCGTCGTGGTCGCTGCCAACGCTGGCGTCATCAACGGCAACTCCGGCGGCACGTCCCTCGGCTCCACCGACCCCAACGCCAACTTCACCTACTGAAGCCTCGCCCCCAGCTTCAGAACCCGACCAAGCCCCTTCCGACGAAAATGGCGCCTTCAAAGGGCGGTGATTCTGCTGATTCCCGCTTGGATGCCGAAGCCCCGCGCGGTAGGGTGCTTTGACACCCACGGAGTTCCCGCCATGTCATCCTGCCTGCCCACGCGTCGCATCGCGGCTTTCACGCTTCTCGCCCTCGGACTCGCCACCGCGTTCGCCGGCCCGCTCAACCCGCCCGCCGGCCCGGTCGCACCCACGCCCGGCCCCGAGCCCCGCATTGCCATCAACGCCACCAACACACCCGGCGATACAGACTCGCTCTTCAAGATCACTCAGCCCGGCTCCTACTACCTCACCGGCAACATCACCGGCGTCGCCAACAAGCACGGCATCGAGATCGCGACACCCGGTGTCACGATCGATCTGAGCGGCTTCCAACTCGTCGGTGTGCCCGGCTCGCTCACTGGGATCATCGCCAACGCTGAGCTCCCAACCAGCAACCTCGCCGTGATGAACGGGCACGTTCGCAACTGGGGCATAATCGGTGTGGATGTTTCCGCCAACTCCTTCGCCACCGGCTCGCGCGTCCACGCCGTGCACGCCCACGCCAACACCAACATCGGCATTGTCGTCGGACCGCGCTCCATCGTCTCTGAGTGCACCAGCGTCGAGAACGGCGCGAGCGGCTTCGGTTCCGGGTCTGGCAGTGTGTTCATCGGCTGCACCGCGTCGGGCAACCTAAGTAATGGATTCACCGCCAACACCGGTGGCACCTTCCAGACTTGTACCGCCTTCGGCAATACTTCGAATGGTTTCTCCGTTTCTAACGACGCCAACCTGATCGGATGCACCGCGAGCCAAAACACCGGGCACGGGATCAACATCGCGAACGGCGGGTCGATCAGCAACTGCGTGGCCTCGCAGAACGACCTCAATGGGTTTTTCGTCGGCTCTGGCTGCACCGTCACCGGGTGCTCTGCGCTCAACAACGATCAGCACGGCTTCTCATTTTCGCAAGGGTCCAACGTGACCAACTGCACCGCGCGCAGCAACGGCTCGGCCATCGCCGACGGTGCCGGGTTCCGCTGCTTCACCGACTCCCGCCTCCAAGGCAACGTCAGCAGCGGCAACGATCGCGGCGTTGACTGCACCGGCGCGGGAAACATCCTCTTCGGCAATACCTGCACCGGCAATAGCACCAACTGGGTGCTCGCCGCCAATAACGTGTTCGGCCCCATCATCGATCGCACCGCGCCCGGCTCCGCCGCCGTCAGCGGCAACGCCGCCGCCGACTCCTCCGGCTCCACGCACCCGCACGCCAATTTCTCCTACTGAATCCCCCACCTCGCAACGACGCTCCCATCAGGCCCCTCGCTCCGATAACAACGCCGCCCGAGACCGGGCGTGCGGTTTCTTCTGTGACAAACTTGCCTCGCGCGGTATGGTGGTGCTTCACACTTCTTCGGAGCTCCACCCGTGACAAGCCGCCCGTTCGTCCGCCGCGCCGCCACCTTTGCCGTCCTTGCTCTGGGCCTCGGCCCCGCCCTCGCCGGCCCACTGAACCCGCCCGCCGGCCCCGTCGCGCCCACGCCCGGACCCGAGCCCCGTACCGCCATCAACAACACCAACACGCCCGGCGACGCCAACAGCGTCTTCAAAATCACCCAGCCCGGCTCCTACTACCTCACCGGCAACGTCGCCGGCGTTGCCGCCAAGCACGGCATCGAGATCGCGGCCAGCGGCGTCACGATCGACCTCAACGGATTCGACCTCGTCGGCGCCCCGGGCATGGGCCCGTTCGACGCCATCACCACTTCCAGCGGCAGCCTGACCAACATCACCATCCGCAACGGCTCGGTGCGAAACTGGGGCGACGACGGCATTGACCTCAGCAGCCTCGTCGCCCGCGCTTGCATCATCGAAGGCGTGCGCGCCAGCGGGAATGCCGATGTGGGCATCGCCGGCGGCGAAAACAACACCATCAGCGGCTGCACCGCGTACAACAACGTCGGCAGCGGCATCACCAGCAACACCGGCAGCACCATCGTCGAGTGCGCCTCGCACTCCAATGGCGGCGTCGGATTCTCCGGCAGCACCGGCGGGATGATCGTTTCCTGCAACGCCTATGACAACACCGGCACAGGCATCTACGCGAGCCAGGGGAGTAAGGTCACCGGATGCACGTCGTTCGCGAACGAAGGCGACGGCATCCTGCTGGGCTTCGGTTGCACCGTCGCACACTGCTCCGCCGACAACAACACCGGCCGGGGGTTCGACGCCAGCAACGGCACCGTCATCACCGACTGCTCCGCAGCCTTCAACGGCGCCACAGGCTTCTTCGTCTACACCAGCGTCGTCGTCCGAAACTGCAACGCGATCGGAAATGCACTCAGCGGCATCGACACCTCTACCTACTGCCTCATCGAGAATTGCGTCGCGAGCAGCAACGTCCTCGATGGCATCAACTGCGGGACCGGCAGCGTCGTCCGCGGCAACCTCTGCCGGGGCAACGGCGATGGCGCCGAAGTCGGGGCCGGCGTCCACGCCACCGGCAACGACACCCGCATCGAAGGAAACAACTGCACCGGCAACGACTACGGCATCGACGTCGACGGCGCCGAGAACATCATCATCAAGAACACCTGCGGGAACAACACCACCGAGAACTTCAACTTCGCCGCCAACAACATCTACGGCACCATCGTCGACCGCACCGCTCCCGTCACAGCCGCCGTCGCCGGCAACGCCGCCGTGGGAACAATGGGCTCCTCCGACCCCAACGCCAACTTCGCAAACTGAAGCACGGCCTCCCACCGATCACGCCAACTCCCAGCACCACCGCCAATGTCGAGCCTGGCATCGCGGTGACGCGCACCCACACCCCCGGGCGTGACCCAACGCCTCATTCAAATCGCCCAGCCCGGCGTGCCGCAACGCTCCGATACGCCGACCGAAGCCATGGCCGCGTGCGACGATCAGGAACGGTGCGACCAACGTCGTCGGCCCATCATCGACCGCACCGCCCCCGGCACCGCCGCCGTCAGCGACAATGCCGCCGCGAGCTCCCCCGGCTCCACCGACCCCAACGCGAACTTCAGCTACTAAATCCCCGAGGCGCACCAGCCACACACCAACCACGCTCGCCTCACCAACTCGGCTCGCATGCCAGCATCGGCATCCGATAAAACTCCGGATAGTCGCCGACGATCGCGAAATCGTCGATTCCCCATTGGATCAAACGCCCAAGTCGGTTAGCCTCTGCCCGACGCCGTCCCAGATTGCCACGCCGCCCGACCGCTCCGCAGCACCACGTTCCTCCGACACATCGCTCAACCAGTTCATCGCCGTCGCAATCCACGCCGGTGCCCGCTCCTGGTCCAAGAGAACGCTCATGGATTCCAACCCCACCGACCCCACAAACCCGATCACACCGTCAAGCCCCACGCCCGACCGCCGCGCCCTCCTCGCTGGCATCGGCGGCCTCGCCGCGGGTGCCCTGCTCGTCGGGTCCAAAGCCGCACAGGCCGGGCCGCTGAACCCGCCCGCAGGTCCAGTCGCGAGCACCCCCGGCCCCGAGCCCCGCATCCCCATCAACGCCGTCAACACGCCGGGGGACAACGACGCAACCCCCAGCCTCTTCAAGATCACCCAGCCCGGCTCGTACTACCTCACCTCCAACATCTTGTTCGTCAGCGGACGCAGCGCCATCGAGATCACCACCAGCGCCGTCACGATCGACCTCAACGGCTTCTCCATCTCGGGCATCGGCGGACACGTCGGCATCATCGTCACCAACGCCGCCATCGACCGCCTCACCATCCGCAACGGCAGCATCAGCACCTTCCTCAACGGCGGGATCGACGCCAACATCCCTCACCTCGTCCTCGAGCACGTCAACGTGAAAGCGTGCGGAGGCCTCGGCATCCGCGCCGGTTCCTTCGCCCGAATCACGCACTGCTCCGTGAGCGACTGCACCTCCAACGCCACCGGCATCAACGTCGGAAGCCATTCGATCATCGAGCACTGCATCGCCAGCGACAACGCGGGCCGAGGCTTCAACCTCAGCGACGCCTGCGTCCTCGCACACTGCACCGCTTCCTTCAACACCCAGGAAGGAATCTACGCCTCTGGCACAGGCTCCACGATCACACACTGCACCATGAACAACAACGGCACCAGAGGCCTTTGGGCCTTCGGCGCCGGATGCAGAATCGAGAGCTGCTCCGCGACATCGAACGGCACCGTCGGTATCGGAATCGCCGCCTCCGAGGGGGGCACCGTCTCCAACTGCGTCGTCTCCGCCAACAGCATCGACGGCATCCTCTGCAACTCCAAGAGCAGCGTCCGCGACAACACCTGCTCCAACAACGTCACCAACGGCCAAGTTGCCGGAATCCACGCCATTGGCTCCGACAATCGCATCGAGGGAAACAACTGCAGCGGCGCCGCCCGAGGCATCGCCATCGACGCACCCGGCAACATCATCATCCGCAACACATGCTCGGGAAACACGACCAACTGGGACATCGTCGCCAACAACATCTACGGTGCCATCGTCGATCGCCGTATCCCAACCCCGATCCCCAGCACCGCCGCCGTCAGCGGCAGCTCCGCTGCAAGCACGCTTGGCACAACCGACGCCAACGCGAACTTCTCATACTGAACCAACGAGCGAATCGCTTCGCACCCTGCTCCCCTGCCCCCCTCCTCCCCTTCTCCCCTCCTAACCCAACGTCGCCCATTCCAGCGTCATCGGCAGCGTCGCGAGACACTCACTCCCCGTCTCCGTCACCACATAGTCGTTCTCCAGCCGCACGCCGCCGACGCCCGGCAGATAGATCCCCGGCTCGATCGTCACCACCTGCCCGGCCTGCAGCTTCACGCCCGCCAGCATGTGCGACAGCCGGGGCTCCTCGTGGATCTGCAGCCCGATCCCGTGCCCCAGGCTGTGCCCGAAGTTCTCGCCGTAGCCCGCCGCCGCGATGTGATCGCGCGCCACCTTGTCGATCTCCGCGCTGCTCTTGCCCGCGCACAACGCCGCGGCCGCCAGCTTGTGCGCCTCCAGCACGATCTCGTACACCTCCGCCATCTTCTTCGGCCACTTGCCCAAGGCAAACGTCCGCGTCATGTCCGAGTGGTAGCCCTTGTACGTCGCGCCCCAGTCGATGAGCAGCACGTTGTTGTTCGCGACCTTCATCTCCCCCGCCCGATAATGCGGCAGCGCACTGTTCCCCTTCGCCCCCACGATCGTTTCAAAGCTCGGCACCAGCGAGCCCCGCGCCTTCATCTCGCTCTCCAAGCGGGCCGCGATCTGCTGCTCCGTCTGCCCCGCCTCGATCGTCGGCAGCACCTCCAAGAGCGCCGCCTCCTGGATCTTCACCGCCCGCCGGATCAGATCGATCTCGTGCGCATCCTTCACCGCCCGCAGCTTGTTGATCAGCCCCACCGTTGATGCCACCTTCTTGGTGCCGATCTTCTTCGCGAGCGCGTCCCGCTCCGCCACCGTCATGATGTCGGCCTGAATGCCCACCCGCTCCACGCCCGGGCCGGAGAGCAGATCCGCCACCGCCTCGCCCATCGAGCGCTTGCGGATGATGATCTCCAGCTTGTCCGCGAACGGCTGCAGCTCTTCCTGATACCGAAAGTCGCTGATGAGCGCCGCCGTCACCGGCGCCCCCGGCTGCCGCGGCCCGATCAACAGATACGAATCACCGCCCGTGAACCCGGTGAGATACCCCACATCCAGCGGGCTGCTTACAAGCAAGTGCGTCAGCTCATGCCCGAGCATCGCCTCCCGCACCTTCCGCTGCCGCGGCAGGAACGGATCCGCCGGAGCCGCCGCCGTCTTTCCCCCACCACCTTTGCCGCTTTTCGTCGCTGAAGTTGCCATGTTCGCCATGATACGCTGCGCCGCGTCCGACTCACCTCCGGGTGCCACTGCCGACGGCTCGGCGTCGGCAGTGCGAGCGTACCGAACCCCGCTTCGACGCCCCACTCTCCATGTCCACCCGCGCCGCCGCCATCTTCCTCCTCCTTCTCGCAACCGCGCTCATCGGCGCACCCGCCCTCGTCGCGTTCTCCCGCCTCATAGCCGCACCGACCACGCCGCTCGCCGCCGACCTCCCAACCTTCTTCTCGCTCTCCGCACTCATCACCTCGCTCCTCTGGGCCGCCCTCATCAGCGCCGGTGCCGTGCTCCTCGCCTGGCCCGGCGCATGGCTCCTCCGCACCCGCGGCTCCGCGCTCGCCCCACTGCTCTTCGCGCCTCTGCTCCTCCCCAACTACCTCGCCTTCGGCGCGTTCAACCTCCTCCGTGCCCCCGGCACCACACTGGGCGACCTCGCCGAACGCCTCGGCCGCGAGTCGCCCTGGATCCCCGTCGCGCTCGGCAAAGCCATCGCCGTCGGCTCGATCATGATCTGGAGCGCCCCCGTCGCGATGCTCATCCTCGCGCTGCACCTGCGCCGCATCGACGACGCGACGCTCGAACAACTCACGCTCGACGCGGGGAACGGCAAGCGCAACGACGGCCCGCAAAGCGACGGCGCGCACAACGACGGCTTTGTGCGCACAAAGTGGACTCAGTTCCTCGGGGAACTTTCGCTCGCCCGCGACGGCCTCCGCGGCTCATTCCTCCTCGTCCTCGCCCTCACCCTCGGCTCGGTCATCCCCCTTCACGTCGCCCGCGTGAACACCCTCACCATCCGCGTCTGGCTGGCGATGGACCTCCTGCCGCAGGACCAGCAATGGCGGGCATGGATTCTCACCCTGCCGCTGATCGCCATCGCGCTCGTCGCCGCGTTCCTCGGCGTCCGCGGCATCTGCCTCGACGCGCCCGAGTCGCAGACCCGCCTGTCGCCGCGGGTGTCCAGCCGCGGCGTGTGGTTTGGCGCACTCGCGGTCGCCGCACTCGGAGCACTCGTGCCCGGGGCGCTGCTCGCGCTGCACCTCGCGCGCGAAGGCGGGCTTGTCGAGTTCGGCCGCAACTACCGCGAACCACTGCTCACCTCCGGCGGCATCGCCCTCATCGTCGCGGCGGCGAGCGCGGCACTGACGCTTCTGGCCTGGATTGGCACGCTCGCCGGCGGCGTCTCGAAGCGGCTGGTGCAGGTCTCCCTCGCGCTCTTCGCGGTCGGCGCGATCATGCCGGGCGTGATGCTCGGCCTCTGGATCGCCCACGCCGTGCGCACGCTCGTGCCGGCGCTCGAAGACTCTGCTGCGGTCCTCGTGCTGGCCCACCTCGCTCGCTTCGGCGTGGTACCGGTGGCCCTCGGCTGCTTGCTCGCCAGCATCGAATCCCGCGACGCCCGCGACCAGCGCACGCTCGACGGCGTGCGCTCGCTGGGAGCACTGTGGGCCGCGGCGATCACCGGCAACGCCCGCACCCTCATCGGCGCCGCGATCATCGGCGGCGTGCTCTCGCTCCACGAGATCGAAGCCACCGTCACCCTGCAGCCACCCGGCCTCGACACGCTGGCCCGCGCGGTGCTCAATCAACTGCACTTCATGCGAACCCAGGAGTTCTCCGCGGCGGGGCTGATCTTGCTCGGTATCGGGCTTCTTGGCGGAGCGGTGTGCTCGGCGGTGCTGGTGAAACGAGAGCGATAGAGCCCGGCGGCACCGTCAGCCCATCGCCGCCGCGCCTCCTCTCCCCGCTTGCGGGGAGAGGACGACTTGAGGCGAAGCCTCAAGTCAGGTGAGGGGACTGCGGGTACCTCCACACTGCAACACCCGGACGTCCAACACCCCTCCCCGGTCTCGCTGCGCTCGACCACCCCTCCCCGCTTCGCGGGGCGGGGAGGCGCGTTGCGTCAGCGCGTCGCCAGCGCGACCATCAACTCGACACCGGTCGCCAGCGCGTCGTCGTTGAAGTCGAACTCGGGCTGGTGGAGGGTGGGCGGGTTGGTGTCGCCGTGGCGCTTGAGGCCGAGCACGAAGAAAACGCTGGGCACTTTCTTGGCGTAGTACGAGAAGTCTTCGCCGCCCATGGTGGGTTCGGGCACGACTTGCACGCGTTCGGCGCCGAGGGCGGCGTTTGCCGTATCGAACCAGCGTTCGGTGAGGGCGGGGTCGTTGAAGGTGACGGGGTAGCCCTCTTGCCAGTCGATGTGGGCCTCGCAGCCGTGGGCGCCGGCGATGCCGCTGACGATCTCGAAGAAGCGCTTCTTGGCGAGGGCGCGGGTTTCGGTGGTGAGGGTGCGGATGGTGCCGTGGAACTCGGCGGCACGGGGGATGATGTTGTTGGCGGTGCCGCCCTTGAGGACGGTCATCGAGCACACGACCGCGTCGAACGGCGAGGTGTTGCGGCTCACAAGCTGCTGCAGGCTCACGATGCACTGGGCGACGCAGAGGATCGGGTCCTTGCTGTAGTGCGGATACGCGGCGTGAGACTGTTCGCCCTTGATAGTGACCACCACGTCATCGGTGGCGGCGAGCAGCGGGCCGGGGCGGGACCCCACGACGCCGACGGGCAGCGTGGGCCAGCCGTGCAGGCCGTACATCTTTTCGATCTTGGGTCCGAGCACCTTGCCGTCGAGCGCGCCGTCGTCGCACATGGCGCGGCCGCCAGCTCCTCCTTCCTCGGCGGGCTGGAAGACGAAGTGAACGCCGCGGGGGCGGTGGGTCATATGGCTCAGAACGCGTGCCGCGCCGAGCAGGATGGCGGTGTGCCCGTCGTGGCCGCAGGCGTGCATGACGCCGGGCGTGGTGCTGCTGTAGGGCTTGCCGGTGTTCTCGACGATGGGGAGCGCATCCATGTCGGCGCGCAGGCCGATGGAGGGCTTGCCGGCGGCGGCGGGGTCGGTGGGAGGCAGATAGCCGAGGACGCCGGTGCCTTTGGCGAGGCCGGCGATGTACTTGAGGCCGTGGCGTTCGAGCTTGGCGAGCTCACCCTGGACCACTTTGCTGGTGCGGGTCTCGTGGTAGGAAAGCTCGGGATGGGCGTGGAGGTCGTGGCGGAAGGCGATGAGCTCGGGAAGCTCGCGGGCGATGGAAGAACGGACGTCGTTGGACATCGGCTTGACCTCGGAAACGGCGGCGGCCGCGGTGGATTCGGCGTGCGTGGCGGGCATGGGGAAGGGTAGGAAAGAGCGGCGACGACGGCCGAGCATGGCCAGCGGGAGCCTCTGCAACAATCGTTGAATGCAAACCGCTTTACCGCTGCACGCGATCGGGCTTTCCGAACGAGCCATGGAGGCTCGGGTGCGGCGCGATGACGACACGATCGTCGTCTCCGGTCGACGGCCGGATCGACACGATTTCCTTGAGTGCATCTTGTCCGCGATGTCGCTGCTTTGTGCCCTATTCCTTCCAAGTGCGCTTTTGAGTTCTCGACTGGCTCTGCCTGAAGTTGTCGCGTTGTGTGCGCCCATCGCGATGCTATCGGTCTATGTGCTTTGGGCGACGCGCCCCCGAACACTGCGTCTACGAACCGACGGCAGACTTGAGCTCGTCACCCCGAGCCTGATTGGATCCGGAGTGGCACGGACGTTCTCCTCATCGGAATCAGCGCTCGTCGCGGGGCACATACAGGTCGTGAATCGAGCCCCACTGGTCTTCGGTTTGTCCCATCGAAGCCACTTCCTTGGCGTTCGACTCGGCGAGAGTCACTACTTCCCGCTCGTCGCGACCCAAACCGCCGACAAGCTCGTACAGATCTGCGAGCAGTTCGGAGTTCGCCCGATTGAGCAGGTCGCCCTGTCAACCGGGGATTCACACCCAAAGACCCCCTTTGCGGTTCTCAGCGGCGTCTGTTTCCGAGTCTCGCAGGGCGGGAGCACTTTCACAACGTGTGATCCCGAGTTGCGGACAACCTTGCTTCGCAGGCTCCATTCCGCGCCGCTCGCATAGGGCGCGACGGATTCGAGGGAGTAGGTGACTTGGCAGAGAGCAGAATCCAGACCACGAGACTTCCATCCGCTACCGCTTCCTTGTACATTCCCCCTGTGGGCTTGTCGTTTCACATCCCTCGGGGCGTGCGGGTTGAGAAGGTTGCGCCGGCGTGGCGTGATCGCAAGGCCGCGCTTGCGCGGTTTGCGACGTCGTTCCGGCTGGAGCCGGCGACGGGGACGGTGCTGAAGGCCGAGGGGCATTCGTTCGTGGTGCGGGTGGAGATCGAGGGCACGCCGCTAATTGTGAAGTGGCGGGAGTTGGCTGGCCTGCGCGATCGGGCGAAGAACCTGCTGCGGGCGAGCCGCGGATTTCGGCAGTGGCGCGGGGCGCGGCGGCTGCAGCGGGCGGGGATTCCGGTCGCGGGCCCGATCGCGCTGTTGACGCAGCACGGCGGCGGCGAGACCGAATCGGCGCGGCCGCGGGCGCTGATCCCATCGCCCGCCTGGCCGCGTGAATGGCTGCTGCTCGAAGAAGTGCCGGGCAAGACGCTGCTGCGGCATCTGGCCGATCGCGATCGATCGATTCGGGACGAGCACGCACTGGCGCGGGCGGTGGGCGTGCAGGTCGGCGCGATGCTGACCGCCAACGTCTGCAACCGTGACCACAAGCCGTCGAACCTGATCGTGAACTTCGATGAAGGCGTGCCGATCGTGACGCTGATCGACACCGTGGCGATCCGCCGCCGCGGGAACCCCGGCGAGATGGCCCGGATGCTGGCGACGCTGTTGATCGAACCCATCGGCGTGGGCGTCGCGCCGAGAAGCGCGATTGCCTTCCGCGTGCTCCGTGACGCGTGTGCGGCGTGGCTTGAGCACACGCTCGCGCGGCCGCTGGGAACCGCCAAGGGTGACAAGAAGGCCTTGCGGGCGATGGTCCGCAGCATGGCGCGGCGGGTGGATCAGTACATCCGCACGCATGGCGATCCGACCCCGAAGGTCAATCCGCTGGCGTGAGCGGCGGTCCAGGCGTTCTGCCGGTACCGGCGAGCGGAGACTTCGATTGCAGTCTTCGTGCGGCAGCCGCCGACAAAGTCTGCATGATGCGTGCGTGGCTGCTGTTGCTTGTCTTGGTCCTGATGGCGTTGCTCGCCAGCGGCTGTGCATCCGCGCCGCGTGCGAGCGACGCGGGCACGGGTTGGAGCCCGATCGCTCGATCCGTCGAAGGACGCACGATCGACGCGGTCACATTCGAGCCGAGCAGCGTCGGCGCGACTCCTCGGCGCGTGCTGGTGATCGGGGCGATCCACGGCAACGAGCCGGAGGGATTGCCCGCGGTCCAGCCGCTGATCGCGGCGCTGCGGGCCGCCCGGGCCGAGGGATCGCTCCCGGCCAGCGTGCGTGTCATCCGCGACCTGAACCCCGACGGCACGTCGGCCGCGTCGCGCACCAACGCCCGCGGCATCGACCTCAATCGCAACTTCGCAGCATCGAACTTCACGCCCTCGACCGATCGCGGAGCCACGCCGCTCAGCGAGCCCGAGTCGCGCGCGCTCGCGGGCGAGCTCGAAGGGTTCCGGCCCGATCTCGTGATTGTCTTCCACTCGATCCGTAGCGGGCCGTTCGTGAACTTCGACGGCCCGGCGTCGCATCTTGCCGAGGCGTTTGTCGCGGCGGCCCGGCGCACCGATTCGCGCTGGCGCGTCGAGCCTTCGATGGGATATCCGACCCCGGGCTCGCTGGGCACTTTCGTCGGCATCGACAGGGGAGTGCCGATCCTGACCGTCGAGTTCCGGCGCGGGCACGACGCCGAAGCGGCGCGGCGTGCCGGCGTGGACGGGGTGATGGGCGTGATCCCTGTGATGGCGAGCGACGGACGCCGAGGCGAACGACCCACGGCGCCCGTGCGCGTCCAATGATCCTCGCATGTCCCAACCCGTCCAGCCCGCGCAGCAGAGCGCCGCGATCAACGCGGCCATGCAGGCCTTTGCTCACGGGCGGCTTGATCTTGCCGATCGCATCTGCCGCGAGCTGCACAAAGTCGGCTGGGAACACTGGCAGTCCTGGCTCATCGTCGCGCAGATCGCGGTGAAGGTGTCGCGGCGGGATGTCGCCGAGGACGCGCTCGCCCACAGCGCCGCGTTGCCCGGCGCCGAGACCAAACGCATCGACGCGGTGCGTTCGCTCATTAACTCCACGCCGCCGGGGCCGGACAAACCGTCGCCTTCGACAGAGCGCGTGCTGGTGATCCGTTCGTGGTCGCAGGGATTCTGGTCAGACGTTGATCACGTGCTGGGGCAGTTGCTGCTGGCGGAGATCACCGGGCGCACGCCGCTGGTGCATTGGGGCGCGAACTCACGCTTCGGCGGGCCGCAGCTGCCGCGGGGCAGGAACGCGGGCGAGTCGGACCCGGCCCACAACCTGTGGAACCACTTCTTCAAGCCGGTGTCGAGCCTGACGCTGACCGACGTGCTGCGCGATGCCAAGGGCAAGAAGTTCTTTCCCAGCAAGTGGAACTATGCGAACCTGACGGTGATCGACAACGGCGCGATGGCCGGGCCGCAGTCGCGGATCGCGGCGGTATCGTTTCTCAATCGCCCGGAGGCGATCGCGGTCAGCGACTTCCACACGCCGGTGATGGCGCTGATGCACTGGCTGCCGCGGGAGCATCGGATGCACGGCCAGCCGCTGGACGTGATCATCCTCGATCTGATCGCCAAGTACCTGATCCCGTCGGACGCGATCGCGGCGCGGCTGGAAGAACTGGCGGCGGGCGTGCACACGCCGACGATCGCGGTGCACGTCCGCGGCAGCGACAAGCACGTGGAACTGCCCCAGCTGGATCAAGCCGCGGCGATCTACCACCAGCACATCCCGGCACTCATGCAGAAGTTCCCGGGCGCGCGCGTGCGGCTGTTCACCGACTGGCAGCCCGCGGTCGCGGAGTACAAGGCGAAGTACACCGACCGCCTCGACGTCGCCGACGCGACCCGCACGAGCAGCCGCACGGGGCTGCACTACCAGCCCGCGCTCATCGGCACCAAGATCGGCGAGGAAGTGCTGCTCGACACCCTGCTCGCGGCCCGCTGCGATGCGTTCGTCGGCCTTGGCTACAGCAACGTCTCGGCGTTCATGAAGTACTTCGGGCGATTGGGCCCGAAGAAGTGGACGGACGAGACGGCACTCTTGCTCGGGCCGCACTTGCACTATGTGTACAACGTCGGCTTGCTGATGCAGCGTTGAGTCGGCAAGGTGTCCGGGTGCCACTGCCGAGCGCTTCGCTCGGCAGTGCGAGGGTCCACCAACACACACCGTCACCCGCGTATCGTCCCTGTATCTCCGGGCGTCTTCACACGGCCCAGCGAAGCGCTGGGCCGTGGCACCCGAGCCGAGGCCGTTTGTTGAGTATCCGCGACCCCAAGTTCACCTTCCTCGGCACCGGCACCTCCAGCGGCGTGCCGGTGATCGGCTGCGACTGCGAGGTCTGCACCAGCACCGACCCGCGCGATAGCCGTCTGCGGACCAGCGCGTGCCTGGAATGGCTCGACCACGAAGGCAAGCCACGCTGCGTGCTGATCGACACCAGCCCAGATCTGCGGCAGCAGGCACTCAAGCACAAGATCCGCCGCGTCGATGCGATCCTGTTCACGCACAACCACGTCGATCACACCTTCGGCCTCGACGAGGTGCGGCGGTACAACGCGATGCAGCAGCATGCGATCGATGTCTACGCCGAGCCGCGGGTCATCGAGTTCCTGAAGCGTGTCTACCAGCACATCTTCGACAGCGACAAGAACGTCAACCAGTCCTTTGTCGCGACGCTGATCGCATTCCCGATCGAGCCGGCCCGCCCCATCGACCTCCACGGCCTGCGCTTCACGCCGCTGCGAGCGATGCACGGCCGCCTGCCGGTCGTGGGCTTCCGGATCGAGCCTGCCCCCACTCACCCCTCACCCCTCACCGCTTCCCTCTTTCCCCTCATCTATCTCACCGACGTCTCGGCGATCCCCAACGAGACTTGGCCGCTGCTCGAAGGCTGCCGCACGCTCGTCCTCGACGCCCTGCGGCATCGCCACCACCCGACGCACCTGACCCTGAGCCAGGCGATCGGCATCGCCCAGAACGTGGCGGCGGAACGGACGTATTTCGTGCACATGACCCACGACCTGGGCCACGCCAAGACGCAGGCGGAGTTGCCGGAGGGGATGCAGTTGGCGTGGGATGGGTTGGTCTTGGGTCACGAAAACGGGGCATCCGGCGTCGTCCGTTCGGGGTGAATTCGGTAGGGCCTCGCGCCTAAACTTGCCTCCCTATGGGCAAGACTCGCGAGATCAAGAAGCGCATCAAGGCCGTCGGCAATATCCGTCGCATCACCAAGACGATGCAGATGATCGCCACGGCGAAGTTCTCCGCCGCCCAGCAGCGGGCCGTCGCCAGCCGCCCGTACACCGACGCTCTCTTCGAGCTCGTCGCCGGTCTGGCCAAGGCTCTTTCGGATCTCAAGCACCCGCTGCTCACCGCCGCCGAGAAGAAGGGTGCGGGTCGCCCCCTGACGCTGATCCTGACCTCCGACCGCGGGCTGTGCGGGCCGTACAACGGCGCCATTCTCCGCACCGCCATGGCCTTCGCCCGCGAGAACCCCGCCAACCGCGCCGGGTTCATCGAATTGGTCGGCAAGAAGGGCGCGGGCTTCCTCAAGTACAACAACGTGCCGGTCTCGCAGGCTCACGCCATCGGCGACAAGCCGACGTACGAGACCATCGAGACCCTGGCCCAGAACTACATGGACCGCTTCGCTTCGGGCGAGATCACCAGCGTCCATGTCGTCTACATGAAGTTCCTCTCCGCCGGCAAGCAGGTGCCGACGGTGATGCAGCTGCTGCCGTTCAAGGCAGACGCCCTCGAGAAGCACACCCCCGGCAAGATCGAGAAGCCCGCCGGCGAGTCGACGAGCCAGTACGAGTTCAGCCCCGACGCGGCTCAGCTCTTGGGCGAGCTGCTGCCCGCGGCGGTCAAGGCCGTGCTGTTCCAGTGCTTCAACGACGCGATCGTCAGCGAGCACGTGGCCCGCATGGTGGCGATGAAGGCGGCGACCGACAACGCCGGCAAGATGGGCAAACGCCTCACGCGGACGTTTAACCGCGCCCGCCAGGCCCAGATCACGACCGAACTCACCGAGATCGTCGCCGGTGCCGCGGCACTGGGTTGAGCCGACCAACGCACACGACAGACAACGCATTGCCCCCATAGAGCCTCTCGCGTCAGCGAGAGGTTTTTCTTTTCCGGGGTGCTTGGGGAAAGGCGTTTCACCGCGGAGGACGCGGAGACCGCGGAGGAATACCAAAGGCAATTTACCACGGAGAGCACGGAGATCACGGAGTTGATGCTTGGATCAAGAAGTCGAGAAACCGCATTGCCTTGAGCCCATCCCACCTCTTTGTCTTGCTCCGTGTTCTCCGTGATCTCTGTGGTAAATTCTTCCTGTCTTCCTCTGCGTTCTCCGCGTCCTCCGCGGTGAAATGCCTTCCCGCCCTCACACCTTCGGCCCGCTCGTCCCCAGCTTCGCGATCGCGTCCTTGTACTGCTCCCGCAGCGGCTCCACCACTTCCTTGATGAACCGCTCGGTCTGCTCGACGCTGCGGCCCACATACTTCATCGGGTCCATCACGCCGTCCCAGTTCAGCTCCGCCGACAGCGGCCCGCCGCGTTTCGTGCTCCAGAAGTTCTTGTCGTTCTTCAGGCGCTCCAAGAGGTCGTTGTCGAGCCCTTCCTGCTTCACCCGCAACCCCGCGGCCTGCGCGTGCTGGCGAATCAACTCGTGGTAGTGCTGGCGGTCCCCTCCCAGCTTCACGCACTCCATCAGGATGTTCTCGGTCGCCATGAACGGCAGCTCGGCCATCAAGTTCTTCTTCACCATCGCCTCGTGCACGATCAACCCCGACGCCACGTTGTGCATCAGGTCGAGCGCCCCGTCGAGCGCCAGAAACGCCTCGGGCAGCGACAGCCGCCGGTTCGACGAGTCGTCGAGCGTCCGCTCCAACCACTGCGTGGCGGCGGTGTCGTACGCGTTGCCGACGAGGTTCATCACGAAACGGGACAGGCCGCAGATCCGCTCGCACCGCATCGGATTGCGCTTGTACGGCATCGCCGACGAGCCAATCTGCTTGTCCTCGAACGGCTCGTCGATCTCCTTGCGATTGCAGAGGAGCCGGATGTCGGTGGCGATCTTGTGGAGGACGGCGGCCGTCACGGCAAGCTCGTTGAGCACTCGGGCATCAACGTATCGCGGATACGTTTGGCCGACAAGATCATGCATCTCATAACGAATGGATCGGAAAAAGTCGTCTTCGTCTCCCGTGTGTGCACCCTCGGCAAGCTTGCGCTCAAAGGACGTAAACCACTCGTTGGACGTCCAATCCTCGTGGCCGCGGGTCAACTTCTCGCAGACGCGAATCTCAAGCTGCTCGACCTTCGAGTGATCGCCGTCAAAGAGCGAAAGAAATGAAGCTTGGGTCCCCGTCGCGCCACGAAGCCCCTTGAGTTTCGGTTCGTTGCGACATCGCAGGGCGGTCTGAGCGTACAGCTCATACGACCACTGCGCAAACCGTCGTCCAACAGTCGTGGGTTGTGCGGGCTGATAGTGCGTGAATGCGAGCGCCGGAACTCTTCGCCAACGCTCGGCCTGGATCGCAAGCGAGTCGTACGCTCGCTCAATCTTGGATTCTACAAGGCGGCTCGCCTCGCGAAGAATGATTGCATCCGCATTGCACACCACATCCTGACTCGTCATCCCCAGATGGATGATCCCCTTGGCCTTCGGGCACGAATCGCCGAGCGCGTGCACATGGGCCATCACGTCGTGCCGCAGCTCGCGTTCGTACTTCTCGGCGGCCCGGATCTCATCATCCGTGATCCCCCCGGGCCGGTTCACGACCGCCTGCAGTTCCTCGACCTGCTCCTTGGTGACCGGCAGCCCCATCTCGTGCTGGGCCTCGGCCACCGCGAGCCAGATGCGGCGCCAGGTGTTGAACTTGTGCCGCGCCGACCACAGCCGCAGCATCTCCTCGCTCGCGTTGCGAGTGGCGAGGGGGCTGGTGTAGGTGTCGTAGGGGGAACTGGCGGCATGGCTCATGGGCTTGGCTCCGGCGGATCGTACAGCGGAGCAAATCGCGACCAGACTCGCTCAGCGTTCGCAAGCAGAATCGGGAGTCTGTTCTGGATGACCTCCCAGACCGTGGCGTGGTCGATCTTGAAGTACCCGTGAACGAGCACGTTGCGGAAGGCGACAATCGGCCCGACATCACCGAGCTCGCTCGCCATGCCGGGGTCTGCGGATGACAGCCGATTCATCGCTTCACCGATGGTGATGAGCAAGCGTTCGGCCGCGAGCCGCCGCACCTTGTCCTGAAGATACTGATCCTGGGTCATGCCAGCAAACATGCTCGTCAGCGATCGGCTCGCATCGAGAACATCCCAGACGAACGCGCTGGGTTCACGCCGCGGCATACAGCGGGACTTTCGTCCGCTCCATCGAAGCTCGCACCACCGGATTCTCGACACAGTGGCGTTCGACGAGATCAACCTTCCGTCCGAACAGATTCTCCAGATCCGTCAACAGAAGAAAGTACACATCGGCGAAGCCCTTGCGCTCGTGCGGCTGAAACTCGACCAGAAAATCAAGGTCGCTCCGCGTCGGGTCGAACGTGTCGTCGACGGCGGACCCAATGAGAAACAACCGCGCAACACGGTGCGTGCGGCAAATTTCCGCGAGTTCGGCCTGCTTGTGCTCAACGAGCGGGATCACGCATGAAGTATACGACGATCGCTCAGAATGATCCTCGCCCACACCGAGGTACGCGACAGCGGCTCGCGCCATCGCTTCGCGACTCATCCCATGACGCGACCTTCACCCGGGTCTCACGCCCCGAGCTTGGGACGGCCACCGCTTCGCGGTTCCGGTTCACGCCCCATGCGAATCGCCTTCATCATGCCGACGCCCACCGCCAACGTCCCCACTCACGCCGCCCGGCGATCCCGATCGATCTTCTCCCGCTCGTGCCAACGCTGCGGGCGGACGTTCGATGGCGTGTCCGCCATCTCCATCCAATCCTCCGCGTTCCGCAGGTGCATCTCGGCCTTGCAGGTCTTGCGATAGCCCAAGAGCCGCACCACTTCGAGCACGTCGGTCCAGGTCGGGAACGTCTTGCCGTTGGCCTTCTTGAACGCGTCGATGGCCGAAAGGAACAGGAACTGTTCCTTGGTCATTTCGCCTTCTTCGGCGCTTCTGGTGAAGTCCGACAGCCGCCTGCCGCGGCCGCGGCGGCGTTCGAGGCCGGTCGGATCTTCTCCGCCCTCCGCGGCACGTTTGGCATCCGCGATCGCGCGGCGGTCGAGCCCGAGGCGCCGGTCCACCACGCCGTTGTAGCCAAGGCCGGCACCCGTCTGCGGATTGAACGGGGCGCTCTCGCCCTGCGGGCCGCGGCGGTCGGGCTGCTCGCTGGAGCGATTGGGCTGGCCAGCGGGCGGGGTGGTCTGGTTCGACTCGGTGGTCATGCAACTCTCCTGCGTTCGCGCCGTTGAGGCGTGTGGCCCGGCCGCCCTTCCCCTCCCGAGGCGGGCGCACCGGAGCCCACCCCCCCAATCGTCCTGAGGTGGGCACGGCTTGACCGCGGTCGGGCTTCGCGAGCAGATGGCAACGCGTGCGTGCGGGCCGTACCGGACCGGACCGCGGCGACGCCCGAGAACCGCCGTGACCACAGGCCGCGGGGACCGTGCGGCGGCCAACAAAAAACCCCTCCGATGGAGGGGCTTGGGGTGCATGCGGTGCGTTGGGGGGGGTGGGGGTGGATCGATCGGGGCCCGACGCGGCTGCGGACAGAGGGCGGGACTAGAGGTCTTCTTCGTCGTCGTCCTCGTCGTCGTCCTCGAAGCCATCTTCGTCGAACTCCTCCTCGTCGTCTTCGAGGAAGTCCTCGTCATCGTCGAGGTCGGAATCGTCGTCACCGGCGGCGTCTTCGTCTTCGCCCGCGTCGTCGAATTCCTCGTCTTCATCCTCGTCGTCATCGTCGTCATCGAACATGACAACGCCGGGGGTACCGGGGCTGTGCCAGGGCTGCTCGGCGCGGCCGGGAACGGCTGGAACCGCGAACGGCTCGCGGCTGTCGCTTCGTTCCGTGCCACGCCGCTCGTTCGCTTCACGGGCGTATCTGCTCATCATCGCCACCATCGATCAAGCCCTCTCAATGTCTCGCGGCTTCTGCAACACGCCGCGAATGGTTTTGCTCGAACACACGAACCCGGCCGTTCGTCTGACTTCTGCACCACCCCACCGAGGAGGCGGTACAGTACTGCCTTTTCCGCCGCTGTCAATCGGTCATCGGGCACACGCCTTCTGAACCAATCTTCAACGCACGCCTTCCCGGCGGCCGATCTTTCCCCCGCTCCCGCCCCGCGTCCACTGTCCGTTTTCGGGACTTGCATGACCCAACCCGCCCCCACCCCCTCTCCCACCCCGGTCGCCAACGGCTTCAACCCGCTCGCGGGCGTTTTTGCGATCGCCGTCCCGGGCCTTGGGCATGTCTTTCTGGGCCAGTTCCGCCGCGGAATGCTCGTGGCTCTCGGGGTTCTGGGCCTGTTCTTCAGCGGGCTGCTTATCGGCGGTATCGACGCGGTGGACAAGGAAGAGGACACCCTGTGGTTCTTTGGCCAGGCCCCCGTCGGCGTGGTCACGTTTGCGACCAACTACATCCACCAGTCCAAGTACAAGGGCATCGACCCCAACCTCCGCGCCGCCCCGCGCCGCATGGCCGGGCCGACCGAGTCCATCAACGCCAGCGGCATCATCGTGCCCGGCGGGACGCCCGGGGCCCAGCGCTCGCTCGCCCGCGTCCACGATATGGGCATCCTCTTCACCGTCGTTGCCGGGCTGTTGAACGTTCTGGCCGCCATCGACGCGACCTTCCCCCCACTCAACCGCAAGGCCTGAACGCGTAACCCGATCGGTCCGAACCCGCCGGCCTCAGACGAACGTCCCGAACCGAAAGCAACTGATGCACGGCCTTGCCCCCGCCATCCTCGCCTACACGCCCTTCATCGACCCGATCTCGGCCCTGTGGCCCGGAGCGTACTCGTCGCCCTGGTTTGTGAATGTGTACTGCCTGGCGTTGATCTCGGTGCTGACGGCGGTGGCGTACAAGGCGATCCGCGTGCCGGATCTGTCGGGCCCGATGGCCCGCGCGATGACGTCGTTCGCCCGCCATGTCTTGATGATGGCGGTGCAGATCTTCTTTGGCGTGCTGGGCCTGGGCGTGCTGACGCACGTGCTGGTCTTCCACATCGTGCCGCACATCGCGCCGGCGTGAGCCGCTCGGCCCGGCGCATCCCGGCCCTCATCCCACAGCCGTCGCCCGCTTGAGCGCCCCGCGGAACTTCGCCTCCGCTTCGGTCTCCCGCAACCGATTGGTGTCCAGCGCCACCGGCACCATCAGGCTGAACATCGCGCCGCGCCCCAGGTCGCTCACCAGCTGCAGCTCGCCCTGCAGGACGCCCGCGAGCTCCTTGCAGATCGTCAGGCCCAGGCCCGTGCCCGCGTGTTCCTTGGTGTGCCCGCGGCTGAGTTGCGAGAACTTCTCGAAGATCTTGCCCTGATCCTCGATCGCGATGCCCGGCCCGTTGTCGATCACGCTGATCCGCACCCGATCCGCATCCGCCGAGGACTGCTCGCCCGGACGCCCCGCCACCAGCCGCTCCGCACGCAGCGTCACGACCGCCTTGGTCCCCGCCTCCTCCGCCGTCGGGCTGAACTTCACCGCGTTGGACAGGAAGTTGAACACGATCTGACGGAACTTCTTGGCGTCGGTCTCGATCAGGGGCAGATCGCTGGCGATCTCGAGGTTCAGCTTGATCCCCTTGGTTGATGCCAGCGGGAAGATCAGACCCGCGAGCGCTTCGCAGGTGTCGTGCACGTTCACCTTCTCGATCCGCAGTTCGTACTTTCCCGCCTCGATCTTCGCCATCTCGAGCAGGCCGTTGATCATCTCGAGGAGATCTCGGGCCGCGTTCAGAATGTTCTCCAGGAACCGCACCCGCTTGGCTAGGCGGGTCGAGTCATCGCCCGCCGCGAGCTCGGTCCGGGCGATCTCCAGCAGCAGATCCGCGAAACCGATGATCGAGTTCAGCGGCGTGCGCAGCTCGTGGCTGACGTTGGCCAGGAAGTCGCCCTTCAGCTTCGCGGCTTCGTAGAGCGCGCTGTTCGACGCCGTGATCTCGTCGAGCTTCAGGTTCATCGCCGCGTTGATCGCCCGCAGCTGGGCCTGCTGACCCTCCAGGTCGCCCAGCATGTGGTTGAACGTCTCGGCCAGCTCCTCGAACTCGTCGCCGGTGCTGATCTCGGATCGAATCTTCAGGTCGCCCTGACGCACGCTCTCGGCCGTTTCCTTCAGCGTGCGCACCGGGCCGAGGATCAGGTGGTGCGTGATCAGGTAGAACACCAGCACCGCGAACGCGGAGACGAACAGGCCCGCGGAGAAGAGATAGGCAGTGTTGATCAGCAACAGCCGCAAAGGCTCGCCGGTCGTGCGATCCAGCAGCACGAGGCCGATGACCTGCTGCTGGCCGTCCACATCGGCCCGCACGGCCTTGGCGTAGCGGTACTCGCGCTTAGTGCCCTGCCAGCGGGCCTGCTGGAAGTCCGACCGCTTCGGATCCTTCTGCAGCGACTCGAGCGCACGGGCGACGAAGCGATCCTTCTCCGCGAACTTCTGTGCGTCCTCCAGCCCGATGCGCACCGCGGGAACGCCCGCGTAGCCCTCGGTGCCGGGCTTGGGGTCGGCATCGCCAAAGACATACCGCTCCGGCTGCGGCGGGCGCGATGAGATCACGTTGGTCCCGCCCAGCGCGATGATCGCCGCCTTGATCTGCCGCTCGGCCTGCTCCCAGTGATCCACCATCTGCCGCGAGTTGTCCAGCTGGCCCTCATCGACCAGGGAGTTCATGCGGAAGAACGGGAACATGAGCGCGGCGAGCACGATCGCCGCCACGGCACCGCCGAACAGCAACAGGCACTTATTGGCGAGCGAGATTCCTCGGAACACGGGGCAAGTCTATTTGCACCGCGGCCGCCGCGCCTCGAGTCCCTGCAGGCGAGTGGGCACGCCGCAATACCCTTCCCCGTGACCGACGCCGACCTCCACCCCGACCTCCACCCGGATCTCCAGTGGATGGACCACGCACTCGACCTCGCCCGCCAGGCCGCGGCGATCGGCGAGGTGCCCGTCGGTGCCGTCGTCGTGCTGGCCGCGGGAACCCCAAGCCAGCGGCCCATCGGCGAGGGCTTCAACCGCCGCGAAATCGACAAGTCGCCCTCCGCCCACGCCGAGTTCCTCGCCATCCAGCGAGCATGCAACGCCATCGGCGACTGGCGGCTCGAACGCACCACGCTCTACGTCACCCTCGAACCCTGCGCCATGTGCGCCGGCCTCATCGTCAACGCCCGGATCCCCCGCGTCGTCTTCGCCACCGCCGACCCCAAAGGCGGCTGCGCCGGCACGCTGTACAACTTGCTCACTGACCCGCGCCTCAACCACCGCTGTGAAGTGGTCACCGGTGTCCGCCGCGATGAGAGTGCCGCGATGCTGACCACGTTCTTCCGCGCACTGCGATCGCAGTGACACGACTCCTCTCCCCGCGTGCGGGGAGAGGACGATTTGAGGCAAAGCCTCAAATCAGGTGAGGGGACCACGGGTACCTCAACGCAACAGACATCCGAACGCGATTCACCCCGCGCCGCCAACACGCCCGCCGCCTCGCCGATCGCATATTCCGTGTGGCGCATCCGCGAACACCCGTTCGAGACGTGCGTGCGCCGATGCCATCGGCGATCGCAGCGCGTTCGGACGGATGTCGTTCTCGCGCGACACCGTTCCACTTGTTGATGCTTGGTATCGATATCACAGCCGCAACCATACTGAGACGCGGACGCAACTCGGTCACATCACGCTGTGGCGCCGCACTCGGTCGATTCTCGCGCCGCTGTTCATAGCCGGTTTGTACGACCGTCCACCAGTACGGCAGGACGGATGTGAATTTCGCAGTCACGACGCCGTCTTCTTTCGGAATCTCTCCGATGCGTGGTACATTGAGGTAGTGAGCGATGCCGTGCGGTGAGTTGGGTTCGCCAAGACCGCACACGGCGCGGCCGACATCAACGACCGCTCCGCTCGGGTTCGATTCCGCTCCCGACCGCATCCCACGCTGAAAGAAAGGAGCAATCCATGCATTGACGGCCGGCGCAAGCCGGGACCGAGATGCCGGGTGACGGCGCTTGCACGGTGCATCCGCAAGCCACCGGCAACCGAGGCGCGATCGATCTGTTGTGCGACGCGCCCAGATCAGGAGAATCGCCATGAAGAAGAGCACCAAACTCCAACACGCGGCCGCGGCGGCGATCGCGCTTGGCGCGATGACCTCTGCTGCGCTTGCACTACCCGACTGGCGCTGGCAGCCGCACTATGACACTTGGAGTCCGTTCCATCCTTTCGCCGTCACGTCAACAGTGCGGTGGACGGACAAGGACGGTCTCGTGATGGGGGATCCGATTGAGATGGACCTGCCGTACTGCACGCAGTTCTTCATCATCCCTGCTGAAGGCGCCGAGGACGTCAAGCACAACACTTGGTGGACGGTGACCGGGGGTCGCGTTTACTCTGAGGGCCGGGTCGAAGCACCACGCAAGGCACGCGGCACATGGACGTCCGACATGACCGGTTTCTACTCCATGATGCAACTCGAAGGTGTGAACGATTTTGAGTTCCGCTCCGGATTTGTGAATGAAGCCGGAGGAAGCATCTACTGGAGCGTCGATGTCTTCGCCCACTACGCGGGAAGGGCGGGCAGCCCGGACTTCGCGCCGGGCACGCAGTTCAATATCGTCAATGGTCTGTGCGATCAGCTTCCGGGCTATCTGTTCTCCACCACGGAGATCGGCTTCAGCGCCGAGAACGGCTTGGCCTTGCAGGGCTCCGGGTTCTCCGGAGTATTGAGATCCATGATGGAAGAGGGCATCTGCCCGACCCCGGGCTCTTGGGCCTTGGTCGCGCTCGCTGCGGGAGTCTTCTCGCGTCGTCGCCGCTGATGCCACCTGAGTCGGCCGGTTCGCGGCCCGATCAGACCGTGAAGTGAGTAAGCCACCGACCTGGCCCCCGCCCAACCGAGTCAGCGCCAGGTCGGTGCTTTCGCAGTGTGGAATCCGCTTCACTTTTCCCACGGCCACCGCATCGCCACGCCCCGGGCCTCCAGCCGCTCCTGCAGCGCCTTCGTCCGCTCCGCACTCGCGTGGACCGAAGCCGGCGCGAGCCCCTTCTCCACACACTCCGCCGCCAGCACGCCCGCCGCCTCGCCGATCGCGTACTCGGTGTGGTGCATCCGCGAACACCCGTTCGCGACATGCGTCACGCCGATGCCCTTGCCCGCCGCGATCAAGTTCTCGACTCGCACCGGCACGAGCGAACCCAGCGGGATCCGGTACGGCGACGCCGGCACGTACACCGAGTTCCGCCCGCTGCACGATGGATGCAAGTCCAGCGTGTAATGCCCGATCGCGATCGAGTCGGCGAACGCCTCGCCCATGCCCAATCGCCCCGTCTTCTCGCTCATCCCCGGCGGCACAAAGTCCATATTCGGCCTGCCGTCGCGGCGCCGCTGCTCCGTGCCCAGGTGCGCCTCGCTCAGCATCGTGCGTGCGAGCAAACGCCGCGGCTCGCGGATGTACGCGGCCTTTGCGAAACCGTCGTTCGTCCCCAATTCATCGCCGCGGAGCTTCAAGCCCGGGAAGCCCACGCCTTCCTTGATGCCCACGCCCGACGGCCGCGGTGCTTCGGTCTGCATCCAGTAGAGAAGACACAAGCTCTGCTCCCGCGCCTCGCGCAGTGCCAGCGCGCGGTCCGCGGCCGACACACCAAGCAGCGGCCGCTGCCAGTAATCCATCTGTACCCAGTTCACCAGGCAGACGTCGGGGTGTTGCGCTGCTTGTTGTTCGAAGTAGATCGCTCGATCCACGATCCGCCGATACCGCCACATCTCCCACTCGCCATCCCGCGGCTCATTCGGCCAGGGCACAAACGGAAACGTGTGCTTTCCTGCTTCGTTGTGACTCGCCACCGTCCATGACAGCAGCGTCCCCGGCCACGCCGCGCCCGCCAATCCCGGCTCGCGGCAGATCGTTGGCACGTACGACCGCCACCACTCGTACGCCGCGGGCTTGGCGATGGTGTGATCCTCGCCGGGCCGATGCTCGAGCGCGAAGCACCAACTGATGCCTTGCTGATCGCGCCAGTCCGCGCGATCGGTGCGGCCGTGCATCTCGCCGAAGTCGTTCTGGTGTTCCGCGCCGATCAGATGCTCGATGCCGCCGAGTTCGTAGAGGTCACCCGTCTCCGTCGCGTCGAGCACGATCTTGCCACGGACGACCACCGCGCTACCCGCATCGCGCGTGCCGCGCGTGTCCCTCAAGTGCACGGCATCGATCCGATCGCCCTGCATCTCCACCCGCACCGGCTCGTGCTCCAGCAGCAGCTTCAGGCGCCCCGCCTCCACATGCAGCCTCAGCATCTCCATCATCACCGCATGCCACACCCGAGGCTCGGCGCAGAGGTGGCTCACCCACCCGTTGCCCGGATTTAGCCGCTCGTGGGCCGCCGCGGCTGGCGTCAGCGAGCGGTTCTCGCGGTACCACCGCCGCACCGCCCGACGCAGCTCGATGTAGCTGTGATTCCCGATGGCGTCTCCGCCTTGGGCTTCAATCCACCGATGCTCATCCGGCGGCACGGCCTGGCTGGTGAACTGCCCGCCGATCCAGTCCGTCGGCTCGGTCATCACCACCGTGCGACCCGCCTCGCACGCCGCCATCGCCGCGGCAAAGCCGCCCGCCCCGCCGCCGATGATCGCAATGTCCGCCGTGATCTCACGCATCACGCCGAGGATAGCGAGACATCCGAAGAAAGACCCAATGTTCGGTCTTTGTGAGAATGCCCGATCACCCCTGCCGCAGCGAGCCCTGAGCGTCAGCGAGCGGGTCTGCTGGACGTCCTTTGGCCACTGCTCGACCAACGTCCCCGTCGTTCACGCTCCGGAATCGTGAAGACTTGCGCCGTCCGCACGCCGAGTGCGCCCGTGCCGCAAGGCCGCTCACGCCGCGCGACATCTGCTGCGGTCCGTCACTCCACCGACGCCTCGGTCGCGTCGACGCGGTCGCGGACCACAGAGGAAGGGACTGTTCATGAACCGATTCGTCGCCCCGCTCGCCTTCGTGTCCGTCGTCGCGGTCTCCGCCGCTCGCGCCGATCTCAATTTCACCCTCGTCTCACCCCGCGCCCACGCCAACAGCCAGTTGAACACCACGCTCGGCGCCTTCCCCTTCACCAACACCGTGACCACCGGCGCCTTCCCGTCCTTCGTCGGCTCGGTCTCCGGCGCGCCGGCGTCCGGCGGCGTCACGCTCACCACGCTCGCTGATTACAACCTCTTCCTCACCCCCACCCAGATCATCGCCAACGGCTTCGCCGCCTCCGACCTCGCGCCCCTCCCCTCGCCCCCCGCGCTGCTCGACGCCAACGCCGTCTCCGAGTCCGGTCTCGAGATCCACTTCACGATCGGCGGCCCGCACCACGTCGAACTGCACTCGATCGAGTCGCAGTCGAGCAACGCCGAGGGCTTCGCCTCGCTCGTCCGCGCGGGGCACCATGCCCGCCACTCCGAGCCGATCTTCCTCTACCAGCACAACCACGTCCACGGCGTGGTCTACAACCTCGAGGCCGGCGACTACGTCCTCCGCCTCGTTGCCAACACCGCCACCAGCACCGCGAACGGCGGGGCGGCGTCCACCGCGTTCTATGAGATCGAGTTCGAACTCTTCGAAGGCTTCGCCTGCGCCTGCGATCTCAACGGCGACACGTTCGTCGATGACGCCGACTTCGTCGTCTTCGCCGCCGCGTACAACGAACTGGTCTGCCCGCCGCCGGAGCGTGACGCATCGACCGGCTTCGACGACCGCCACGCCGGCTGCCCCGCTGACTTCGACGGCAACAGCATCGTCGACGACGCCGACTTCGTCATCTTCGCCGCGGCGTACAACGAACTGATCTGCCCCTGAGACACGCCGGGTGCCATCGCGCCACAAAGCCAGCGGCCTGATGCCACCAACCCGCCGAGCTTTCCTCAATCACGTGCAGACTCTCGGCTAGTCGTCCAGCCCCGTCCGCTCCCGCCACGCCTGCACCAGTTCGCCCCCGAGCGTCCCCGGCTCGCCCGCGCCGATGCCGTGCGATTCGACCCGCACCACCGGCAAGACGCCCCACGACGAGTTCGTGAGCAGCACCTCATCGGCGTTCAGCACATCATCGATCGTCACCATGCGCTTCACGACCTCGACGTCGTTGGCCAGACACCAATCCAGAGCCCAACGCCGCGTGATGCCCGGCAGCACCGGGCTGGGCATCACCACCCGCCCGCGCCCGCTCGTCTCCGCGTCGCCCACCACGCCGTCGTGCCCCGCGGCCTCGCTCTCCTCGCCCCGCACGATCGGCGTGATCGCCACGCCGTCCTTCACCAAAATCACGTTGCTCACACACCCGCCCGCCAGGTGATTGCTCACCTGGAAGACCAGCGCCTCGCCCGCACGCTTGCTCGCGGCGATCTGCAGTTCGCGCAGCCGCGCCCAGTAGTTCACCGTCTTGTGCCCCTGGAAATGATCGAGCGGATTGGCCTTCCAGTCCGCGATCGTCACCAGCACGCCGCGGTCGAACATCTCCGCCGGATACTGCGTCGCCGGCGTCGCCGCGATGATGAGCGTGGGCTGATGCTCCACACCCTCCTTGGCGGCCTTGCCCTCTCGCACCTGCCGCGCCTTGTCGAGCAGGTTCAGATCGCCCCCCGTGATCGTCAGCCGCACCCGCAGGCGCAGCGATTCCGGATACGCGACGCTGGCCTTGGCCGCCGTCCGCTTCACCGCCTCGCCCAACGCCCCCGCCCTCAGATTCTCCGACAACCCCAGCTCCCGCGACGAGACAATCAACCGATCCAGGTGGGCGTCGAGGTCGATCACGTCCCACGCGTTCACCGCCGAGAGCTCATCGCCCGGCTTCACCTCCCCGCCGTTGTTCACGGCGAGCATGGTTTCAAACAGTCCAACGCCGTGCTGCATGGCAGCGTCAAACGCGGAAACGGTGGCGCTGTCGCGATCAATGAACTGGCCGTTGAGGAAAACGGAGGGCATCGAAGAGCGTAGACCCGCGACCTTCCACATCCCGATCGGCCACGCCCCGCACGCCTTGCCCTCGTGCCCAGTGCCTAGTGCCTAGTGCCCAGTGCCTTCTTCAATCCTTCCTCGCATCCTTCCAATTCGTGAACTCCCGCCCTCTCCACGTCATTGCCGAAGGCTGATACGCCGCGAACGACGCCGCATGAATGTCGAGGAAGAGCAGGTTCGTCAACCCCCCCACTCCCGCCGCGCTCGAGCCGCCGCCTCCCGCGCCGCCCTCGCCGCTCGTCGTGCCCCGCGTCAGCGCATGGGCCGGCCGCTCGCCATCGAAGAACACCACCGGCTGATTCGCGTCATCCGGATCGCAGTCGGGCCTGGTCGGGTTGTTGCCGTACGGCTTGGCGTACAGGTTCATCTGATTGCTGTCGCCCAGGAAGACGAACTGCGAGTTGAACAGCACCTGCGACTCGTTCAAACTCGTGTACATCGTGTTCTTCGTCAGCGCCGACGTATACCGCGCCGACATGAAGTAGCAGAACGGCGCCTCATCCCGCGGCCGCGCGGGGTCCGTGTACGTCTCCACCGAGTCCACATACGCCTTCATCTGCTCCGTCCACCCGGGGCCGCTCGCGTCGCCGTCCTTTCCGTCGTCGGCCGTGCCGAACTTGTCCCAGTGCTGCCAGCCCGACCAGTGCGGGAAGTTCCCGCGACGATCCGCGGCGTACATCGTGAGCGCCGACCCGATGCTGCGAAGATTCGCCGCACACTTGGTCGTCCGCGCATTGTCCCGCGCCCGCCCCAAGGCCGGCAAGAGCAGCCCGATCAACACCGCGATGATCGCGATCGCGACCAGGAGCTCGATCAGCGTGAACGCACGGCGGCCATCTTCGCGACGCATGGGAGCACTTCCTTCTTCAAGAGCCACTCCGACGGCCCTGCTTCCAAAGGCTACCGCACGATCGTGGAATCGAAGCAGTGAATCGACGAAGTGGCGAGAGTTTCACGAATCAGGGAAGCGATGAAACGCCACGCCCCACGCACATTCGTGCGGGATGGACGAAGAACCAACTCACGCATCCGCTCGCTCGGTGTCTTTGCCTACGCCTTCCACCCATACTCCACATACCGATTCTCAAACGTCCCATCGCTGTACAGATCCACCAGCGTGTACCCCTCGCGGCATTCCTTGTTCGCCCCCTTCCACCACGCCCCGCTCGCCGCCCCGTTGCAGCAGTACGTCACGCCGTTGTACTCCACCCGATCGATCAGGTGCATGTGCCCGCTCAGGCACAATTTCACCTGCGGGTTCTCCAGGAACAACTTCTTCACCCGCGCAAAGTCGTCGAACATCACCGCCGACGACACCACCCGCGAGCGCTCCTTGGGCTCGCGGTCCAGCACCGTCGCGCTCAGGATCGGGATGTGCGACACAACCAGCGTCGGCGTGCCGCGATGGGCCGCCAGATCGGCCTGCAGCCACTCGAACTGCTCATCATCCAGCCCGCCGAAGTAGCCGTCGCCGACCGGGCGCACGCTGTCGAGGATGACGATGTGCCAGGGCTTTGCATCACCGCTGCCACCCTCATCAAACGAGTAGTAACACCCATCCCGGGTCGCACCGCTCACGCCGAGCGTGTCGACGGCGAGTTTCTTCCCCCATCCCGGCTCGTCGCCGCGGGTCTTGCTCTTGTCCTTGTTCCAACCCCAGATGTCGTGGTTGCCCAGGCAGTAGCGGAACTTCCCGCCCCAGCCGTCGGCGACCGCCTTCTGCCAGAGTTCCCACTGCAGCTTCGTGCGCTCGAGGTTCTGATCGAACGAATCGAAGATGATGTCGCCGCTGTGCAGGACGAGGTCCACATCCTTCTGCCCGCGGATGTGCTCAAAGCACGCGGCCACCCCCTCGTTGGCCCGCAACTCGGGCTGGATGTGGGTGTCGGTGACGTGGGCGACGCGCAGCACCCGCCGCCGCGCACCGGGATCGTGGAGCAGGCCCGCCGCCAATGAGCCCGCCAGCGCCCGCCGCGGCAGGACAAGCCCCGAGGTCGCCAGCCCCGCGGCACCCAGCGCCGCCAAGCCCAGCAAACCTCGACGCGACACACCACGCGCTCCACTCGACATCTCATCCATTGCCATGCATCACCTCCGTGCGCACAGCATACCGCCGGGCCCGGATGAACTCCAAGCCCGGCGTGGCATCCCATCATCTTCACCAATTCTGCACGCTAACGCAGTCGCCGCCTAACCAGCGGCACCGCCGCGAGCAGCAGCACCCCCGAAGCACCCGGCACCGTGAACGCAACCGACCCGCTGTCGTAGATCGCAGACACACCCGCATAGATCCGGTACTCGCCGGGCGCGAGCGTGGCGACGTAGGAGTCGTCGCCCGTGAGCCACACAATCATCCCGCTCGGCCCGTGCAGCTGGATCGAGCCCAGGCCCGTGGTCGTGAGCCGCGCGTCCCAGAAATCGGTGCACTCAAACGTCGCACCGATGCTGACGTACGCCTCGGCATCGCCCCACGCGCTGGACCCTGCCCGCCACCTTGAGAGAGGCGTACGACCCCGGCATCGTCGGCAGCGGGATCGACGGATCGGCTTGGGTCTGAATCTCCGAGTGCGCCCACGCGACCGGCCAGACCACCGATTGCGTCACAGACCAGTTGGGCCAATCGTGGGATTCGTAGTAACTCCCGGTCTGCGGCCCAGCGACCGGATCAACCCACGACGCGTTGCCGAACGCCGCACTCGAGATCGACGAGATCCAGATCGACCCCGTCGCCAGCGAAGCGCACGTCATCAAGCCCGCCAAAACGCAAAGGCTGCGAGTCAATCCCTGCATACGCATGAGGTTCTCCCGTCCTGCACGAACCTTCGGGCACCAACGCCGTCACAGCATCCGCAGGATGCCATTGGGGCGGCGCTCGCCGCACGTACCTTTGCAGCAACCCTCCCGCGGCAATCTCTCGCCGCGGGAACGCAACCACCACCATCTCTCTCCTCCACCTCTCTCCCCCCACTTCTCTCCCCCAGCGCCCCACCAATCACCCACCCCGCCCACCGCTCACCCACCGCTGACAAGTCACCGTTTGCGCCAAGCCGTCGCCAGCACCACCACGCCGGCGCCGAGCAGGGAGATCGTGCCCGGGGTCGGTATCACGCCGTCAATCTGCTCGTCAAAGTCCTCCGTCACCGACAGCTCCCGCGTGTAGGTGTCGGTGTCGTTCATGACCGAGTCCGGGATCATGTACTGCAGGTCGAAGTTCACCTGCGACAGATTCAGCGTCGCCGCCACCGCCCGCCCCATGGCGTCGGTCTGCACCTGCCACAGGTTCTCCCAGAACCCGCTCGCGGCAAACAGCCCGCCGCCGAGTGAAACGCTGAAGTCACCCAGGGGGTTCAGCAGCCACGAGCTCTTCGCCGAGCCCGACATGCCGATGCTTCCGAGCCACTCGTTGCTGTTGCCGCCGCCGGCCACCAGCGTGAACTGCGAGTCGGTGATGCTCCAGCTCGCCGATTCGTCCGCCATGTCGGCATCCAGCGACAACCGGAAAAGCTCTTCCGTGAGCTCCTCCAAGGTCCGATCGTTGATCAGTGTGATGTGGATCGGATCGGCCCACTTCGCCGTGTGCCCGTTCTTGGTCTTCACCGCCTGCGGCCCCTTGCCGTCACCCTTGCCCGACCGCGGCCGGATCGCAACGCCCTCCACCTGCCCCGACAACTCCCACTTGAGCGCCGAACCGGCACTCAGCTTCGACTCGCCGTGCAGCCAACCCCGGCTGCTGCTGCCCGGCGACGGATCCGGAGCAATGTCCATCTTCGTGTCCCACTGCTTCCGCAGCACTGTCTGGTAGCGCGTGAAGCCGTTTCCCGGCGGCGGCCCGACCGCCTCCGCCGCGTCCGCCGACATTTGCACGTTCGTCGTCGTCTTCGCGTGCGGCACGGCTGCTGTATCAGTAATCACCGGCCCCGCAAACCCCGCGATCCCGTTCCACTGGCCTTTGCCGTTGGCGCCCGGGGCATGCTCGTGCGGCCCATCCACCTTGTGCGAACACGCCGCCCGCGCCCGCGCCCAGGCCGACCACGACCCCGTGATCACGTTGGGCGGAACTTTCGCTTGGAACGACCACGTCACTTCCTTCTTCCCGTCCGCGTCCGCGTAGCACACCGCGCTCATCAGCCCTCCGGCGACAAGCGACAACACCGCGCCCCAACGAATGGTGCAAGCCGTATTCATGTTGTTCCTTTCCCCGCGCCGTCATGCAATCGCCGCGGCACTGCCGCGTGCTCGCGCTCAAAGCGAACACGCGGCGGCGATCCTCTCGCCACCATGAGTGCACGCGCGATCCACCCCAACGTCAAGCGCCATGTCCGCGATTTGCTCACATGAGAAAGCGTCGCATTCGCAGTCGCCACGCCGAGGTGCGTTCACCTTGCTCACACGTTGCGATCAAGCCGCAAGTGGACTACGAACGCACCTTCTTGAAGGTAAAGCTCTTCCCCTCATACTCCACCTTCACCCCATCCCCATCCCCAAACTCGCCCGCCAGAATTCGCGACGCCAGCGCGTTCTCCACCCGCTGCTGAATCGCCCGCTTCAGCGGCCGCGCTCCGAACGCCGGGTCCCAGCCCTCCTCGGCCAACTGCTTCTTCGCGCCGTCGGTCAGCGTGAGCGTCATGCCCCGCGCCGCCAGCCGCTCGCGCAGCTTGCCAAGTTGAATCTCCACGATGTTCCCGATCGCCTCGCGGCCCAAGGGCCGGAACACGATCGTTTCGTCGATGCGATTCAAGAGCTCGGGCCGCATCAGGCCGCCGCCGCCCGCGCCCATCATCGCCATTTTCTGCATCGCTTCCGCGACCTTCGGCGACAACCCGGCGGCCTTCGCAAACTCGTCCGCCGCCAGACCTGCCGGGCCGCGGCGGAGCATCTCCCGCATCATCGCCTCGATCTCCCAGTCCTCCGCGCCCTGCTGCGTCAACTCCTGAATCTGGGCCGAGCCGAAGTTACTCGTCATCACCACGATCGTGTTCTTGAAATCCACGGTGCGGCCTTGGCCATCCGTCAGCCGCCCATCATCCAACACCTGCAGCAAGATGTTGAACACATCCGGATGCGCCTTCTCGATCTCGTCGAGCAACACCACGCAGTAGGGCCGACGCCGCACCGTCTCGGTCAACTGCCCGCCCTCGTCGTAGCCGACGTATCCAGGCGGCGCGCCAACCAGCCGAGCGACGGCGTGCTTCTCGCCGTACTCGCTCATGTCGATCCGCACCATCGCCTCATCGGTGTCAAACAAGAACGACGCCAGCGCCTTGCAGGTTTCTGTTTTGCCCACGCCCGTCGGCCCCAGGAACAGGAACGAACCGATCGGCCGCTTGGGATCGCCCAGCCCCGCGCGGGAACGCCGCACCGCGTCTGAGACCGCCTTCAACGCGTGATCCTGCCCCACCACTCGCTTGGCGAGCTGCTCTTCCATCCGCTGCAACTTCTCGCGCTCGCCCTCGACCAGCCGCGACACGGGAATGCCGGTCCAACGCCCCACGATCTGCGCGATCTGCTCGGCGTCCACTTCTTCCTTGACGAGCGTTCCACCCTTGGCCACCCGCTTCGCCCACGCCTTCTCGGCATCTGCAAGCTGCTTATCGAGCTCGCGCGACACGCCATAGCGAATCCGCGCCGCGGTCTCGAGGTCGCCCCGCCGCTGGCTCTGCTCAAGCTCAACATGCTTGCGCTCGATCTGCTCCTTGATGTCCTTGATGCTCTCAAGGTCCTTCTTTTCCTCTTCCCACCGAGCCGTCAGCGCGCGGTTCTTCTCCTGCAGTTCCGCAAGCTCGCGATTGATGCGATCAAGCTCGCGGCTGCTGCCTTCACTGGCTGCTTTGCTGCTCTGCGCCTTGCTCATTTCCTCCGCTTCCAAGCGGAGGGTCTCGCGCTCCAATTCCAACTGCATGATCCGCCGCCGCAGCTCATCGAGCTCCGTCGGCATCGAGTCGTTCTCGATCCGCAGCCGGCTCGCGGCCTCATCAATCAAATCGATCGCCTTGTCCGGCAGGAACCGGTCCGCGATGTACCGATGGCTCAGATTCGCCGCCGCCAGGATCGCGCCGTCGAGGATTCGAACGCCGTGGTGCGCCTCGTACTTGGGCTTGAGCCCGCGCAGGATCGCGACTGTCTCCTCGACGCTCGGCTGATCCACATACACCGGCTGGAACCGCCGCTCGAACGCCGCGTCCTTCTCGACGTGCTTGCGATACTCATCGAGCGTCGTTGCGCCGATGCACTTGATCTCGCCACGTGCGAGTGCCGGCTTGAGCAAGTTGCCCGCGCTCACCGCGCCCTCCGCCGCACCCGCGCCGATGATCGTGTGCAGTTCATCAATAAAGAGAATGATCTTGCCGCCGCTGCTCGCCACCTCGCGCAGCACGGCCTTCAGCCGCTCCTCAAACTCGCCCCGGAACTTCGCGCCCGCGAGCAACGACCCCACATCCAGCGCGATGATCCGCTGCGTCTTCATCGCGTCCGGGCAGTCGCCGTTGACAATGCGCAGCGCCAAGCCCTCCGCGATCGCCGTCTTGCCCACGCCCGGCTCGCCGATCAAGACCGGGTTGTTCTTCGTGCGGCGGCTCAGCACCTGCATGCAGCGCCGAATCTCTTCATCACGCCCAATCACCGGATCCAGCTTGCCCGCCTGCGCGCGGGCCGTCAGATCGATGCCGTACTTCTTGAGCGCCTCATACCCGCTCTCCGCCCCCGGCTCGGTGACGTTGGTCACGCCCGACGCGGTGCGGATCTCCTTCACCGCCTTCTCGAGTGCCGCGCGATCCAGCCCGACCGTCTTCAGCACATCCCGCGCCGGCCCCACCACCTCCGCCAACGACAACAGCAGATGCTCGCTGCTCACCAGCGAGTCGTTCATCTTCTTGCTGATCTCTTCGCTCTTGGTCAGGATCTCCATCAGCGCGCGGCCCGCGCTCCCCGCCCCGCTGCTGGCCTTGGGTTGCCGCGACAACTCCGCACGCGTCAGGGCCAGCACCTTCTGCGGCGTCGCCCCCGCCCGCGCCACCACCGCCCCGCCAGCCCCCCCACCGCCGGCTGTGTCACCCGAATCCGACAACAACCCCGCCAGCACGTGCAGGCCGTTGATCTCGGGATTGGAGAGCGACACCGCCTCGCTCTGCGCGCTGGCAAGTGCTTCCTGAGCCGCGTTGGTCAGCCGATCCGGGCGCATAGGGAACCTCCGGCAGAGCCCTCGCCCCGCCGCCGAGATCAGATGCAACCCACGGGCCAGTCAGAAACCGCCCCCGAATCCCCAACGACGCCCGAGCGTGAGCGAGCGGGTCCCCATCACGTGCCCCGCTCGCCCCCAAACGACAAGACGCTGCCAGTCAGGCAGCGTCCCGCGATCTCGTTCGGAATGTGATAGGACAATCAGGCGTAGACGTCGAGCATCTGGGTTGCCGAGCTGACAAACTGCTCGGTCGCCACATCGCCGGCCTGAGCCGCCTTGGCCGCCGCCTGGATCAGAGCGACCGACGAATCGCCGCCCTCCTTGGCGATATCCATCACCCGTGCGGCCACCTTGTACGAAAACTCGGCGGCGACTTGGGCAGAAATGGCAGAAGCGTCCATGTGCTGTCTTTCGGCGATCGGGGAGCCCAAGATCGGGCATTCCCACGGAACCGGTGGCAAACCCTGCCCGAAAATCGATCTGGCGCGACTGTGCGGCCGATGTCCTTGCCGCCGGAATGAGACGTTCCGGGCCTTTGCCGCTTGACGCCGCAGCGGCGAGGGGTTACAAACTGCTCCCCCACCGCCATTCTCCCCGGGCCGCCCGGGGTCGACCAACCGACTCGAGGGGCTTGGAGTCCACCATGAAGAAGAAGATCGCCCGCACGCTCATCGTCCTTGCCCCCGCCGCCCTGCTGGTGGGCTGCAGCTCGTCGGCCCAGAAGGGCGAGTCGCTCTCTGGGATCCGCAACAACCTCACGCCGGGCCTGAACACCGAGAACGAGCGCTACTCCGACGTCCAGAGCAACATCGATCTGGTCAACAACGACAACATGCGCAAGTTCCACTCCGACAACATGCGCTTCTGGCTCTGGGACCGCCCCAGCCGCATGAGCCCGGCCCCCGACGCCCGCTGAAGTCGCTCCGATCACGAACGAGAAAAGCCCGGCATCAGCCGGGCTTTTTCATTTCAAATGCAACGACCGCATCAGGCCGCCGTGTAGCGGCCGCGCGAAACCTTCTTGAACCGGCTGCGGTTCTTGATGAACGTCTGATTCACGATGGTGCGAAAGTTCGGCGAAGTCGTGACGTAACCAGACGCAAGCACCGCGTCGGCCGACTCGGTCACGCTCATCGTCTTGCCGTCGAGAACATTCGCGAGTGCGTCGACCAGGCTCACCGCGTTGCTCGCACGCCCGCCACCGGGAATGTTTCCACCCTGAGCGGCGATCTGCTTGCGAAGCTCGTTCAACTTCGCAGTGAGCTTCTCGTACTTCCGCTGCAGCGCCGTGCCCTGCTTCGAACGGCGACGGATTTCCGCCTGCAGCTCGGACGTGGAGATCGTGGTCAACGCGGTGGACTTCGGTTTGCGGCCCATGTGGACTCCTCTGATTGCACAAAGATGGAACCCACGCCCGACACGAGAGCTAAAACATAGCACAACCAAGTTCAGAATACAACAAATGCATCTTGTTCCATGATCCAAACATTCAACAAACATGGATCGATGCGTTGTATTACTTCAGGCCCATCTTCGCAAGGAGCCCGTCGAAGTGGTCGATGCCGTAGAACTCGATGGTGATTTTGCCCTTCGACCCGCTCGCGTCGGTGGCAATGAACGCTTTGGTGCCCAGGTGCTGTGAAAGGCGACGCTCGAGGTCGACGATGACCGCCTGCCGTGCCGGCGGCGTGAGCGCGTCTTTCGCCGCGGATCGCGGCGAACCGAATCGCTTCACCGCGCTCTCGAGCCGCCGCACCGACCACTGATCACGCGCCGCTTCCCGCGCCAGCTCCACCCGCGGCGGCCCCCCCACCATCGCGAGCAGCATCTTGCCGTGGGCCGACGTCAGGCCGTTCGAGGCAATCAGTTCCGCAATCTCCGGCTCCAACTCGGTCAGCCGGATCAGGTTCGCGACCGTCGCCCGCTCCAAACCAACCTTCTCCGCCGCCTGCGCCTGAGTCAGCCCGAATCGCTCACACATCATCCGCAGCGCATGGGCGCGATCCATCGCATTCAAGTCTTCCCGCTGCACGTTCTCGATCAAACCAAACTCTGCAGCCTCCTCATCTGACAAAATCCGAACGATCGTCGGAACCGTCTTGAGGTCTGCCAGCCGCGCCGCTCTCCACCGACGCTCGCCTGCCACCAACTCGTATCGATCCCCCACCGGCCGCGCCACGACGGGCTGCATAATGCCGGCAACGCGAATCGAATCCGCCAGGGCGCGAAGCTGCTGCTCATCGAACGACCGCCGCGCCTGAAAGGGGCTTGGAATAAACCGATCGACTTCGACGTGCCGAAGCCCGGCGTCGACCGGCGTTGGTGGCGGCGCAACGGCAACTGGAGTCTGAAGTAGAGCCGCCAACCCGCGCCCGAGCTTGCGAGCGCCTGCGTCCTGCGTTGTCATAGATACCTCCGTGTGGCCGGGATCGTACCACCGCCGGGGTTCATGTTGCAAGTGGAGGTGTTCCTTGAGGAACACTTATGTGTGCGACGAAGCGTCCGAAACCGGAAGCACGACGACTTGATTCGGATCGATCGCGATTCCGACACTCGCGCCGGACTCAGCACGAACCCCGCCACCGACTCGCGTGAACCGGAGCGACTCTGATCCGAGCGACACGTGCCCCTGTTCGAGTTCCCCGAGGAACATTGAGTCGCGGACTGTTGCGTGCAGAGATCCCGACGAGCCAAAGGTCACGTGCTCCGGCCGCAACGAAACCAGGCAAGGCTGGTTGACGCCAAGCTTGGACTCGACCAGAACGCCCCGCAGCACGCCGGCTCCGGTCTGGACTTCGGCCATGGAACCATCGATGGAACGGAGTGTGCCGCTCAGGATGTTCGTTTCCCCAAGGAACTCAGCGACGAAGCGATTCTTCGGCCGCTGGTACAGCTCAATGGGTGAACCCATTTGCTCGAGGTGTCCAGCTCGCATGATCGCGACCCGATCCGCCATCGACAACGCTTCCTTCTGATCATGCGTGACGTAGACCGTCGTGATGCCGGACTCCTTGCAGATGCGGCGGATCTCAGAGCGAAGCTCGAGTCGGAGTTTGGCATCAAGATTGGAAAGCGGCTCATCGAGCAGCAGGACGTCAGGCCGGATTACCAAGGCTCGGGCGAGCGCGATGCGCTGCTGTTGGCCACCAGACAGTTGGTTTGGCTTTCGTTTGGAATATTGATCCATTCGCACCGCCGCCAGCGCCTGCTGCACGCGTGTCGCGGCTTCCGCGGCGGGGGTCTTACGGACATCAAGGCCGAAGGCCACGTTGGCCTCGACCGTCATGTGCGGCCAAAGGGCGTAGCTCTGGAAGACCATGCCGGTATTGCGCTGGTTGGGCGGCAGGAACGTCACGTCACGCTCGCCAAAGCGGATCTCGCCGGAGGTGGGCTCGATGAAGCCCGCGATCATCCGCAGCAACGTGGTTTTGCCGCAGCCGGAGGGGCCCAGGAGAAAGAACAACTCCCCGGGGGCGATCTCGATGGAAACGTCGTCGACGGCGCGGGTGGTGCCGCGGCCGGCGATCGAGGGGAATTCCTTGACGGCGTGGCGGATGCTCAGGGGCAGGGGCATGGCAGGGCAGAATAGCAGTGGGGGGGCGGCGGCGTGAAGAGTGTTTTCTTTGTATTGAGAACCGCCGCGTGGCGCGGTAGGCTGATGTCAGCGGCGATCGCCGCGGCGGGAGAGATCAACATGCGTACCTTCGTGCGTCTGACCGGCGTTGTCTGTGGTGGTTTCGCGGCGTGGTCGGCTTCGGCTCAGGTCACTTTGGTGAGTGATCAGCGTGCCGTCACGGTGGAGGCGGCGGGACAGGTTCAGTTTGCCTTCCCCGCGCCCGCGTATTCCAGTTTTAATCGCGACCTCAGCCGCAATGTGCCCAACGGCGGCGGCAACGGCGTCGCTCGTGCGCAGCAGACGTCGAGCGTCTCCACATCCACGATGACGGCGACCGGTCTGGTCCGTGCCGAGAGCAACGCCGGGCCGAGCAACTGCATCCTCACGCAGGCCACTTCGGATTTCCGCGTGCTTTTCAGCGTGCCTGTGATTACACGGTCTCAGGCGACCGGCAGTGTGACCGGTGCACAGTTCCGACTTGGGAACAATCTCGACGGCACGGTCGCGCTCGTCGAGTCGCTCGGAACTACGACACTGCCGATCGCGTCCACCAATGTGCTGCGGCCGGGGCGCACGTACACACTCTTGACCCAGGCGAGCGATCTCTCGAACGCGTGCAACGGCGCGGTGGTCGTCCAGGAAGGTTCGTACTCGGTCTCAGTGACGTTCGCGGCGATCACGCCGTGCGCGGGAGATCTGAACTTCGATGGATTTGTCGATGACAGCGACTTCACGATTTTCGCCGGCGCGTACAACGATCTGCTTTGTGCCCCGCCGCCGGCGTTCTGCGATGCTGATCTGAACTCCGACAGCGTCGTCGACGACGTTGATTTCGTGATCTTCGCGGCGAGCTACAACGAGTTGATCTGCCCAGAGTGACGCTTTGCCGTGACGCGCTGTCGCCGGAGCACCGCGGCAGCGGTGGGGGACTCTCACAGACGCCAACGCGTCGCCCTGGCGGTGCGCGCGGAATCTCTGAATAAACCCTTGACCAAACCCCAATAATGTGTTAAGAAATGATGAAGGCTGCTCGTTTGTCGCGCCGAAGTATCTGAATCCGAGGCAGTTGCGAAGCCGGGATCGACGCTGACCATTGACGGCAGGAGCGGCCGCGGTTTGGGTGGTAGGGGGGCGGGTGGGGGTAGGTGGGTGTGTGGTTTCGGGTGCGTGCCGGGGGGTTCCGAGCAAGGAACGCGGCACGCGGCGGCAGGGAGTGTGCCGCGGAAGCCCGTGTTGGTGAGAGATCGCGCGTGGCGTGTCAATGCCGAGTCGCGCGGCCCTCGGGATGGAATCCGAGGCTGATGGAGATGGATGGATGATCGAGTTCATGCAGGCTGCCGGCGGCATCGCGCTGCTGCTTTTCGCCATTCGGTTCCTCCGAAAGGGGTTGGACCGTCTGATCGGCGAGCGCCTCGATGTGTGGCTCGGGCGCGTCGCCGGGGGTCCCGTTCGCTCTGTCCTCGCCGGCGCCGGGCTTGGCGTCGTCGTGCCCAGCAGCACCTCGCTCAGTTTGCTCACGGTTTCGCTCGTCAAGGACGAGCGTCTCTCTCTGCACCGCGCCATGGCGCTCATCCTGGGTGCGTTCATCGGCATCACGCTCACGGTGCACCTGATCGCGATCAATATCTTTCACTATGCGCCGATTCTCGCGCTCTTTGGTGTCTTGCTCTTTCAGGGCACGAACCGCGAGTCGTGGCGAGCGGTGGGGCAGATCATCCTTGCTGTCGCGTTCTTGTTCTTTGGCGTGGGCGTGATCGCGGACTCAACGAAAGTGCTGGCGGCGACCAAGGAATTGCCGCAACTGCTGGAGATGGCTGCGAGCAATCCGCTCTTGCTCGCGGTGCTCGCCGCGGCGTTGACGGTGGCGGCGCAGTCGAGCACCGCGACGATCGCGGTGCTGGTGGCGCTGGGCATTACCGACGAGCGGCTGATGACCGATTCGGTCGCGCTGCCGTTCATCGTCGGCGCGAACTGCGGCCTGGCGGCGACGCTGACGATCGCGGGCTGGACGCAGGCGGAATCGCGTCGGCTGGGGCTGGGTGTGCTGTTGTGCCGCGTGATTGTCGCGGGCGCGGTGATCTACACGCTGCCCTTGCCGGTGGAGTGGATGCAGAAGATCCCGTTCGGACTCGCGGGCCGGATCGCGATGGCGCACACGGCGTTCAACGTGGTGTGCGCGTTTGCGCTGTTGCCGCTGCTGAAACCTATCGCGCTGTTCGTCACGGCGCTCACGGGCAACGGCGCCCGCGAGCCTGGTACGACGGCGCTCAAGATGACCCGCTGGCCCGACGATCCGGCGGTAGCACTCACGCAGAGCAAGCGTGAGATCGGGATCGTGTGCCGCGAAATCGTGGACATGCTGCAGGACGCGTGGGACGCGCTCAAGACGGGCGACGAGAACATCGTCCGCCAGATTCGCAAGCGTGATGATCAGGTGGACCGTCTTGATCGCCAGATCAAGCGGTTCCTGACGCAGCAGTTGGCCGCGGATCTTTCCGTCGAACTGGACAAGGACCGGGACCGGCAACTGCGTTTCCTCACCGACCTTGAGACCATCGGCGACGTGATCGATCGCAATATTGTCGGCGCCGCGGTAAAGAAGACCCGCAAGGGCGTGCGCTTCAGTGAGGCGGGCTGGGAGGAGATCAAGTCCTACTTCCGCGGCACGCAGGCAACGCTGGAACTGGCGAGCGCTGTATTCATGTCGAACTCACAGGACATGGCCCGCAAGCTGCTTGAGCACAAGACCCGCATGCGCGATGAGGAGATCCGCCTCCGCGAGACGCACTATGACCGCCTGCAACGCGGCGGCCAGCAGACGCTCGAGACGACGGAACTGCACCTCGAGCTGCTCAGCCAGCTCAAGCACATCAACCACGTCGTCAGTGGCGTGGCGTACGGCGTCTTGAACGGGAGCCTGGAAGCCAACCCGCTGCAGTTGCGGCCGGGGTTGCACGCGGCGATCTAACCGGGACTTGGACGCGGCTCGACTCGTCGTCTACTTCGGGTCAAACGTCTTGCGGATCAGCCGATCGACCTCGCGCGGCATGGGCACGCCCACTAGCGCGATACCCGCAGACCGCGCCTCGCCGTTCAGCGACGGATGCACCAGCACGGTGCCGCTGCCGTCGCGGTGCTCGGTGCGTTGGATCGAGAGCGGGTGTCGTGGTTCGAGCGAGCGGCAGCGGGTGCGGCCATCGGGGTCGAAGGAGAGCACGATGATGCGAGTATCTGTCAGGGCGTAGACAGCGCGGCGTGCGCGACCATGATGCACGATCGCGGCGACCAGCGACGCCACAGACGCCGCCCCGAACCCCAACGCCGTCCCGATGAACAGTGTCACACCCCAGAATGTCGGTTTGGGCGACGCCGCCGGCATCGCGTTCAGCATGCCGCTCCACTCACGCCACATGTCCATCGTCGATGACGCAAACGGGATCGCCAGCAACGCGAAAAAGCCGCTGGCAAGCACGAATACCACGATCTCAAACAACGCCGCCCGCCACGCCACCGGTACCGCCGCCCAAAGCAGTTGCTCGTTCTCATCCAACTCGCGGCGCAGCGCGTCCGCGTGCCCCGACGGCAAGGTGTGCAGCACCTCGTTCATCGACCACCCCTTCCGCGAACTCCCCGTGTCACTTGCTCGGATTCGCCCGATACCACTCGATCGTGCGCTTCAGGCCTTCCTCGAAGCTGACCTGGCTCTTCCAGCCCAGCAGTTTCTCGGCCTTTTCGACCGACAGTTTGCGGCGGGGCTGGCCGTCGGGCTTGGTGTGATCCCAGGTGATGCCGCCCTTGAAGCCCGTCAGCTTCACGATCAGCTCGACCAGGTCCTTGATCTTGATCTCGAAGGACGCGCCGAGGTTGATCGGGTCGGGATCGACCATCACGTCCGCCGCTCGGCAGATGCCCTCGGCGGCGTCATCGACGTACAGGAACTCGCGGCTCGCGGCACCCGTGCCCCAGCAGACGATCTCCTTATCGTTGCGCTGCTGGGCTTCGATGCACTTGCGAATCAACGCCGGAATGACGTGGCTGGAATGCAGGTCAAAGTTGTCGTGCGGCCCGTACAGGTTCACCGGCAGGATGTACGCACTCTTGAAGCCGTACTGGAGTTTGTACGCATCCAGCATCTGCCACGCGGCCTTCTTCGCCACGCCGTAGGGCGCGTTGGTCTCTTCCGGATAGCCGCTCCACAGGTCGTCTTCCTTGAACGGGATCGCGGCGAACTTGGGGTACGCGCAGATGGTTCCGGTCTGGATGAACTTGCCGCCACGCTCGGAGAGGCCGTCGAGGCGGGCTTCTTCGATCAGGTTCACGGCCATCGCCATGTTGGCAAAGAAGTAGCGGCCGGGGTTCTTCTGGTTGGCGCCGATGCCGCCGACTTCGGCGGCGAGATGGATCACCACGTCGACCTTGTCCTTGCCGAAGGCCGAGCGATACAGGTGCGCTGTCGCGGCGCGATCGGTCAGGTCAAAGTCCTTGCGGCGGGGGATGAAGATGTTGTCCTTCTTCACGCCGCGGGTGGCCAAGCACGTCTGCACGGCCTTGCCCAGAAACCCGGCGCCGCCGGTGACAATGACGCGAGCCTTGGACCAATCGACCTGTGACGACGTGGGGGAGGTGGACATAGGGTCGGGAGTTTATGCGGTTCGGGCGCGATTCCCAAGGGGTACACATGCACACGATGCCGTGAAGACAGACGGCGGTCGGGCTGCGTTCGGACGTCGTGACGAGAGATCTCGCGTCCGGGAAGGGTTACGGCGTACCCGCCGGACCAGCCGCCATGGAGCCCGCCGCCCGCCGCGCTCCCAGACTTCGCGACTTGCGAAGGTCGAGCCACACCAACCCAACGACGACCCCGCCGAATCCCAGCAACAGGCACGCACCAAAGACCGCCGTGCCTCGACTCGGGACAAAGGTCGATGCGCTGAACGACATCCCTTGATACCGGCGCATGCGGTCCGCAACCGTCCAGCCTTCCATCTCAACCAAACCGGTGAGCCGCTGCAAATCGGCCGGCAACACCGCGCCGTTGCGACGCCACAGCGACTCGAGCAACGGAACATCCTCCGGCACGACGTGCCCCGCGTCATCGAGCCGCACCACGACTGCGTCGGTGTCGACCGGGGGGCCCGCGGTCTCCACCGCCACCCGGACACGAGCCGGAGGCAAAGGCATTCTGGGCGACCCTTCGAGCCAATTGGCCCGCCATGTCGCGACCTGCACCACGCCGATCCGTCGTATCGAGGCCATGACGTTCTGCCGAAACTCCGCCGCCACTATCTGACCGCTCTGCGCCGTCACCTCGAAGGTGCCTGGAAGGGCCCTCGCCAATCCCGAGAACACGGAACTCAGAATGGTCACACTCAGCAAAACGCTCCAAAACGCCACATCACGCCGCTGCATGGCCGCGGACTGCTCAACGTTCAACCCACATTCCGCGCACGCGTTCGAAGCATCGCCCGGACGCGGGTAGCCACACACCGCACACAGACCACGGTTCGTGCGGGACCCACATTTCCACAGCCGCAAGGCAGCACGGAGCATCATGCCCAGGCACGCCAGCGCGAGCAGCACGGCCCCCATGCTCTCCAGCGAGAACGGGTCGTGCCGCCACCACACATGCCCGAGCAATCGCTGATTCGCGAGCGGTTCAGACAATGCGTCAGAAATCTGCTGCACGCAAAGCCACGCACGCAGGCAAATCGCAATGACGACGAAGCCGGTGCCGACCAGCATCAACGGCAGTTTCTCTTGAATCTCCGGTTTCCGGCCTCGCATACTGGAACGAGTCTACCAGCACCTGGCGCGTCTTCAGCCGCGTACCCTTGCTGTTCATCGCTCTCGTCGGTCCTTCGGAGGATTTGCATGCGTCTGACCATGGTCGGAACCGGGTACGTCGGCCTCGTCACCGGGGTCTGTTTTGCCAATACCGGCAACCACGTCACCTGTCTCGACATCGACGAAAAGAAGATCGCCGCACTCAGGGCGGGCAAGTGCCCGATCTACGAGCCCGGGCTCGAAGAGCTGCTCGAACGCAACATCAAGGCCGGGCGCCTCACCTTCACCACCGACGCCGCCGCGGCCTACGCCGACGCCGACATGGTCTTCATCTGCGTCGGCACGCCGAGTGATGATCGCGGGCACACGGATCTGAAGTATGTGATGGGGGCGGCGGACGATGTGGCAAAGGCGATTGCACGCGATGGAGCGACGAAGCGACGGAGCGACGAAGGGGGGAGTGGGCTCACGGTGGTGGTGAAGTCGACGGTGCCCGTCGGCACCACGCTCGCTGTGCGGGATCGCGTCAAGAGTGCTCTTGCCGCGGCGGGTTCGAACGCGACGTTCCATGTTGCCAACAACCCCGAGTTCCTCAAGGAAGGCGACGCCGTCAACGACTTCAACAAGCCCGACCGGGTCGTCGTCGGCGTTGAAAACGAAGCCACCGGCGAGCAGTTCCGCCGCCTGTATGACCCGTTCGTCCGCAACGGCCACCCGATCTATCTCATGGACATTCTCTCCAGCGAGATGGTGAAGTACGCCAGCAACAACTTCCTCGCCACCAAGATCTCGTTCATCAACGAGATGGCCAACCTCTGCGAGGCCTACGGCGCCGACATCGCCAAGGTCCGCGAGGGCATGTGCGCCGACAAACGCATCGGCACCCAGTTCCTCTACCCCGGCCTGGGCTACGGCGGATCCTGCTTCCCCAAGGACACGCTCGCCTGCATCATGATGGGCGAAAAAGCCGGCGTGCCCATCGGGCTCTCGCGTGCCGTGCACGAGACAAACCAGCGCCAACGCGAGCGCTTCTTCGACAAGATCCAGGCCCACTTCAAATCCAGCGGCGGGCTCGCCGGCAAGACCATCGCCTTCTGGGGCCTCGCCTTCAAGCCCCGCACCGACGACGTGCGCGAGGCCCCGGCCCTCACGCTGATCCGCAGGGCGTTGGGCTTCGGCGCGACCTGCCGCGCGTTCGACCCGGTTGCCACCGAGACGGCTCGGGCCGAACTGGGGACGCAGCCGATGCTGACGCTCGCGACCGATATGTACGACGCAGCGAAGGGCGCCGACGCCCTGGTGGTCTGCACCGACTGGGACGATTTCAAGAGCCCGGACTTTGACGAGCTCCGAAAACTGCTGAAATCGCCGGTGATCTTCGACGGGCGCAACCTGTATCGAACCGGCGATCTTCGTCGGCTCGGATTCCACTACATCAGCATCGGCCGCCAGCCGACCAGACCCAACGCGTGACGACCACGGCCGCCAACTCCAACGCCCGAGAAGTCGCCGGTGCGCCCGCCGCGCCGACGGAGACCATCCGGCTCGCGGTGTTTCAGCCCGCGCTGCCCAAGTACCGGCTGCCGGTGTTTCAGGAGTTGAACCGCCGCGCCGGCATCCGGTTCAAGCTGTTCTACTCGTCCGACGAGCCGGTGAAGAACGTGACGCCGGTGGGCTTTGACGCCGAGCCGATTTCTTCGAAGGTGCTTCTCAAGAGCCCGCGGCTGATCTGGCGGCAGAAGCAGATCGACGTGGCGCGGAGCGGAGACTTTGACGTCGTCATGGCGGGTTGGAACACCCGCTACGTGAGCCTGATCGCGTCGCTGCGGATCGCCGCCAAGCGCGGGCTGCCGACGATCGCCTGGGGCCATGGCTACTCCAAGCAAGAGAACCGCGCGAAGCAGAGCTTCCGCGACTGGGTGGGCAACAGCGCGACGGCGGTGCTGTTCTACGGCAGCCGCGCCCGCAACGACTTCGTGCGACGCCACGACTCCGAGCACCGAGCGTTCGTCGCGCCCAACTCGCTGGATCAGTCCGAGGCGATCCGTCTGCGGGGCGAGTGGCTGAGCGATCCGGCGCGGCTCGCGGCGTTCAAGCGCGAGAAGGGGCTTGATCAGGGTCCGACGCTCTTCTTTGTTTCGCGATTGATCCACGAGAACCGCACCGACATGCTGCTGGACTGCGTGCCGGGGTTGATCGGGGAGTTTCCGCGGCTGCGGGTCGTCATCGTCGGTGACGGACCGGTGCGGGCGGCGCTCGAGGAACAGGCGTCGCGCCTGGGTATCGCCGACCGCGTGACGTTTACCGGCGCGATCTATGAAGAGGCCCAGCTCGCGCCGTGGTTCTTGTCCAGCGATCTGTTTGTGTATCCACGGAACATCGGTCTGAGCCTGCAGCACGCGATGGGCTATGGCCTGCCGGTGGTGACAACCGACGATCAGGCGTCGTGGGCGCCGGAGGTTGAGGGGCTGAAGCCCTGGATGAACGGGATGTTCTATCGCGACGGCGACGTTGAGGATCTGACCGAAGTGGTTCGACTGATCCTCGCGGACCGTGAACGCCTCGACGCGATGAAGAGTCTCGCCCTCAAGACCGCCACCGAGGACTACAGCGTGCAGAAGATGGTGGACGGGATGGAGGCCGCGGTCCGATACGCCTATTCGCAACGCCGCCGCTGAGCGACCGAGCCGTTCTCTTCATCTCCCCTGTTCCGCTTCCCCGCAGCTCCCCTTCCGCACCATGCATGTCGTCATCTACGAGCCCTGTCCCCGCGGCCACCGCTACACCTATGTGAAGCGCATTGTGAACGCCATGCAAGGGCTACCGATCAAGCTCACGCTCGCGACGACGCCGAATCCGCAGAGCCATGAGACGTGGCGGCACCAGCTCGAGCCGCTGAAGGACTCGTTCACGCTCGCGGACAACTACAAGGAAGAGGATCCGACCGGCAAGTTCTCGTTCGCCTGGAGAACCGCGGCGGGTTTCGCGCGGGCCTGCCGTGAACTGAAGCCTGATCACGTCATCATCCCATCGGGCGACGGCGTGGTCGAGATGATCGCGGCGCGGCGACTGTTGCTGCAGCCCTCGCGCCCGGCGTCGGTCGAGACCGAAGCGATGTTCATGGGCGTGTCATGGGTGTATCTCAACCGCGGCACGTTCCGTCGCTGGGCCAAACGCCGCGCCTGGGCGTTCGCGCTTGGGGCCAGCGGCATCCGCACGTTTCACTTCATCGACCCGCTGGTGGTGCGCTCGATCAAGGCGCTCACGCCCGGCATCGCGGCGCAAACGGTCCTGGTGCCCGATCCGGTGGAGGCGTTGCCCGATGTCTCGCGGACCGAGGCCCGACAGCGCCTGAAGCTCGATGGATCGGGCCGCTTGATCGCGTGCGTCGGGCGCATGGACGAGCGCAAGGGCATCGACCTGCTCATTCGCGCATTCATGAAGGCGAGCCTTGCGAGCACCGATCGCCTGCTCTTGATGGGCACGTTCATGCCGGAGATCAAAGAGATTCTCGCGGGTGAGGCCAAGCCGCTGGTGGACAGCGGGCGCATCATCGTCGTCGACGGCTACGTCAGCGACGAGCAACTCGCGCTGGCGATCGCCGCGGCCGATCTGGTCGCGGTGACGTACCGGCGGCACCTGGGCTCGGCGAGCATTCTCATCCGTGCGGCGGCCCAGAAGCGGCCGGTCATCACCTCCGACCGCGGGTTTCTAGGCGAGACCTGTGCCCGCTTCGGACTCGGTACCGCATGCCACATCCGCGATATCGACACGCTGGCGACGGCGCTGCGCACGGCGCTTGAGAACAGCAACGCGTTCACGCCATCGCCCGCGGCGGCGCGGTTCGTGGAGTTCCATTCGGTTCCGAATGCGCAGCTCTACTGGGCGCGGCGGGTTCGCGAGCGGCTGGGCCTGACGTCGCCGACGGCGCTACGGACGTGGGACAGCGTGCTCGAAACATCGCTTCCGCTGCCGGGTGGCGAACCGGCCGCGTAATGGGGCCACGCGATCACTTCTGGATCGGGCAGCTCTCATCGCCGAGCCATTCGCCCATCGACATGTAGTAATTGGTGACGTTGGTGTACCCGGCACGCACCGCGGCGAGCGCGGCGAGCGACGCGCGGCCTCCGGACTGGCAGTACACGACGACTTCCTCGCCCGGCTTGAGGTTCTTCGCGGCGAGCATCTCGCGGAGCTGCGGCGTGGGCCGGAGGCGGCCGTTGTCGTCGAGCATGTCGCGGTGGGGGAGGTTGGTGGCGGTGGGGACGTGCCCGCCGCGTTCGCCTTCTTTGGCGCTCTTGCCGGTGTACTCATCGACGGTGCGGACATCGAGGACGGCGGCGGACTTCTTGGCGGCGATGGACTTGAGGTCGTCGCGGCTGGTGACGCCCACGCCGCCGGATTGCACGCGGGCGGTGAACGACGCGGGGACGACGGCGGACGATGTGCCGCGCTGCAGCGACGCGTCGGCGAGCAGGGGCTGCAGGTTCTTCCACCCGCCGTTGACCACGCGCACATCGCGGACGCCGAAGCGTTGCAACAGGAACCAGACGCGAGCGGCGTCGGTCATGCCGCCGGCGTCGAGCACGAAGACGCGGCTGGAGTCGGAGATGCCCAGCGCGCCGATGCGGCCGGACCAGGCAGCGGCTTCATCCAGCCCGCCGTCGCTGCGGCTGAGTTTGCCCCAGTCGGCCAGATCGACGCGGCGGGAGCCGGCGACGTGCGCGGGGGCGAAGTCCTCAAGCTTGCGGCAATCGAGGATGACGCGGCGATCGTCGGCGACGGCGAGCGCCGCGGCGAAGGCTTCAGGATCGACGATCGGGTCGGCGGTGGTTGTCGAAGTGGCGGCGGATGCCGGGCGCGAGGCCGTGCCGTTGGCACAGCCGGCGAACAAGCCGGCGGCAAGGGCGGCGATCGAGGTGGCGGCGAGAAGGGCGAGGCGCATGGAGGTGCTCCGAGGGAACAGGGCGGTACGTTCGGGTGCCACCGCTGGGCCTGCTTTGAGGTCCAGCGGTGCGAGGGCGTGGTCTCAAGCGGCCACGCCGTGGTGCCCTGCGAGCGTGTGCAGCGCGGGAAGGTGGTCCGGCGTTCGGAAAATGTGCCGGGTGAAAGTCATGTGCGCCCGCGCCCATCCAATATCCAACATCCGACATCCCTCACCTCTCCGCGTCCAGATCATCCGCACGGATGTCCCGGGAGATCGTGTACGCGCCGGTGAACCACTTGTTGAGGTCGACGAGGCGTTCGCGTTCGCCGGCGAAGGGGTAGGAGGGGCGCGTCGGTTCGACCCACGTGCCGGTGGTGGGGCAGCGGATGGGCTCGCGTTCGAGGAAGGCTTCAACGCCGGGGCGGCCACGGAAGGACTCGGGCAGGTCGATCGTGAACAGTCGGGTGGTCTCGTCGGCGTGCTCGATTGCGATCTGCACGCAGGAGTCCTTGGGGGGCAGCGCTTCGTCGATGCGTTCGGGCCATTCGCAGACGACGGCGTGCCCGGGCGCGGCGCGGTCGTCGAGCATGAAGCGGTCCCAGCCCAGCGTGTCGATCTCGTCGCTGCCGCGGAGGCGGTAGGCGTCGACGTGGATGAGGTGCGCGATGCCGCGGACGGGCGTGGTGAGCGGATAGTCGTTGACGAAGACGAAGGTGGGGCTGCTGGCGAGCCCGTCGGGGATGCGCAGGGCGCGGCCGAGGGCGCGGACGAGCGTGGTCTTCCCGGCGCCCAGGTCGCCGACGAGGCGGATCACATCGCCTTCCTGCAGGAGCGCGGCAAGGCCCGCGCCCAGGGCGGCGGTGTAGTCGGTGCCGGAACTCTCGCGGGTGACGCGCACGGGGGATCGTTCGCCGCCGCCGGGGCCGATGAGATCGGCGTGGCGGCGCGGATCAAAGAGCCGATTCGCGTCAAGAGAAAAGTCTGAATTTCACCGGATCCCCACAAAGAAGCAGGGCACCATCGCTAGACAGTGCCCCGCTGGAGGAGAGAGAGATCAGTGGATAATAACGATTTATCGGTCGTCGCTACGAACCTTTACGATTTCTGAAGCCGGATGGCCGGGGTTTTTGACCGAAAACTGCAAGATTTGTTGCATTGTTCGTGTTTTGTTCTTGTGCGTCCGAGAAAACGCTCTTCAAAAACACGCCCGCCGAAACAACCGGGGTTGTTTCGGCGGGCAGCTTCGCGGGCGTGTTGGGGACCAGCTTGAACGGACGCCGGTTCGTTCGGACTTGATGCGGAATTACTCGTCCTTCGGCGGCGGGGGACGGTTGCCGCGGCGGCCTTCGGGCGGGCCCGGGGGGATCTCGCCGTTCTCGATGGCCTGATCACGCAGCTTGCGGAACAGGTCGCGGCGTTCCTCGGGGGTCATTGATTCGAGCTCGGCCTTCTGCTCGGGCGTGAGCTTCTCGAGCAGCTTCTCCATGCCGGGGCCGCCACGACCGGGGCCGCCAGGTCCACCCGGGCCGCCACGCTTGCCCATCTTCTCGCGGAACTGCTTGATCGCCTCGGCCTTCTCTTCGGGCGTCATGCCTTCGAGCTTTTCCTTGAGCTGGGGCGGCAGGTTGTCGGGGTTGAACTGGCGACCTTCGGGGCCGCCCTTGCCCTTGGGACCACCCTTGGCCCCACCCTTCGGGCCGCCCTTGCCGCCCTTTTCGATCTGGCGTTTGGCGTATTCGCGAGCCGGGCCTTCGAGGCGGCGCTCGGCCATGTCCTTCTTGATCTCTTCGAGGCGGGCCTGGACCAGCGGCTTCTGGGCGTCGGTCAAGACATTGAAGACCGCGGCCTGTGCGTCTTCGGGCTTGGGGGCCTGGGCCATCAGCTCTTCGAACTGCTGGCGGCGCTGGCCGTCGGGCTTGGGACCGGCGGGGCGATCTTCGGGGCCACCGGCCTCGCGGCGTTCGCCATCGGGGCGCGGGCCCTGGCTGTCGCCGCGGCGGGGACGCATGGCCTCAAACTCGGCCTTGTGTTCTTCCTGGAACTTCTGCATCGAGGCGCGGAAGTCGTTCATGATGCCGCGGATCTTCTCGTCCTGCTCGGGGGTGAGGCGAACGGCCTCATCGACCTTGTCGCCGCGGACGGCGTCGAGAGCGCGGACGAAGGCCTGCGGCGGCATGCGGTTGGCCATGCGACCCTGCATGTTGCCTTCGTCACCGAAGTGGCGGCGCATGCCGGGCACGCCGCCGTCGCGGACGGCGGGGCCGCGGAGTGCGGGCTCGCGGTCGGAGTTCTTGTCGGCTGGCGGTTCGGCGAGGGCGGTGCCACTGAGCACGATGAGGGCCGCGGCGGTGAGAATCTTGTTGAGACGGATCATGTTGAATACTCCATTCCCGCGAGGGACTTGATTGCTGTTCCACACCGCTAGAGCAACGGCACACGGGGGCGGGTATTGCAGCCCGCGACACGATTTCCCGCGGATCGGGAGGGGGTTGGGGCCGGAAAACAGGCCCGGTCCGGCCTCTTTGGCTCCGTGGTCCGTTTATGCGGTTCGGGAGAGCGGGGCGTTTGGTGCCACCAGTCCGCGGCTGCTGTGAGACTCGCGAATGGTGCGATCGCGATGTTGCTTCGGGCCGCATCAGTCGCGCGGCAAAGCCGGCGGACTGATGGCACCTACAAAGGGCACCTCTTGATCGCACCCGCTCGCGCGATCACTCAGACGTTTGCCATCGCCGGTTCGTCCGCTTGTGCCCGAGGGGCTGCGGTGCGAGGCGTGGTGGGGGCGGTCGGGTTCGACGGCGAGTCACCCGCGTAGCGCAGGCCGCTGGCTTCGCAGAGCAGTCGCGAGGAGATCTGGGCGGAGAGGAAGATGGTGGGCAGGCCGCTGCCGGGGTGGGTGCCGCCGCCGACGAGGTAGACGTTCTCGGCGAACGGGAGTTTGTTCTGCGGGCGCTTGTGGAGCATCTGGCCGAGGTTGTGCGCGAGGTTGAAGGTCGCGCCGAAGTTGATGTTCATCCCTTCCCAGGTCTTCGGCGTGTACACGACTTCGGTGCGGATGCGCTGGCGGAAGTTCTTGCCCAGGTGCTTCTCGCCCAGGAGCTGGTCGAGGCGGTTGAGCGTGAGCTCGCGGTAGCGGGCCTTCTCTGCTTCCCAGTTCACACCTTGCTCGTCGGAGTTCTTCAGGTTCGTGATCGGCACGAGGACGTAGAGCGCGCTATGGCCGGGCGGCGCGAGTGTCGGGTCGAGCGCGCTGGGGTTGCAGACGTACACGCTTGGATTCTGCGGCAATTCGCCCGTGGTCGTGATCTGCTTCAGGTTGTTCTCGTAATCGTCGGCGATGCAGATCGTGTGGTGCGGCAGATCGACCTTGCCCTCGATGCCCAAGTAGAGCATGAAGGTCGAGCACGAGTAGCGGCGGGAGTCCAGCGTCTTGTCGCCGTAGGTGCGGCCGGAGTTGGCGCGGACGCTTTCGGGGATCAGGTTCTTGAGCGCCCACGCGGCGTCGGCGTTCATGACGACGTGATCGAAGCGATGCAGGCGCCGGGCGGCGTCGCCCTCGATGTAGACGCCGGTGGCCTTCTGGCCTTCGAACTCGACCTTCTCCACCGGTGACGAGGTGCGGATCTCGACGCCGAGCTCGGTGGCGACGTCGGCGAGGCCCTGCATCAGCGCGTTGCACCCGCCGATGGGGTGCCAGATGCCATATTCGTACTCGATGAACGGCAGGATGGTGAAGAGGCTGGGGCACTCGTAGGGGCTCATGCCCAGGTACTTGCTCTGGAAGCAGACGGCGAGCTTGACGTGCGGGTCTTTGAAGTACTTGCCGAGGAGTTGGTGCACCGACAAGTGCGGCTGCAGCACCGGCGCGACCTTGAGCGTGTCGAGCCAGGTGTTCTTGGCGAACAGGTCGAGCGGCGTGCGCATCGGGTTGCGGAGGATGCTCTCGCTGTGGCGGAGCTTGTAGCGGTTGTCGGCGATGAACTTGGGGAACGCTTCGCCGTCGGCGGCGTGGACGGCGCCGAGGCGCTTGGACATCTCGGCGATGTCCTGCGTGGTGTCGAGCAGCAGCGGCTCTTGGCCGGGGCGGCCGATCAGCAGGCGGTACATCGGGTCGAGACGCTCGAGCTTGACGTAGTCGGCCATGCGTCGCCCGGCGGCGGCGAAGATCTCTTCGAGCACGTAGGGCATCATGAAGAACGTCGGCCCGGTGTCGAAGTGGTACGCGTCGCCGGTGGAGGACTTGCTGGTGATGCGAGCGGTGCGGCCGCCGATGACGGGCTGGGATTCGAAGACGGTGACCTTGGCCCCGCTGGCGGCGAGGAGCACAGCGGAGGCGAGGCCGCCGGGGCCGGAGCCGACGATGGCGACGGTGGGGGAAGTAGGGGAGCCGCTTCGTTGAGAGGGAAGTTTGTTCACGGTTCGGCTGGGTTGAGAAGCGGTCACGCTGCGGTCCTGTTTCGTTGGTTCGCGTGCTCGAAGCTTGTGGATTCTCAGAGCACAGCGGGCAATCGAGGGTATGTCGGCCGTGACTGGATCACTCTCGTACGATGGGAGGATGCGGCGGCCATTCCCGATCGGTACACGCGTTCAGATTCTGGGGCACGGCGGGTTTCCAGACGGGACCAAAGGGATCGTCGAGAGCTTGCATCCGGTGGTCGTTGAGAATTCTTCCGGTTCGGACGTTTCCCACGAGGCGGACTCCGCTGTTGAGGCCATGGCGCATCAGGGCCGCAACCGGAAGGTGGTCAGTCAGTTTGTGCGATTCGATTCTCCGACCGATGACGGCTCGGGCGATGGTCCATACGTCGCCGCCGAAGTGATGATCGACTATCTGCACGCGCTCGAAGATCGATGATTTGTCCAGCCGATCGGCTTCGGGCGAATCAGGAATTTCGCGACGGAGTGCGAGCGTCAAAGTCACAGAAGCGGCTCCGCGCCTCCCCGCCCCGCGGAGCGGGGATGGGTGGTCGAGCGCGTGGGTGGAGGCGAGATCGGGGAGGGGTTATTCGGGTTCGGATGTTTGTTGCGATCAGGTACCCGCAATCCCCTCACCTGACTCGATGCTTTGCATCGAGTCGTCCTCTCCCCGCAAGCGGGGAGAGGAGGCGCGACGGGCGATCTCACGCGATTGGCTTCGCCCGCGTTCCCAGTCTTCGCAGCGGGTCGCCACCGAAGGTGGACCAGGGTTCGAGGTCGCTGCGGGCGGTGCCGCGGGCGCCGATGATGGAGCCGGAGCGGACGGTGACACCGGGCAGGATCATCGCTTCGGCGGCGGCCCAGGTGTCGTCTTCGAGCGTGATCGGGCCGCGGGTGTGGATGGAGGCGCTGGCGAGCGCGGTCGAGGCGGCGGGGGTGGCTTCGTCGAGCGCGGTCAGCAGGCGGGTGTGTTGGCTGACGGTGCAGAACTGGCCGATGGTGACTTGCTCGCGGCTGTCGATGTACGCGAGATCGCCGACCGAGCTTTCGTGTCCGATCGCGAAGTTCCACGGCTCGGTGATGGTGGCGCTGGGGCGCACGCGGCTGGTGGGTGCGACCGATGCGCCGAAGGCGCGCAGCAGAGCGTTGCGCACGCCATACCAGTTGTGAAAGGAGATGTAGAACAACTTCGCGCCGATGCGGCGCCAGAGCAGAGCGCGGATGGTGGGGGAGTAGGTCATCGGGAGTGGCAGAGTGGCGCAGTGACGGAGTGGCACAGGTGAAGGCGGTTCGATGCACCGAGCGACAGTTCGACGCACTGTGCCACTCGGCCACTATGACACTGTGTCACTGTGAATCTCCTTCCCCGGATTCCCCTCGATCACCGCTCCTGCCCGCACGCTCTTGAATGCGCAGGCGCGGGGCAGCAGCACCGCGCCGTCGCCGATGGTGACCCCACCGCCGACGAACGCGTCGGGGCCGATCCAGCAGCCCTTGCCGATCACGATGGGCGGCTTGGTGAGGTCGAAGGTGCGTTTGGAGAAATCGTGCGAGCCGGCGCACAGGTGGGCGAAGTGGGAGATGACCGAGCCTTCGCCGATCTCGATGGGGCCGAGGGAATAGAGAATGGAGCGTTCGCCGATGTGGACGTTGTCGCGGATGTCGAGTGTCCAGGGGATCTCGATGCGGCAGGAGCGGGCGAGCCGCACGTTGCGGCCGACCTTGCCGCCGAAGCGGCGCAGGACCCAGCAGCGATAGGCATCGGAGCCGTCGAAACTCAGGCGCAGCAGCGTGCGGCCGACGACCATCCACAGCACGCGGACGACGTTGCCCAGTGGGCCCCAAGTGCTCTTGATGGGAACGGGCTGCGATGCCTCCATGCTTCATTATCGTCCGGCGGGAGGCCTTATCTCGATGCCGCCGGTGTGCCGCGGCAATCGACTCGGGGACGGTGCCACCAGTCCGAGGCTGCTCGGAGCCGCGCGACTGGTGCCGCTGAAAGTATCGCGCCCGGGGCGCGGAGCGTCCGTCGCGCCGCAGAGCGGCGGACTGATGGCACCTGGCGGCGTTACCGGGGTTCCCGGACGCGTTGTGCAACATTGACGCTTCCGCTACATTGCTTCGCCTTGCCGCCACTGAATCCGCGTGTTCTGATAGAGAGCCCATGACCCAGCTTGCCTCCAACGCCGAGATCGAAGCCTGCCTCCGCGGGGAGCGTCTCTACGGCGACGACTTCTCCGCAGAGCAGATCAGCCGCTGGTACGCCGACGAGAAGGAGGGCTACGCCGACCTCGGGGCCAAGGACAGCGCGAACTACACCTATCCCTACCACGCGATCAACATCGCCCACGGCTTTGCACGTCTACCCAAGGACAAGCACTTCACGCACGCTCTGGGCTTTGGTGCGGCGTACGGCGAGGAGCTCTCGCCCTTGATCGAGCCCGTCCGCCGCGTCGATCGCATCACGATCATGGACCCGTCGGACGCGTTTGTGCGAGACAATGTCAAGGGCGTGCCGGCGACGTGGGTGAAGCCGCAGCCTTCGGGGGATATCCCGTTCCCCGACGCGAGTGTGGATCTGATCACCTGCTTCGCGGTGCTGCACCATGTGCCCAATGTGTCGCACGTGGTGAAGGAGTTTTCGCGGATCCTGATGCCCGGTGGTTACGCGCTGATCCGCGAGCCGTGCGTGAGCATGGGGGATTGGCGCCAGCCCCGCCAGGGTCTGACGAAGCACGAGCGGGGCATTCCGCTGCCGGTGTTCCGCAAGATCATCGCCGACGCGGGGTTGACGGTGGCCCAGGAGCGTCCGGTGGTCTTCCGGCCGTGGGTGGTGGCGTCGAACAAGATGGGCGTCTGGCCGTTCAACAGCACGTGGTCGACGCATGTGGACGGCGTGCTGTCGCGGCTGTTCGCGTGGAACCGGCGGTATCACGCGACGGGGCTCCTGGACAAGTTCCGGGCGAGCGCGGTGTATGTGATGCTGCGGAAGTGATGGCCTGCCATGGTGCCATCAGTCCGCCGGCTCCGCGGCGCGACTGATGCGGGGCTGGCTATTGCTCCGGACGGCACCAGTCGCGCGGCTCCGAGCAGCCGCGGACTGGTGGCGCCCGGCGTGTGCTGCACACCATTGACAAACATGCGATACTCCCCCCCAATGCGACGCTCGAGGGGATTCACGCTGATCGAGCTGATGGTGGTCATCGCGGTGATCGCGGTGCTGATATCGCTGCTGGTGCCGGGTCTGAAGATGACGCGGCGGCGGGCGTTTGAACTCAAGTGTCAGGCGAACCTGAAGCAGCAGGTGACGGCGTGGCACGCGTACATCAATGACTTCCGGGTGTTCCCGGTGCCGCGGTCAGAGGAGATCACGAAGTGGCTTCGGCCCGGCGTGGCTCGGCCGCCGAACGCGCCGGTGGGGCTTGATTCCAGTGTCTTGTGGTCGCACGGCGGGGTGCACTGGTACGGTCGCACTTCGAGCGGCGGGTTCAATGTGCCCTTGGTGTTGGCCGACGCGGAGCGGCCGGTGAATGTCTATGTCGCGGGCACGCGTGCGATCGAGGCGACGAACCCGACGTTTGAGTGTCCGATGGACGACGGCTCGCGCGACACGGTGACGAATAACCCCAACGTGTGGGTGAATGTCGGGCCGCCGAAGGATCGCAAGCCGGGCGGCGCCCGGGGCACGCGGATGTACGACCAACTGGGCACCAGTTACGAGGCCAACGACTGGATGTACTGCAAGCCCGGATCGCTGCAAGGCGTCTTTGACCCCAGGGACGAGAAGAAGAGCAACTTCGCGTGGTGGTTGGGGCCGCAGCACCTGGTGACGACGCCGTCGCGATTTGTGGTGCTTGGAGATTCCGGACCGTTCGCCGCGGGCCGCTACACGACCGAGTACATCAACCAGAATCCCACCCGTCACGGCTGGTGGCACGGGATTCAGGTCGGGAACATCGCCTATTTCGATGGGTCGGTGCGTCGGACGGGGCTGGGGAACGTGACAACCCGGGACTACTCGTTCTATATGGATGAGACGCGGCACGTCGGGGTGGATGCGAAGGGGTATCCGCCGTACCGGATGATCCGTCGCCAGTGAAGGCGGCGGCAGGAAACGCCGCCCCAGGGGTCCGGGCGAGGCCGCGGACGGGAGAATCGCAGAGGCTTGTCCAAGTTCGCTCCAGCAGGCGTGAGGAACGACCGATGCGGCAGACATCGTCGCGGAGACGCCGCGTGGCACTGTTCTCGGACGTGAGAGTGGGAGGCGGGAGGTATCCACAGATGTGGATACCTCGTGGATTATTCCGGATTTGCCGGGAGTGCAGGAAAAGCCGTTGACAGGGAATCCGCAAGGATGTATCTTGAAACAGGACGCAAACTTGTGAGGGGATTCACAGGGAGATTTCTTGGAGAACCCGAGTCGTTGATGTGAAAGCCGTTGGGTGACACGAGGCGGTCGTGTCGCTGCCGGCCTTCACATTCGCGCAGAATCAACCGCGAGGTTGCGTCAGTGAATTTGGTCCAGTCTGTTTGCGCAAACTTTTTTGGAGGTGTCTCAATGGATCGGAAGAAGCTTGCTCTTGTGCTCATGGGTGCGGCCGGCGCGACGTTCTCCGTCGCCGTCGCCGACGAGATCGATTCCTCAGTGTCGATGGGCGCCCGCAAGGTGCTCATTGATCGCAAGGATGAAGCCCATCGTCTGAACGGCCAGCAGGGCACGTTCGGCGATCGCGCGACGATCAACGTCATCGTTTACAACGGCTCGTCCAACTCGTTCGCCTTCACCGGCTTCTCGCTGGGTGTGTGCTCGCACATCCTCGAGGACGTGAGCTTTGCCGGCGGCCCCTACGGCCCGTCCTTCGCTGGCACGCGCACGATCACGGGTATGGAATACAGCTACGGCCTCACCGGCGGCACCGCCTCGTGGGACATGCGCTTCTCGGTGTACCGTCCCAGCGACGTGAACTTCGCCGGCTTCAGCGGCGACGGCTCGGGCATGGTCGATCCCTCGGCCACCCCGTACTACACGCTGACGGTCACGGGCTTTGACACCAACATCTGCCCGGGCTTCACGACCCGCACGGGCTACTTCCTCCTGCCCTCGTCGTTCGACATGCCCGCTGGTGACAGCGGCCTGGCGCTCGACGTGGCGTTCATGGAGCCTGGTATCGATGGCACCGTGCCGATCTCGAGCACGAACCTCTTCCAGACCAACATCACCACGACCCGCACCTACTTCTTCGTCGGCACCAACACCAACGCTGCGTTCACCCCGGCGGCTCCGGCTGGTTCGCTGACCGAAGCGGCTCTCGCCGCCGCTCAGGGCGGCCTGAGCCCGGCTTCGCCTGGCTACACCCACCCGCAGTACGGCCGCGACCGTAACTTCAGCGCGACCTTCCTCGGTCAGTCGCTGGTGAACAGCGCTGCCGGCACCGCGCCGAACTTCAACGAGCGCGCCTACATCTCGAACCTCCGTCAGACGGCCTACGTCCACGGTTGGGTCGGCGCGGTCGAGGCTCCGGCCCCGATCCCGGCCGAGAGCATCAACGACGGCAGCGGCTTCCTCGCTGACGGCGTGAACCAGATCACCGGCACGCTGACGGTGGCCAGCCCCTTCAAGTGGTACAAGTTCAATGTCCCCACGGACATCAACTACGCCAACGTGAAGTTCCTGGACATCGACACTGAAGGTTCTGCCGCCCCGGTCGCCTTCGCGATCTACACCCCGGATTCGGCCGTGTTCAGCTTCGGCGAGAGCCGCGGCTCGGGCCCGGACGCTCCTCCGAGCGCCAACGACGCCAACGCGTTCCAGAACTCGTACGGCGTTGCCCGTCGCCCCGGCTTCGGCAACGGCGAGCAGTACAGCGGTCAGGAAGGCACCCTGCCGGCCGGCGAGTATTACATCGTCGTCGCTCCGGCTGGCTCGGGCTTCGGTGACGGCTGGGCCGTCGGCGCCACCCTCGCCGCGGACCTGGACTACAGCCTCAACTTCAACGGCAACCCGCAGACCCTTGCTGCTGGCCCCGCCGTCTCCCCGACCCTCCCGACCGGTGGCGACCTGGGCATCCTGCTCGGCGGTCCGCAGGTCGCGGCTGGCCTGGCTGTCCGCGCTCTGGGCGTGGGCTGGGTCCGCTTCGGTCTGACCAACAACATCCCCACCATCGGCGCCTTTGATCAGCGCGATGGCGTCACCCCGCTGAGCGATGTCGAGTACATGGACATCACCCAGCCCGGCTCGTCGATCGTCGGCGAGTGGAACTTCGCCCTCTACAACAACGACGGCATCGCTGCCAACGGCACG